>ERZ795051.1008-NODE-1008-length-39053-cov-5.004205_pt1 | contig 39053 bp, 34 predicted proteins | sample MGYA00375135_ERZ795051 | MGnify/ENA primary metagenome ERZ795051 (study PRJEB30180, sample SAMN05720222) | activated sludge metagenome | isolation source: Anaerobic digester | place: Japan | collected 2015-05-26 ... | reverse complement strand
TGGTTTACAAAAATACTGAGGCTGCTGTTTATCAGCACTTTACTTGTATTGGTGACAGCATGTTCTGAACATAATTTTTTTGTTGTTGTATCTGACAATTATAATGAACTTGCAGAAAAGTATCCAGTTTTGAAAAAACACGGTTTTACAGTAATGACACAGAGTGCTTACAGTGCTCTTGGAAAAGAAAACAATCATGTAAAGCTCGAATTGTATGAGGCCGAGCCTTTTGAAACAGTGCCGGAACAGTTTATCTGTATAGGTCAGGAAATTTGGGTTCCGGCTGTACCGCTCCACAGTATGAAAATCAGTATAAGCAAACAGGAACTCAATGCATATTTTATAGATAAACTTGGTCTACCAGCTGATGTCATTCTATTACCCTTACAGAAACTTTCGCTTCCATTCAAAGCAATACCTATTGAGGGAAGCTATATCAATGATTCGGATTATCCGCTGGTATGCAAACTGTATGCGCATCTCACAGTAAATGGCAATGAAGAATCGCTTGAAACAGAAAGGGAAAAATTTTTCTTCAGTACAGCACAGCACGCATGGAATGAAAAACAATTTTCAATTTTTGTTAAGGCTGTACAGGATTGGTTAATGGGTACTGGCCACCGTACAGAAAAGCTTTTTAGTGAAGGAGAGTCTCTCGAGTGGGTTGTTGCAGTCGGTGATGTAATGTTGGGGAGAGGAATAGATGAACGGTTAAAACGAGAAGGTGTTGAAGCAGTATTTACTGATACACTACCACATCTAAAGCAGGGAGCTATCACCGCTTGCAATTTTGAAGCTTCACTTTCGCAGGGGAAAGGACCCATTCCAAAATCGTATAATTTTTTTGTACCTCCCTGGGCGCTTTCCTATCTGAAAGAGGCTGGCTTTACGTATCTAACATTAACAAATAATCATGTCTGGGATTATGGTATTGATGGTTTTATTGAAACGCTTGTTCATATACAAGAGTCAGGTCTTGCAACCAGCGGTGCAGGAATGAATCTTGAAGAAGCAGAAAAGCCCTGGTTTATTGAAAAAGGAACGACCAGGTTTTGTGTGCTTTCTGTAGCAGCCTATCCTCAGGAAAAAAATGGATTTAATGGAAAGGAGCTTGCTTCGGCAGGAAAACATACTCCAGGTATTTTATTTTCCGGTAAAGGTGCAGAAGCCGCCATGGAGAAATATTTTAGTACCAAAACGTTTAATATAGTGTTTGTACATGGTGGCATTGAAGGTTCAAGTGTGCCTGGTGCTGAGTATGAAAATCTCTATCGCTCATTTGTTGATCGTGGTGCCAATCTGGTAATTGGAAGCCATCCTCATATACTCCAGCGAATGGAAGCGTATAATGGAGCGCTCATAGCCTATAGTCTTGGAGATTTTTTATTTGCAGAAATGGATGATGTTCCAGGCGGAGAAGACGGTTTAATTTTGAAGGTTGGCATAGTGAGAGGAAAAATTGTTTATGTGGAAGCGGTTCCTGTAAAATTGTCTTATATTGATGTTCGTGTAAAGCATGATGTGCATGAGCTTGCACAATTTATGTCATTACAATAAGATGTCGAGAACAAGGAGAGAGTATGTCAGCAAAAGTACAGCTTGAAACAAATTTTGGAAACATAGTGATTGCTTTATTTCCCGAGAAAGCGCCTGAGACAGTTAAAAACTTTTTGGGGTATGTACAGGATGGATTTTATAATGGAGTTATTTTTCATCGGGTAATTCCTGGCTTTATGATTCAAGGTGGTGGTTTTGAACCTGGTATGAAACAAAAAAAGACGAAAGACCCAATTAAAAATGAAGCGGATAATAAGCTGAGTAATAAACGTGGTACTATAGCTATGGCACGTACCAGTATTGTAAATTCTGCGACTGCACAGTTTTTTATTAATCTAAAGGATAATTTTTTCCTGGACCATAAGAGCAAAAAGCCGGAAGAATTTGGTTATGCAGTTTTTGGAGAAGTTCTGGAAGGAATGGATGTTGTTGATGCAATTGCTCAGGTAAAAACAGGATCACGTGGTTTTCATAATGATGTTCCTGTTGAGGATGTGGTGATAACTCAAGCTCGGATTATAGACTAATTTTTATATTACTAAAAATGTATTAGCATTAAAGTTGCATCATCTTTAAATTGTTTTGCTTCTTGTTTGTTTTGCAGGTAATCCATTAATGTTTGAATAGGCGTGCCTGCTGCAATGATGTTAGCAAGCTGCATGTATAACTCATTGTTTACCGATGCTGCATTTTTGTATTCAGTAATTCCATCGGTCATGAGCGCAATGGAGTCTCCTTTTTGCATGGAAAGCTGATGTTCGATATAGGATGAATCGGGAGAAAACCCTAATGCTGGCCCATCCTGGAAAAAATATTCAAACGCACCTGAACTATAAGCAATAAGCACAGGCGGCAGTCCTGCATTTGAGAGTTTTATTTGTTTTTTTGCAGGATCAATAAACAGGGCGGAAAAAGCAATAATAGTGTCAGGGGAAGCGGTAAGCAAGAGCAGAATCTCTTTGTTGAGTTTTGCCAAAAAATCTCTGGGTGATGTGAAATTAAAATCACCTAAGAGACGCTGGCTCTGTATGAGTGTTTTGAGCATCACTGTAACAAGTGCTGGTTTGATACCGTGTCCTGCAACATCTCCCATAAGAACAATAACCTTTCCATCATGGAGTGTAAAAGCATCATAGTAATCACCGCCGCAACCAATAGTTTTCTGTGGGTGATACTCTACTGAAATAAATGGATATGCAGGCGCTGTGTCATGCAGATTGAGCATGGCTTTTTGAAAAGCGCTGGCAGTTGCAAGCTGTTTTTCAATTTCGATGCGTAATCGGGCATTTTCTTTTTTAAGTTTAAATTCAGCAAGGGAACTTTCTACTTCAGAGAACAGTCTATCTTGATCCCACGGTTTTGGAAGCAGGCTTCGAATATTGGCAGATACAGCTCGCCTGATATCATCCATGTCTGAGTATGCGGTGAGCAGTGTTGTCTGTATGTCCTTATCAAAGGATCGGATCTGTTCGAGCAGCTCTGCTCCATTCATACCGGGCATACGTAAATCAGAAATGACCATAAAAACACTTTCTTGATTGTTTTTAATATATTCTAATCCTTGTAAAGGATTTTGAAATGTTTTGATAGAAAATTCTATTTCTGGATGCTTAATTCGTATTTCACGCTCAAGTGCTTTGGTAACACGCTGTTCGTCATCAATAATGACTAATTGCAGATTAGTTTCATCCATACTTTTTCTCCTTAAAATTTAATTGCGATTATAGCATAGAATTTTAAAATTTGTAAAAAATGTATGAACATGCATTCTTTTTGCTTGCTATTAAAGGTGAGACAGGTATACTGCAAGTATGGAATATAGATTTTTTCTGGTGCTGGCACCTATTACTGTTTTATTGCTTGTTGTTGTACTTGCCCTGCTATGGAAATTTAAATCTGAACCAACAGCTCGTGCGTTGGCTTGGTATGCGCTACTTTGTATCTGGCTTATTGTAATGAATAGTGCAGAACAGCTTGCTTCCACAAAGGAATTGACACTACTTTTTGCAAAACTTTCGTATATCAGTTTTCTGCTTCTGCCGCTTTCGTTTGCAAGATTTTGTCTCAGATATACAGGCCACGATAAGTATTTTCCTGCAGCACTCTGGGAGATTTTAATTATCACTGCATTGCTCTGCTATGTAATGGTAATAACGAATGATCTCCATCATTTATTTTGGCGAGAGATTAAGTTTGTAGAAGTACAGGGATTGCTAATAATGAAGTCAAAATATGGCCCGTTTTTTTGGCTGACTGCTGGTTATTGCTGGTCAATCATGTCGATGGCAATGATATTTGTACTGCGGGCTTATAATTTGCGGTTGGGATTACACCGCTTGCGTTCAATCTGGATACTGATAGGTCTCCACTTGCCTGCGGTAGCCAATTTTATCTACGTATTAAAGCTTGCACCAGCTATTCAAAAAGACTACACGCCAATCGGTTTTGGTTTTTCTGTTATAGCATTTTTTATTGGCGCTTTTATGGTACGCGCAATAAAAATTGTGCCAATGGCACGAGGTGTGGTACTTGAGGAACTGGATGAAGGATATATTTTTTTAGATACTTCAGGACGGCTTACAGACTATAATAGATATGCAGGGTGTTTGTTGCATATAAGCGATAGTATGATCGGAAAGCTCTTTTCGGATTTGCCACAGCTAGAACTTCTCGATAGAGCATTCGTTATCAGTGCAGAAGAAAAAAGTATGTTTGCATCGGGAGAAACAATTTCCTGGACGATCCATCAAAATGAGAATGTCTATCTAATTAAGCTTCGAGTGATATATGGAAAATCTGGTTCGCGAGGAACAGCAATTCTTATCAGTGATATAACTGAGCGAAGCAAAATGCAGTTTGAAATAGAAACAGCAAGAGCAAATATATTAAAGCGGGAACGTTTTGCGGTAATAGGGCGGCTTGCTGCTGATATTGCACATGAAATTAACAATCCCCTTGGATTTGTTTGGAGCGATTTCCGCTCGCTGCAGGCTATCTGTAAACAAAAAGAAGCAGAAGGCTGTTTTACACAGGAAGCTAAAGAGATACTCCAGGAAATTGGTGAGGGGTTATCTCGTATTGATTGCGTTGTAAAGAGTTTGCTCGAATACTCTCGACGAGGGGCAAAGCTAGATTATGCGCCCGCTCCGTACGACATCGCACAGGGAATACTTGCTGCAATTGAGCTTGCTCGTGGCGATTTTGATCGCTTTGCAACAATTGAACTGGAAATGGAGCAGGTTCCACAGATTATTGCCAAAGGTAATGAAATTGATCAAGTTATACTCAATATTATTCGGAATGCTGTTGATGCAGTCCGCGAATGTTTTTGCCCCGAATTAAAAGATGGTCAAATGTGTATTGATTTAAGCCAAAAATCTGGGCTCATTCATGTATCGCTGTATCAGGATGGCAGTGATGTAGTCTGCGAAATATCCAATAATGGTCCGCCAATACGGCAAGAAGATGCAGAACGAATATTTGAGGCTTTTTTTTCCACAAAGGATGAGCGACGAGGGACAGGTCTGGGTTTGTCAATTGCCCGGGAAATTATTGAGGAACACCATAAAGGTACATTGCGACTCAAGCAGTGTGATCCAGTAACCTTCGAGATTCGGCTGCCTATCAATTCTGAAAATACGCAATAGGACTTTTAGTGCTTATCATGCTTTGCATACAGGTTTTCTGCCTGTTCAAATGAGCGGAGTATACCCTTAATCATCGAAGCACTAAATCCTTCATGCTCCATTTCATTGAGGCCAGCAATTGTACAGCCACGCGGGGTGGTAACTTTATCGATTGCCGATTCCGGATGCTCATTAAGTTTGAGCAAGAGCTCCGCAGCCCCTTTTGCCGTTTGGGCAGCGATATGGAGTGCATCATCAGCATGGAAGCCTATTTGTATTCCGCCTTGAGATGCCGCACGAATAGCACGTAAAAAGTACGCAACACCACAAGCGCCAAGAACCGTAGCAGGAACCATGAGTTGTTCTTCGATTATGAGTGTTGTACCAAGCAGATTAAAGAGATCGACTGCCTCAAGCAAAGCAGCTTTGTGCTCGGGTAATGCTGCCAGACAGGTCATGGATTCCCGTATTGCAATTGCAATATTGGGCATTGCCCGAATTACAGGCACAGTTGGAGAAATATATGAGTAGAATGTATTGAGTGCTACATCGGTAATGACAGAAATAACTATCTTTTCATTTGTTAAACTTGCACCAATTTCCTGCAGCAATTCATCAGTTTGAGCAGGGCGCACTGCAAGAATAATGGTATCAGCTTTTGCAATCGCTTTTTTATTATCGGAAGAGAGCAAAAACCCTCTTTCTCCCAGAGTGCTTAAAAGTTCTGTATGTTTTCTGGTCAGTATAATCTGTCCGGGTTTGTATTTTCGTGATTTAACAAGTCCCTCTGCAATGGAACAACCAATATTGCCCGCTCCAATAATAGCAATAGTCTTTTGCATAGTGTTTTCATTCATAAAATCCTCCGCTCTGTATGTTCAAATTTGTTTTATAGTTTGAAGTATACACCAGTGATACTGTAACTGTCATTTTTTAATACTCTTTTTTCCCAAATTAGTGTATAATAGCTCTACTTATGGTGCTTTTGGGCAATTTTTATTAAACACCATTACAATTTTGAGAATTGTGCAGAGGAGGTATTGCTCATGGAAAAGTATATTTTAGCACTCGATCAAGGTACTACCACTTCACGAGCAATTGTATTTAATGAAATAGGAATGATTTTGGGAGTAAAACAGTTACCCTTTAATCAAATATATCCAGAACCTGGGTGGGTTGAGCATGATCCTGAGGAAATCTGGAAAACGCAGTATGAGGCTGCTCTCGGTGCAATGGAAGCGGCACAAATTACCTCAAATCAGATTGCTGCTATTGGCATTACCAACCAGCGGGAGACCTGTGTACTGTGGGATAAAAAGACTGGTGTTCCGATCTATAATGCAATTGTTTGGCAGTGCCGGCGATCTGCATCGATATGTCAAGAACTTAAGGCGATCGGGTATGAAAAGGAAATCCGTGAACGCACGGGGCTTTTGCTCGATCCATACTTTTCGGGCACAAAGCTTATGTGGCTGTTTGACAACGTGAGTGGCCTTCGCACAAAGGCAGAACGTGGAGATATTCTTTTTGGCACAATCGACAGCTGGCTCATTTATAAACTTACCGGGAAGCATGTAACCGATCCAACAAACGCTTCGAGAACCCTGCTCTTTAACATTCATGAAGGCCGATGGGATGAAGATATCCTCAAAATAATGAAGATACCACCATCAATACTACCAACGGTGCTTCCCAGCTCATCGGATTTTGGTTTTACGAAAAAAGATTTATTTGGTGCAGAGATACCAGTAACAGGTTGCGCCGGAGATCAACAGGCAGCACTCTTTGGTCATGCGTGTTTTGAAGCTGGTGCTTCTAAAAACACCTATGGTACCGGGTGTTTTACCCTAATGAATACAGGTTCTACCGCAATCACTTCAAAGCATAATCTGCTTACCACAATCGCATGGGATCTTGGTAAAGGTTTTACCTATGCTCTTGAAGGTTCTGTTTTTATTGGAGGAGCAGTTGTTCAATGGCTTAGAGATGAGCTTGGAATTATTACTGAGTCTTCAGAAATAGAAAAACTTGCTCGTTCGGTACCCGACAGTGGCGGAGCAGTGATTGTGCCCGCATTTGTGGGTATGGGCGCACCGTATTGGGATCCGGAAGCTCGCGGTGCGGTGCTCGGTATTACTCGCGGTACATCAAAAGCTCATTTTGCACGAGCTGCGCTGGAAGCCATAGCCTATCAATCAAGAGATCTATTGGTAGCGATGGAAAACGATCTTGGTGCACCAATACCCTTTATCAAGGCTGATGGTGGTGCAAGTGCAAATAATTTTCTCATGCAGTTCCAGTCTGATATTCTCAATAAGCCAGTTATCCTGCCTGAAGTTTCAGAAGTAACGGCGCTTGGTGCAGCATATCTTGCGGGACTTCGTGTGGGATATTGGGAAAGCACAGAAGAAGTAGAGCGAAACTGGAGAAAGAAACGAGAGTTTGTTCCTGCAATGACTCAAGATGCACGAGAAAAGCTTATCGTTCGGTGGAATAAAGCTGTGGAAGTAACCCGTTCGTTTATTTGCTGTTGACATGATGCTGGCAGCATTAGTTATATGAATGTATATGATTTTGGAGGTACTATGCAGATTGATACTGTTCAGCTTGAATGGCAAAAGGATGCAAACATAATTATTGGACAATCGCACTTTATTAAAACAGTAGAAGATATAGCGGAAATCATGGCGTCAACCAATCCGGGAATTCATTATGGACTTGCCTTTAATGAAGCGTCGGGGCCATGTCTTGTGAGAACAGAAGGCAATGATCCGGAGCTCATAAAAGATGCAGAAACCTGCGCATTGAAAACTGGAGCTGGCCATACATTTTATTTAATACTGGGAAGTGGTGGTTACCCAATCAATGTCCTCGATAGAATCAAAATGTGCCAGGAGGTTTGCAGGATTTTTTGCGCAACTGCTAATCCTGTGCAGGTAATCGTTGCAAGAACCGAGCAGGGTGCTGGAATTTTAGGCATAATTGATGGTTATAGCCCTAAAGGTGTAGAACAGGAAAGTGACAAAACAGATCGCAAGGCAATGTTGAGGCGGTTTGGGTATAAATTTTGATTACCAGCCAGCCACATATACTGTTGAAATGCAAAAAAGGAGTATTGAGCAATGCTGATTAACGGAACAAAAATTGCATTTATTGGTACTGGTGTTATGGGAGCAAGCATGGCTCGGCATCTGATGCATGCTGGCGCACAGGTTACCGTATACAATAGAACAAAAGCAAAGGCAGAAGCGCTCATTGCTGAGGGCGCTCAATGGGCAGAAACTATTCCCGAAGCTGTTCGCGGAAAGACGGTGATTTTTACCATGGTTGGTTATCCCGCAGATGTTGAAGCTGTCTATCTTGGTCCTGAAGGGATTCTTGATCACGCACCAATGGGTGCTATTTTAGTCGATCACACAACAAGCGATCCTGCGCTAGCAGTACAAATAGCACAGGCAGCAGCACAAAAGTCGATGAAAGCGCTCGATGCTCCTGTATCTGGAGGCGATATCGGTGCAAAAAATGCAACGCTTACCATTATGGTAGGAGGAGACAAAACAGCTTTTGACGAAGTCATGCCCTTTTTTGAGGCGATGGGGAAAAAGATTGTTCTTCAGGGTGGACCAGGAGCAGGCCAGCATACAAAAATGGCAAATCAGATAGCAATTGCCGGTTCACTCACAGGAGCAGTGGAAGCGATCCGCTATGCAGAAGCAGCTGGACTCGATCCAGTGCGCGTGCTTGAAAGTATTGGAGGTGGATCGGCACAGAGCTGGCAGCTCGTTAATATGGTACCACGCATGCTCAATGGTGATTTTGAGCCCGGATTTTATGCGAAGCATTTCCTAAAAGATTTACGAATTGCACTGGATAATGCAAAAAAAATGAAGCTACGCCTGCCGCTGCTCGAATTAGCGGAACAATTTTTTGCCAAAGCGTCTGCAGGCGGTTTTGGAGAAAAAGGTACTCAAATACTGTACCATCTCTATAAAAATGGGATGATCTAATGTCAGATGAACAGCAACCATATTCACGGGAATTAACACCAGCACCGGTCAGTGTTGTGCAAAATGGTAAATTAGCATTTGGCTGCTATACTGGCATAATAGCTGAAACCGATATTACCAGAGCGAATGTATATAACCTTCCTCAATTTATTAAGAAGTCACGCTGTAAAGCGTGGAGAGCATTACAGATTGGTACTCCTCGCTGGTTTATTTTTATTGCTCTCTATGAGGCCAGACTCCTGGGAATGGGATTTGCGTATATCTGGGACAAAGCTAGTAAAAAATTTTATGCATTCAAGCATTCCCGGCTGTTTTCTGGATTTGGTATAACAGGGAACATGGATGGAGAAACCATTGGGTATACTGCTCATGATTCATGTTTGCACTGTACAACCGATTTATACCATAATCGTATTATAGTCACCGGAAAATCCGTTTCTCGCGCTAATAAGCCTTCGATGGCTTTTTCTTTCTCGCTCAATTTGGGAGATAAGCATGCAGCTCCAATGAGCGTTATACTGCCATTTAGTTCAAGCCGGGGAATGTATTCCATGAAATGCATGATGCCAGCAGACGGATGGATACAGGTTAATGGCGAGCGCTGTGAAGTAAAACCAGAAGAAACGCTGGCTATGTTTGATGATCACAAAGGTATGTATCCCTATCAAATGCGGTATAATTGGGTAACAGGTTTTGGTTTTGATAGCAAAGGCAGAAAAATCGGAATCAATCTAACGGAAAATCAGGTAATCCAGCAAAATAGTTTTAATGAAAACGTTCTCTGGATAAACAATAAACTTATCCCTCTGCCGCCAATAAAAATTACAAAACCTGAAGGTGTTTATAACCCTTGGCATATTCAGGACCTCGAAGGACTTGTAGATCTTATGTTTATCCCTGAGCGTAATAACAAGCTCGCAGTCAATGCACTGGTTGCTAAACTGGATTATTATGGACCTTTCGGATCATTTAGCGGTACGCTTAAGACACCTGATGGTGATAAAATCGATCCTACCATATTATATGGAATGGGTGAACAAAAGTATTTACGCGTATGAGTGATTATCAAGCAATCATTGCAGAATCAATTAAAATGCTTATAAGTGCAACTCTCAGCAAGACGCAGTCAAAAAAGGGTTCAATTAAAATAAAGCCTATCACCGTGAATGGTAGGGAAATGTATCAGGTTTCGTGGATTGAAAACGCTCAGGCATTTCATAAAAATTATTCATACACAGCACTGCTTGATTATATAACAGAATTATTTCCCGGGACATACAGGCAGTTTGTAATAACTACTGCTAATTATTTTGTACAATGTTTAGAAGATAAGCATGGTACCGTTCATGTTGTTAAACATGCAAATAAGACGGCTGGTACAAGTGAAAATGTATCGGCAAAACCGTATTCGCTCAATACAAACCATAATCGTAAAAAACACTATATGCTTAAAGAAGGAAGTGTCATTCCGTGGCTTGTCGATCTCGGTGTTATGGACAAGCAGGGACACGTTATAAGAAAATATCATGATAAATTCAGGCAGATTAATAGATTTCTTGAGTTTGTTGATACTGTCTGGCCAGAACTGTACAAGCATGATCCGCTTAGGGTTGTTGATTTTGGTTGTGGTAAATCATATTTAACATTTGCAATGCACTATTACTTTACAGAGATTAAAAAAGCACAGGTCGAAATGATCGGGCTCGATCTAAAACAGGATGTTATGACGAGCTGCAATGTTCTGGCGCAGCGCTATGGGATGAACAATTTGATTTTTAAAACAGGTGATATTGCAGGTTTTACAGAATTAACACAGGCCGATCTGGTAGTCTGCCTCCATGCCTGTGATACAGCAACAGATTATGCGATTCAAAAGGCAGTAACCTGGAACGCAAAAGCAATACTTGCAGTACCATGCTGTCATAAAGAGTTAATTCATACAATACAGGCAGAACCGCTTACATATATGATGAAACATGGAATTATCCGAGAACGAGTAGGCTCTCTCGTAACCGATACATTAAGAGCATTAGCACTGGAAGCTGTTGGGTATACAGTAACAATTATGGAGTTTATAGCCACAGAGCATACACCTAAAAATATTCTTATACGCGCACAAAAGCTTTCTGATTTTTCTGAATCACAAAAAAAGATAGCTCTTGAAAGATTGTATGCATTTATGGAATTCTGGAATGTAAAGCCTCTAATCGTTAGACTGCTCAATATTCCTGAAAAATAGAAAATTAAATAGCGGTGACAAACAGGTTAATTGCTTATAAGAAAGCTAGAATTTGCTATTCAGTTTCTCTTCTAAAATTCTTTTTGTGCGTTCATCAATGGTAATGTTTTCGCCGTTCCAGAGTTTTCTGATAATTGCGGTTTCTTCTCCTGAAAGTCGTGTTCCCTTGAGCACATGATTTTCAAAACTGGCACAGGTGAGCGGTGCTACTTTTTTGGTTATGTCATAGATCACCTGTGCATATTCTCTAATTTCCCGCTGTGCATGATGATCGAGTCTGAGCATGAGAAAGCGCAGGAGATTGTGTAAATCCATTTGCCAGTACCATTCTGTATACGTCGAAAGCGGAAGATTAACCCTTGCAAGCTCTCGCGCAACTTCCATTTCGAGCAGTTGAGAATAGTGTTCATACGCATGCTGCTGTTCCTTTTCCATAGAGCTGATGACAGTTCGAGCTGTCTCAGGAGAAAAAGGTTCATCAGTGCGTCCCTGTTTGTTATCCTTACTTTGCTTTGCAACGGCATCGGGTGAAGGAAGCCAAAACTCATCTTTGAGAATTGAGTATCTTCCAGAAATCTCATTAAGACGAGCTGTTCGGTGGCGAATCCACTGACGTGCTACAAAAATTGGTAGTTTAATGTGAAACGTGAGCACCACTTGTTCAAAAGGACTTGTATGCTCATTCCTCAGCAAATAGTCGATGAGGGCTGCATCTTCCCGGACAGTTCTGGTACCTTCTCCGTATGAAACACGTGCAGCCTGAACGACACGTTCATCGCCGCCGAGATAATCGACAAGGCGGACAAAGCCATGGTTGTGTACGGGAAATTCTTTATCGAGGATTGCTTCTGCCTCGGGAACTATGCAGTGCGCCATATGTGATACCCCTTCAAAGTTAGTTTATAACGTAGTTTCCAGGATTCGTATCCAGTTTTTATAGGCTATTTTCTCAATTTCTTCAAGGGTAAAACCATGTGATCTGAATTCGTCAATGAGAAGTGGTAATCCGGAAACATCTTTGAGTGCAGCAGGAATCGGTGCACCATCAAAATCTGAGCCAAACGCTACGTGGTCAACGCCGATACGGTCTGCAATGTATTGAGCATGCTGCACGATCAGGCTCAGTGGTGTATCGGTATTGATTGCGCAATCCTCTCGTAAAAAGTGAACAGCAAAGTTAATGCCAATTACGCCATGTGATTCACCAATGGCTGCAATTTGTTTGTCGGTGAGATTACGTTTTGATGGAGAGATTGCATGCACACAGGAATGTGTTGCCACAAGTGGTTTTGTAGTAATTTTTGCGATATCCCAGAAACCTTTTTCATTGATATGCGAACAGTCTACAAGTATGCCCATGCGGTTGCAGGCTTTAACAAGCTCTTTGCCGGCGTTAGTTAAGCCGGGGCCTGTGTCGGGACTTCCTGGTCCGCCTGAAGTTACGCCATGGCCAAACACATTTACTCTGCTCCATACTGGTCCTATTGAACGAACTCCGAGATTGTAAAAAAAATCAAGATTGGAGAGATCGCTCGCGATGGCTTCGGCACCTTCTATGTGCAGTATCATGGCTATCGTGTTGCTCGCATATGCTTGTTTGAGCTCATCTGCTGTAAGAACAATGGTAACAGCATTATTTGATTGTTGCGCAAGTTGTACGAGCATATGAATCCGGCTTATTGTTTGTTCACGAGCGTAAGCAGGATCGAGCGGGTTGTAATTACGTGCGCGTTTTTCATCATCAGTTAGTTCTTCAGTTGGTGCCGGTTGTGGAATAAAAATTGCAAAAAAACCGCCGGCAAATCTGCCATCATGCATGCGCGGAAGATCGAGATGACCTTTTGTCTGTCGTTCAAAAAGCAAGTGTTTATTTTCTTCAAATGTGTCAGAAAGATGTTCCGAAAAATCATTGTGTCCGTCTAAAATATTTATGCAGTTCTGCATGATGGTGTCCTTTCGATGAAGTACGACTATTTTTATAGAAAAGCAAGTTCCCCTTCAAATGGGATAATAGAATTTTTTTTGCTTTCGGAACCATGAAAATCACAGCCAAATGTCTTAAAAAAATTGAATGGTTCAGCAAGTTTGTGAATGAGTTCATTGAGTTTTTGCTGCTGGTGGTTTCGGTAAGCGTACCATTCAAGCCCCTGTATGCCGACAGATTGAAAGTACGCAAGCATTTCCCGGGCTCGCGAATATTCTTTTGTTAGTATATCGGTATCATCATCAAACTCATGGCCAAAGTGAGGGAGCACAACAAGACCGTTATCAGCCTTTGCTGCAGCTATTACTTCTGTAATGTGCGGTTTTAATGGTTCTGAAGCTTTTTTAAATACAGGAGCAGTATAGTGTTTTTTAAAAAATTTATACGTTGTTTTTTTATCGATTACTGCGGTTTCCATAAAAAATGCGTATAGATCAGGTGTAGTTATTCGAATAGCGTTGAATAAATATTCTTTTGCATCAGGTGAAACTGGTAAGCGTAATAATTTGTTAACATAAAAATTATTAAGTGACAGGCTAGGTTTAAGAAGCCTCGAATTCTCTACAATTGTTTGAATTGCTGTTAATCTTCTGTTTCTATATGTGTCTGTCAGCAATTTAGTATGGTTGTATGTTCCTTGTGGGAAATAGCATAAAATCTCACTGTCATAGCCAATTTCGGGTGCCAGGCAATCTATTTCTATAGCGGGAATTGATGTGATACCCTTGCTCTGTGCTGCTTCTAGAAAAAAGGGTGTTCCGCCAAACGTATCATGGTCTGTGAGACATGCAAACTGGATCTTATGTTGAACCAGTGACTCAATAAGCTCCTGCGGTGTGAGATTTCCGTCAGAAAAAACGCTATGCATATGCATGTCAATGAGCATAGCATCAGCATAAACTATTTTTCGCATAGTGACAAGGAAAAACAGCGTGCTTTGTGATCATTGAAGACGGAAGATTGACCATTTAAGAAGAATGTTCGCCCCCAAGAATGAAGCAATCAACGTGGATAAAACGGAGCGCTGTTGACAAAAAGAGTCAATTTGTCATAAATTCTCTAGTGACTAAAAATTATTTTACTGTATTGTATAATGTATCGCGTGTTGAACATTCGTAGTATCGTTCAGCACTATATGTATACAAGGAGGAGATGTGATATGAAAACGTGTATAGTTTTTCCAGGGCAGGGTGCTCAAGCCATCGGTATGGGAAAAGATTTATTCGATGCATATAAAAAAGTACGAGAGTTGTTTGAGCAGGCTTCTGATATGACAAAAATGAACCTGACTGATCTTATTTTTTCCGGTACGGAAGAAGATCTCAAGCAGACAAGGAATACACAGGTTGCGCTTGCACTTGTTGATTATTCAGCAGCTGTTGTGCTCCATGATATGGGCTTTTCCTGTGATGGAACTGCAGGTTTTAGTTTAGGCGAGTGGCCAGCGCTTGTGGAAGCAGGTGTGCTTTCGTTCGAAACCATGATGAAGCTCGTAGCAGAGCGCGGCAGGTTGATGGATGAAGCTGGAAAACGTTCTGGTGGTTCAACAATGAGTGCGGTGCTATCACTTGAGCCTGAAAAAATAGAAGCAGCATTACAGCAAGCAGGCATTCATGATGTGTGGGTTGCTAACTATAATGCTCCAAATCAATCTGTCATTTCAGGAACAGAAGCAGGGATTACCAAAGCAGAGGAAGTCATTAAAAATGCAGGTGCACGAAGAGTCGTCCGTCTTAAAGTTTCCGGTGCTTTTCATTCGCCAATTATGCAGTATGCATATGATGGGTTCAAAGAAATCCTCCAGGATGTAGTGTTCAATGACCCTGTTATTGCTTTTTATTCTAATGTTACTGGCGGTAAGGTAGGCTCCGGTGTTGAGCTTAAAAAACTTGCTGCAGACCAGATAATCAGCCCGGTACGGTGGACACAGGAAGAAGCTGCAATTGCAGGTGATGGCTATGGACGAATATTGGAAGCAGGTCCAGGAACTGTTTTGTGCGGTTTATGGAAATCTTTCAATACGGAAATCCCTGCGTATCCCTGTGGAACGCTCGAGCTCATACAAAAAGTTTCACAGTAATGGTATAGTATTTTGCAGTACTTTGGATGTGATTCCTACGTTTGATTGAGAAAGAAAAAATCCAGGAGAGGAGCAAGAACATGAATTTGTTAAAAGAAAAAAATTGTATTGTTACAGGCGGGTCGAAAGGTATCGGCAGAGCCATTGTCAAAACGTTTTTAGAAGAAGGTGCAAATGTTTATTATATTTCACGTTCGGAAGCAGAAAATGCAGGCGAACTCGCTACAATTGCTCAAAACAATGCCTGTAAACTTAAGTGGATTTCCTGCAGTGTAACTGACGAAAAGGCACTGGAAGCTGCGATTGATACAATAGCCAGTGAAGGATCTATTGATGTAGTCGTCAACAATGCTGGCATTACTAAAGACGGTCTTGTATTTAGAATGAATACCGAAGATTGGGAGCAGGTACTGCTCACGAATCTGACCAGTGCCTTTTTTGTGTGCCGCACCGCTGCACGTCACATGATCAAAAAGCGTGCAGGGAGTATCATCAATGTATCGAGTGTTGTAGGTATAACTGGAAATGGCGGTCAGACAAACTATGCTGCATCAAAAGCAGGTCTCATTGGATTCTCAAAGAGCCTTGCGAAAGAGGTTGCAAGCCGGGGCGTACGGGTCAATGTAGTAGCACCTGGATTTATCGATACTGCCATGACAGATAAAATCCCCGAAGAAGCAAAAGAAAAACTCAAAGCAGCCATTCCACTTGGCAGAACTGGCAAGCCTGAAGAAATAGCATCTGCGGTACTGTTTCTCGCTTCCGATATGGCTTCGTACATTACCGGTGAAGTCTTAAAAATTGATGGCGGAATGGCAATGTAGTATACTATGACCACACGAGGTGGTCATGGATACGACAATACGCTTACAGCCAGGTTTCCCGACCCCCTTTGGTGCATCGCTTGTACCAGGGGGTGTCAATTTTGCAATATTTTCCCGACACGCAACCAGTATAACACTTGAGCTTTATGCAAACCCATCTGACAGCAAAGCATTTTTTGAATATAAATTTAATCCTCTTATAAACCGCACAGGCGATGTGTGGCACGTTGAGCTCCAAGGAATTCGTACAGGGACACTATATGGATATCGGGTTGATGGACCCTATATACCACAAGAAGGACTTCGATTTAATAAAAACAAGCTCCTCCTTGATCCCTATGCAAAAGCGCTCACAGGCGATTTTATCTGGGATCTTTCCCAGTCCTGTGGTTATGACGTTACGAGTGAAGAAAAAGATCTTTCGTTTTCTCATGTTGATAATGCTGGTTTTATGCCTAAATGCATTGTGATAGATGATTCTGCGTTTGATTGGCAGGGGGACAGACCCCTCAATTTGCCATTGAGACACGCTGTAATATATGAACTACATGTCCGTGGTAGTACCCGTCATGCGAGTTCTGGAGTTTCAGCACCAGGAACCTATCAAGGAGTTATTGAAAAGATTCCGTACTTTAAGGAACTTGGAATCACAACCCTGGAACTGCTTCCCGTTCAGGAATTTGATTTTTATGAAAATCAGCGTAAGAATCCATATACAGGCGAACAATTAAAACAGTACTGGGGCTATAGTACGCTTGCATTTTTTGCTCCTAAAGGCATCTATGCTGCAGGCGGAACCTGCGGAGAACAGGTTACTGAATTTAAAACTATGGTACGGGAACTCCATAAAGCTGGAATAGAAGTCGTTCTTGATGTGGTATTCAATCATACTGCAGAAGGCAATGAACTGGGACCAACTGTATCGTTCCGTGGTTTCGATAATCCTATCTGGTACATGCTCGATGAAGATCAGCGATATTACAAGAATTTTTCCGGCTGCGGCAATACGCTTAATTGCAATAATCCTATTGTAAGAAATTTTATTATCGATTGCCTCCATTACTGGGTGGTGCAGATGCATGTCGATGGTTTTAGATTCGATCTCGCATCGATATTGGGGCGCGATCAAAAAGGGAAAATGCTCGAAAATCCACCAATGATTGAGATGATTGCAGAAGATCCTATTTTGCGAAATACAAAGCTCATTGCAGAAGCATGGGATGCAGGTGGAGCATATCAGGTTGGCGCATTTCCTGGGGGACGCTGGGCAGAATGGAATGACCGGTTTAGAGATGATGTACGGCGATACTGGCGTGGCGATAGCGGTTTTACCGGTGCATTTGCAACGAGGATAACCGGTTCGAGTGATTTGTACCTGCGAGACGGTAGAAAACCATTTCATTCAATCAATTATGTGTGCTGTCATGATGGATTTACGCTCATGGATCTTGTTTCCTATAATGGTAAGCATAATGAAGAAAATGGTGAGAACAATTTAGATGGTCATCCGAGTAATTATAGCTACAACTATGGCATTGAAGGTCCTACCAATGATGGTAAAATTATAGAACTGCGAAAGCGGCAAATTAAAAACTTTTTAACTACACTGTTCTTATCACTTGGAACACCGATGCTACTTGCAGGGGATGAGTTTGGCAGGACACAGCAGGGAAACAATAATGCATGGTGTCAGGATAATGAAATATCCTGGATTAATTGGGATTTACGCACAGAAAATGCTGATCTTTTTATTTTTGTAAAAAAACTCATCGCATTTCGAAAACGGCATCCAGCTTTCCATAGGCCTGAATTTTATACTGGAAAACAAGGTCGACATAACAAAATGCCCGATATTACATGGTTTAATCCCGATGGAAGTGAACCAGATTGGAAGAGTGACAGCAAGTGTCTTGCAATGCGAATTGATGGAACTAAAGCTGATATTTTGAACGATAAAGATGACAATGATTTTTTCATCATCTGGAATCCGGAACAGCAACCGGTGCCAGTTCAGTTATCGGTCTTGCCCGATGGTAAGCAGTGGTACCGAATCATTGATACAAGCAGGTCTGATCCAGATGTGTTTTATGACGAACAGACTGCTCAGTATGTGCCACACTGTCCTTACATTGCTGGTGCGAATTCTGTTGTGGTGCTGCTTTCCCGATAACATGGGTTAAAATGATACATTCTCCCCTTCGCAAACTACTTGTTGTTTCATTTTAACACAGTAACATGCTCTTTGTGCTCTGTGTGTAGAATAGTAACACAATAGAACTCGTCTTTGCCGTTTCTCACATGCAGTTTGATGCAAATATACTGTAAACTGTATGTCTTAGTGCGAAATTTTAAAAAATTAAATATTTATATTATAAAGAAATATAGCTTTTATTGTCTATTTAGTTACATGATTATCTAAATTGGCATGTAATTTGCTATATGAATGACAGTTCAGGAGGAACTATGAAATCAATACGTGAAATAAAAGAACAAAGTAGTGCAGATGCTAATGTACTTTCTATATACTTAAGAGAAATTAATAAAATACCGCTTATGACCCGCGAAGAAGAAGATCACTATGCAAGACTTGCAGCTCAAGGTGATAAGCTTGCAAAAGAAAAACTTGTTAAAGCAAATCTGCGGTTTGTTGTAAATGTTGCAAAGAAATACCAGAATCAGGGATTGCCGCTTGCAGATCTCATATCCGAAGGCAATATCGGTCTTTTGCATGCAATTGAACGCTTTGATGTAAGCAAAGGTTACCACTTTATTTCCTATGCAGTGTGGTGGATTCGGCAGGCAATTCTCAAGGCTATCTGTGAAAAGAGCATGCCTATACGCCTACCGTTAAACCGTGCCAATGAGCTTGTGCAGATTGAAAAAGCTAAAAAGATAATTAACGAGAGCATGTCCGAAGATGATGAGCAGCAAGAGATAGCTCGTATGCTCAACATGGAACCCGAACATGTTCGCGATTTGGTATCAGTAAGTAGGGATTTTGTCTCCCTCGATGCTCCTCTCTATGATGATAAAGAATCAGGAACGCTTGTTGATACTGTCGATAGTTCTGCATACAAAGGTCCAGAGGATACGGTTATCGAACTTGCACTTCGTGATGATATCAATCGTCTTTTGGGAACGCTTACTGAAAAAGAACGTAAAATTATCGAAATGCGTTTTGGATTAAATAATCATAAACCATTGAGCCTTAAAGAGATTGGTGAAGAATTTAATCTTACTAAGGAAAGAATCAGACAGATTGAAAAAGCAGTTATTAAACGGCTTTCCGATTCGTATGATGCTTCAATGTTAGAAAGCTACGTAGCATAAGGTTTTATAAAGTAAAAATTATGCCATAAAATCAATGGAAGTATGAGGGTACAATGCTTAATTGTACCCTTTTTTATTGCTTTGGTGCGACTACTAGTACAATTCGATTGTAAACGATGCGTAGGAACCTGTATATTGCTTTTCGGTGACATCTACAGATGTTACATGTGCGCCTGGAGGTCCCTGGTGCAGCCACTGCAGGTATCGATCGACAGCTGATGCAGGACCTTCGGCATAGGTTTCTACCCCACCGTCTGGAAGATTATATATCCAGCCCGTGAGGCCCAATGATTTGGCAAAGTTGCGGGCTTCATATCTAAATCCAACTCCCTGGACTCGTCCGCGTATTATTGCTAGAATTGCTTTGTTTCCCATAAACAATGGTATCCTGGTTTAGTCATTGTGTACAATGTTGGATAAAAGAATCAAGCATCAATGGTAATGTTGACTAAATTCCTTATAAATTCTATACTTGCGTCTCTATAAGTCAAGGAAAATCTATTTTTTATATAGTAGAGGTATCAGATGAAAAGAACCTATCAGCCAAGCCGAACGCGGAGAGTGCGAAAATTTGGATTCCGGGCCAGAATGGCAACCAAAGGTGGAAGACTGGTATTAAAACGGAGAAGAGCAAAAGGCAGAATCCGTCTTACCATTTCTGATGAAAAGAAGAAGTATTAAACCATTACTAGTGTGGTATGTCTGAAGTTTTCCAAGGATGAGCGTTTAACACGTTCAAAGGATATTCAGCGTGTTTATAGGGAAGGAAAGCGGTATCAAACACAAGGGATGGTAATGCAAGTGTGCAGTAATTCCCTTGAGAAAACCAGGGTTGTATTTTCAGCCAGTAAGAAAGTAGGTACTGCAGTTCGTCGTAATCGGGCAAGACGTATTTGTTCTGAAGTTTGGAGAACACTATACAAACCCTGGATTACTAAATGGGTTGATATCGTTTTCATAATTCAACCCTGCCAGGAAGAAACGTTTGAAGAGCGAAAAAAACAGATGCAGATTCTTCTCAAAAAAGCTGGATTGGTGCTGTAGTATGAGAAGTATATTGATTGCAATTATCTCATTCCCAATTAAAGTATATAGAAAATTTATTTCTCCCCTGTTTCCTCCAACATGCCGCTTTTATCCTACATGTTCAACGTATGCACTTCAGGCAATCGATAAGTATGGTCCAGTTAAAGGATTGTACTTATCGCTAAAACGTATTAGTAAATGTCATCCATTCCATCCGGGAGGTTATGATCCACTGCCATGAATACATTTGAGAATGATGATGCAGGATCATCAAAAAGAACCCTGTTAGCAGTTGTGCTTTCTGTGTTGTTTGTTTTTGCAGTTAGTATCATACAAACGTTATTTTTTTCTCCACCTGTTCAGACAACTCAAAATCCAAACCCTGTAGTGCAAACTACTGTGCAGGAACAAACAACTGTCCCTGCAAGTGTTGAGATAGTACAACAACAATTACCGATTGAAGATGAATATCAAAAACTTGTTCCCGAAACTATCACCCTTGATACCGATTATATAAGAGCTATTTTTACAAATGAAGGTGGTTCAATTGTTTCACTACAGCTAAAAAAACATCTTACTGATGGAAAGCCAGTAGAAATGCTCGTCTCTGCAGACGGACCTTCTGGGTTTGGTGTAATCATTCCATCGACACAGGGACAGGTGACACCGCAGCCACAACATGATCTCATGAAATATGAGCGTGTGAGTGATACTATTATCGAATTTTCTCGCGTATATTATGTAAAAAGCCAAGAGGGAGCGGTTACATCATATACGCTCAAAAAGCGATATGAATTTGTACCAGATGAATACATAATTAAATTATCAATAATTCATGAAAACACGGTTCCACAACCTCTTGCTATTGGAAATGGTGATAGCGCATACACTTTATACTTTGGTCCTCAAATAGGTCCTGATTTTACTGAGTTAACCAATTATTCCGATTTTAGACGTATTGTTGTGCTTGAAGGTACTAAACGAAAGGTTCTTAATACCAAAAATGGTACTATTACACAAAATACTCGTTTTACCTGGGCAGGAATTGCGGGAAAATATTTTTCACTCATAGTAATTCCTGATGCTACGCAATACAGTTTACGGGCTACAAATATTCAAAAAAAAGGTGTAAAAGCAGTAACATCAATGTCTTTTGTTCGCCCTCCCATTACTGCCAGCGCACAGACCGATATATTTTATATCTATATTGGACCAAAAAGTTATAAAGAACTTGCTCGGTATGATGATCCTGCAAAGAATTACTATAAACACTCTGCAGACAATCTGACTAAAATAACGGAAGGCAATAATGCTCTCGGGTGGCTTGAGAGTGCACTTAAATGGCTCTTAAACTTATTTTACAGCATTATTCCGAACTATGGTATTGCAATCATCCTGTTGACTATTCTGGTACGGGTCATACTAGTACCGTTGACTATTAAGAGCAGCAAGAGTACTGCAAAAATGCAAGAAATACAGCCCAAAATTCAGGAATTGCAGAATAAGTATAAAAATAATCCACAGAAACTGAATATTGAGCTTGCTGAACTCTACAAAAAAGAAGGGGCAAATCCGCTTTCCGGATGTCTTCCTGTACTATTGCAGTTTCCAATTTTTATTGCAATGTACAGTTTATTTAGCAACCATTTTGACTTGCGGGGAGCAAGCTTTATTCCTGGATGGATTACCGATCTTTCATTACCAGAAGCGATTGTAAGCTTTGATACGATAGATTTATTTATCTGGAAAATAAGCGCCATACGAGCACTGCCGATAATTTATCTCATAAGCCAGCTCTGGTATGGAAAATTCATGCAGCAACCTACTTCAGCAGGACAAAATCAAAGTCAAATGAATTTTATGCTGTATGGCTTACCGATAATCTTCTTCTTTGTGCTGTATGATGCTCCATCTGGACTTTTAGTGTACTGGATTGTTGCCAATATTCTTACGGTAATTCAACAATATCTTATAAATAGATTTATTCATAAGAAATATACAGGAAAACCAGAAAAACCGGTGATTGCTAAAGTTAAATGATTATTACGTTTTAAGGAGAATATATATTATGGTTCACGAGTTTGAAGGAAAAACAGAGGAAGAAGCCATAGAAAATGCAGTTTCTGCATTGGGGGTAGAACGCGACAAATTTGATGTGGAAATTCTGGAGACTACAAAAGGATCATTTTTAAAAAAAGCAAAAACACGCATTCGTGTCTATCTGCATGATGATGAAAAAAAAGAAGTTTCTGCAAGCAAACTGCTCCCTGAACATGAGGAAAAGATTATTGATTTTGTGCAGAAACTCATTGAACATATGGGATACAACTGTAAAGCATCGATTTTGTTTAGAGAAGAAAAAAAACTTGGAGTGCGCCTTGAAAGTCCAAATGTTTCAATAATTATTGGGAAAAAAGGTAAAAATCTCGATGCTATTCAAAGTTTGCTCAATGTTTATGCAAGTAAAATTGGACTTGCGAATTATAAAATTGTTGTGGATGCAGAAAATTATCGACTCCGGCGCGAAGAATCACTGGTAAAAATGGCTTATGAATTAGCTGAAAAAGTGCGAAAAACACGAACCAGCATTTTGCTGGAACCTATGAATCCTTTTGAACGCCGCATCATTCATACTACATTAAACAATATTGTAGATATTGAGACCAAGAGCGAGGGTGAAGGTCTCTACAAGCAGGTGCGAATTATGTTTAGAGGAAAAATATAAAACGCTTTCACATAGAATTTTTATAATAAATACATTATAATAGAAAAATATGAAATATTTACTATTTGCTTTAGTGAGCGGTTTTGCAAGTTTACTCTTGCAGCCGCTTATTATAAAAATATCGCGTAAAAAAAATTGGTTTGATAAACCTGATGAAAGAAAAATACATACAACGCAGATATCTCGATTGGGCGGTATTGGTATATTCGTTTCCTTTCTAATAAGCTTTAGTGCTGCGCTCATTTTTTCACAAGAACTTTTGAGAGAATTCCATCATCATTTTCCAGTATTGATTAGCATGGTAATAATATTTGCTATAGGTTTGCTGGATGATTTTTTTAATGTGCGAGCTCTTGTCCGTTTTGTAATTCAAATAGCAGTTGCTTTAGTGCTTGCACTATTGGGATATAAATTTACCACTATATGGTTACCAGGCCTGGATGCAGTTAATTTGGGATGGTTATCATATCCGATAACTATTTTATGGATAGTAGGAGTCATCAATGCAATCAACATGATTGACGGCATGGATGGTCTTTGTGGTGGGATCAGTCTTATAGCACTGTTCAGCTTTGGTCTTATTTTAATAGATAGAAATCAAATTTTAGGTGCATTAACTGCAATTATATTGGCAGGTGCAATAGTTGGATATCTGTTTTATAATTTTCCCCCAGCAAAAATATTTATGGGAGATTCTGGGAGTAACCTGCTTGGTTTTACACTTGCAATTCTGCCACTTATGGAAGCAGAGAGTATTTCTAAAGGCACAATGGTTTGGATAGCTCCGACAATACTATTGCTGCCAATTTTTGATGTATTTGCTGCAATGCTCCGGAGAATACGACAGGGGAAATCAATTATGGCTCCGGATAAATGGCATATTCACCATAAACTTTTACATTTAGGCTTTTCTACCCGATCAATATTAGCAATAATATATTCAACCTGTATGGTTCTTGGAGCAGTTGGTATTCTGGAACTGTATCTTAATCCAATAGTTCACTGGTTTGTTCTCGTTGCATCGTGGTGCTTGCTATTTTTGCTTTTTATAATTTTACATTATTTAAAAGAAAAATCTGTTGTAAGTTCATAATTTTATTTGACAAAGATTACTATTTACAGTACTATATAACTGTTACGCTCGTGTTATGAATGTGAATATGTTGTTGCGTTACCAGGTAATAAAGACTCTACGGTTTTTGTTCTGCTTTCGACCCGGTTTATTGCTTCTTCTCACAAAGTAGTCGTACATGCCGCGTACAAAGGAACAGTGGTTCCTGTATTTTATTAAGAGAATAAACTATTCTCTTTGTTTGCCCGTTAGAACCGGGAAAAGGATTTTTTATGAACAAGAAAATTTATGTTGGCAATCTCAGCTATGGAACCAACGAAGATTCACTGCGTGATGCATTTGCTCAGTTTGGTAATGTTGAAACAGCAAACATCGTGGTAGATCGTGATTCAGGCCGTTCAAAAGGTTTTGGCTTTGTTGAAATGGAAACTGAAGAAGGTGCTGCTGCAGCAATCAATGCAATGAACGGAAAAGAGCTTGATGGCCGCGTAATAAAAGTGAATGAAGCAAACGATAAACCAGCACGGAAAAGAGAATTTCGTAACCGCTGGTAAAATAAGACAATAGTTCAGGAAAAGGGATACCTTGTTGAGAGGTATCCCTTTTTTATTGACATAATAGCTGCATGAAAGTAAGCTGTAATGAGAGTGCTCTGTTAGTTTGTAATGTGTTTTTCTGAGAGTTCTTAATTGTACATGTAAGGTGTTTATGGAAACTGGTATAATTATTATTGGTGTTGTGGTTTTATTGCTTATTGCCTCGATATTTTTACTGGGACTTATAAAACCAAAGAAAAAAGAAAAAGTAGCAACGAGAATTAAGAAAAAAAAATTGGATAAGCCTCAAATTTTAAAAGAAGCAAACCGCCGTCTTGCACAGAATCCCAATGATGTTGAAGCACTCTTTATGCTTGCAGAGCTCTATTTTGATGAGCAGGAATGGGAAAAAGCATTAAAGCTTTATGAAAATTTGAATCGACTGGGAGAAACCAATTCTGAAATTGATGTTTTTGAAGTAAGCAAGCGGATTGGTTTATGTTGTTACCGGTTAGGTAAAAATGATGATGCATATAAAGCTTTTACTATTGCAAAGACCGGAAAACCTGATGATTTTGAGATTAATTATAATTTAGGTGTACTTGAGTACATGAAGAAAAATTATGAAAAGGCTCTCCCGCTTTTAAAACAAGCATATGCTGCGAATAATGAGCACATAATGTCACTGAGGTTTTTGGGACTTTGTTTGTTTAAAGTTAAACAGTACCGTGAGGCACTATCAATTATAAAAAAAGTTCTTGAACAGCAACCTGATGATAAGGAGTCCCTCTTTGCAATGGGTGAGTGTTTTTATGAAAATAATCAAATGGACCAGGCTTTACGTATATTAAGCCACTTGCGTGTTGACCCAGATTTTGGACCAGCAGCGGCACTGTTTTCAGGTACAATATATATGAATCAGCGACAGTATAAAAAAGCTATTGTTGATTTTGAAATTGGATTAAAGCATAAAACAATTGCTCCAGAAATCCTTGTAGAGCTAAAATATCGAATGGCAGTTGCATATTTACAGGAGTCAGAAATTTCACGAGCTGTGCAGCTGTTACATGAGGTGATGCAGATAGCCCCTGGCTATAAAGATGTGGAAGCGCTTTATAACCGGTATAAAGAACTTAATTCAAACCACAATCTGCAGGTTTATCTTTTATCACCGGTTAGTGAATTTATAAACTTGTGTAAAAAAATAATTACATATTTATATTCGGGTGCAAAGATAAAAATTAATGATATATATGCCCAGCAATCGGAATTTGTAGATATTTTTATTGAAGTCGAAACACCCAAATGGGCAGATTTTGTATTAATTCGATTTATTCGTTCTAGCGGTGTAACAGGCGAATTCCTTGTGAGAGATTTAAATACACGAATGAAAGACATGAAAGCTGGTAGAGGTCTCTGTATAAGTGCAGGACAGTTTTCTGAAGAAGCTCAAAAGTTTGTAGAAGTACGTCTCATTGATTTATATTCTAAAGATAAATTGATGAAAATTTTAACAAGCATTGATACAAAAATACGAGGTACATTAGCTGATTAGTAGTTAATTCAACATGAAAAACATAAGTAAGGACTGACTATGTATCAAGCACGGAGAATTAGACTTGCCAATCTCATGAAGCAAAAAGGACAAACTGGTTTGATATTACTATTGGGCAATACATCTGTGTCCAGAAATTATCAAGATAATACATATGATTTCCGTCAGGACTCTACTTTTATATATTTTTTTGGTATTTATCAGCCTGATTGTGCTGGTATCATTGATATTGAAACAGGTGATGCCTATTTGTTTTATGATATGCCAGATGAAAGTCTAAAAATCTGGATCGGTGAGCCATCATATGAGGATATTGAGCAAAGCTGCCTGAAGGGCATCTATCCACGAAAGGATATTGTATCGTTTATAGAAAATAAACCAGTACATTTTTTACCCCCCTATACGAGTCAGGCTTTGCTAATATTAGCAGCTATTTTATGTGAAAAAGTAGAACACATAAGTAAACGAGTTTCTCATGCACTCATTCATGCGGTGGTGGCTCTACGGCAATGTAAAGATGCATATGAAATTAAGGAAATCGAAACTGCAGTCAATACTACAATTGCTATGCATAAAGAAGCCATCCGCTTAGCAAGACCTGGCATATCCGAACGTCAGGTGATGGCTGGTATAACAGCACAGGCGTTATCGTGTGGTGCGCTCTCGTTTCAGCCAATTGTAACGGTACATGGGGAAATCCTGCATAATCATGAGTATAACAAGCAACTTGAAGATGGGCAGCTTCTTTTAGTTGATGCGGGAGCAGAAACGATTACAGGATATGCAGGTGATCTGACTACAACCTTTCCTATTAGTGGAAAGTATTCGCCTGAACAGCGGGAAATATATAGTATTGTACTTAAGGCAGGGTATGAAGCTGCGACAATGTTGAAACCAGGAATAGAATTTAAAACAATCCATTGTAAAGCATGTTCAGTTATTGCTGATGGTTTGCGAGAAATAGGATTACTCAAGGGGAGAACCGAGGATATAGTGACTGAAGGAGCTCATGCGTTATTTTTTCCTCATGGATTAGGACATATGATGGGACTCGATGTACACGATATGGAAGGCCTCGGTGAGGATTATGTTGGCTATGATAAAGAACCACGAAGCATGCAGTTTGGATTAAGGAGTCTCCGTCTTGCAAAGACTCTGCAGAAGGATATGGTGCTTACGATAGAACCAGGAATTTATTTTATTCCAATGCTCATTGCCTCTTGGAAAAAAGAAAATAGATGCAGTCAATTTATAAATTATGATAGGGTTGAAAAGTGGCTGTCGTTTGGAGGAATCCGCAATGAAGAAGATTGGCTTGTTACAGAACAGGGAGCACGCAGATTAGGACAGCCTTTTGATAAATCCTGCGATGCTATTGAAAAGTTATATGCTGAACTCCACGAATGAACGAAACTCACACCACACAATAAGCACAGTGGAGCTAAAGCAAGTAGCGTTCAAAGCACAGCTCCGCTTCTAATAAGCGGAGCTGGTGAATTGTAAGACTTTACCAATATTTTTTAAGATTGCTAAATGTTTTATAACCAGGGTAAACTGCTATGTCTTCAAGTTCGTCCTCTATGCGCATAATCTGATTGTACTTGCATATTCGGTCTGTGCGAGACATTGAGCCTGTTTTAATCTGTCCTGTTTCCAGTGCTACCGCAAGATCTGCCAGGAACGTGTCTTCTGTTTCGCCGGAACGGTGTGAAACTACAGCTGTATAGCCAGCGCGTTTAGCCATGGTAATTGCTTCGATTGTTTCAGTAACAGTACCAATCTGATTAAGCTTAATGAGAATTGAGTTACATGCACCAAGCTTAATGCCATTTTGAAGCCGTTTTACGTTGGTTACAAAAAGATCGTCACCTACAATTTGTATTTTCTGTCCCATTTTTTGGGTAAATTTAACGTATGTATCCCAGTCATTTTGATCAAATGGATCTTCAATAGAGACTATTGGATAGGTTTCTACCCACCGTGTTAAAAGCTCAATGAGTTCATCGCCTGAAAATAATTTATCAGGGTTTGATTTCCAGAATTTGTAACCTTTTTTTCCACCTTCTTCGAATAGTTCTGAGCTGGCGCAGTCAAGTGCAATAGCAACCTGTTCGCCTGGTTTGTAACCAGCTTTTTCTATTGCTTTGACGATATACTGAAGAGCTGTTTCGTTATCGATATTGGGAGCAAAACCACCCTCGTCGCCTACTGCAGTGTTATGACCATCGGCTTTGAGTAATCCTTTGAGTGTATGGAAAACTTCAGCAGTAATTCGGACTGCTTCCCTGAAGGATTCAGCACCGAGCGGCATAATGAGGAATTCCTGAAAATCAATTTTGTTATCAGCATGTTTTCCTCCATTAATAATATTTGCCATGGGGACTGGCATTGTTATGGTATGTACTCCGCCCAAATATCGATAGAGAGGAATTCCTGAATATTCTGCAGCAGCGCGTGCGCATGCCATGGATACTCCAAGAATTGCGTTTGCGCCAAGCCGTGATTTATTTTCGGTGCCGTCGAGATCAATTAACGTTTTATCAATTTCTACCTGGTCGGTTACATCGAGACCACAAATCTCGTTTGCTATTGTGCTGTTGACGTTTTCTACAGCTTTGAGAACGCCTTTTCCCATATAGCGCTTTTTATCGTTATCTCTCAGTTCAACAGCTTCATAGTCGCCTGTTGAAGCACCACTTGGTACAGCAGCCCTTCCAAAAATGCCACTTTCAAGTACAACATCTACTTCAACTGTTGGGTTTCCGCGAGAATCGAGAATTTCTCTCGCTTCTACGTATTCAATCATTGACATAATAGCCTCCTCTTCCCTTAAACTTATAAGGTTTATTAATACAACGTAAGAATTTTGGTGCGAATAGTCAAGCTGTTTTTATTGTTTTAGTGTCCAGGCGTGCTGAAAGTGTATTAGAATCGTATCAATAATTCATTGTGAGTCTAAAAGCGAATGGAGTATTCGAGGGTATGTTTCATGTTCAAGCTGATGGATTCGTTCTGTCATTATTTCGAGAGTTGGTGCTCGCGGAATGGACTTTTGAATAATTATGGTTCCGGTATCCACACCTTCATCGACATAGTGTACTGTGATTCCAAGCTGTGATTCACCTGCTTCGTATGCACGTGCTATGCTGTTCGTACCAGGATAAGAGGGGAGTAGTGAAGGATGGATATTGATTATTTTACCCCTAAATTGATGAATAAATGCAGGCGATAAAATACGCATAAACCCTGCAAGAGCAATCAAATCGGTATTATATGTGCTGATAATGCTGGCCATTATCTTTTCTGCAGTAGTACGGTCTTTTTTGAAATAAGGAACTACATAATAAGGAATTGCAAGCGATTTTGCACGAGCCAGTGCATATGCTGATAGTTGATCGGTAATGAGCGCAGAAATTGTGTGTGTGTTAAGATTATTAAAATATTCAGCTATGGCTTGAAAGTTACTGCCATTGCCACTGGCAAGTACGATGAGACTACCCATGGACGAGCGTTCCGATTTTGAGCACTTCAATGTTGTGGTTTGCAGCATACGCTATAACGTCATCAGCTTGATCGGCATGAACCACAAACGCAATACCAATGCCTAAATTAAATACTCGGCGCATTTCAGCTTCAGGAACTTCTCCGTATGTCTGAATTTTTTCAAAAATTGATGGCCGGGGCCAGTCCCAGGTAAAATTACCTTTGAGTTGTTTGGGAATGACTCGTTCAAAATTAGCTTCGAGACCTGACCCGGTTATGTGTGCTGCTGCAAGCACTGCATTTGTTTCAAATAAAGTGAGGAGTTCCTTTACATAGATTCGAGTAGGTATGAGCAGCTCTTCCCAACCAGCTGTGTCAGTTTCAGGAATGCATTTTCTAGCAAGCGAATAGCCATTGGAATGTACACCACTCGATGGTATTCCAAGAATAACATCACCAGCTTGCATTGTATCGAGATGAGGGAGCAGATGCGATCTATCAACAATACCAACACAGAACCCAGCAAGATCTACTTCATCGCTCGCATAGATGTCGGGCATTTCTGCCGTTTCCCCACCAGTTAGGAGACAATCGGCGATTTCACACCCTCGGATGATACCGCTAATAATCGTTTGCAGTTTTTTCTCATTAGCAGCAACCGAACCTGTTGCGATATAATCTAAAAACGTTAATGGTTTACAGCCACATACAATGAGATCGTTTACATTCATTGCCACAAGATCGATCCCAATTGTATCCCACTTATTGAGTTTTTTTGCAACGAGCAACTTTGTGCCAACGCCATCGGTTGTGGAGAGCAGGAGTGGGTCTTTGTATTGTGCAAGATTTTGTAGTGGAATGCCTCCTGCAAAGCCTCCAATACCTCCTCCAACTGCAGGTGATTTAAAGTTCTTTATAAAATCTGCAAAAGCATCACCTTTTTCTATATCAACTCCAGAATCTCGATATGTTTTTGCCACAGGTTAACTCCTTTACTCTATTTATTTTGATGGCAGCTTTGTTGGGTATTGCCCTGAAAAACATGCAGTGCAGTAATTACATGCATCATGACCAGCGCATGTATGCAAATCTTCTAGACTCATAAATCGAACGGAATCTGCGCCAATTGCATGAGCAATTGCTTCTGGCGATAATCGGTTTGAAATAAGTTCTTCGCGTGTTGGTATATCAATACCATAATAGCAAGGCCACTTAAGCTCAGGACTGGAAAGTCTGAGATGGACCTCTTTTGCTCCAGCTTCACGCATCAATGCAACGATAATACCGCTTGTAGTACCACGGACAAGGGAATCGTCTATAAGCACAACTTTTTTATTTTTAATTATTGAGTTGATGGGGTGCAGTTTCATGCGTACTGCAAACTCGCGTTCGTTCTTTGTCGGTAGAATAAACGATCGGCCTGTATAGTGGTTGCGGGTCAATGCCAATTCAAAATTACACTGTTTGGCCTGTGCATATCCTATTGCGGCAATAGTTCCAGAATCGGGGACAGGTATGACGATATCAGGTTTGAGATCATCTGTATAGGCAAGTCTCTCCCCGAGCGATTTTCTAAATGCGTATATTGATTTTCCAAATAGTTCTGAGTCCGGTCGTGCAAAGTAGATGAGTTCAAAGATACAGTGAGATAGCCGGAGCGGTGCTGATGGTTTAAGCGTATATGAATGTAGCCCATCGTTATTTATAATAATGATTTCTCCCGGCTTTACTTCATGAATATTTTCTGCTGCTATGCTGTAGAGTGCACAGGGCTCGCTGGCTGTATACCAGACGGCATCCTTTTGGGCATAGTAAAGAGGTCTGAAACCGCAAGGATCGCGTATCAGAATAAGATCATTATCCCAGAGCATGCAGAGGCTGTAAGCGCCCTCAACTCCCTGTAAAGCATCATGTAGGATATCAATTTTGCTTTGCTTTAAGCTGTGGCTTATTCGGTGTAAAATAATTTCAGAGTCGGTAGTTGTTTGAAAAATGTTCCCTTTATTAAAAAGCTCTTCACGAAGTTCATTAGCGTTGGAGAGGTTTCCGTTATGTGCGAGCGCTATATGACCTTTGTTGCAGTATATAGCAATAGGCTGTGCGTTAATAATTCCGCTCCCGCCATGAGTTGCATAGCGGACATGTCCAATAGCACTGGTTGAAACTTCCTGGGTTGTAAGCCATGTTTCCATGCGTTGAGAAACCATACCCAGCGTCTTATCAGTTTTTATACGGGTGCTGTCCTGCCATGCTATGCCACATGCTTCCTGTCCTCGGTGCTGAAGAGCAAAGAGCATGTAAAATGTATATTTATGTACATTGATGGGTAAGGGTGACCAGATACCGCATATCCCGCAGAAATGGCCAGGTTTTTCGAGGTTGTCAGGAGTGGTAATCGTTTCAGGCTGCATATAAATTTCTAACATATACAGGGCATGCTGGTCAACTTGTACATTATTCTTCTTGTACTATGGTACCCCGTACTGTAACAAATGAGCGCATTACCTTAATAAAAAGCTCGAGTGTATCTTTACTTTGATTGAGTGAAGCTATCAGTTCGCGGTTATGTAGTCCTCCAATTGTGCGGATATTACTTAAAATATCAGGATTAGGTTTCCGTTGGTCATTGAGGAGATCGTTGATTGCTAAATACAGCATCAAAAAAAGCCCTGATTCATCTTCGCAAATCTCATTAGCGTCTGAATTTATCTCGTCAATGATCTTTTGGAGAAACTGGCTAATATCTTTTCCGTGTTTCATTTCATCGACATACCGTTTAATTGAAACAATGGTAGATCGTCCGGTTCCTTTAAGGTTGCGTTCGAATGCCCGGATTCGGTTCATTGTTTTATCGCACTGATAAACCAGATTAGCAAGATTATTTTGGAAGCTTTTATTATCAAAATATCCTTCAATGAGTATTTTTTTAATGATATCGCGGATTTCTGTTTCATACTTGTTTTGAACAAAGGTTTTTAAAATACTCAAGGGACGAATATGAGTAAAATGAAACGGAGTATCTTGGCTGATACGCAAATTAGTTTCTTCATTGTATTCTTCAACAGGTATGATTTGTGTATTAGCAAATAATTTTTGAATGTCTTTATTGACGGTCATTTCCCGCATTTCCCGCTGAAGTTTATTTCTTACTGTCTCAAAATTTTCAGTAATGCGAATTTTGTAGTTTAAAAAAGTATTTTGTCGCTCGTGAACTAGATTTGGTGTATATTCCGAATTCTTTTTTGCAAGACGCACGAGTGTTAAGAGTACTACACCACTTAATTTGTAATTTAAAAATTTGTTAAGAATATTACAAATTTTTTGCAATGTTTCGAGGTTTCCGGTGCGTTCTGGGTGTATTTTTGCAAGCAGTAATCCCAAATTATTTATGAGTTGCGATGAAAAAAGAAAATTATTTAAAAGATAGTAAATATCAATCAGTTCATTTTCAAGATGTTCTGCCTCACAATTTTGGGGATTGTAAGCATAATCTTTTTGCGAAAGGGTGACTCCTGGATCAAAAAAGCTTAAAACTCTCTCCCAATCAAACCGGCAAATTTCAACAAAGCATTGGAGCTGAAAAATTTCCTCATTGATTTTGTTGCTGTCCAGCTGGTCTAGTTTTTGAATAAGCTTTTGAAAGTCTTGATTGAGCTTTTCAACCTCCTGGTCGAGCATTACAGCATTCTCAAGTTTTGATTTTATATTTTCTGGTAAAAACTCAGACTTAAGCTCGAGCACATCATTTGGCAGGTGCATGTCAATGATATAATCGGTAAATTTTTTTGACGTCCTGATATCGGGGTGACCGATACTGTGGTCAGATAAATCAATGAGCGGGCGTAAAGCAGAAACAAAAAGAAAAAGGTCTTTAGCAAAATCTGTGGTTATTAAATGATTATGAATATTGTAGTAGTGGAGGTCTTTTTGTATGAGAATTTTATTAAGTTTTCGAATTTCTTGATATGCAGGGTCGTTAAATTTGAGTAAACTTTTAAAAAATTCAATAATTTTTTTGAAAAAATTCATATAACACATATTGTATTCAAAATTTTTAGTTTTCACAAGAACAATTTTTTAAGATTGACCTGATATAGTATTTGAATTAGAATTACATTAATAGGTGGAACGTAATTTACTTATGGAAAATATTTTAAGTGATGCAGATTTTGAATTGTATAGAAAACTCATTTACGATGAAAGTGGGATTCATTTTTCTGCGACTAATCGAGCAATACTTGAAAGCAGGCTTGCAGAGCGATTGCGTGAAAAAAAACTACAGAACCTTCGTGAGTATTATCAAATTATTATATCCGATAAAGATGAGCTTAAATTGCTACTCGATTCTGTTACCACTAATTTAACAAGATTTTTTAGAAATCAGGGACATTTTGATGCTCTTGAACATTATGTGATACCAGAACTCATGAAACAGAAAAAAGATAAAGTAATAAAAATCTGGAGTGCCGGCTGTTCTACCGGAGAAGAGCCGTACTCTATTGCGATGCTACTGGAAGATAAGCTGTCTATGGGTTGGACCTATCAGATAACAGCAAGCGATATCAGTCTTAAGTCGCTCATGGTGGGTAAAGAAGGTTTTTATCCAGAAACAAGGATACAGGGAGTTCCTGAACCGTATCTGGAACGGTTTTTTGAAAAATTACCCAATGGGTTTCAAGTTAAAGAATCAATAAAATCAAAAATAACCTTCGATTACCATAATTTAAAACATGATGCTTCACAGAGAAATCTCGATATTGTGTTTTGCAGAAATGTACTAATTTATTTTGATGAAGCAGCTCAAAAGGCAACCGTTGAACGTTTCTGGCAGGCAATGGCAGATAAATCATTTTTGTTTATTGGACACTCTGAGAGTCTCTTTGGAATGAATACAAAGTTCGAATTTGTAAAAACTGATTGGACTTGTTTATACCGAAAATGGATTTAGATTGTGATACAGTTGTTTTAATCATAAAAAAGTTGGAGGTTTTGTGGGAGAACCCATTTCTGTATTGATTGTAGATGACTCTGCGCTCATGCGTAACCTCATTGCAAAAATAATTGAGGCAACACCTGGTTTAGTTGTAGCTGACAAAGCAATGAATGGTCTCTTTGCATTGCAGAAAATACCCCGCTGTAATCCTGACGTTATTGTGCTTGACCTGGAAATGCCGGAAATGAATGGTATTGAATTTCTTAAAGAACGGCGCAAGCTGGGTATAGAAATTCCTGTTGTTATTCTTTCTAGCATTGCAAAGCGTGGTGCACAAATAACCATGGAAGCATTAGCGCTCGGAGCATCTGATTTTATTACAAAACCCTCCGGTTCAATTTCCACTGATATTCATACTGTAGCTGGTGAGCTTGTACGCATGTTGGTTGCTTACGGAAGCCAGTATCAACGTGTAAAAGGGAAAGAGCCCCCGCATTACTGCTTTGACATGCCTGAGCGCATGTTTGAAATAGCAGTTTTTGGCGAACCTGCCAAAAAGGCAGAGCCTTCGCAACCTGTTCAGCCGGTTCGTCAGCCTGGTAATACTGAGATCGTTGCAATAGGTATATCTACAGGTGGTCCAAATGCTTTGCGAGAGCTGTTACCGCAAATACCTGGAGATATTGGAGTGCCTATCGTGGTAGTTCAGCATATGCCTCCTGGCTTTACAGAAGAATTTGCAAACAGTTTGAATAAAATTTGTCAGATGGAAGTAAAAGAAGCCAAAGAAGGCGATATTCTAAAACCAAACAGAATCCTTATTGCTCCGGGAGACTACCATATTGCGGTTGAAAAAAAGAGTCTTGCTGGCATAGTTCATGTCCATCAAGAACCACCCGAAAATGGGCACCGTCCAAGTGCAGATGTTTTATTCCGTTCTGTCGCTCAGGAATATAAAAATCATTCACTGGGAGTAATAATGACCGGAATGGGGAAGGATGGAGCTCGAGAATTGGGCAGTATCAGGAGAGAAGGCGGTATCACACTGGGACAGGATGAACAAACCAGTATTGTGTATGGGATGCCCAAAGTTGCATTTGAAATGGGACACGTTCAGGAGCAACTACCACTCAATTGTTTAGCGAATAGAATATACGAAATCGTGAAAACAAAAAGAGAATAAAGAATAATTGTAGTTGATTGTTTATGCTTGAATGACCTCGGTAACTGAAGGCACCTGTTTTTTAAGATAGGTTTCAACAGTTTGTTTGATTGTCATTAAAGAGTATGGACATGAGCCGCATGCTCCAGTCATGCGTACTGTTACTTTGCCATCTGCACTGCAGGAAACAAACTCGATATCTCCGCCATCTGCCATCAGCATAGGGCGTATGTCTTGAATAGCTCGTTTTATTGCATCTATATCCATAGTTCATGCTCCATTATTGTGTGTGTTTACGTATGGTTAAATCTACTCAAACATGGTAATGAGGTCAAGCTCTTAGTATAGAATCATACATCAAAACGTGCTATACTGCCTCCAAGTATAAATAGAGGGAGAAAAGATTTTCATGAGCCGCATAATTGTATTTGTCAACCAGAAAGGCGGAGTTGGAAAAACTACAACAGCATTGAATCTTGGCGCATACATCGCACTTTCGGGCAAAAGGGTTTTGCTGGTTGATTTTGATCCACAGGCAAATTTAACAAGCGGTTTGGGTTTAAGTGGTAAAGCAAAAAATGTCTATAAAGTATTAACGGGTACCTGTCAACTCGATGAAGCTATTATGCAGACAGAGCTATTGAATCTTTATGTGCTTCCTTCATCGATTGATTTATCTGGCGCAACAGTGGAACTGGTAGATCGTGAAGATAGAAATTATTTGCTTAAAAATTTATTAGAACCGATAAAAAGCAATTATGACTTTATACTCATCGACTGTCCACCTTCTCTCGGTGTACTTACCCTGAATGGACTCTGTGCTGCACGGGAAGTAATCATTCCACTCCAATGTGAGTATTTTGCGCTTGAAGGACTTTCATTGATTTTACAGACGATCAAGCTTGTACAAAAAAGCTTTAATAAGGAACTTAAGATTTCAGGTATTGTATTTACCATGTACGATTCCAGAACTAATTTAGCTCAGGATGTGGTTTCTCAGGTAACCGGATACTTTGAAGAAAAAGTGTATGAAACTATAATTCCAAGGAATGTCCGTTTGTCGGAAGCACCATCTCATGGTAAGCCGATTTGTCTCTATGATAATTCTTGTGTTGGTGCAAAAAGTTATGCAAAATTAGCTGATGAGGTGCTTGCACGTGGGTAAAAGCGGTGGTTTAGGAAAAGGTTTAAATGCGCTCATTCCTCAAAATATTCTCGATGACGAGGATTCAACTTCCAGCGTTGTTTCCTTGCCTCTGGAGTTAGTAGAGCCAAATCCGGAACAGCCTCGAAAACAGTTTGACGAACAGGCTCTGCAAGAACTAGCTGAATCTATTCGCAGGCATGGTGTTATACAACCGATAATTGTTGAGCGTACTAACGGTAATTACAGGATTATTGCAGGCGAGCGGCGGTGGAGAGCTTCAAAACTTGCTGGTTTGACAGAAATACCCGCACTTGTTCGGGAGTACGGAAGAGAAAAACGGTTAGAAATTGCGCTCATTGAAAACATTCAGCGTGAAGACTTAAATCCCATCGATGAAGCTGAAGCATACAGACAGATAATAGAAATTACGAATATTACACAAGATGAACTTGCAGAACGTGTTGGTAAGAGCCGCCCTGCTGTTGCCAATGCACTAAGACTGCTCAATCTACCAGAATTTGCAAAAGAATCGCTTCGAAATGGATCCATAACAGCTGGTCATGCACGGGCAGTCCTCAGTGTACTTGAAAACTCAAAACGAGAAGAGCTCCTCAAAAAAATCATTAAGGATGGTTTATCGGTGCGGGAAGCTGAGCAGCTTGCTGCAATGATGAACACAGCCAGAACAGTAAAATCTGGATCATCTGCACAAAAGAAAACAGCACAGGAAGATGCTGATCTGGAACATATACGGCAGGTCTTAATAGAAAAACTTGGTACTCGAGTTACCATTAAAGGTTCACAAAAAAAAGGTGTAATATCGTTTGAATATTACTCACTGGAAGATTTAAATAGACTCTATGCTCTGCTCTGTGGTGAACAAGAGTAACAGGTATTGATTACTGTATACAATAGACTATATTTATTTGTATACACCACTACTCGAAATTATTTTGTGCTTTACAATAAAATAATTTGCTTCTGGTGTTAAGATACCAGTGAGGTACAGTATGAAAAAAATAAGTTTACTTTTTTTAGTTGTCTTCCTAGCTGCATGCGTCACTAATAAACCAGATGAAAAAACATTCGTTGGCGTTGAGAAACAAGAGCTCCCTGAAACATTCCAGGGAAATCCCGATCAAACCGATACCGGTTCGGTTCTTACTACCACTCAAGCAGATGAAAATGTTGCTGCAGCTCAACAGGGTGAGGAAGTTATAGTTCTCGCGCCAGTTGATGACAATACAGATGAGCAGGTAGTAGAGGAAGATGTAATCGATACAGAGGCAAGTAGTCAAGAAACTATAGTTGTTGATGTATCTGAGACAGAAATTGTAATTGAAGTAGATGAATCAGAAAACCAAAATATTGTTGTTGAAACAGAAAGCGAAGCTGTAGCAGTTCCCGAAACTTCACTCATTACTATAAGAACTACAGATGCTGAGCGGCTGGGTGTAGTTTTTACAGATTTATTTGCGCTTAAAAATTATGAAAGTATGCTTAAAGCAGCAAGCACACTTGATATAGTGCAAATAGTAATACTGTGCAGTTCAAACAATCAAGCGGTATACACAGATCTATTTTCTAAATTGCAGGGTACATCTATAAGTTTTTATTTACTGTTCTCCGATTATATGGATTTTTATAGAAATCGTGAGCTCATCAAGAGCAGTCCTGCAATTAAGGGTGTTATTTTCTGGTATGAATATTGGAATTTTATTCAATTAAATTATATTTTAAGCGCAATAAAGTATTTCTGCATATATA
>ERZ795051.997-NODE-997-length-39349-cov-5.552629_pt1 | contig 39349 bp, 32 predicted proteins | sample MGYA00375135_ERZ795051 | MGnify/ENA primary metagenome ERZ795051 (study PRJEB30180, sample SAMN05720222) | activated sludge metagenome | isolation source: Anaerobic digester | place: Japan | collected 2015-05-26 ... | reverse complement strand
AGTCATAGCTGCATCGGCAAGAACAGCAAGGCTGAATTCACCGAGGATAGTTTTCGTTATGGGAGCAAATGACGGAGATTTCCCCAACAATGTCAGCGTTCACGGACTGTTCTCAGAGAATGACAAGCTCAGGCTGTCAAAGAGCGGCATTGAGATATCCCGTCCGCTTTCAGACCTTATTGCATCGGAAAGGCTGATAGTGTACAAGTCGCTTTCAGCAGCCTCCGAGCGGTTCTATATCACCTATCCGCTGTCAGATCTTTCCGGACAGGCAAAATATCCTGCACCGCCGGTTGATCAGATACTTTCCATGTTCGGAAAGGAGGTTCTCGTCACCGAGCAGGATATCCCTCCGCATTATTATGGTGTTACCATGCATTCCGCATTTTACCACTATATGCAGGAGCGGAACAGTGATTCTGTATCGGTGGCTTCACTGAAAAAGATACTTATGAGCGAGCCGGAGTACCGACGCAGGACAGCGTATGTCCTCAGCAGGTCGGGCTACACTCAGGATTTCCATGTGGATACAGAGATAATGCAGAAGCTTAAAAGCTTTGAGCCGCTGAGACTGTCACCGTCGAATCTGGAGGAGTACGACCTCTGTCACTTCAAATATTTCTGCAATAAATGTCTCAGGCTCCAGACCTGCGAGAAGGTGGAGCTGGATGCAAGGATATCCGGCGAGCTGATACACGAATGCTTCAGGAGCATACTTGGTTCAAGATCCAAAAATGACTTCGTGACAATGTCCTATGATGAGATAAAGGGGGCGATCAGCCGCTGCGCCGATAAGTACCGCACCGATAAACTGGCAGGCGAATTCGGAAAGAATGCCAGATTTGAGCTGATGTACAATAAGCTGACAGAGCGCCTTGGAGATGTTATGCTCCATACTCAGCACGCCCTGATGAACACTTCATTCGTTCCGGATAAATATGAGCTGGATCTGAGGAAAAATTCTCCGGTGGTGCTGCGCTTCGGCGGAGACAAGAAGCTGTTTTTCGGCGGTATCATCGACCGTGCTGATGTGTGTGATATCAACGGCGGAAGATACCTGCGAATCGTTGACTACAAGAGCAGCCGCAAGACCATAACTCCTGAAACGCTGGCCGGTGGAGTAAATCTCCAGATGCTGCTGTACCTTTTTGCTTCTACCGATAACGGCGGTATCTATGAGGACTGCCGTCCGGCAGGAGTGCTCTATTCGCCAATACAGCTCAGCGAGGTGAAGCTTGAGCCTCACCGCATCGAGGGCAGGAATGAGCCGGTCATAGAATCCGGTCTCAGGACCAGCGGACTTGTGCTGGAGGATATGGATGTTCTGGAAGCTATGGAGACAGGCGTTGAGGGCAGATTCATCCCTGTCAAGCTTACAGCCTCCGGAGAGATCGACCGCCGCTCCTCAGGATGTATATCAGGCGAAAGTATGGGCAGGCTAAGGGACTACGTGTACGGCGAGCTTCGTGAAATGGCAGAATCGCTGCTTTCCGGAGATGCCGAGGCGGTACCGCTGATAACAGGAAAGGATAAGCCCTGCGATTTCTGTGAGTACGTTAATATATGCGGCAATTCAAAAATGGAAAGATACAGGCTGCCCGAGGCGGAAAAGCTTGCTGAGGCAGAGGAGATACTTGGCAAAAAGGATAAGGGAAGGAGGATGGACTGATGGCATGGACAAAACAGCAGGAGGCTGCGATAAACGCAAGAAATTCGTCAGTAATAGTCTCTGCGGCAGCAGGAAGCGGCAAGACCGCAGTTCTGACAGAGCGTCTTGTGAAGCTCATAGCCGATCCGCAGTCAGGGGTACACGCTGACCGGATGATAATAGTTACATTTACCAACGATGCAGCGGCCGAACTGAAAAAGCGCCTTGATAACAAGCTGCGTGCAATGATAACCGATGATCCGGGAAATCCTCATCTTCTCCGGCAGCAGATACTCCTTCAGAGTGCAAAGATATCAACTATCAACTCCTTCTGCTTTGAGCTCCTCAGGGATAACATTACCGATCAGGGCATTACTTCCGGCTTCGGAGTGCTTGACGAGACTGACACAAGCGTACTGATGTCTCAGGCAATGGAGGAGCTTTTCGACTACTACACCGAGAACGAGTACGAGAAGATAGCTTATCTTTATGACCGTTTCTGCATAAAGAACAGCAGGGCTCTTATGGGAGTTATCAGCAAGGCGGATTCATTCCTCTCGTCAGTTGCTCTGCGGGATAAGTGGCTTGACAAGGCTGTGGAGGAATACAGCAAGCCCTTCCGGGAGTCGCTGTACTATCAGGCTCTTCACCAGTCATTGCTGAGACGTGTGGAAAAGGGTGTCCGCATAGCTGAGGATTGTCTTGATCTTATGCAGTCCATATTCCCTGACAGGGAGAACTATCCGCAGGCTCAGAAATCTTTTGCAACTGCTGAGGAGGACTATGACAAGCTCTGTGAGCTGAGGGACATCATCCGCTCCGGACATTTCCCGGATGAGGAGGAGTCAAAGCGGCTCATATCCTTTGCAGCTCTCGAAAGAGTTACCGCAAAAACTCCTCATAACAAGGCGCTGCGTGATATATATAAGGCAAGGCGTGAGGTGCTGAAAAAGATACCGGCGGCAGTCATCGACAGCACTGCTTCTGTGGAGAGCGATTACCGTGAAGCCGGAACTGTAACGGAGATACTGACGCAGGTGCTGAGAAAGTATCAGGAGATAGTCTGGCGGCGTAAATGTGAGAAAAACGCAATAAGCTTTGACGACGGCGAGCGGCTTGCGCTGGAGCTCCTTGCAGATACTGACAGTGAGGGCAGGCTGATACAGTCTGAGACCGCACTGCGCACTGCTGAGAGCTATGATATAATAATGATAGACGAGTATCAGGACTCAAACAACAAGCAGGATCTGATATTCAAGCTCATATCCAAGAACTACAAGCATGATGAGAACGGTCAGCCAATGTACGGTAATAACGTTTTCCTTGTCGGAGACGTAAAGCAGTCGATCTACCGTTTCAGACTGGCAAATCCTAAGAATTTCATAAACACGCTGAACAGTTCCGAGCCGTATACTGAGGAGAGCATCTGCGAGAACAAGGCGATATCCCTGAACAGGAATTTCCGAAGCTCTGAGGGTGTTATTGATTTCGTCAACTATGTGTTCTCGCAGATAATGAGCCCGGAATGCGGCGATATAGCCTATAATGAGGATGAGATGCTGTACTTCGGAGCGCAGGAGTATTCCGGCGCAGAGGATGTGAAGACGCATATCGGGCTGATATTTGACGATCCCGATGAGGATGAGGAGCCTTCTGCGGCTGACAGGAACTGCGAGGCGGAGTATACCGCAAACAAGATCGCAGAGATGATAAAAAACGGCATTGAGGTTATAACCAAGGACGGGAGCAGGCGTCCCTGCTGTCCGTCTGATTTCAGCATCCTCGTCCGTGGCAATAAGTACGGGAGCGTATATGCTCAGGAGCTGGAAAAAAGGGGGATACCTGCCAGGGGCAGGGATGACGGAGGCTATCTGCGCTCAAGGGAGATATCTGTCCTCACTGACCTGCTGAGGATAATAAATAATCCGCTGCTGGATATCCCTATGATGGCGGTAATGACCTCGCCTATGTATATGTTCACGATAGGGGAGACTGCCTTTATAAAATCCCTTGACCGTGAGCGTCCCATATATTCCATACTTCTCAGGATAGAAGCCGGAGAGTATCCGGACTGCGGAGATATGTTCTTCCGTGAGAGATGCTCTGATTTCCTTAAGGCACTGGATTCGTTCAGACTTGATGCTGTTACGATGACGCTGGGCGAGCTGATATCCCGTATCTATGATACCACGGATTTCATATCAGTAATGCAGCTCAGCAGTGACGGCGAGAAGAAAAGGGCTAATCTGCGTACACTGATACAATATGCGGAGAACTACGAGAGTTCAGCGGCATATGAGGGCTCCGGAGGCCTTGGCGGATTTATACGGCATATCGACAGAGTGCTTGAAAACGGCGATATAGCACAGGGTAAAGCTTCCGCATCCTCAGGAGACTATGTTACCATACAGACATTTCACGGCTCAAAAGGACTTGAATACCCATTTGTATTTATCGCAGAGACCTCGCACCAGTTCCGCTTTGACAGCGATGCAGTTATGTGCTCGGCGGACGGCAGGATAGGCTATACCCTCTATGATCCCGAGATCGTCCGCAAATACAAGACCTTTCAGCACACAATGCTTACCGAGGAGGAGAACCGCAGTACCCGCAGCGAGGAGATGAGGCTGCTTTATGTCGGACTTACAAGAGCACGTCAGAAGCTGTTCATAAACCTGAAATGCGGTGAAAAGTCGCTGAAACGGGTACAGAGCCTGCTTGACGGCTGCGTTATACGGGGCGGAGATATATATGATGCAGTCAGTGAGGCAAAGTCGTTTGCAGACTGGCTCTGGCCGGTACTATTCCGTCACAGCTCTTTTCCGGAGATAGCTGAGGAGACAGGGCTGACCAGCGGCTACGGTCTTCCGGCGGCGTTATACGGTGATGAGCTTTTCACCTATGAGACAGCTCATTCCATGACGGCAGAGGATATCTTCTCGGAGGAGATATCGGAGGAGGCTGAGGCGGATGAGAAAATTTGCTCACAGCTTATGGAGCTGATAGCTCATCCATATGACAGGAGATTGTCGGAAATGCCGGCAAAGCTCAGTGTTACACAGATAACAAGAAAGTTCAAAGGCGACGAAGAAGAGTTTGATTTCAGGCTCAAACGTCCCAGATTCTGTACCGGAGCAAAGAAACTGACAGGCGCTGAAAGAGGAACAGCACTCCACACCTTCTTCCAGTACTGTGATTTCGATGAAGCAATAAGGTCTCCCTTGGACGAGGCAGAAAGGCTGACGGCAAACGGATTCCTCACAGCAGAGCAGGCTTCTGCAATAGATCAGGAACTGGTATCTGCATTTTTTGAGAGCGAGCTGTACAGCAGGATAAGCTCTGCGGAGAACGTGTGGCGTGAGAAGAAGTTCATGGTAGCTGTACGTCAGCTCGATATCGACAGCGATCTTATGGAGGTGCTGAGCCGTTCCGACGGTATGATAAAGGGTATCGTAGACCTTATGTTTGAGGAGAACGGGGAGATCGTTATTGTGGACTATAAGTCTGACAGGGGAGTATCTGCACAAAAGCTTGCAGAACGCTACAGTGTTCAGTTAAGACTGTACAGATCAGCTATTGAGCTTACCATGAGGAAAAAAGTCAGGGCTGCATATCTGTATTCCTTTGAGCTTAAACGATCAATACCTGTGGAGATATAAAAAATACCGGCTCAATTAAGAGCCGGTATTTTTTGCCATTGATTTGGCACATAATAAGGAGAAGAATGATTGAAATCTCAGTTTATATCAGATCAGAACATGAACGGATTCAGGAAATCGTCGTATGGATCTGACTCTCTTGGAGCTGCAGTTGCAGGCTGGTGTTTTTCCTCTTTCTTTTTGCTGTTATCATCCTTTTCATTCGGGTTATCGGTTTCCTGAAGAGTTACGTCGAATTCCAGATCCTCGCCTCTTCTGTAAATTGTAAAGGTGACAGTATCTCCAGCCTTGTGCTTGTTTATGATAGCGTTCAGCTCCTCTGAAGTTTTTACGGTCTCGCCGTCCACATCGAGGATGATGTCGTTCACTTCAATACCTGCCAGGTCAGCAGCGCTTCCCTCTTCGATGTTCTTTATCCAAAGTCCCATTGGGATATTGAAGTAACGTGACAGGCTCTCGCTTATATCTATGCAGGTGATTCCGTGCTGAGGTCTGTCCTTTACGTACTTGTAATTGATAAGGTCATCGATGATCTTCTTTGCATCAGTGATCGGGATAGCGAATCCAAGTCCTTCTACGCTGCCGCTGCCATAGCTTGATGACATTTTTGCTGAGTTGATACCAATTACCTGGCCGCAGCTATTGAGAAGAGGACCGCCGGAGTTACCGCTGTTGATAGCAGCATCTGTCTGTATAAGTGACATACCCTTTCCGTTTACGGATATATTTCTGTTAAGTGCAGATACGATACCGCTGGTCACTGAACCGAAAAGCTCAAATCCGAGTGGATTTCCTATAGCGATAACAAGCTCGCCTACACGGAGATCATCACTGTTTCCGATAACAGCCGGAGTAAGTCCGGTCTGGTCGATCTTGAGAACAGCGATATCTGTCTCAACATCATAAGCAACTAATTTAGCCTCATATTCGCTTTCATCGCTGAACATTACAGAGACGTCGATTGGTTCGCCGCTTTTGTATTCTGAATCATATACAACATGGGCATTTGTAACAATGTAGCCATCTTCGGAAATAACGAAGCCTGTACCTGTAAATGTCATCTTACTTGTACGGGGATCAGACTCCCATCCAAAGAAAGTAGTTGTCTGTGTTACCTCAAAGTTGGCAGTGATACCTACAACGGATGGCATTATTGAATCAACGATATCAGGTAATGGTTTAGCGTCTTCACGGGCAGCGATACTGATAATACTCGGCATATCAGCTTCTTCAGCATCATCGGAGTAATTCAGCTCTACATCCTTTGAGGCAGAAGAAGACTTTTCCTCTCTTTCAGGTTCTGAAAGCCCAGAACCGTCCTTATTGTCTCGGTATATCTTATATCCCTGAACAGAACCAACGCCTGCGATACCGAGACAGAGGATAAATGCAACGACCTTGAGGAATGAATGCTTTTTATGCTTCTTCGGCTTAGGAGCGTTTTCGGAAACATATGCATATGATCCCGGAGCAGTTGTCTGCGGTGCTGCTGATTCCTCACTCTGGATAACGGTATCAGCATAGTAGTTGTCGTAATGTGGCTTCTGCTGGACATCTGAATTACTATTGTCGATTGTATCGCTATTGTATTCGTTGAAATTGTCTGACATAGAGATCATCCTTTCAATTATACAGATTTATTTCATTGATTATTATTATAAGCTTTAATGTGATAATATGATGATAAGCTACAGAAAATATGCTGATTAAAAAAACAAATTGCTATAATAGGATTTCATATGCTGCCGGAAGGCTAAATACAGGGGGATGCAAAAAGCTCCCCTGAACGTCTGGACCAGGGGAGCTGTTCATTATTTTAATTTGGATTTGGTCTTTGCAGTGAACTTTTCACCGAACACAAGGAAACGGTGATGAGTTCCGCAGCCGATAGGCCCTGCTTCATCAGCAGCTGATACCTCAAATATCAGCTCACGGCCGTTCACCTCTGTGAGGACAGCCTCTGCTGTGACCTTCATACCTTCCGGAGTAGCGGATGTATGCTTTACTGCAAGCTCGGTGCCGACAGTAGTCTCGTCGCCTTCAAGGAACTGCTGTATGCAGTTACAGGCGGCTTTTTCCATAAGCATGGTCATTACCGGAGTTGCAAACACTTCAAGGCTGCCGCTGCCGATATTTACCGCCAGATCCCCGGCTGATACAGTGAGCCCGGCGCTGCCTTTTGTTCCGATGACTGGTGTTATCATGTTATTCTCCTTAATCGTCAGTAACTGGTGAAGTGGAATAGAGCTTACCCACAACTCTGTCGTAGGTCAGCATATCCAGATCCTTATCGTGAGGTGTATCCGGCTCATATGAAGTGGAGTATATTGGCATCTTCTTCATGTAATTCATCATCTTCTCGATGAATGCATCATGAGGTGCATCGATTATATCCAGCAGCACATATGGCACATAGAAGAATGAGTACTTTTCCTCAGGCACCTTTGAGAAGTCTGCATCATAGTTGGCCCAGAGGAAGTAGGATTGCTCATAGAGTATGTTGCAGTTGTTTCCGGTAAGTCCAAGCTCGTTGTATACGCTTGTCTCACCTCTGAGGGACGGGAAATGGTCTCCGACGAAGAATACCAGAGTAGGCTCGTCGATCTTCTTGAGATCCTCAAGGAATGTATGAAGTCCCTCATTTGAGTGCTGTATCCATTGGAGGTAGTTATCGAACTCAGCATCCGGATCCTCGCCCTGGTTGTAAGGCTGATGGTTCTGCATTGTGGTGGTGTGGATATATATCGGATCATCTGAGGTCTTTACAAGGTCAACAAGCTGGTCGAAAATCGACTTATCGTCTACATAGGTTCCGTAATGGTCAACGTCAACAGTGAAGTCTGTAGTGCCGTCGTAGTCATCATGGAAGATCATATTCTTGAAGCCGAATCTCGGATAGATCTTGTTTCTGCTGTAGAAGTTAGCCTGGAACGGGTGAACATAAGCTGTATTGTATCCCCAGCTGTCATAGTACTGAGCCATTGCCGGGAGAGTTCTGTCTGCCAGCTCTCTCTGAGGCATATTCGGATCGTAAAGTCCTCTTACGGGGAGACCGAACATGAGCTCAAATTCAGATCTTACAGTCCAGCTTGCGTAGGTAGGAGTTATGATCCTTCCGCCATGGCCTTCCTCACAGGCTTCATCGAAGTATTTATAAACATCTTCGTTGATATCGAGCTGATCAAATATCCTGAAATCAGCCCAGGATTCGCTCATTACCACGATAACATTAGGCTTTTTGCCGCCGTTGAAATCGTTGTCATCCTCAACGTTTATATTGAGAATCTGTTTGATGTGATCCTTGGTGTAGTCCTCAGGCTCCTTCAGACGATTAGCAAAGTTCTCAGAAGCTGTCTGCACAAGAAAAGTAAAGAAACCATTGTTGTTGAACTTCTCTTTGAGTAGGAAATCATTTGTGGCGGAAGTGGTATCTACCTTGAAGAATGAGTATACCGGCTTGTAGAATGGGGGACATACTATCATTCCGAATCCCACGAGAACACATACAGCAACAGAAGCTGTACGGGGGATAGGCTTTGCTTTGAGTTTTGGGTTGAAATAGAACACCAGAGCTATGAAGGCGATCACTATTATGTAGGACAGTATGAGCTGCGGCGTGATCTTTATATACGCAAAGGATTTCAGGCTCTTGACGCTCTTGGCGACTCTCATGTCAGAGATAATGAGGTGATTTCCGTTGGTATTGTATTTGAACAGCTCTGTTGTGGCAAGGGACATGAACAATACACTCTGTATGGCCACTGCCGCCCAGCCGTGCTTGAAGATACAAAGGAGCAGTATAAAGACTGCGGCGGTTATTATCAGTCCGAAGGTCATTGCTCCGGTATGGTCGCCCCAGAGTCTGAAATAACGGGCAAATCCCTTGCCCTGAGTTATCTCGGCAATGGACATTATGAACAGCGGATATATCAGCAGCAGGAAGAGATTGATCTTCTTGTACTTATCCGTATGAGTTGCACGTTTTGCCATGAATTTTTTTAATCTGGCAAATTTGACCTTTTTTGTATTCTCCTTTTCAGTATCCCCGGCATTGCTAACAGCGTCATTTACATCTGCCATCTGATCGGCAGCTGCGTTTGTCTCGTTTTCGATCTCGCTGTTAATAATTTCTTTTGACTTTTCAGCCATTAAATATCATCCCTCTATATAAAATTAATTTATTAAACGTTATAGTTGTAAAATATACACATACAACTATACCACAATTTGACGAAAAGTTCAAGTCATCTAAAAAAATATCACAAATATTTCACCTTTTTCGGCGTATCAGTAATAGTGCACTGTTAATGTTGTATTGATTTGTGCAGATTCACTATCGGATACTGAGGAACCCATTCGCTTCGGCATCACGGATGATCTCCTCGATAAGTGCGGCAATATCATCCGAAGCTTCACCGCTGCGAAGGTTTCTTGCCCTGACCTGATCTGAGAAAACGCCATGCTCTTTCCAGGAGATACCGTCCCTTGTGTAGTTCAGCAGTATTGGCTGTAACCTGTCCAGGAGGTTGGCGAATTTTGAATCGGCAGTAGCTGCCTCTTCAAATTCCCGCCAGAGCGAATAGAATTCATCCTTCTGATCTGTCGGGAGCAGTCCGAAGATACGCTGTGCGGCCTTCTCCTCACGGTCAGCCTTTGTCTTGTATCCTTCCGTATCATAGCAGTATGTATCGCCGGCGTCAATTTCCACAACATCGTGTATCAGCACCATTTTCATTACCTTCAGCACATCTACGGGCAGGTTTGAGTGCTCTGCCAGCAGGAAAGCCATGACGGCAAGGTGCCAGCTATGCTCTGCATCGTTTTCCTTTCTGTCCTCGTTCAGCACATATGTCTGGCGGTACAGCGCTTTCATTTTATCCAGCTCCAGCATGAAGCTTATCTGCTGCCGGAGCCTTTCGTCCATATTAAGCATAAGACCTCCTATATGACCATGCCGCCGTTGACGGCGAGTGTCTGACCGGTGATGTATTCAGCCAGGGGTGAGGCGAGGAAGGAAACAGCGTCAGCAATATGCTCCGGTTTTCCGAATGTACCGAGAGGTATATCCTCACGGATGAGCGCAAGATCCTCCTCGGAGAAGCGGCTGTTCATCTCAGTCATTATGAATCCGGGGGCAACGCAGTTAACTCTTATCCCGGAAGGGGCCACCTCTTTGGCGAGGGCTTTGGTGAAGCCTATAAGTCCGGCTTTTGACGCAGAGTAGTCTACTTCACAGGACGCACCGCACTGTCCCCACATTGATGAGATATTGATGATGCAGCCTGATCCGGCTCTTATCATGTCTGGCAGAGCAGCTCTTGCACAGTTCATAGCGCCGGCGAGATTGACGGACAATATCTGTGCAGCTTTTTCCGGGGAAATGCAGTGAAAAAGATCGATCTCGGAAATGCCTGCGTTATTGACAAGCAGATCGATACGGCCGACCTCGGACAGAGCTTGATTGACAGCCTGTGTGTCGGAGATATCAAAGCCGAGAGCCTGTCCGGATATTTCTGCGACAATTACTTCGGCTTTTTCTTTTGAACGGGAATAATTTATGATGACAAAGTAACCGTCGGCGGCCAGTCTTCGGCAGATCGCAGAGCCGATACCGCCGGCGCCGCCGGTGACGAGAGCTTTTTTCATATGTTTCCTCCTTTGGGGATCTTATCAACGGTTAACATTATAACATATTGCTGCGGAAAAATCCAGTGGTAAGACTTGAAATGTTTATGAAATCATGTTACAATAATAAATATTAAGTCCGCCGAAGGCGGCATATAGTGGGAGTCCAGAGGGATGATATTCCTCTGGCAGGGGGTGAAGCCGAGGGGGACAGCGTCCCCCTTAAAAGCAGTCCGAACAGCGAAGCGATTCCGGACGGACGCTGCTTTTTATTTTCCTCGGCTTGACCGACAAATGAGATTCCCGATAATTAAGTATATTTTATGTAACATCGCAAAGAGGTGCCATTATGGATCAGAAAAAAATAGACCGTATCAACGAGCTTGCCAGAAAATCCAAAGCTGAGGGACTTACCGAGGCTGAAAAAGCTGAGCAGACCGAGCTTAGAAACGAGTACAGAGCTGCCGTTACAGGAAATCTGCGTGGACAGCTTGAAAATACATATATCGTAACTCCCGACGGAAAAAAGAAGAAGCTGGGTGCAGGCCACGGAGGCAGAAAATGACAAACGGTGAGCTTTACGAAATGGCTGTGAAGGCCGCTGAAAATTCCTACAACAAGTATTCACGTTTCCGTGTGGGAGCAGCCCTTCTTGCGGAAAACGGCAGGGTTTATACCGGCTGCAATATAGAGAATGCCTCATATTCCCTGACCAACTGTGCCGAGCGTACAGCGGTTTTCAAGGCAGTGTCCGAGGGCGTTACCGGATTCAAAGCCATTGCCATAGCCGGCAGCAGCACCGATGACTTCACAAAGCCCTGCAACCCATGCGGAGCCTGCTTACAGGTGCTGAGCGAGTTCTGCGGCAGCGATATGGTGATAATTCTTGCAAACGGCTGGTTCAGACTTTCTGACTTTATGCCGTTTAGATTCACAGAAGACAGCATGAAATGATACCGGAGGATATTATGGAGCTGAAAGATAAAATAGAAAAGCACCTGCTTGAGGTGCAGAAGCCCTCACGCTACATAGGCGGAGAGGTGGGCAGCGTCATCAAGGACAAATCGAAGATAGATGTCAGATTTGCTTTTTGTTTCCCGGATACATATGATATCGGAATGTCGCATCTGGGCATGAAGATACTCTACTCACTGACCAATGAGAGGGAGAATTACTGGTGCGAGAGATGCTTTGCGCCCTCTGAGGACTTTGAAGCGATAATGCGTGAGAATGACATACCGCTGTATGCACTGGAAAGTCTTGATCCCATACGTGATTTTGATTTCATTGGCTTCACATTGCAGTATGAGCTTTCCTATGCGAATATACTGAATATGCTTGACCTTGCCGGACTGCCGGTATTTGCTGCTGACAGAGGAGACGAGCTGACCAATATCGTTATTGCCGGAGGCCCCTGCGTATGCAATCCCGAGCCCCTTGCAGATTTCTTCGATATCTTTGTCCTCGGAGAGGGCGAGGAAGTCAATCTGGAGCTGATCGACCTTTACTGGGAGATGAAGCAGCAGGGCGCTACCAAGACTGAGTTCCTGCGGAAGGCCTGTCATATCGAGGGGGTATACGTTCCACGGTTCTATAGCTTTGTCTATAAGGATGACGGAACTATCGATCATCTTGTAGTTATAGACGGCGCTCCGGAAGTGATAAGGAAGCGCATAATCAAGGACTTCGACAGCGTTTACTATCCGGAGAATTTTGTTGTGCCGTTTACGGAGATCGTCCATGACAGAGTATCAGTTGAGGTGCTGAGGGGATGCATAAGAGGCTGCCGGTTCTGTCAGGCAGGCTTCATATACCGTCCTTTCCGTGAAAAGCATACAGATACTATTTGCAGGGAGACAAAGGCGCTCTGTGAGAATACTGGATACGATGAGGTGTCACTTGCTTCACTGAGTACCAGCGATCACTCGGAGATAGATCCCATGCTGACAAAGCTCATAGACTATACTGCTGCCGAGAGGATAAATCTTTCCCTGCCGTCCCTGCGTGTGGACAACTTCTCGGAATCGCTGCTGGAAAAGATAAAGAAGGTACGCAAGAGCGGACTGACCTTTGCAGCTGAGGGCGGTACACAGCGCCTCCGTGACGTTATCAATAAGAACGTCAGTGAGGAGGAAATAATGAATACCTGCTCCATCGCCTTCAGGGGAGGATATTCTGCGGTGAAGCTCTACTTCATGATGGGACTTCCCACCGAGACTGATGAGGATATAGTCGGTATCGCTGACCTTGCGAACCGCATAATCGACCTGTTCTACAGTATCGAGGATCGTCCTAAGGGAAGGGGAGTGCAGATATCCATAAGCTGCGCCACATTCGTACCAAAGCCTTTTACGCCTTTTCAGTTCGAGCCGCAGGACACCCGTGAGATGATCGAGCACAAGCAGAAGCTGCTGCTGGATTCAGTTAAGACCAAGAAAATCAAGGTCAGCTATCATGATCCGAATGTCAGCCAGCTTGAGGTCATACTTGCAAAGGGAGACAGAAGGCTTTGCAAGGCTATCTATACCGCATGGAAGAAAGGCTGCAAGTTCGATAGCTGGGAAGAGTATTTCAACTTCGGAAAGTGGATCGAGGCGTTCAAGGAGTGCGGCATCGACACATCATTCTACGCAAACCGCCGCTTTGAGTATGACGAGATACTTCCCTGGGATCATCTTGACTATCTTGTTTCAAAGGAGTTCTTCATCCGTGAGAACAAGACTGCACATACTGCTGTGACAACACCTAACTGCCGCCTGAGATGCTCGGGCTGCGGAGTAAATAAAAAAGTGGGGAGGGATTGTTTTTGCTGAGAGTAAGGGCTACATTTAAAAAGACCGGGCGAGCAAAGTACATCTCTCATCTTGACCTGAACCGCTGTATGCTCAGGACGTTCCGCCGCTCCGGACTGCCGATATGGTACACCGAGGGCTTCAATCCCCACCCGTACTACGCTTTTGCACTGGCACTGTCGCTGGGCTTTGAGAGCGAGTGTGAGATACTGGACTTCAATATTACTGACGACAATATGCCGCTGGAGGAGATACGTGACCGCCTGAACGCTGTTATGCCGGAGGGGATGGGCATAGTATCGGTGGCTTTGCAGGAGCAGAAGATCACTGCTATCACAAAGGCTGAATACAGCTTTTCACTGGTAACAGATAACGCCGTCAAGCTTATGGATGACGTAAACAAGCTTATTTCCGGCACTGAGATACTCATTGAAAAGAAAACGAAAAAGGGCATAAAGACTGTGGATATAAAGCCGGATATGGAGATAATCACCTGCGAAAAAACTGAGGACTCAGTGGATATCGTTATGAGGCTGCCGGCGGGAACTCAGACGAACTACAATCCGATGCTCTTTGCAGAGGCACTGAAAAATTCCGGAGCTGAGCCCTTTGAGGCTGAAAAATTCGTCCGCAGGGCTATTCTGTGTGATGATGATACTATATTTAAGTGAGGTGCAATCATGGATATATTCAGTAGGGAGATAGACGGCGGAAAAGCCTTTGACTGGGGAAAAGCATCAGAGGATTACGCAAAGTTCAGGGACATTTATCCGCCTGTTTTCTTTCAGAAGGTAGCTGACAGAGGTCTTTGCGTCAAGGGACAGAAGGTTCTTGACCTTGGTACAGGTACAGGTGTTGTGCCGAGAAATATGTACAGATACGGGGCAGAATGGACAGGCTCTGACATTTCAGAGAACCAGATAGCCCAGGCAAGGATACTTGCCGAAAAGGAAGGCAAGAATATCGATTTCGTTGTGTCTCCGGCAGAGGATATAGACTTTCCGGACGGTACATTCGATGTGATAACAGCCTGCCAGTGCTTCTTCTATTTTGACTACGACAAGGTCATCCCGAAGCTGGCAAGGCTTCTGAAAGACGGAGGAAGGCTGGTCATACTGTTCATGGCGTGGGTGCCGGCTGATGATGAAATAGCAAGAACCAGCGAGGAGCTGGTGCTGAAGTACAATCCCTCATGGTCAGGAGGCGGCTATGAGCGCACACCGGTATTCGTACCGGAGATAGCAGAGCGTTACTTCGAGACCGAAGCGAGGGATGAATATGATATCATGGTGCCGTTTACCCGTGAGAGCTGGAACGGCCGAATGAAAGCCTGCCGAGGAGTAGGAGCTTCCATGGCTCCCGAGGATATCGCAGCATGGGAAAAAGAGTATATGGCTTTCCTTGAAAAGACTGCTCAGCCGGAATTTGAGGTGCTGCACCACGCTGCATCAGTCATCCTTAAAAAGAAATAAAAAATTTTTCCTGTTTTTTGCAAAAAACACTTGCATTTTTCTGCAAAGTGTGGTATGATATAAAAGCATTTGAAATCCGTCTGTTATGATTTTATCATTCAGATGAGGGTTAATGCCGAAAGACATTAAATCGGTTAGTCCGCTGACTGTCAGGAAGCCGGTATCAGACGTATTGTGATAATTGACCTCAGGGCTCCGTTTCTGCTGCTGCGAATGCTGAACGCTGCGGCCGAGCAGTTTATGAATATCCGGAAATTTTAGGAGGAAAAGTAAAATGGATGCACTCAAGTTAATCAGCGAATCAAGCATGAAGGAAAATGTTCCTGAATTCAATGTAGGTGACACTATCAAGGTTCACGTACAGATCAAGGAAGGCGACAAGAGCCGTATTCAGGTCTTCGAGGGAACAGTTATCGCCAAGAAGCACGGCGGTATCAGCGAGACATTTACTGTAAGACGTGTTGCTCACGGCTGCGGTATCGAGAGAGTATTCCCTCTCCACTCACCTGTTGTTGACAAGGTTGAGGTCGTAAGACATGGTAAGGTTCGCAGAGCCAAGCTTTATTATCTCAGAGACAGAGTTGGTAAGGCTGCCAAGGTCAAGGAGCAGATCCGCTAAGAGGCTGCAGACTGAGCTCAGGCAGAGGATCTCTGCCTGACTCATCTTATTCCTTGAGGGACTTGTAGTCCCTTTTTTGCTACATAATTATTTTTTAGATCATATGTCAGGAGGCTTCACCATGGATGAAGAAAAGGATATAATAAATGAGGAAACACCGGAAGAGGCTTCTGAGAATATAGCAGAAGAGATCACAGAACAGGCTGAAGCTGCTGCTGAGGACGCAGAGGATGCTGCCGGGGCAGTTGAGGAAGAAGCTGAGAAGATCGCTGAAAAAGTCAGTGAGAAGAAGGAGAGCACAGAAAAGACCTTCGGAAGAAAGCTGCTTGATGATACTATAGACATAGTGGAGTCAACACTTGTCACTATCTTTATAATAGGTATGATCTTTACCTATCTTCTGCACCCCGTAAGCGTTGTAGGCGGTTCAATGAACCCAACACTTAAGGACAGTGACAAGATCATGATGAGCACCGTATTCTTCAATCTTAAATACGGCGACATTATCGTTGTTGATAACGACAAGGCCTATGATATCGATGAGAACGGAGATCCTGTAGCGGTAAATATCGACGGCAACCGCCTTAAGGAATGTATAATAAAGCGTGTTATCGCTACTCCCGGCCAGGAGATAGATATCAGGGACGGCAAGGCTTACGTTGACGGCAAGGAGCTGGACGAGCCATACGTTATGAAGGATGCGAGAACAGATCCGCTCACAGGCTTCAACGGCAAGTATCCATTCAAGGTGCCGGATGGCTACTACTTTGTAATGGGAGACAACAGAGAGGCTTCATCAGACAGCCGTGATGCAGGAGTTGGCCTTATCAAGAAGAGCCAGGTCTACGGAAAGGCTATACTGAGATATCAGCCTTTCGATAAGTTCAAGTTCCTCTTCAATTCAAAGAATGAGTCTGCTAACTAAGCTGAAAAAAGGACTTCCGACACCGCTTGAAGCGGTGTGCGGATTCCTTGAAATGTTTTTTTGCTACCATGCTGATCGCCGGCATGGTATTCACTTATTTTCTCCATGTGACTACTATAAACGGTGAATCCATGATGGATACACTAAAGCCGGAGGACAAGGTGATCGTCACATCCTTCTGCAAGCACCCGAAGCAGGGGGACATTATTGTTTTCGAGGCTGATGAATCTGTCACTATGCACGAGGAAGGACAGCTTGTCCATGGCCGGGGAATGAATATTACTCTGGTGAAACGAGTGATCGCCTGTGCCGGACAGACCGTGGATTTCGACTTCGACAGGGGCATTGTCTATGTGGACGGTGAGGAGTATCATGAGGACTATATCAGCGGCCTTACTCATACCGATGAAGGCGCATTTATAGGCCATTATCCCGTTACAGTTCCGGAGGGATACGTTTTTGTAATGGGGGATAACAGAAGAAATTCAAGAGACAGCCGCTCATCCGAGCTTGGGTATGTGGCTGTGGATAATATAATCGGAAAGGTAATTTTCCGTGTAGCTCCTTCCGGCAGCTTCGGAAGGATAAAGTGACAGACAGGAGGTCACTGTGGATAACAACGATATGAAGCAGATACAGTGGTTCCCGGGACATATGGCGAAAACAAGGAGGCTCATAGCTTCCAACCTGAAGCTTGTTGACGCCGTTGCTGAGATAGTGGACGCAAGAGCGCCGCTGAGCAGCAGAAATCCCGAGATGGATGATCTGACAAAGGGCAAGCCGAGGATAGTGATACTCAGCAAATGCGACCTTGCAGATGAGAAGGCCACTCAGATGTGGATAAATTATTTCAGGAACAATGGTGCAGAGGCTGTGGCTATCGACTGTAAGTCCGGCAAGGGCATCAAAAATGTGCTTCCTGCCGTAAGGACGAAAGTACTTAAAGAGCTCATGGAAAAGCGTGAGCGCAGCGGTATGAGCGGTGCTGCGGTAAGACTCATGGTGGTGGGAATACCAAACGTGGGCAAATCCACCTTTATTAACCGCCTTGCAGGTTCAAAGAGAGCAAAAGCCGAAGACCGTCCCGGCGTTACCCGTACAAAGCAGTGGGTGAAGCTGGATAACAATACCGAGCTTCTGGATATGCCGGGAGTGCTCTGGCCGAAGTTCGAGGATCAGGAAGTTGCGCTGCGCCTTGCATTCACAGGCGCTATAAGCGATGATATACTTGACATTGAAACGCTGGCTATGAAGCTTCTCAGCTACCTTGCGGAGAATTACCCTGCGTCACTTGCAGAGCGCTACAAGGTGGAAACAGAGGCTGAGGATAAGGGACTTGCCCTGCTGGAAAAAGTGGGCAGGAAACGTGGCATGATGATATCCGGCGGCGAGATAAACACCGAGAGAGCGGCAATAACCGTGATTGATGAGTTCCGCAGCGGAAAGCTGGGACGAATAACTCTTGAGCTGCCGCCGAAAAAGGAGAAGTAATGCCGAGGATAGTGCTCCACAAGGAGCTTTTTGACTACGATTCACAGCTCCGCCGGGAATATCCCGTTATATGCGGAGTTGATGAGGCAGGACGTGGCCCTCTGGCAGGGGATGTATATGCCGCTGCTGTTATATTAAGGGACGGCCTGCTGATAGACTACCTCAACGACAGCAAGAAGATATCCGAGAAGCGCCGTGAGGAGCTTTTCGACGTCATCAGGGACAATGCGGATGCATACTGCGTCGCAACAGCTTCTGTTGAGGAGATAGACAGTATCAACATCCTCAATGCGACTATGCTTGCTATGAGGAGAGCAGTTGAGGGGCTGGGCGTGAAGCCTGACCTCGCACTCATTGACGGAAACAGACTGCCGGAGCTTGACTGCCCTTGCAGATACGTTATAAAGGGAGATGCGACCTCAGCGTCCATATCCGCAGCGTCAGTGCTGGCGAAGGTATCCCGTGACCGCTACATGAAGGAGCTTGCGGAGAAGTATCCGCAGTATGCCTTTGAACAACACAAGGGCTACGGCACAAAGCTCCACTATGAAAAGCTGAAAGAGTTCGGCATATCCGAAGTCCACAGGAAATCATTCCTGAAGAAGCTCTATGACTAAGAGCGAGACAGGAAGGCTTGGCGAGGAGAGCGTATGCGCTTATCTCACTGAGCGTGGATACAGGATAGCCGCAAGAAATTACCGCATAAAGGGCGGAGAGATAGATATAATTGCTGAAAACGGTGACTATCTTGCCTTTGTGGAGGTAAAAGCAAGACGTCCCGACAGCCTTGTTACCGGCTTTGAAGCAGTGAACAAGCGCAAAAGGGGACTGATAATCAAAACTGCTGCTGATTATTGCTGTAAGCATCCCAGTATGCTCCAGCCCAGATTCGATGTCGCACAAGTCATCGTTCAGGAGGGCAGGGTGCTCAGCATTGATTATATTCCAAATGCCTATGATACCACAGGCTACAATTTCATTTTTTAAAGGGTGATATTATGTATTACAACAGCACAAGAAACAGTCAGGTAAAGGTAACAAGCGCCGAGGCTATAACTCAGGGTATATCCGTTGACGGCGGACTTTTCGTGCCTGAGACTATACCGGAGCTGTCACTTGACGAGATAAAGGCTGTCGGCGACATGAAGTATGCTGACAGAGCTGCTTATATATTCTCAAAGTACCTCACCGATTTCACTGAGGCTGAGATACACTACTGCACTGACAATGCATATTCCACAAAGAATTTCGAGACAGAGAGCATTGCTGAGCTGGCTCATCTCTTTGACGGAACATATATGCTGGAGCTCTGGCACGGTCCTACCTGTGCATTCAAGGATATGGCACTCCAGATACTGCCTTACTTCCTTACAACTTCAGCAAAGAAGATAAACCTTGACAAGAAGATAGTTATCCTCGTTGCCACATCAGGCGATACCGGAAAGGCTGCTCTTGAGGGATTCAAGGACGTTGAGGGCACATCCATCCTCGTTTTCTATCCGGAGGACGGCGTAAGCCCCATGCAGAAGCGTCAGATGAAGACTCAGGAGGGCGCAAACGTTGGAGTATGCGCTATCAAGGGCAACTTTGATGACTGCCAGAACGGTGTAAAGGCTATATTCACCAATGAGGATGTGAAGAAGCAGCTTGCTGACAACGGCATCGTTTTCTCATCTGCAAACTCCATCAACTGGGGCAGACTTGTTCCTCAGGTGGTATACTATGTATCAGCCTATGCTGAGCTGGTAAAGGATGGCGAGATCGCTCTCGGCGACAAGATCAATATCGTTGTTCCTACAGGTAACTTCGGAAACATCCTCGCTGCTTACTATGCAAAGCACATGGGCGTTCCGGTAAATAAACTCATCTGCGCTTCAAACGTGAACAACGTTCTCACAGACTTTATAAATACAGGTGTTTACGACAGGAACAGAAAGTTCTATGCTACAGTTTCACCTTCAATGGATATCCTTATCTCAAGCAACCTTGAGAGACTGCTCTATCTCCTTACAGGCAGAGATGACGCTGTGATCCGTGACTGGTTCGGCAAGCTGGCTACTGAGGGAAGATACGAGGTATCTGCTGACGTAAAGGCTAAGCTCCAGGAGGAATTCTGCGGCGGCTTCTGCGACGATGAGCAGACAAAGGCTACTATCCACGCTATATACGAGAAGTATGGCTATACCTGCGATACACATACTGCCGTAGCAGTAAAGGTATACAACGACTACAGAGAAGCTACAGGAGATACAACAAAGACTGTCATCGCTTCAACTGCAAGCCCCTACAAGTTCAGTGCTGCTGTTCTTGAGGCTCTTGAAGGAAAGGCTTCTGATATTGACGAGTACGCTAAGGTCGACAGGATCGCAGAGCTTTCAAAGCTGGATATCCCTGCTGCACTTGCTGATCTCAAGAACAAGCCTGAGCGCTTCAATGACGTTATAGATAAGGCGGATCAGAAGGAATACGTCCTCAGGACACTGGGAATATAAGCATGAGTCTCTTCGTTATCGGCGATCTCCATCTCAGCTTCAGCGATCCCTCAAAGACTATGAGCGTCTTTGCCGGCTGGCAGGACTATCAGGAGAAGATCGAGAAGAACTGGATGGAGCTGATAAAGCCGGAGGATACAGTCGTTCTTGCAGGCGATATCTCCTGGGGAATGTCCCTGCAGCAGGCGTTGCCTGACTTCAGCTTTATCGAGAGAATGCCCGGAGAGAAGATCATACTCAAAGGCAACCACGATTACTGGTGGACGACAAAGAAAAAAATGGAGGATTTCTTCGCTGCTGAGGGACTTATAAGCATGAAGATACTCCACAACAACCATTACCGCTATGGGGATTATGGTATCTGCGGTACACGAGGCTGGGTGAATATGCCCGGCGAGGTACAGGATGAGAAAGTCCTCCGCAGAGAAGTCCAGCGCCTTGAAACATCGATACAGTCGGCGCTGAAGGAAGAGCTTGAGCCGATAGTCTTTATGCACTATCCGCCGATCTTCGCAACAAATTTCAACTATGACATACTGGAGATCCTTTACCGCTATAAGATAAAGGAGTGCTACTATGGCCATATCCACGGCCGTTCCGCTCACGAGCTTTGCGTTACAAACACATATGACGATGTTAATTTTCATCTGATCTCAGGTGATTATCTACAGTTTGTCCCTGAAAAGGTGCTGTGAATTGTGCAATATGCAGAAGTGCGGAAAATCAGTAGAAAAATTTTTCAAATGTGGTATAATGTACCAAGTATGTTATATAAATAATGGAGGAAGCATTAATCATGAGTTTAAAATCATCAAACAAAACAGATGTGAATACTACAGAGTTAGTAATTTCTATTGACGCAGAGACTTTCGAGAAGGCTGTTGAGCAGGAGTATCAGCGTCAGAAGAAGAATATCCAGATCAAGGGCTTCAGAAAGGGCAAGGTCACAAGAAAGCTTGCTGAGAAGACTTTCGGTGAGGGCGCTTTCTATGAGGGTGCTGTAAATGCTCTTGTTGGTCCTGAGGTAGATGCTGCTGTTAAGGAGACAGGACTTGTTCTCGTTGACAGACCTAACGTTGAGATCACTTCTATCGATAAGGAAACCGGTGTTGAGCTCAAGGCTGTATGTGTTACAAAGCCTGAGATCGAGATCACTGATTATAAGGGAATCAAGGCTGCTAAGAAGGTAGCTGAGATCACTGACGAGGATATCGACAAGCAGATCGAGATCATCAGAAAGAAGAACGCTCGTATAGTTTCTGTTGAGGACAGAGCAGCTCAGATGGACGATGAGGTTATCATCGACTTCGAGGGCTTCTTCGGTGACGAGGCATTCGACGGCGGCAAGGGTGAGGATCATCCTCTCAAGCTGGGCAGCGGTGCTTTCATCCCCGGCTTCGAGGATCAGATCGTTGGCCACAACATCGGCGATGAGTTCGATGTAGTAGTTACTTTCCCTGAGGACTATCAGATGGCTGATTACGCAGGCAAGGAAGCTACATTCAAGACAAAGCTCAAGGCTATCAGCTATGAGGAGCTCCCAGAGATCAACGATGATCTCGTAAAGGACGCTACAGAGTTCGATACAGTTGACGAGTACAGAAGTGACATCAGAGAGAAGATGGAGCAGGCTGCTGTTGAGCAGGCTGACAACAACTTCGAGAACGCTCTTATGAACGCTCTTATCGAGAAGGTTGACGCTCCTATCCCGAACTGTATGTTCGAGCACAGGATCGATGGACTTATGCGTAACTTCGAGCAGCAGCTCCGTTCACAGGGCATGGATCTCAACCTCTACTTCCAGTACACTGGTATGGATATGGATTCATTCAGAGATACTTACAGAGAGAGAGCTGAGAAGGAAGTAAAGCTCCGCCTTGCTCTTGAGAAGATCGCTGAGTACGAGAATATCGAGATCTCTGATGAAGATGTAAATGCAGGTCTCGCTGATATGGCTGCTGCAAACAAGATGGACGTTGAAACTATCAAGAAGTTCATTCCTCTTGACGATTATGTAGACGACCTCAAGGTACAGAAGGCAGTTGAGCTTGTCAAGGAGAATGCAGTAGTTGACAATACACTTGCTGAAGAAGCAGCTGAAGAAAAGACAGACGCTGAATAATCTTTATTCGACAGGTATCAACATAATAACAGTAGTTTGTCCCACATATTTCTTGTGGGACAAGCGTTTTTAAGAAAGGGCGATGAATTATGAGCAGTTTAGTACCATATGTTGTGGAGCAGACCAGCCGTGGAGAAAGATCCTACGATATCTTCTCACGCCTCCTCAATGACAGGATAATAATGCTTTCAGATCAGGTGAACGATACTACAGCAAGCCTTGTTGTAGCACAGCTCCTCTATCTTGAGAGCCAGGATACAGAAAAGGATATCTCACTTTATATCAACAGTCCCGGAGGTTCTGTAACAGCCGGATTTGCGATATATGACACAATGAATTATATCAAGTGTGACGTATCTACTATATGTATCGGAATGGCTGCTTCTATGGGAGCATTCCTCCTCTCCGCCGGAGCAAAGGGCAAGCGTTTTGCTCTTCCCAACAGTGAGATTATGATACATCAGCCCCTTATTGGCGGAGGCCTGGGCGGTCAGCAGACTGATATAATGATACACGCAAAGAACCTTGAGCGAACAAGAGACAGACTTGAATCCATACTTGCCGCAAATACAGGCAAGACTCTTGAGCAGATCCACATCGACTGCGAGCGTGATAACTATATGATGGCTCAGGAGGCTATGGAGTACGGCCTGATCGATAAGGTTATCGAGAAAAGGTAGGTTTTATAAATGTCAGGTAATTTTAAATCATGCACCTTCTGCGGAAAAGGTGAGAACCGTGTCAATAGTATGTTCTCTGCCGGAAACGCAAATATCTGCGATGAGTGCGTAACTTACTGCTATGAGATGCTCTATGGTACAGGTGTATCCAAGGCAAAGAAGAAGGCAGCCCAGAGCGACGGAGATACTCCCATATCCGAGATGACTCTCCTCAAACCGGCTGAAATAAAGGCTTATCTTGACGATTACGTTATCGGACAGGATGATGCCAAGATTGCTCTTTCAGTTGCCGTATACAACCACTACAAGAGACTCATAAGCCGTGAGCAGCAGGGGAAGGACGAGGATGAGGACGGCGTTGAGCTCCAGAAGAGCAATGTGCTCCTTCTTGGTCCTACAGGTGTGGGAAAGACCTTCCTCGCAAGCACACTTGCAAAGCTTCTCAATGTGCCTTTCGCACTTGCTGACGCTACAACTATCACTGAGGCTGGTTACGTAGGCGATGACGTTGAGAACGTGCTCCTCAGACTCATCCAGGCAGCAGATTTTGATATCAAGGCCGCAGAGCGTGGAATAATCTATATCGATGAGATAGATAAGATCGCAAGAAAGTCCGAGAACACATCCCTTACCCGTGACGTAAGCGGTGAGGGCGTACAGCAGGCACTCCTAAAGATAATTGAGGGAACAGTGTCAAACGTTCCGCCTCAGGGCGGAAGAAAGCATCCGAATCAGGAAGTGCTTCATATCAACACTAAGAACATCCTCTTTATCTGCGGCGGAGCTTTTGACGGACTTGAAAATCTCATCCAGAAGAGAGTAGGCAAAGCTCCTATCGGCTTCGGCGGTGAGATCAAGACTCATCAGGAGAGCAAGGAGAATATCTTCAAGAAGGCTGAGCCTAAGGACCTTGTTAAGTATGGCATGGTGCCTGAGTTCGTAGGACGTCTTCCGGTGATCGCAGTTCTTGAAGAGCTTGATGAGCCGGCGCTTGTACGTATACTTACTGAGCCTAAGAATGCGCTTATCAAGCAGTACAAGAAGCTGTTCAAGTATGATGACATCGAGCTTGAGATAGAGAATGACGCTCTTATCGAGATCGCCAAGAAGGCTCTTGCACTGAAAACTGGCGCAAGAGGACTTCGTGCTATACTTGAGGGCATACTGATGAAGACCATGTTCTCTGTACCTTCTGATACAAGTATAGGCAAGGTCACAGTTACTGCCGACTGTGTAGTTAACGGCAGCCAGCCTGTGCTTATAAACAGAAGAAACAAAGTAGTATCTGCATAAAATGAAAGCTCCGTATTAATACGGAGCTTTTTTGTTTATGCTGCTTTAGATTTTGAGAAATGTGGAAAAGACGATGCTTACACTATACAGGCATCGTCTTTTTTTGCCGGTCAAGCCGGGGCGTAGAAAAGCAGGGGAGCCGTCCGGAAGGCGCTTCGCTGTCCGGACTGCTTTTTCAGGGGGACGCCGTCCCCCTCGTTCCCCCCTGCCAAAGGGATATTATCCCTTTGGAATCCCATTATTGCCGCCTACGGCGTTTTTATCTGGTTTTACTCAGCATCCGCAGCCACAGCCGTTGTTGTTGTCACAGCCGCATCCGCAGTTATTGCCGCAGCCGTTGAAGAGAAGGATGAAGAGAAGAATGAGAAGGATGATGCACCAGCTGTTGTTTCCGTCAAAGCATGAATTACACATAATCGAACACTCCTTAAAGATAATGATGTATTTGAAGCGTATCTGTTGTCGCTTCATAGTACATAGTATGCTACAGCAAAAAAAGTGTTACAAAAAAGTCTCCCGTCATAGGATTCGACTGTTATCGCAGGAAAAACGTGGCATAATATATATGCAAAAGAAAACGGGAGGCAATTACGATGATAAATACAGAAAAATTCACAAGGAAATCAGTAAGGATACTGGAAAGCGCTGTAAAGTCAGCTTCTGAGCTGGGGCATACTTACGTGGGCAGCGAGCACATCCTTCTCGCAATGGCAGATGATGGCTCCTCAAAAGCGGCGGATATACTCCTTGAAAACGGTGCAGGCTACGATGAGCTTCGCAGCGAGATCGTGGGACTTGTTGGACAGGGAGCGCCTACTATGCTGAATCAGCGCTATTTCACCACAGCCTCAAGGCGTATCCTTGAGACTTCGTACAGTATCGCTGTCAGTGGAAAGAAAAAACAGGCTTCACCGGAGCATATACTTGCTGCAATGATAAAGGAGTCCTCCTGCAGCGGATTTACAATACTGAAAAAGCTTGGCGCAGATATCACAGGGATATGCGAGAGCCTTAAGCTGATGACATCGGCGGAAGTGGGCGTGGAGCTATACGATTCTATAAAGCCGAAAATGTCGCATCTCCCTAATCTTTTCCGTTATGGCAGGAACATCACAGACATATCACTGATAAAGAAAAACGATCCTCTTATCGGACGCAGCAGCGAGATAGAGCGTGTAATGCAGATACTTGCACGGAGAAACAAGAACAATCCCTGTCTTATAGGAGAAGCTGGCGTTGGCAAGACGGCTATAGTCGAGGGCGTTGCTGCGTTGTTTGTCCGGAATCTTGTACCGGATGCTCTGAAAAACAGGTATATTTTTTCCCTTGATCTTGCGGCACTCCTCTCCGGAGCAAAGTACAGGGGGGATTTTGAGGAGAGAGTGCGTGCTTGCATAGACGAGGCTGCTACTGCGGGAAATGTGATACTCTTTATCGATGAGATACACACTATAGTAGGTGCAGGTGCAGCGGAGGGAGCAATAGATGCGGCAAATATAATGAAGCCAAGGCTTGCGAGAGGAGAGCTTCAGATAATAGGTGCCACCACCTTTGATGAGTACCGCAAGACCATAGAAAAGGATCCTGCACTTGAACGCCGTTTTCAGCCTGTCAGCATTTCGGAGCCTGACAAGCAGAGCTGCATCCGCATAATAAACGGCCTGAAAAGAAATTACGAGAGCTTTCACGGCGTTGAAGTCAGCGAAAGTATAGCAGAAATGGCAGTTGATATGTCCATGAGATATATCCCTGACAGATTCCTGCCGGACAAGGCCATAGATGTGCTTGACGAAGCCTGTGCCTGTGCAAAGATCAGGCGAACAACCGCTCTGTGTACTCATGACACCGATGTGATTGATATGCAGGACAGGAGACTCAGACCGGATACACTTGGCACTGCTATAAATGGCGAGGGGAGACAAGCAGTAACAGAAGAGGATATCAGCACAGTCATCTCCCTTAAAACCGGTATACCTCTCAGCCGTATAAATACAGGCGAAAGGCAGCGTATCGAGGATATGCGTCAGTATCTTTCCGAACGTGTAGTGGGACATGACAGTGCTGTTGAAAAGGTGACGAATGCTATATACCGTGCAAGATCAGGGCTGAAGGACAGCTGCCGTCCCACAGCTTCATTCCTCTTCGCAGGGCCTACCGGTGTAGGCAAGACTGAGCTGGCAAAGGCCATAGCAGACTGTATATTCAGCAGCTCCGGAAGTCTTATCCGCATAGATATGTCGGAGTATATGGAAAAACACTCCGTATCAAAGCTGATAGGAGCGCCTCCCGGGTATACAGGCTATGAGGACAGCGGCAGCAATCTCTGTGAGAAGGTAAGGCGGAATCCTTATTCGCTGATACTCTTTGATGAGATAGAGAAGGCGGATATAGAGGTACTGAACATACTGCTCCAGATACTTGATGACGGCATACTCACGGATTCGTCCATGCGGCAGGTCAGCTTCCGGAGCTGTATCATTATAATGACAACAAATATTGGTGCGGAGATGTTTACAGGGGGCGGAAAAGTCGGCTTTTCAGAGGACAGGGCAAAGCTGTCGGAGGAACGTGTGCTTGAAGCTGTAAGAGGTCATTTCACCCCGGAATTTGTCAATCGTATCGATGAGACAGTGGCATTCCGTCAGCTTCATCGTGCAGATATAATTGAGATCAGCCGCATAGCTCTTGAGAACCTTCGCAAGCGTTCCGGCAGGCTTGGTATCGGTCTGAGCTATTCCGACAGTGTTATAGAGGCCGTGGCAGAAACAGGGGATACTGAGAAGTACGGAGCCCGTCCTATAAGACGGCGTGTGACTGAGCTGATAGAGGATAAGCTGGCACAGAGGATAGTGTCTGGCGAGCTGAAAGCCGGAGACTGCGTCCTTGCAGAGATCGATAAGAACGGCATTTCACTTACAAAAACGATTACGGTATAAACCAGGCAGCACACGATGAGTGCAATGCTCATATAGAAGTATATGGTAATTACTCGGGGAAAACCTTTCTGAGGAAAGGTTCTTCCCCGAACCCCTTTCCAAAGACTTTTAATCTTATTTTTCCCCATATAGGGCGCATGAAAATAAAAAAGCTCATGTAGAAATACATGGGTTGCGCCCTATATGGGGAAAAATCAAAACTGAAAGTTTTAGGAAAGGAGTTTGAGGAAGAACCCTTTTTCAAAAGGGTTTTCCTCAATAACTGCCGTAAACCTTCTATATGAGCAATGCACTTAGTGCATTCTGCTTACTGAATATTTTAAGAACGTTCGCTGAGAAATATAGATACACGGTTTTGCAGCATATCTGCACAATCCTCTGCGGAGCATTCGTCGTTGAAATAACGGTCTGTTTCCTCGGTTATAATTTTCTGAAGCTCGTCGTTCATGCCGGAAAGCGAGGTAGTGGCTGTGGTAAGCAGCTCATTGATGTATTCAAAGGACTCGTCGGATATAACTGTTGAATAGGTGATCACATAGCCGTTGCCGTTCGTTGTATTTTCCTTGGTCTGAGCCAGGTGATCACGCCATTTGTTCATCCAGTATTCGTAGCTGACCTTGGTCACAGGAAGCTCCATTCTGAAAAGCTGAGCAGTGAGCCTGTCATCGTCCATGATATAGTTAAGGTACTGCCATGCGCCCTCGGTACATTTACCGTTGCGAACTATGGAATAGAATCCGTTGTTTACGCCCAAGGAGTTGGCTCCCTTATCGCTGGGCACAGGGAGTATTGCCACATCGTCGATGGAATAGTGGTATTGGGCGATCTCACGTACAAAATCATTTAAGTTTGCCAGATATAAGTTTGATATCATTGCTTTTTTTATTTTTCAGCATGAAGGAGTTTTCTTCCATAACTGCACTCTGTTCCTCCGGAGTTGAATTCTCGTAGAAGCTGTCACCGAGAGGTGGTATAAGCCGTGCATCCTTGCAGAATTCCAGCTTGCGTATAAATCCTTCGTTGTCAAAATCGCAGGAGTTATTATCAAAGTCGATGTACTCATCCTGGAACTGCATTGTCCAGAATAATGAGCTCGGATCAAGTATATATGAGTATTGAGTTGACAGGTACATATCCTCAGGCATACTGTTGTATATCTCAAGGAACTGGTCAAAGTTCCAGGAGGCTTTATCACGGCCTATAAGGTTCTTATCTGCAATAAATACACGGGATAGCATGAAATCGGTCGGGATACCGAAGATGTCGTCCTTGTAGGTGAATGACTCTGCGATATTTGGCAGGAGGTCATCACGGGAAAGTCCGCCGTACTTCTCATGGAGCTCGTCCAGACCAATGAAAGCGCCAAGGTTGGTGTATCGGTAAACATCATCTGCTCTGCCAATGAACATATCCGGAGCATCACCTGTAAGGATATCGGTTTTCAGGTCATCCGAATCCCAGGCATATTCACGGTACTCCACCTTGTAATCATCGTTGAATCTTGCGAACTCATTGGCAAGCTCATAGTCCTGTTGATTGACGATATTATGCATACCCACAATTACCGTCTTGCGCTGGTCAACATAGTTGTCAGGGCGGACGGTGAGGATAGAGAGGAATGAACCGCCGCTATCACTTGAAGCGAGAAGATATTGCCCTTTGTCAAAGGGAGCGATACCGTATACATTTCCGGCATCTATTATTGATGAGGGGAAATCGATTATCTTCTGGAGCTTACAGCTCTGAGTCAGACCGTAGTAGCCGTCCTTCAGGATGATATAGCAGAGGTACACATCGTCTCCTGGGTACGGCGGATGCTGTATAGGGGCAGACATCTCAAACGGAGTGGGAGAGGAGGGGGGGATCAAGTGTCTCTTTGTCAGCATATCCATAGCCGGAATGGTTGTTGAAGTATATGACCTCACCATTTCTGGCGGCAATGTAATAGGTGTTGAAATCGGCATCGGTATGAGCAGTCACCTTGCCGGAGCTGTCTATTTTTAAAACATTATTGCTGGAACAAAGAATGTAATCCTCACCGGCTTTTGAAAAGCTGTTGAAGAATGTGCTGCCGTAGCTGATGTAATTATCGATGCCGGTTACATTTTTCTGTTCAACAAGATTAAGGTCGGTGTCATATTCAGCGATGATGAAGGAGATATCGCTGTCGTCAGCGGTCCCATCAATGATCTTCTGAGGATCTTCGCAGTACATCAGGAATGCTGTAGCAGTACCGTCGGGATTGAAATCAATTAAGTTCAGCTCAGTATTCTCCGGGACACTGACAGGGTAGCTTCCGGAGAAGGAGAGCTCCTTTGTGAAGTCTGCTGCACGGAGCTTGCCGTAATTGTCCTGGTACAGGATATTGATGCTGCCGTTTGGGGTAACATGAATGGCGTTAGGCATATTTACTCCGTCCGGCAGCGAGACACGCTCCTCCTTGTACATAGTCTGGGTTATGACAGGTTCGCTGATGCTGGTGTTCCCGGAAGAAGAGCTCACCTTACTGCTGCATGAAACTGCTGCAATGAACATTGCGAAAGACATTGATAAAGCAAATAATTTTTTCATATAAATACCTCCTTAAGCGTTTTCCGAAAAATATAGTGAAACACGATCCTGCAGCATATCCGCACATTCCTCAGCGGATATCTCACCGTTTATGAAGCTGTCGAAGCCTTCCCTTATCATGTCTGAAATAGTTTTGTTTTCGCCGGCAAATACAGAGCAGTTTTTGATGAAGTCCGTGAGATACCTGACTTGCTCATCAGACAGGTCACAGTTAAATGATACAGTGTAGTTATTGAATCCCGCATGGCTGGTACCGCTTTTAGCCATATTTTTCTGAGAGTATTTTATAGTTTTCTCAAAGGCCTTTGCATTGCTTGGAAATGAAGTCGCATAATCATCGTATTGATGATCCTCGCTCATAAGGTAGTTTGCGAAGTCCCAGCCGCCGGCTGTACAGCTTCCACCCTGCATTACAGAGAAAAGATTGCCGTTTGTAGGTGCCATACAGCCTGCTCCGGCTCTGTTGGGTGTGTTGAGCATGGTGAGCTCAAAGGGGGAATATCCGTATTGAGCGGTATGCATGAGAAAATCTTCCATAGTTCCGGAGTAATCTGCGGCAAAGAGCATGGCTTTATGCTCCTTTATGCTGTGAGCATTTTCCAGGGTGATCGCATTTATCTCCTCTTCGCTCATTCCGGTCAAGTCGAATGAACCGGCAAGATTTGCATTTTTACAAAGTCTGAGGGCACGGATGAATTCGTCACTGTCAAAACTACAGGTGTTTCTTTCGTAGTCTACCCAGTTGTTAAGATTGTTCTGGATAAGGAAGAAGTATACGTGTTCACTGTTTCCGAAATCCCACCTTGAACCGAGGTACATATCATCCGGAAGATTCTCTGCAATATCGAGGAATTCCTCCATGCTCCAACGGCTGTGCTCCGGAGCTACGACATCTTTGTCAGCAAAATAGGCCTTGACATTGAATTCGGTACACATTGTATAAAGTCCGCCCTTGTAGGTGAATGCCTCGACAACATTCGGCATCATCTCGTCCGGGGATATTCCGCCGTATTCGTCATAGAGCTGGTACATATCCGCAAACGATCCGAGGTTAACGAAACGAGGCATAATGTCGTAGTCCGAGTAGATCAGAAAGTCAGGGCTTTCTCCGGACAGAATATCATTGCGTAATGAATCGGTATCGGTGTAGTTTTTTACATCTACAGTGTATTTATCATTGTAGCGGTTGTATTCTGCGGCTGCATCTGCGATATCGAAATTATATCCGCCGTCATAGCGTCCGACGAGGACTTTTTCCTGACTGGGCACATAATCATCCGGCCTTACAGTGAGAGCACAGAGGGATTGACCTTTGCTGCCGGCATTGTAGAGGATGAATTTTCCCTCGCCTACAGGAGTGATCGTCTGCACCTCAGAGCCGGAGATATTGGATCTGAGATAGTCGATGAGCTTTACCATATCACCGTCGTCACTCATGCCGTAGAAGCCGTCGGAGAGATAGAAAAACATGGTGTATCCCAGCGCTCCGGTATCTGCTCCGTTCATAGACTTTCCGTCCGCATAGGGAGTAAGCTCGCCGGGGATACTGAATGGCTCATCCGGTGAAATGACGGCATAGCCCTTGTTATCACAGCAAAGAAGCTGTCCGTTGGAGTCACAGGTGTATATGTCACCAAGATTGAACTGACCGGTATCGATTATCCTGCCGCTTTTATCCACTAATACCATAGCCTCATCGGTTGTGATGAGGTAGTTCTCACCGCATGGAGCAAAGCCGCTTACAAAGTGATGATCGGCGTAGCTGAAGCAGGAGTCATCTTCGATAACTGTTGACTGCAAAAGCCTGAAGTTCTCATCGTAGGAGCTGACAGTCATTGTTACAACACCGGTGGCAATATATTTCTCCCATGCTTTCTGATCCTGTTCATCCTCTGAGGGCATCAGGGACTTGTCGAATTCCACTGAACGGATAAGAATGTGGGTGATGCCGTCGGGGGAGACAAAGCAGCTCAGGTCGGAGTTTTCAGGGAAGTCTCCCTCAAGCTCAGAGTCTGAGACACACTGGAAGTTTTCATCATATACAGCAACACGGAAAGCTGAGTTGGTATCCCGGTATATCATTCTCACGCCAACATCTGCGATATAGGCGATATCCGTCAGACCTGAGAAGTTCTCGGGAAAGCTCATTTTCTCCATTTTGTACATTGTCTGGCTGATATTCATAGTTTCCGCAGGCGGCTCTGAGAGACTGTTCTTTGAAGAGCATGAAGCGATGCCTGTAATGGCTGATAAAACAAGTGCAAGAGCGATAATTCTTTTCATAGCAAAACCTCCTTAATACGACTGTCCCGGACAGTCCGGCACTCTTTTTATAAGTAAGTGCTTTAAGGAGGATTAAAAGACGATGATATTCAATTTTTTGTAGATATGCACAAGCTGTTGTGTGCCATATGGTGAACAATGCATAAAAAAAGAGAGCCTAAGCCCTCTTTTAAGTGACCAGACCGATAAGCCGGGTTCTGTCGTGTGCGGTAATTTATCTACGCTTACCGTCGCCGGCAAGCTCAAGCCGTCATTACTTCATATCCGCCGAGCAGGCGTTAAGACATGAAGCACCAATAGACGTTGCATCGGATAGGGTTTACATAGCAATGCTGTCTCCAGCATTCTGGTGAGCTCTTACCTCGCCTTTCCACCATCACCTTACGGATGTAAGGCAGTATATCTCTGTTGCACTGGCCCTAAGGTCGCCCTCGGCTGCCGTTAGCAGCTATCCTGCTCTGTGATGCCCGGACTTTCCTCATGAACTGAAAACGTTCCCGCTACCGCATAGTCTGCTCAGTCTATATTTTAACATATTTTCCATGATATGTCAATAGCAGGGAGCGAATGAGCCCTGACTTAATTCAACGTTTTATTCAAAGGTAGCGTTATCTATAAGATCGTATATGATCTCCTTTTTGCTCTTGCTTGTAAATGGGACAAAGAGGAAGGAATACTGCATATCGTCCTTCAGGATCGTGCAGAAATGAGTTTTTCCGCCGGAAGCATATGAGATGGAATCGAGGAACATTAATCCGTTCCTTTCGACTACCTTTGATCTGATAGAGGTGTTATTATCACTATTCTCAGCGGAGTATTTAAAAGCCTCTGACAAGAGCTCATAAGCTTCCTTTGTGCCGGAAGCTTCAGCTATCTCAAACGGAAATGCATCGAATCACAGGAGAGAGTCAGTATCCTTCTGAACGAATACCTTACCTTTAAAGCTCTTAAGATCAGCTATTTCCTCAGCGCTGAGAGGCGAGCCGCTTTCTTCTTTTCTTTTGATGTATTCATCTGATGTTTCCCATACAGCGGGATCGAGCTTTACTGTCATCTTTTCGACCTTGATCTCCAGCATGGGGGCATCAGTTGTTCTTTCTTTTTCTTCAGTGGGCTCAGTAGTTTCTGCCGCAGCAGTTTCCTGCTGTGAAATATTATCAGAGCTGCTGTCGGAAGCTTTGCCAGAACAGGCTGTAAGTAATAATAAAGACATTGCTATCAAGATGTATTTTTTCATGATTCATGCTCCATTAGGGTTTATTATCCGGTATTTTTAGAATGATCTGATTGGAGTAATTATATCATAACTTATATTTATTGTCAATATTAAAAGCCGCAGCATCCGGCTGCTGACCGGAAATGCTGCGGCTTTTTGTTTTTAGGTTACATTCCTCAACGAATGAACATATTACTTCTTATCGTCAGCTTCGAGCCACTTGTAAGTATATGCTGCGAGAGCTGCACCTGCAAGAGGAGCAAGGATGAATATCCAGAGCTGCTTGATAGCATCGTTCAAAGCGAATACTGCCGGCCAGAGGCTTCTTGCAGGGTTTACAGAAGTGCCTGTGAAGCCGATGCCGATGATGTGTACCATTGTGAGTGTGAGACCGATGATAAGTCCGCCGAAGGAACCGTGGTTAGCCTTCTTTGAAGTAACGCCCAGGATGACCATAACGAAGATGAATGTGAGAACGATCTCGATGAGGAGTCCTGCGATGATATTGTCGTCAACTCCGCCGAGAGTGTTTGCGCCCATTCCCCAGTCATTATCGCCTCTTGTCTGGTCAGTGATATCTGCCATAGCAAAGATAGCACGGAGAAGACCTGTAGCGGCCAGTGAGCCGGCGCACTGTGATACAACGTATCCGCCGAAGTCACGGGTGGACATACCCTTGTTGAGCCATACTGCAAGTGATACAGCAGGATTGATGTGGCAGCCGGAGATGTTTCCGATGCAGTAAGCCATGCCAACGATAACGAGACCGAAGGCGAATGCTGTAGCAAGGTAGTTTGATCCTGCACAGCCGATCTTCATAGCTGTACCGCAGCCTACGAAGACGAGTGTGAAAGTACCTATTGCCTCAGCAACATACTTTCTGAGTGTTGATTTTTCCATTGTGTTTGCCTCCTTATACATTTTTATATTTCCGGAAAACCGGTAAACTAATTATACCACTTAATTATTGATAAGTCAATGATATTGAGCTGTTTTTCAGTTTGTATCTGCTTCATTTTTTTCAGGAGCAGAATGAGTGCTGTCTGCAATGCGCTTGTTCTTTCTGTAGGATACTCCGTAGATCACGATAAGTGCGATACCGATGACTAACAGAGAGATCGATACGGCCATGAAGGCCTCAGTGAGCCTGTACATGGAAGCGGTATAGGCTGTGAACACCTGTGGCTGTTTTATTGAGAATGAATCGAAGTATTTAGTGCTGACAAGGTATATACTTGGGACGGTGCCGAAGATTCCGGAGATAACAGCGGCAATGCCTGTCCAGTAGAGGAAAGGACGCTTGTCCTTCCAGTTGACAGCGAGTATGAACAGCATGAGCAGAACAGCTCCTCCCACGCTTGCAAAGGTAAGGAGAGGCCTGAGCCTGTAGAGCTTTGATGCCTTTGAAAGCAAGCCATGCTTGCCCAGAGAGGAAGCCTTGAAAACATCGCAGCAGCTTCCGATATTCTTATAGGCATTGGTTTTGGTATTATCCAGCTTTCTGTAAAAAGCCTCATTTTTCTCGTAGCCTATGCTGTCAGCGTAATCGCCGAAGAACTTTTCGAGTGCTTCTTCCATAGCGGGATTTTTCGGCACCTGTACATTAAGGCTGCGGTTTGTTTTCATTGCAGTAAAGGTACCGTCGATGTATGCATCGATAACGGAATCTATATACTCCTCGGAGATATTGTCCATGAACACATTTGCAGGGATACCTGTTGCGGCAGCCTGTTCACGGTAGTGTTTGTTGAGCTGAGTTATTACCTTTGAGGAGAGCTCCTTTTTTTCTGAAAGAGCCTTTGCTTTCTTTGCAGTAACGTTGATGTCGAATATGGTCATAGCCAGGCTTCCGAACAATGCAAGGACAAGGAATATCGAGAGAATGAGAGAGGGAAGATAGGTACTTACTTTTTTCATTGCTCCTCATCCTCCTTTAATTCAGTGTAGAATTTCTTCTCTGTGAGATCACAGATAACTCCGATACGCTCATCGGATGAGCCGAGGATATCCTTCTTGCAGGTATACAGTGTCAGTCTTGTATCCTTTGAGGGGCTTACGTATTTGTTGTTATCCTTCTTGAAGGAGATCAGTTCTCTTACAGTGTAGGTGAACTCGCCGTAGTTAGTGGAAAGGGTAACAGTATCGCCCTTCCTGAGTTTTGAAAGATCAGAGAAGAATGTATCTTCGTGGGCGCTGATAACAGTATTTCCCTCTGCACCGATTATCACAGAGCCGGAGCCCTGGCAGGCTCCTCTTTCAAAGAGGTCGATATTGCTTCCCCAGTAGACAGGAACGCTCAGGTCGAAGCCGCTGCTCTTCATTACAGCGTACATCTCACCGTAAGCAGGGCGGATGAATTCACCGTCCTCGGCGGTAGTTCCTTTGTAGTCCTCGATGATCTTATTGTCCTTTATTTTAAGGCCTATATTCTCGTTGTCAGGATTGAGCTTGAGCTCGTCCATGAATATGAGGTTCTTGTATACCTTCAGCTTGTCTGAGGGCTTGATCGATATGATAAGGATTATACCTATACACATTGCAAGAACTATGAACGGTGTTGCAACGTGTATGAGGATATAGCTGTTTTTCTTTTGTTTATTCATTAGTATCTCCTGTCTGATCGTTTCTGAAGCTTTTGCGGATAACCAGAAGTGCGGCTGCTGCTGCGACAAAGAAAAGTACACCGGCAGCGGCAAAAATGCTGCGCCTGTCATAGCCGGTATCCTCAACAAGTGAGCCGGCGTTGGATACTCCTATAAGTGCACCGTCGTCATCTCTCATTGCAATGGAAAGTGAATCGTCAGTAAGTTCTTCGACAGTAAGGTTCAGTCCTATAGCTTCAACTGCTCCGGAGAGATCTTCGATGACCTCCATTTTCTGGTCCGAAGGGAGCTGCTTCAGCAGGCTGCGGTACTCCTCAGGAGAGAGATTGTCGATGATGATCTGTTGCTGCTCGGGAGTGAAGGAGCTGATATAATCCATTTTCTCCTTGTAGGATAGCTTTATGAAATCCTTTTTGCTTATCCTTGTAAATGTGGAGCCGTCCGGCATTGTAAGTGTTATAACATCCGTTTCCTGCTGCTCCGGAGCAGGCTCACTGCCGGCAGATGTAGTAACAGTAACTCCGTTATTGTCAGTGGAAGGTGCAGCAGTGGTCTGCACAGAAGTGGTTGTAGTGGTAATATTTGTCTTCTGAGGGCCGGTAGTTATCATATTCTTTCCGGCATCACGTATCTTTTCGATAGCAAGGTTAAAATCATCGGAATCGTAACTGTCCGAATCCTGCATATAGTAGTTGTAGGCATCCTGGATAGCGCTTTCCGGGTAGCCCCATTTGCGTGCCTCGGCCATTACGTCCTCAACTGTTGTGGCATTAGCGGTAAGGCCGCCGAACACAGCGGTTATTGCTGCTGCGGCACCGAAGACTGTATTTATAATGATTTTTTTAAGCATATTTTCCCTCCGATCTCCTGTAATGCACAGGAATACATATTACATTATATCCGTTTTGCAGCGCCCTGTCAAGGCGGAGCACCTTATATCGTCTGTATTTCGCCTTTTTTACACAAATTATACAAAAAAGCCCCCAGAATGTTCTGAGGGCTTGCAGGCTGATCAGTATTAAGTGAAAACGCCGTGGAATACCAAAAATGGAGCCGGGAGCAGCGGCTGACCGTGGCGGTCATTCCACGCTGCCGTCCAGGATCTCGCTCCTCATCAGAGTAAGATCAAAGCCGCTGAGACTGCTGTCACCGTCAAGATCGTATCTTGCAATATCTCCGGCAATAAGCTTGATGTCCGGCTTGTTCAGCAGACAGCCGGAAAGCTTTACAAGGTCGCTGACACGCCATTTGTTTTCCGGAACAGAGCCTGCTCCCAGGTATTCCGTCAGCATATCCGTCCAGTATTTTCCCATGAGCTGGAAGCCGGTGTCGTTGGGATGAACACCGTCCTTGAGCTGTGAGGAAGTATCAGTAATGACGCTGTTTATATCTCCGAGGAAGAGATTATTATGGCCGGACTGCATATCGCTGACGGTCTCACGGAGTATAGCATTATACCTGTCCACAGATGCCTGAACATTTTCTGCAACAGTCTCGTCGTTGTAGCTTACCTGCCAGTCGGGAGAATGCCGGTAATTCATGAACCAGTCGTAAACGTCCTGCCGGTTGGGCTCAAGGTTGGGGACAGTAGTGACGAAAAGTGCAGAATCCGGTGAGATATTGCTCAGGATATAGCTAATGAGCACAGACAGTCTTTCGCCGGATGCTTCGATCTCATGGCAGTCGATGATATCGTTTGTTCCTATCTGAAGTATGACTATATCAGGCGACTGAGAAAGACATCCGGTGGAGACAAGAGTCTCATATATGCCGTTCCTGCCAGTGTAATCCATAATGGAATAGCCGCTGTATCCGGTATTCTCATCGTCATAGGAGAAGCTCTCACCTGTGTCCGTATCAGTGAATACAGGCTCCCAGCCGCCTCCCTTTGAACCCAGCATATCAACGGTATATCCGTTTGCAGTAAGGCCGTTGTATAGAAATTTCCGGTATGAGCCTGCGGTGCCGTAGCCGTCAGTGATAGAGTCGCCTATACACATTATCCTGACCGGCTTTTTCTGGTACTCAGCCGCACATGGTACTGCTGAGAGGGGAGCGGCAGCGCTGAGTGCGATTGCCGCCGAAGCAGTGATAGCTGATAGCTTTTTCATTTTTTACCTCCGATCAACTGTACCGCCTAAAGTACAGTTTTCTTTTCAATTATTCTACCATATATCCGGCGGAGAATCAAGGGATATCCGAAAAAACTCCTTGACACACCCACACGGGATATACTATAATTTATCTGAAAGGAATGAGCGAAATGGAAGATATGATGAAGGAATGCAGGCTTTGTCCGAGAAACTGCGGTGCAGACCGGACTGTCTCAAAGGGCTTCTGCCGGGCAGGAGCGGAGATAATTGCGGCCAAGGCCTGTCTCCATAAATGGGAAGAGCCCTGTATATCCTATAAGAACGGAGCAGGCACTGTGTTTTTTTCCGGCTGCAATCTGCACTGCTGTTTCTGCCAGAACAATGACATAAGCAATGAGCTTTTCGGTGCAGAGATAAGTGCTGACAGGCTGGGGGAGATATTTCTCAGGCTGGAGGATATGGGTGCGGACAACATCGAACTTGTGACTCCGACGCATTTTGTTCCGCAGATAATACGTGCGCTGGACGGCGTGAAGCACCGGCTCAGTCTGCCTGTGGTATATAATACCGGCGGATATGAACTGGCTGAGACCATAAAGCTGCTGGACGGGTATATTGACATATATCTGCCGGATATAAAGTATTTTTCGCCGGAGATATCATTGAAGTACAGCAATGCGCCGGACTATTTCGAGCGAGCCTCGGAAGCGGTGACAGAGATGATAAGGCAGAGAGGAAAGCTTCAATATAACGGTGAGGGAGGACTGCTTTCCGGAACGATCATCCGCCATCTTGTGCTGCCCTCGTGCAGACACGATTCAATGGCAGT
>ERZ795051.994-NODE-994-length-39496-cov-8.458457_pt1 | contig 39496 bp, 38 predicted proteins | sample MGYA00375135_ERZ795051 | MGnify/ENA primary metagenome ERZ795051 (study PRJEB30180, sample SAMN05720222) | activated sludge metagenome | isolation source: Anaerobic digester | place: Japan | collected 2015-05-26 ... | reverse complement strand
AAAAATTAACTCCTTTATTAAAGAAAAAAGTTCCCAAGAAAAATTAATTAAATAACTTCTTGATTAGAGCGTCATTTTGTAATAGAATGAAGATATGGATTTTGGTTTTAAGCAAAAAATACTTTTCTTTGTATCTTTAATTTTAGGATTAGGGATATTTATTTGGTTTGGAAGAGTAGTTGGTTGGGAGGAGATTAAAGAATCTTTTTCTGTTTTTAATATATATCAAGCTATTTTTATTCTCTTTTTATCTTTTGTTGTTATTTTTATTGGCAATTGGAGATGGAAAGAAATATTAAAAGATTCTGGAGAGAATGTTTCTTTTTGGTCATTAATAAAAATATATTTAGGGGGATATGCAATAATGTATCTTTTCCCTGTTATAATTTGGGGGGGTGAAGGATATAGAGTATATAGATTATCTAAAGACAAAAAAGTTTCGTGGAGAAAGTCATTTTCTTCTGTTTTTATTGAAAGAATTTTAGAGTGGACGGCAAACATTATAGTTATTTTGTTAGGATTAGCATTTTTTTTATTTAATTTCTATCTGCCTTCCAAAGAGCTGGCAATAGCATTCGGAGCGTCTTTCCTCATATTCGTTTCTTTTATTGGTTATTTTTACTTTAAGGCAATTGGTAAAAAAAGTATTATTAGACAGGTCTGTAGTATTTTTTCGAAAAAAGAAATTAAAGATGACAATAGTTTTCTTGTCGTTGAAGAAGATGTTTTTAATTACTTTGATTTTAAAAACAAGGCCTTTTATAAAGGAATGGCGATATCTTTTCTGAGAGCTTTTGCAATGCAGGTAAGAGCATGGATATTAATATTTTTCTTGGGAGGTGTTGTTGGATTTTTACCATCATTGTCAATTTTAGGTTTTACGTATCTATCTTCGATGATACCAATTCCAACAGCCCTTGGATCTCATGAAGCAATTCAATATTTTGCTTTTGGATCGTTAGGACTTCCTGTTTCTATTGTAACTGCATTTACAATGATTATTAGGGGAGTAGAAGTAATTATTTCTTCAATTGGAATTATATTTATACTTAAAACTGGCTTCAATTTTTTAGGAAATAAAATAATTAAAAATAATAATGAACAAAATAATTAAGAATTTAATATTAACAGACATTGCTTTTTGGACTGGATGGGGAATGATAACTCCTGTTTTTGCCATATTTATTACTGATAGAATTGTTGGTGGAACGGCACTAACCGTTGGAATTGCTGTGGCGATATATTGGTTTTGTAGATCTTTATTAGCTTTTCCTTTTGCAAAGATAATAGATAAATATCAAGGACAAAAAGACGATTATTTATTTTTGGTCTCCGGAAATTTTTTAGCCGCCTTAGTTCCTTTTGGATATATTTTTGCAGTTTATCCATGGCATATATACATTTTACAAGTGGCGTATGGTATTGGTATGGCAATGTCTTTTGTTGGGTGGAGGACAATATTTACAAAAAATATTGTGAAAGGAAAAGAAGCAAGCCAATGGGCTATAGATGAAGCTACTCTAGATATTGGCACAGCATTAGCAGGAGTATTTACTGGTTTTGTAATTACTCATTGGGGATACACTGTTGCATTTAGTATTGCTGGAACGCTTGCAATGATTAGCGTAATTGTTCTTCTTTGCTTAAGAAAAGAAATAGAAGGTGTTTTTAATAGAAAATTTCCTTTTAATATAATTGACATTTTTAGGAGAGAATGAAAAATCAGAAAATAGCACAAATTTTATTTGAAATTGGTGATTTACTTGACTTACAAGAAGTTCCTTTTAAGCCAGAAGCATACAAAAAAGCAGCTATTGCAATTGACTTATTAGAAGATGATATTTCTTCAATATATGAAAAAGAAGGGTTGAAAGGTTTAGAAAAAATTAAAGGAGTTGGTAAAAGTATTGCTTTGTCAATTGAGGAATATCTAAAGACGGGTAAAATAATTTTCTACGAACAACTTAAAAAAGAATCCCCGGTTAACTTAGAAGAATTATTGAGAGTTGAAGGTCTTGGAGTAAAAAAAATTAAAAAACTTTGGCAAGAATTAAAAATTAGAAACTTGAAGGATTTAGAAAAAGCTATTGAAGACAATAAAATAGCACCTCTTTTTGGTTTTGGAGAGAAGACAGAACAAAACATTTTAGAATCAATCAAATTTTTAAGACAAGGACAAAACAAGTTTCTTTTAAGAGATGTAATGAAAGAAATAGAATTAGTTAGTGAAAGAATTAAAAAAATAAAAGAAGTAGTTAATTTTAGTGTTGCTGGGTCTGCAAGAAGAAGAAAAGAGGTCATTGGAGATGTTGATTTTCTTGTTTCAATTGAAGATATTAGCAATAAGTATATTGTTGAGAAAATAATGAATACTTTTGTAACGATGGATAATGTTGTTAAGGTAATTGGAAAAGGAGAAACAAAATCATCTGTAAAAACAAGCAATAATTTGAATATGGATTTAAGGTTGGTTTCTAACAGCTCTTTTGGTGCCGCTTTACAATATTTCACTGGTTCAAAAGAACATAATATTGCTTTGAGAAGAATCGCAATCAGGCTTGGATACAAACTTAATGAGTACGGACTTTTCAAAGGAGAAAAAAAGATAGCAGGTCAAACCGAAGAAGGTATTTATGAAAAATTGGGGCTTCAGTTTATTCCACCAGAATTAAGAGAGAACCAAGGAGAGATTAATTTAGCGATTAAAAGAGAGATTCCTGATTTGGTGGATTCTGTTAAAGGGGATTTTCATTGTCATACATCCTATAACGGAGGAGAGCACACGATAGAAGAAATGGCCGAAGAGGCGATAAAAATGGGACATTCTTATTTGGGAATAACTGATCATAGTAAATCATTGAGAGTTGAAAATGGGCTAGATGAAAAAAGATTATTAGAACAAAAAAAAGAAATAGATAAATTAAATAAAAAATACAATAATTTTAGATTGCTTTCAGGGGCAGAGGTGGATATCTTAAAAGATGGCTCATTAGATATTAGTGATGATGTTTTGAAAGTTCTCGATTATGTTTCTATTAGTATTCATTCAGGACTTAAAATGACAGAAGAGGATATGACTAAAAGAATACTTAAAGCAATGGATAATCCCTATGTCAAAACACTAAACCATCCCACAGGTATGATTTTAGGTAAAAGAGAAGGCTATAGAGTTGATATGGAGGCGATAATCAAGAAAGCCAAAGAAAGGAACATTGCCTTAGAGATTAATTCTTATAGATGTGATTTGAATAGCCAATTAGCAAAAATGGCTAAAAATGAGGGAGTAAAATTAGTAATTAATAGTGACGCTCATAATAAAAGAGAGTTACATAATATTAAGTTTGGAATATATATAGCAAGAAGAGCGGGGCTAAGCAAAGAAGATATATATGAAATATAAGTGTTTGTTACTTTTTTCTGGGGGTCTTGATTCAATGATTTCTGCAAAAATATTAGAAGAAGAGGGTGTAAAAGTTACGCCTATTTGTTTTGAGAGTTTCTTTTTTTCTTCAAAGCAAGCAAAAAAATCAGCTCAAGAATTAGGAGTAAAATTAAGAGTAGAGGATATAAGTATAGAGCACTTAAAAGTGATTAAAAAACCTAAGTATGGAAGAGGTAAGAGCTTTAATCCTTGTATCGATTGTCATTTAATGATGATAAAAGAGGCTGGTAAGATAATGAAAAAAGAAGGTTTTGATTTTATAGCAACAGGAGAAGTTTTGGGACAAAGACCAATGTCACAAAATGCTAATGCTTTGAAAATTATTGATAAGTGGTCAGGCCTTGATGGTTTAATTGTCAGACCATTATCAGCTAAATTATTACCACCAACTATTTTAGGGAGTGGCAAATATTCGATATCAGGAAAATCAAGAGAAATGCAATTAAAATTAGCTAAGAAGTTTAAGATTAAAAATTATCCAAGTCCAGCCGGAGGATGTATTTTAACAGACATTAATTACGGGAAAAACATTAAAAGATTAATGGACATTTATCCATCATTTGGAGAAAATGATATTTTAATTTTAAGAGCCGGAAGGATTTTTTGGGAAAAAGATTTATTAATTGTGGTCGCAAGAAATGAAAAAGAATGCAAGGAATTACAGACATTAAAAAAGAAACAAGATGTATTTTTAGAGCCAGATAATTTTCCTGGGCCAACAGTAATCGTTCGTAGATACAAAAAATCACCTCGAGAGGAGATGATTGATTGCGGCGTGAAGTACATTTTAAGATATTCTAAAAATGCTGGAGAAAATCCTAGAATTAAGATTTAGCTTTTTCTAAAATCTTTATAAACAAATCACTATTTTCTTTAGCTAATTGAGATAAGATTTTTCTGTCTACTTCAATAGCATTCTTTCTTAATCCAGCAATAAACTTACTATAAGTTGTTCCGTTTTGTCTGCAAATTGCGTTAATTTGAACTTGCCAAAGTTGTCTTTTGGCTCTTTTTTTAACTTTTCTATCTCTGTAAGCATAAGTCCAAGCTTTCAATAGGGCTTGTTTAGCAGCAACATACTTGGATTTTCTACTCCACTTATATCCTTTAGCTTCTTTAATAACTTTTTTTCTTCTTTTGTTTGCGGCAACGCCTCTTTTTACTCTTACCATATTTTTATACTCCTAATAATTTTTTAATTTTCTTTGCTTCGGGAGCTGACATTTCTACCATCTTCTTTAAGCTTCTTTTTTTGTCTGAAGATTTCTTAGATAAAAGGTGGTCTTGTCCAACAACTCTTCGTAAAACTTTCCCTGACTTTGTCACTTTGAATCTTTTTGCTAACGATTTTCTTGTTTTTTCTTTCATATTATTTTTTTAATATAGTCACTGATAGTCCTTTTGGCTCTTTTTTAATTTCTTTTTCAATTTTTATTGGTATTTTTTCTTCCAACAATTTAATAAATTTTTTAATTTTTTCTAATCCAACGTTTGATAATTGTTTTTCCCTTCCCCTTAGATGTAGTTCAACATTGACCTTGTCTCCTTTATTCAAAAACTTTTCTGTCGCTATCACCTTAGTTAGCATATCGTTATCAGATATGTTAAATGATAGCCTTATATTTTTTGTTTCTCCGTGTTTACTTCCAGCAATATTTTTTCGCTCTTTTTTTTGAAGGGAATAAAGGTATTTGCCGTAATCTCCTATTTTACATATTGGTGGTACGGCTTTATCAGTTACCATAATTAGATCAAGTTCTTTTTCTTTTGCCATCGCAAGTGCTTCTGGCAAATTAAAAACACCTAATTGTTGACCGTCTTCATCGACTAATCTAACCTCTTCTGCCCTTATTTGATTGTTGTATTGTGGTTTATTCAATTTCAATTGTGGAGGTGGCGAGTAATGAGCCCGCGTCCAAAGATTATTTAATAATAACTCTACAAGTTTATTCCAATTTTGTTTTAACTTAAGATTATAAAATTGGACAAAAAGTATCTTAAGCTTGATTTATATTTTTTCAATAATATATTCTAAATCAAAAATATATTATCAATCTCGCAATGATTATGCCCTTTTCTACCCAGCGAGAATCGGTAGGAGGACATGCACTATGCGTATGCTAATGCAGGTTCTTCAAATAAGTTGTTTACACTTAGTTTGATTTCTCCAAGTTTTACGAGTTTTGAGAATGGCTCGACTTGCATATTACCAACTAATCCTTGTCAAAGCGAATTCACCCCCTCGTGCTTTATTTCACTTTTTATCTTTCTTTCGACTTCTCTTTTTTTAATGGATTCCCTTTTATCAAACTTCTTTTTTCCTCTAGCGAGGCCAAATTCAAGTTTGATTTTGTATGTTCCAGTATAAACCGAAAGTGGTACTAAAGTCAAGCCCCTTTCTTTTACTTTCTGAGCTAAATAGTTAATTTCTTTTTTGTTTAGAAGTAGTTTTCTTTCTCTTCGGGGATTATAATTCTTATCTGTATTTAATGGTTGGTATGGCGGAATAACAGCATTTACCCAAAAGGCCTCACCTTCCTTAATTTCAATATATGTTCCTGATAAGCTAATTCCTCTTGTTCTTAAGGACTTTACCTCTTGGCCACTCAAAACTAATCCCGCTTGAAACTTTTCAAGTATTTCGTAATTATAATATGCCTTTTTATTCTTTACATTTTCCATATATTTCATTTTAGACGATTTTTTGGTAGAATGAAAGTACATGGCATATATATTTTTAGACGAAAGTGGAGACCTAGGGTTCAAAAAAGAAAATTCCAGTAATTATTTTATAATCACCTTTCTTTTTGTAGAAAACAAAAGGACTATAGAAAAAGTTGTTTCTTTAACTCATAAATCCTTGAAAAAAATTCATAAGAAAAAAGGAGGAGTATTACATTGTTTTAAGGAAAAACCAACAACCAGAAAAACGATATTAAAAAGAATTGAAAGCAAGGATTGTAGCATAATGACAGTGTGTCTTAATAAAAGCAAAGTTTATACAAACCTTAAAGAAGAAAAACACATTCTATATAATTATGTTACTAATATTTTGTTAGATAGAATTTTTACAAAAAAATTAATTTCTTTAGATAAAAAAATAAAATTAATTGCTTCAAAAAGGGAAACCAATAAATTTCTAAATGAAAATTTTCAGAAGTATTTGGTTGACAATGTAAGAAATAATCACAAGATAGACATAGATGTTCTTATTAGAACTCCCAATGAAGAAAAGTCATTACAGGCAGTTGATTTTATAAGTTGGTCAATTTTTAGAAAAAAAGAAAGAGGTGATGATTATTATTATAATATAATTAAAAGTAAGATAGTAGAAGAAAATTTATTATTTCCATAAAAAAACAAAACCTTATACGCTATTTACGAGCAACCATTCCGGAAGCCCACGTATAAGGAAATTACTTGTTGAGATAATTATAACAAATATATATTAAAATTGTCAAGAAATGAACATAAGAGAATCTATTGAAAAAAGTGTTTTAGAATCTTTAGAAGAACTCCAGATTGAAGATGTTTTTCCTATTAAAGTTTCTAGAATTCAAAGAAGTTCTTTTGGTGATTATTCTGTAAGTGTTGCAATGGAAATTGCAAAAGCAAAAAAAGAAAATCCGATGGAGGTGGCAGAAAAAATAAAAAGCAAATTAAAAGGAGAATATTTTGAAAAAATAGAGATTGCCTATCCTGGATTTATTAATTTTTACATATCAAAAGAATATTATTATTCAAAGATTGAAGAAGTTTTTGAAAAACAAAATAATTTTGGACAATTTCCTAGTAAAAAAGAAAAAATACAAGTTGAGTTTATTTCTGCAAATCCCACAGGACCATTAACAGTCGGAAACGGAAGGGGTGGTCCTTTTGGTGATGTTTTAGGCAATATCTTAAAAAAGTATGGTTACAATGTTAAAAAAGCATACTATATTAACGATTACGGCAAACAAATTCTTTATTTAGGACATTCTATAATAGGAAGCGAAGAAGCAAAATATTCTGGAGAGTATATTGATAAATTAAGAAAGAGAATAAAAGAAAAGAACCCCTATAAAGCAGGAAAAATTGCGTCAAGAATTATTATGGAGGAAATGATAAAAAAGACGATTAAGAAAATGGGCATTAAATATGATGACTGGTTTAGAGAAAGTGAATTATATAAAAAAGGAGAAGTTGAAAAGGTTTTAGATTATTTAAGAAAAGCGGGATTAACGTATGAGCAAGAAGGTGCAGAGTGGTTTATGTCCAGAGCTTTTGGTGATGAGAGAGACAGAGTGATTGTTAAATCAAATGGAGAAAATACATATTTATTGGGAGATATTGCTTATCATCGTTACAAATTTGAAAAACAAAAGTTTGATAAGGTAATTAATATCTGGGGGGCAGACCATTTTGGAGATGTTCCAGGATTAATTGCAGGGACAGAGGCATTAGGGCATATAAACAAATTAGAGGTGATATTACTTCAATTTGTAACAGTTCAAAAAGATGGCAAAACACTAAGAATGTCAAAAAGATTAGGAACAGCAATAACAATGGACGATTTATTAGATGAGATTCCAGTTGACGTCATTAGATTCTTTTTTCTACAAAAATCATCAGATACACACCTTAATTTTAATATGGATTTAGCGAAAGAGCAGTCAGAAAAAAACCCAGTTTATTATATTCAATATGCTTACGCAAGAATATCAAGTATATTAAGAAATTCAGGAAAAACAAAGATAAATAAAATTAAAAATATTGAATTATTGACTCACAAAAGGGAGTTAGAATTAATTAAGCAAATAGTGAGATTGCCAGAAATAATTGAAGACATAGCTAATGATTATGAAGTTCATAGAATTACTCAATATGCAATTGATTTAGCAACTGCTTTTCATAAGTTTTACACTGATTGCCAGGTTTTAACAGATGATAAAAACCTTAGAGAAGCAAGATTGGGGCTTGTTGCATCATCAAAAATAGCCCTTAAAAACACATTGGACATTATGGGAATATCTGCTCCAAGTAAAATGTGAACTGTTATGGAAATATTAAGCATAATTTGATATGATTAACGTATGAAAGTAGCTGAAAAATTAAGCAAAACTTTATTTTGGGATGTTGATATAAAAAAACTTGATAATGAAAAAAGTAAACATTTTATTATTGGGAGAGTTTTAGATTTTGGTACACTAGAAGATTGGAAAATAATCAAAGACTTCTATGGTATTACAACGATTAAAAAAGTTGCGGAAGGGCATAATTTTTCAAGCAAAAAGAATATTAATTTTTGGTCAATGATATTAAATTTTTCAAAATCAAAATGGAGCCAATCACAAAGAAAACCAAGTATGTTTTGGAAGTGCTAAATAATTCAGGAATTACTAAAGATTTTTATCTTGCTAAAGGAACGGCATTAGCTCTTCAAATAGGACATCGATTATCAATTGACCTTGATTGGTTTTCGCCTAACTTTAAATATAATCCTAATTTTAGAAGAAAACTTTCTGAATTAGGAAATTTAGTTATTAACGAAGAGTTAGAAGATACTTTTGATGGCAGTTTAGATGGTGTTAGAATTAGCTTTTTTAATTATCCTTATCCCTTGATTGGGCCAACAATTCAATATATGTCTAATGTTCGTTTAGCAAGTAAAGAAGATATTGCAGTTATGAAATTAGAAGCAATTGCTGGAAGAGGGAGCTATAAGGACTTTATTGATGTTTATTTTTTACTTCAATATTTTACACTAGAAGAAATTTTTAAAAAATTAGAAGAAAAATTTAAGGGTTTGGATTATAATAAAATGCATCTAATTAAATCATTAAATTATTTTGACGATGTTAAGAAAGGTGAAATGCCGCAAATGATAAAAGATATTGATTGGGAAGAAATCAAAAAAGAAATACGAAAAGCTACGAGACAGATGGTAGATTAACTTTATTGCTTTTACTTGTAAAATCTGCTATTTTTACTATATGAAACTAAAAAATAAGTATATCCTCTTAAGGCATGGTAAAAATATTCATCAGACAAAATTAAAAGATATAATCTATCATTTTCCTGATGATAATCCACCTTGTCAATTAATTGAAGAAGGAATCGAAGAAGCAAAAAGAGCAAGTGAAAAAATAAAAGAGAAAAATATAGACTATATTTATTGCTCAGATATTTTAAGAGCTAGACAGACTGCTAAAATAGTCGCAGATATTATTGGTTTTGATAGTGAAAAAATAATATATGATACACGATTAAGAGATATTAATTGGGGTATTTTTGGAGGGAAACATAAGGATGAAGCATGGGCTTTTTATGGAGGAGACAAAATGAAAAAGTTTGATGTTCCTACTCCTCAAGGAGAAACATGGAATGATTGTAGAAAAAGGATGATAGATCTTTTGCAAGAGATAGAAAGAAATAATGAAAATAAAAATATACTAATAATATCTCATGGTGATCCTTTATGGCTTTTAGAAGGTTATATCAAGGGAATAAGTGATGAGGAGTTAGTAGAAAAAAGAGCAGAAATAATGATTCAAACAGGAGAAGTAAAAGAAATATGAACAGAGAAGAAAAGATATTAGAATATTGGAAAGAAAATGATATTTTTCATAAGTCAATTGAGAATAGATCAGATTCTCCTTATTTTAGTTTTTATGATGGTCCTCCTTTTGCAAGTGGAAAACCACACTATGGTCATATTTTAGCAACAACAATAAAAGACACAGTTTTAAGATATTGGACAATGAAAGGATATCAAGTTCCAAGGCGTGTTGGCTGGGATTGTCATGGTCTTCCAGTAGAGAACTTAATTGAAAAAGAATTAGGAATAAATACCAAAAAACAAATTGAGGAAATTGGAATAGAAAAATTCAATGATTATTGTAGACAATCGGTCTTTGCTTGTGTTGATGATTTTCAAAAAACTCTAGAGAGAGTGGGACGTTGGGCTGACTATAGTAATGCATATTCTACAATGGATAATAATTACATTGAATCGGTTTGGTGGGTTTTCAAGCAATTATGGGACAAGCAATTAGTAGAAAGAAATTATCGTGTTTCTCCGTATTGTCCTCGTTGCGGAACCACATTATCTAATTTTGAAGTCAATCAAGGATATAAGGAAGTAAAAGACAAGTCAATTTATGTTAAATTCAAAGTTGAAGAAGGTCTATATTTTTTAGTTTGGACAACTACCCCATGGACACTTCCTGGTAATATTGCTTTAGCTGTAAATAAAGACATTGATTATGTCTATATCAAATCAAACAATGAAACATATATTATTGCAGAAAATAGATCTTCTATTGTAGAAAATGGAAATGTTATTAAAAAAGTTAAAGGCAGTGAGTTAGTAGGTATTTCCTATGAACCATTATTCAATTATATTTCTAACAATTATTGTAAAGTTTTGCCGGCTGATTTTGTTTCAGACGAAGATGGAACAGGGATAGTGCACATTAATCCAATGCACGGAGAAGACGATTTTAATATTGCTAAAGAGTATAATTTAAGATCAGAACATCTAATTAATCCAGATGGAATATTTAAGGATGGTGATTACAAGGGGTTGTTTGTAATGGACGCTAATTCTCAAATAATCAAAGATTTGAAAGAAAGAAATATATTATACGCTGAAGAATTAATTACCCATGATTATCCTCATTGTTGGAGATGCGATTCACCACTACTATATTATGCGATTGAGAGTTGGTATGTTTTAGTAACAAAAATTAAAGATCAATTAATTGAAAATAATAAAAATATTCACTGGGTTCCTCAAAACATTAAAGAAGGAAGGTTTGGCAAGTGGTTAGAGGGTGCTAGGGATTGGGACGTTGCTAGAAGTAGATTTTGGGGAGCACCAATTCCAATTTGGGAATGTGAATGTGGTGAAAAAAGATGTATTGGTTCGGCAAAAGAATTAGGCAACCCAAAAGATTTACATCTTCCATATATTGATGACATTAAATTAAAATGTTCTTGTGGAAAAGAAATGAAGCGAACACCAGAGGTTTTTGATTGCTGGTTTGAATCGGGCTCAATGCCTTATGCTCAATGGCATTATCCTTTTGAAAATAAGCAATTAGTAGAAAAAACATATCCTGCTGATTTTATAGCTGAAGGATTAGATCAAACAAGGGGATGGTTTTATACGCTTCACGTTTTAGCAACTGCGCTAACTCTTGAAGACATTGGATTAGGAAAATCACACGGAGCATTCAAAAATGTTATTGTTAATGGGCTAGTGCTAGATGATAAAGGAAGAAAATTAAGCAAGAAACTGAAAAACTATCCTGCACCTGATGAGATATTTGATTCCTTTGGGGCTGATGCATTAAGATATTTTTTACTTGCTTCAACATCAATTGGAGAGGATTATCGATTTTCAAAAGACAAAGTAAAAGAATATTGGAGAAAAATTATATCTGGAATAGATAATTGTTTTATTTTTTATGAGACATATAAAAAGGAAAGTTTTAGTGATGGGACTGGTAGCTTGTTAGATAAATGGATAATTTCAAAAACAGAAAAATTAAATAGAGATGTTATTAAATGGATGGATAGATATGAATTAACAAAAGCGTCAAGATTGTTTAATGATTATATCGATGATTTGTCAAATTGGTATATTAGAAGATCAAGAAGAAGGTTTCAAAAACCAGAAAGTGAAAAAGAAAAAGAAGAGGCAACATATACTTTGCACTATGCAATATCTAAATTAATTAAATTGATGGCACCGTTCACGCCATTTATTACAGAAGAGATTTTCTTAAAAATGAATGGTGGAGACAGCGTCCATTTGTGTGATTATCCAGAACCTAATCTTGATTTAATAGATGATCAGTTGGAGCAAGAGATGGAAAATGTAAGAAGTATTGTTAATTTAGGATTAGCAGAAAGGTCAAAGCAGGGAATAAAGGTAAGACAACCTCTTTTATCTCTTAGCGTTAAAGAATTAAAGATAGATAAGGAATTAATTGATTTAATAAAAGAAGAAGTTAATGTTAAAGAAGTTAAGGAAGACAAAAAAATAAGTGAAGATATCAAATTAGATACAACAATTACACCCGAATTAAAAGAAGAAGGCAATATTAGAGAGATTATTAGGCAAATTCAGCAGATGAGAAAAGATAATGGATTTATTCCTGAAGATAGGATTAATATTTATTATGCTTCAAACGAGTTTTTTGATACAATACTTGAAAGAAACAAAGAACATATTTTAAGGGAAGTTTTAGCAGACAAGCTTATTTTATCTAACGATCAATTAAAAGAAATAAAGATTGATAATAATAAAATATACTTAAATATTAAAAAATATGAACGATGAAGAACTATGGGAAATAGAAAATCCTCAGAATCCTTGGTTAATTAAAGAAGAAGAGCAAAAAGATGTTCAAAGAGAAGAAAAATTAACAAAAGAAAAAGAATCCCCAACATTCTTTAGGGGTGGAGAAAAAGTAGAAAAGAGAAAGATTATCAGAGAAATTGAAAAAGGAAAGGGGGGATGGCGGGATTCTGATAGTAAAGAAATGCTTGAAATATTTGAAGAGCACACAAAGGGAAGAACACACTTAAATAAAAATGACATCAATAGGATTATCAATTCTCTTGAAAGAGGTATTGCATACAAAAATGAAAGCGAAAAGAAAATAATAAAAAAGATTACGTCAAAACTTAAAGAATTAATATAATGAAAAAAAGAACAATACTATTTTTACTAATTTTAATTATCGGAGGAATCTTTGCTTATTTGTCTTGGCAAGACATGTCTTTTTCTAAAGAGGTTTTAAAAATTGAAATATTAGCTTCAGAAAAAGCGAATGTTGGAGAAGAAATTGAATACATTGTTAAAATTAAAAATAATGGAAATATTAGATTAGAAAATCCGGAACTGATATTTGAGTATCCTGAAAACTCAGTAATTTCTAACGGAGCAAGAATCAGAACAATGTCATCAAATGAATTGGGCGGAGATATTTATCCCGGAGAAGAAAGGACATTTAGGTTTAAGGCAATTCTTTTAGGTCGGGAAAGAGACGTTAAAATTGCTAAAGCAAGTATTTCTTTTCAGCCAAAGGATTTAAAAACAAGAAGTGAAGTTTCAACTACTTTTACTACTATTTTAGGCAATACACCAATTAATCTTTCAATAGAGGTGCCCAATAAGGTTGGTGCAGGCAAAGCAATTTCTTTAAGAGTTAATTATTCTTCTAATGTTGATTATCCATTAACTGATTTGACTTGCTATATTACTTATCCTTCAGGATTTGATTTTCTTTATTCTCAACCAAGAGGAATAGATAATACACAATTTGATATTGCATTATTGGGCGAAGCTAGCTCAGGTAAAATAGATATTTCGGGAATACTAAATGGAGAATCATCTGAGCAAAAAGTTTTTAAAGCAAAGATTGGAATATGGCAAAATGGAAATTTTATTTTATTAAAAGAGGCGATTAAGAGTGTTGAGATTAGTTCACCATCAATTTATTTAACTCAAAGAGTAAATGGTAGTTCTGATTACGCTTCATTTCCAGGAGAAAAACTTCACTACGAAATAATTTTTCAAAATATTGGAGATCAATCATTAAGGGATCTTGCGCTAATTACAAGAATAGAAGATAAATATATTGATGTAGATAGCATTGAAGTTGAAGGAGGAAGAATTGAAGATGGCTCAATTATTTGGGAAGCGAAGGACTCAGCTGATTTATCTTTTTTAGATATTGGTCAAATTGGTAAAGTAGAATTTTGGGTAAATACTTTAGAAGAAATCAAGATAGATGATTTAGAGAATAAAAATCCTACCATTAAAAATACAGTAACAATCGGAGAGACAAGGCAGGACTTTTTAACAAGAATAGAATCAAATATTGGTATTACTCAAAAGTTCTATACGGATAATAAATATTTTGAAAATAGTGGTCCATATCCATTACAAACTGGACAAAGAACATATTTAACAATAGAGTGGTCTGCTACTAGCACATTTAACGATATTAATAATGCTAGAATTATTACTGCATTGCCAGAGAGTATTACTTTTGAGAATAAAACATACTCAAATGATGAAATGGAAATAATATATAATGAAGAAACAAGTGAGGTTATTTGTAATGTTGGCACTATTCCTGCTGGTTCAGGAACAATTAAAGAGCCAAAGATTTGTGCCTTCCAGGTTTCTATTCAACCAGAATTAGCTGATGAGGTAATTATACTTTTAGGTGCCGCTCAATTATCTGGAATAGATCAGTGGACAGGAAAAACATTAACAGCTAAGACAGATATTCTTTATGCTCAGATGAGTTTTTAATAAAATATGGAAAATAATAATTTTGATAAAATAATATCGTTTACGAAAAGAAGAGGGTTTGTTTTTCAGTCATCAGATATCTATGGAGGCATAGGTGGTTTTTACGATTTTGGACCTTTAGGAGTAGAGCTTAGAAATAATATTAAAAATAGCTGGTGGAATTATATGGTTCAAAAAAGAGAGAATATCTTTGGATTGGACTCTTCTATTATTATGAACCCAAATGTCTGGAGGGCCTCGGGACATATTGAAACATTTTCAGACCCATTGTCAGAGTGTAAAAAATGTCACAAAAGATTTAGAACAGACCACTTAAAAGAAAACAAGTGTCCCGAATGTAATGGCGATTTAATGGAGCCAAGAAACTTTAATTTAATGTTTAAGACATTTATTGGTTCTGTTGAAGATGATACAAGCATTGCTTATTTGAGACCAGAAACAGCTCAAGGAATATTTGTTAATTATAAAAATATATTGAATACCCAAAGAACAAAGATTCCATTTGGTATTGCTCAAATTGGGAAGGCCTTTAGAAATGAAATTACTCCTGGTAATTTTATATTTAGAATGAGGGAGTTTGAACAAATGGAAATGGAATATTTTGTTAAGCCAGGAAAAGAAGACGAAGCATTCAAATATTGGATAGAACAAAGGGTTAACTGGTACACCAATGTTTTAGGAATTAAAAAGGAAAATTTAAGAGTAAGAGAACAAGAAAAAGATGAATTAGCTCATTATGCAAAAGGATGTGTTGATATAGAATACAATTTTCCTGTTGGTTGGTTGGAGATTGAAGGAATTGCTAGTAGAGGTGATTTTGATTTATCTCAGCATCAAAAGTTTTCAGGAGAAGATCTTAATTATTTTGATATTGAGACAAAAGAAAAATATCTTCCATCTGTTATTGAGCCCTCATGTGGGCTAGATAGGATATTTTTAGCAGTTTTGTGTGATGCATTTAATGAAATTGAAGGGGGAAGAGCTCAAGAATCTAAAGAAAAGGAATTCTTATTAAAATTAAAAAGTAACATTGCTCCAGTTAAAGTTGCAGTTTTGCCACTTGTTAAAAATAAAGAAGAGATAACCAGCAAAGCTAAAGAAGTTTATAATATGCTAAAAGATAATTTTTCTTGTCAGTATGATGAAACGGGGGCGATAGGAAGAAGATATAGAAGACAAGACGAAATTGGAACGCCTTGGGCGGTAACGATTGACTTTGAAAGCATTGCTAATAATGATGTAACACTAAGAAATAGAGACACAATGGAACAACAAAGAGTAAAAATAAGTGATTTAATTTCTATAATAAATGAAAATTAATATCCCCTACACCTTAAATATAATGTTGCCAATTATAGGGTGGTCAATACTTTGTAGTGCCTTTTCTTTTTTTCTAATATTATCTCTTGCAAGTTTTGAATTAGAGGTCACAAAAAAAACCTTTCTTTATGCTTTTCCTGTTTTAGTTTTAGTTTTCGGTTTTTTAGGAGTGATAAGGTATGGAGGTGCAAAGTTTTGGTTTGGAGAAGAAATTAAAATAATAAATGAAAATGTTTCTTCAAGTGGGGAGTTTTTATCTTTTGGAACGGATACTATTAAGAAAATATTTAATTCTTTAGTTTATATATCTAGAAGTACAACAATTAATGTTTTTGCCGGAGGACTTTCTGTTTTAGTTTTAATGATTTTAGCATTATGGGTTAATCAAGCATCATCATTTGATTTAATGATTGTTGTTGTTGGTGGTGTGATAGCAATTTTCTTTTCTTGTGCTTTTGCCACCTTCTTTTGTCAGCAGGCAATGTTTGATGCAGTAAAAGAGTGTAGAAGAATACTAATAGAAAGAGGTGAAGACACTGAAGATGTTATTTTATCAAGTATTGCCCCTAAGTTTTATTTCCTTTTTTTTCTTCCATTTTTTACTATTTTAATAGTTTTTCTTTTTATACCATCATTTAGTTTTAATGCGGCAATGCTTTGCTTTGTTGCCTTATTGATGACATTCATCATTGACAAAACTTTATTTTCCTATATCTCTAACTCATTAAATGAACTTCAGGGATTTGCCAAGGAGCTTCCTGTGGGAGAAAGAGCTGTTTTTATTACTGGTAGTTTGGATAAAGAAATTGTTAGTTTATCAGAAGCGTTAAATAAAGCGTCAGAACAAATTTATTCTTCAAAGAAAGAGTTAGAAAAATCAAAAGAAGATATGGCTAAAAGAGTAGAAGAGCTAGAGAAGTTTTTTAAACTTACAGTAAATAGAGAATTAAAAATGATAGAATTAAAAAAAGAATTAAAAAAATGTATAGAAAAACAAAACTCAAAAACGGATTAAGAATAATTACAATTCCTCAAAAAGAAACTAAAGCGACAACTGTTTTAGTTTTAGTTGGGGCAGGATCTAAATACGAAACAAAAAATGTCTCGGGAATTTCTCATTTCTTAGAGCATATGCTTTTTAAGGGAACAAATAAAAGAAAAGGCCCAATGGAAGTTGCAGAAGAATTAGATAAAATTGGTGGAGAGTTCAATGCTTTTACAGGAGAAGAATATACTGGATATTATGCAAAAGTAAATTATTCTAATTTTGATATTGCATTAGATTGGGTTTCTGATATATTTTTGAATTCAAAGCTCCCAAATAAAGAATTATTAAAAGAAAGAGGAGTAATTATTGAAGAAATTAATATGTATAGAGAAAATCCAATGATGTATATCGGGGATTTATGGAAAAAAGTTCTTTATGGTGATCAACCAGCTGGTTGGGATATTGCGGGGACAACAAAAAGTGTCTTAGCAATTGAAAGAAGTGATATCAAAAAATATATGGATGATCACTATATTGCTTCAAATACAATAGTTTGTGTTGCTGGTAATATTGATGAGAAAAAAACAATTGAGAAGATTAAAAAATATTTTTCAAAGATAAGTAATAAGCAAAAAAAAGATAAGGTGGGGGTAATTGAAAAACAAAATAAGCCACAAGTTAAAACAATTTATAAGAAAACAAACCAAACAAATATTGCCTTGGGGGTAAGGGGCTACGACATCTTTTATCCTCATAAAATTACATTAGATGTAATGTCTGTAATATTGGGAGGATCAATGAGTTCAAGATTATTCAAAGAGATTCGTGAAAAGTTAGGAGCGGCATATTATGTAAGAACATATAATTATTCTGATACTGACACTGGTTCATTAGTTACTTTTGCTGGGGTAGATAATAAAAAACTAGACAAAGTTATAGAGACAATACTAAAAGAATATAAAAAACTAACTAAAATAAAAGTTTCAAATGATGAACTTAAAAAAGCAAAAGAGTGCATTAAGGGTAGAATGATATTAAAAATGGAAGCATCCGATGAGCAGGCATCTTTTTATGGTATGCAAGAATTATTAAAAAATGATATAACTTCAATGGAGGATATATTTAAGAAAATAGACAATGTATCTTCAGAAGATATTATTAGTGTTGCAAAAGATATTTTCAGAAATGAAAAATTAAATATGGCCTTAATCGGACCATTTAAAAATAAAGAAATAAAACTATGAATACAATAGATATATCATGGCGAACAATTTTTAAGATTATTTTTGTAGTATTTCTTCTCTATGTAGTATTTCTTTTAAAAAGCATAATCGGTTGGATTGTTTTAGCTCTTATTATTTCAATTCTTATTAATCCCCTTATTGATTTTATAAAAATTAATAGAGTGGTCTCTTCAGTAATTGTTTATTTTGCACTTTTGTTTATTTTAGGACTATTTTTCTTTATAATAATTCCTCCATTGATTGTTGAAGTTCAATCATTTAGTAATGTTTTTGGAGATTATTTAGAAAAAATACCAGTTTTTTTAAGTCAGATAGGTTTTGATTATTCTCCTAAGGGACTTTACGATTTAGGAGCTCAATTTAATGAAACATTAATTAAAATATCATCTAATATCTTTAATATTTTTGCCGGATTGTTTGGAAGTATTTTTGCCGGAATTACTGTTTTTACCTTAGCGTTGTTTTTCTCAATTGAGAAGTTTGATATCCTTAAAGGAATTAGAATGATTACTCCTAAAAAATTTGAAGATCAGGTATTAAGTAGATGGGAAAGAAGTCAAAAGCATGTTGTTGGATGGTTTGGCAGTAGAATAATATCATCTATTTTTGTAGGCGGGATGACTTTTGCCTTTTGTGTAATTTTAGATATTAAGTTTGCTTTAATATGGGGACTATTAGCAGGGATATTAAATATTATTCCAATAATTGGACCGGTTGTTGCTGGAATACTAGTTGCTTTGTTTGTTTTATTTGATTCAATTCCTAAGGCAATTGCCATTACAGTTTTTTCAATTATTATTCAGCAAATTGAAAGCAATGTTTTAATGCCGGTGTTGGCTAATAAAATAAATGGATTGCCAGTTTCACTTGTTTTAATTTCTGTTTTAATTGGTGGTGCTCTATGGGGGATTATGGGTGCTATTTTAGCAATTCCAGTAGCCGGAATTCTTTTTGAAGGTTTGAGAGATTATTTAAAAAGCAAGGGAGAATGAAAAAAGTTTTTGTTTCTACGTCAATCCCCTATGTTAATGCATCTCCACATTTAGGACATGCTTTAGAGCTTGTCCAGGCCGATGTGATTGCAAGACATCACAGATTATTAGGAGATAGAGTTTTCTTTTTGTCGGGAACAGATGAGAATAGTTTAAAAAATGTAAGAAGTGCTGAAAATGCAGGTGAAAATGTAGCCGATTTTGTTTATAAAAATTATCTTAATTTTTACAACTTAAAAGAAGTTTTGAATATTAGTTTTGATGATTTTATAAGAACAACTGAAAAAAGACATTTTGATGGTGCCCAAAAGTTATGGATGGCCTGCAAAAAAGATATATACAAGAAAAAATATAGTGGTCTTTATTGTGTTGGATGTGAGGAATATTACAAAGAAGATGATCTTATCAATGGACTATGTCCTGAGCATAAAGTGGCGCCAGAATTAATTGAAGAAGAGAATTATTTTTTTAAGCTATCTAATTATCAAGAAAAAATAAAAGAACTAATTGAAAAAGATGAAGTTAAAATTATTCCTCAATCAAGAAAAAATGAAATACTTAGTTTTATTAACTCTGGATTACAGGATTTTTGTATATCAAGAACGAGTGAGAGGGCAAAAGGTTGGGGAATAGATGTTCCGGGAGACGAAACACAAAAAATGTGGGTTTGGTTTGATGCGTTATCAAATTATATCAATGCTCTTGGGTATGGAAGTAATAATGAATCTAAGTTTTTAGAGTTTTGGCAAAATAATGATTTAAAAATTCATATAATAGGTAAAGGAATAAATAGGTTTCATTCTGTTTACTGGCTTGCGATGTTGCTTTCAGCAGGAATTAGTTTGCCTAAAACACTATTTGTTCATGGTTATATCACGGTTGACGGTCAAAAAATGTCAAAAAGTTTAGGCAATGTTATCAATCCATATAATTTAGTAGAAAAATATGGTTGTGATGCTGTAAGGTATTTTCTATTAAGAGAGATTCCAGCTCTTGGTGATGGTGATTTTACTTTTGAAAAGTTTGAGAAGAGATACAACTCTGATTTAGCTGGTGGAATAGGAAATCTGCTATCAAGGACTTTAGTAATGATAAATAAAAAAAATGTTATTTTTAATAGGAATCCTGAAGCAATTTTTGTTGATAAAAACCAAGAAGTAAATAAAAAAATAAAAGACAATTTTATTCAATTTAATGATACCCTTAGCGAGATTTGGGAATTAGTTTCTTTCTGTGATAAATACATTGAAGAAAAGAAACCTTGGGCAATTGAAGACAAAGATGAAAATGAAATAGTTTTTTCTAATATAATTTATTCATTGAAAAATATATCTCAAATGTTAAAACCATTTTTGCCCGATACTGCAGAAAAAATAGAAGAACAAATTAAAACACTTAGACCGGAGCCATTATTTCCAAGGATATGATAATTGATACTCACGCACACCTTAATTTTTTAGAATTTGATAATGATAGAGAAGAACTGATTAAAAAATTAATTGAAAATAATTATCAAGTAATTAATATTGGAACAAACAAAGAAAGCTCAAAAAAATGTATTTCTTTAGCAAGGAATTGTGTTTATGCTTCGGTTGGTCTTCATCCGTTAAATATACAATCAACTCTGAAGCTGAAAGATGATTTTGATAAAAAAGAAGATGACTTTGATTACAATTATTACAAAGAGTTGTCTCAAGATAAAAATGTTGTTGCAATAGGTGAGATAGGTCTTGATTATTGGTACAGGCCCAAGGGAAAAGCTAAAAGAGAAGAATATGTTAATAAACAAAAAGAAATCTTTGAAAAACAACTGGACCTAGCTAAAGAAGTTAATTTACCAATAGTTGTTCATTGTAGAAATGCATTTGATGACTTAATTGATATATTATCAAGGAAAAATATTCCAGGAGTAATTCATTGCTTTACAGGAAACAAAGACAATGTAGAGAGCTTGCTTGAGTTGGGATATTTTTTTGGCATCAATGGTATTATCTTCAAGGTCAACTTAGATGATTCTATTAGGGAAATTCCTTTAGAAAAAATGCTATTAGAAACAGATTGTCCCTATTTGTCTCCCCCTAATTTTGAAGAAAGAAACAATCCTTTTTCAATAGAGTTAATAATTGATGAAATATCAAAAATTAAAGGTATTTCAAGAGAGGAAATAATTGAAAAAACAACTCAAAATGCTAAAAATTTGTTTAGGATATAGATATTTCTTTTTCTGTTGATTTTTGGTATAATCCGAATATGGAAAATATAACAATAGGATATGTATTACATATACTAAGAGCGGTATTGTTTGGTGTTGCAGTTGGATATTCAATGTCTTTCTTTTTTAGATATTTTAAACCTATCGCGGAGAATTTATTAGGAGGGAAAAGAATAAATGTTGATTTGTGGTGGTGGTCAGGGATAGTGATATCAGTAATATTAGGAATATTAGCAATGTTAATTCTTTTATGAAATACGATTTTAATAAAATAGAAAAAAAGTGGCAAAATTATTGGGAAAAAAATAACTGTTATAAAACAGATATTAATTCTGATAAAGCAAAACTATATGTTTTAGATATGTTTCCTTATCCGTCAGGAGAAGGTATTCATGTTGGTCACTTAAAGGGCTATGTTGCTACTGATGTTTATTCAAGATATAAGAGGTTAAAAGGATTTAATGTATTGCATCCAATGGGATGGGATGCATTTGGTTTGCCTGCAGAAAATTATGCTATCAAAAATAAAATTCATCCTAAGATAACGACCAAGAGAAACATAGAAAACATTAAACGACAAATGAATGATGTTGGTCTTAGTTATGATTGGGATAAAGAAATAAACACAACTGATAAAGATTATTACAAATGGACACAATGGATATTTATTAAGCTTTTTGAAAATGGACTAGCTTACAAAAAATGCCTTCCTATTAATTGGTGCCCTTCCTGTAAAACTGGACTTGCTAATGAAGAGGTGGTTGATGGTAAGTGTGAGAGATGTGGGACTCAAACAACAAAAAAAGATATTAATCAATGGGTATTAAAAATTACTGATTACGCTGAAGAGTTATTAAATGGGTTAGATGATATTGATTGGCCAGAAAAAATTAAAGAAATGCAGAGAAATTGGATTGGCAAGAGTGAAGGCTTTGAGTTTGATTTTAGAATTGAGGATAAATTAGTTTCTGTTTTTACAACTAGAATTGATACATTATTTGGTTGCACTTATCTTGTTTTATCACCTGAGCATCATTTAATTAACGAGCTTGATTTTGAGAATAAAGATGAAGTTAGCGATTATATAGAAAAAGCTAAGAATAAAAGTGAAAGAGAAAGAATTAGTGAAGTAAAAGACAAGACAGGAGTTGAATTAAAGGGGATTAAAGCAGTAAATCCTATTAATGGTAAAGAGGTTCCTGTTTTTGTTGCTGACTATGTCTTAGCTCATTATGGCACAGGGGCAATTATGGCTGTTCCAGCTCACGATGAAAGAGATTATGATTTTGCTAAAAAGTATAATTTGGAAATTATTGAAGTAGTAAAGGATGACATATTGATTAATTCAGGCCAATTTAATGGCTTAAAATCAGAAGAAGCAAAAGACAAAATAGGAGAATATTTGAGGGCTAATAAAAAAATAAACTATAAATTGAGGGACTGGATTTTTTCAAGACAAAGATACTGGGGGGAGCCAATTCCAATAATAAATTGTGAAAAATGTGGGCCGGTTGTAGAAACAAATTTACCCTTAGAACTTCCTGAAGTAGAAAAATATGAACCAACGGGAACAGGAGAGTCCCCCTTAGCAGGAATTGATTCCTGGGTTAATGTTAAGTGTCCTAAATGTGGTGGTGATGCTAAAAGAGAAACAAACACAATGCCTCAATGGGCTGGTTCTTGTTGGTATTATTTTAGATATCTTGATAATAAAAATAACAAAGCTTTTGTTGATAAAGAAATAGAGAAAAAATGGCTACCAGTTGATTTGTATGTTGGCGGAGCAGAGCATGCAGTATTACATTTGCTATATGCTCGTTTTTGGCATAAGTTTTTGTATAATATAGGTGAGATTTCAACAAAAGAACCTTTTTATAAATTAAGAAATATTGGATTGGTTTTGGCTCATGATGGTCAGAAAATGAGTAAATCAAAGGGAAATGTTGTTTCTCCCGATGATGTTATTAAAAATTATGGAGCAGATACACTAAGGGTATATGAAATGTTTATGGGTCCATTTGAGCAATCTATTCAGTGGAATGAGCAAGGAGTAAAAGGGGTGCACAGATTTTTGAATAAATTATGGGGATTAGAAGTAAAGGAAACAAGTTCTCCGGAAGTCATAATTTATATAGACAAGATGATTGTTAGAATTGAAAAGGAATTAGAAAAAATGAAGTTTAATACACCAATAGCATTTTTAATGGAGTTTGTTGATTTTGTTTCAGACAAAGACCTGGGAAAAAAAGAAATGGAAAAGATACTGATAGTTTTTTCTGTTTTTGCTCCCCACTTTTGCGAAGAATTATGGAGTATGTTAGGAAATAAGGAAAGTATATTAAAGCAAGAATGGCCTAGCGTTAAATTGGTAGAAGATGAAGAATTTTATTTGATGATTCAAGTTGATGGTAAGTTGAGAGATAAAGCTAATTTTAATAATGACATATCAAAGGAAGAATTAATTGAGAAAGTTAAAGAAAGAGAAAAAGTTAAAAAATGGATAGAAGGAAAAGAAATTAAAGATATCGTCTATGTTCCTAAAAGATTAATAAATATAGTATTATGTGCGGAATAGTGGGATACATTGGAAAACAAGACGGGTCAGAAATTATTCTTTCGGGATTAAAACGTCTTGAGTATAGAGGTTATGATAGCTATGGAATTTGTTTTATTGAAAAAGATAAATACTCTTTATTCAAAAGAATTGGTAAAATTGAGAAAACAGAAAAAGAATTTTTAAGCAATAATTTTAAGGGCAATACTTGTATAGCTCATAATAGATGGGCAACAACCGGAATAGTAAGCGAAGAAAATGCCCATCCTCATTGCGATTGTAAGGAGGAGTTTTTTGTTGTTCATAATGGCATCATTGAAAATTATAAAGAGTTAAAAAATATTCTTATTAAAGAAGGACATATATTTAAATCAGAAACTGATACGGAAGTAATAGCTCATTTAATTGAAAAATATTATCAAGGAAACTTAGAAAATGCAGTTAAAAAATCTTTGAATGAAATTAGGGGAACGTATGGCTTGGTAGTTGCATCTACAAAAGAACCAGAAAAATTAGTAGTTGCAAGAATGTCTTCACCTTTAATTATTGGTGTCGGAGATAACGAATTTTTAGTTGCGTCTGATCCATCAGCAATAATTTCTAGAACTAGGCAAATCATCAATTTAGATGATGGTGAAATTGCCGTTATTAGAGCTGATGACATTCGTATTTACAAAGAAGAGAAAGAGTCAAAAAAAGATGTACAAACAATTGATTGGGATATTGAGGTAGCTCAAAAAGGTGGTTATGACCATTTTATGCTTAAAGAAATAATGGAAGAACCAAATGTTATTGAAGACGCAATGAGAGGTAGATTATTGGAAGAAGAGGGAATGGTTAAATTAGGGGGGCTTGAATCAGTAGAGAGTCAAATAAAACAAATTAATAGTTTGTGTTTAGTTGGTTGTGGCACGGCATATTATGCTTGCAAGGTTGGAAAATATATGATTGAAGAATATGCAGATATTCCAGTTGAAGTTGATTTTGGCTCAGAGTTTAGATACAAAAAGCCAATCGTTAAAAAAGATGGAGCCGTATTATTTGTTTCTCAATCAGGAGAAACTGCAGATACCCTATCTTGTCTAAAAGAAATGAAAGGAAAAGGTGTTTTAACGTTGGGAATTACTAATGTTGTCGGCTCATCTCAAGCAAGAGAAACAGATGCAGGAGTGTATACTCGTTCTGGTCCAGAGATTTCAGTTGCTTCAACCAAGGCCTTTTTAGGTCAATTAACAGTTCTTGCTTTAATAACAATTTATTTAGGAAGACAAAGAAATATGTCAATGGTAATGGGCAGGAGAATAGTTTCTGAGTTAAAGAAAATACCAGACCTATCTAGAAGGATATTAGAGCAAAAAGAGGAGATAAAAAAAATAGCAGAGAAGTATAAAGAATATAAAAACTTTTGGTTTATTGGAAGAAAATATAATTATCCTATTGCCCTTGAGGGAGCATTGAAATTAAAAGAAATTTCATACGTTCATGCAGAAGGTGTCGCTGGGGGAGAATTGAAACATGGTCCATTAGCATTAATAGAAGAAAGTTTTCCAACAATAGCAATTTGTCCAAGTGATTCAGTTTATGATAAGATGGTGTCAAATATAGAAGAAATTAAAGCAAGAAAAGGACCCGTGATAGCTATAGCGACGGAAGGCAATGAGGAAATTAAAAAGATAGCTGATGATGTAATTTACATTCCTAAGACATTAGAAATGTTAACACCACTATTGTCAGTTATCCCATTACATTTATTCGCTTATTATTTTGCGAAATCATTAAAAAGAGATATTGATAAACCAAGAAATTTAGCTAAAAGCGTAACAGTTGAATAATATATATATGAAAAAAGATTACTCAATTTTAATAGGAGGAGAAGCTGGTCAGGGATCAAGAAAGGCCGGGCTAATTATAGCAAAAATATTTAATCAAATGGGATATAATGTTTTTATTCATGACGATTATCAGTCGCTGATTAAAGGAGGTCATAGTTTTTCTCAAATTAGAGCATCAGATGAAGAGTGCTTGACTCATAGCAAAAAAGTTGATTTTATTTTAGCTCTTGATAAAAAAACTATTGAAAAACACAAAACAATTCTCAATAAAGGAGGAATTATTATTTCAGGAGAAAGACCTTATGAAATAGTGAAAGAATTAAATGGCAATAGAATAATGGGAAATATTGCAATGATAGCTATTTTTTCAAAACATATTGGTATTGATTGGAAAACCTTGTCTAGCATATTAAAGAAAGAAATATCAAGAGATATTGAAAAAAATTTAGAGATAGCTAAAAAAGCATATAATGAAACAAAAGAATTATTTAAAATAGAAAAAATAAAAAAGAAGGTTAACCCACTTGTAACGGGCAATGAGGCTATTGCTTTGGGAGCGATTGATGCGGGACTAGATATTTATTCAGCTTATCCCATGACTCCAGCAACAAGCATCCTTCATTATTTAGCAGAAAAAAGAAAAACTATAACTACTCAAGCAGAAAATGAAATAGCTGTTATCAATTCAATTATTGGTAGCGCTTATGCGGGAAAACGTTCAATGACAGGAACTTCTGGGGGTGGTTTTGCTTTGATGACAGAAGCAATTAGTTTTGCTTCTATAGCAGAAATTCCTATTTTAGTAGTTAATAGTCAAAGAGCTGGTCCTGCCTCAGGGGTTCCTACATATAGCGCGCAAGGAGATCTTCTTTTTTCACTTAACTCTGGACATGGAGATATAGTAAGATTTGTTGCTTCCCCTGGAGATGCTAACGAAGCATATTATTTGTCAGGAACTCTTTTGAATCTTGCTTGGAAATATCAAACACCAGCAATTCTTTTAGCAGATAAAGAACTTTCTGAGAGCACCTATGAATTTTATCCTAAAAAAATTAAAAAAGAAAAAGAATTGTTATGGGATAATAAGGGAGAATATGAAAGATATGCCCAAACTGAAAATGGAATATCTCCAATGGCTTATCCGGGAAAAACAATTGTTAAAGCAACAAGCTATGAGCACGATAGAAAGGGCTATACAACAGAAGATGCGGAAACAATTATCGCAATGCAAGACAAAAGATTAAGAAAATTCAAGGAAATGGAAAAAGCCCTAGACGAATTAGAAACAGTCAAGGTCTATGGAAATAAGAAATCAAAAAAAGCAGTAATTTGCTGGGGCTCAACAAAGGGAGCCGTTAAAGAGGCCTCTTTAAAATTAGGGCTAAAAGTAATTCAAATATTATTTTTACAACCTTTTCCAATTAAAGAATTAAAGAAGGCATTAAAAGGAGTTGATAAATTAGTTTCCGTAGAGTGTAATTCTATGGGCCAATTGTCAGTTCTTCTATCTCAAAATGGAATAAAAGTTGATAAGCAAATTTTGAAATATGATGCGAGACCTTTCAATCCAGAAGACCTAGAATTAAAATTAAAAAAGATATGAAAATAGAAACAAATTATCTAAATACATGGTGTCCCGGTTGTGGAAATTTTGCGATTCTTGAAGCAATGAAAAAAGCTATTCAAGAAACAGGACAAGAGAAAGTGGTTTTAGTTGCTGATATTGGTTGTAATTCTAAAATAGTTGATTACTTAAATGTTAGCAGTTTAGGATCTCTTCATGGAAGAGCAATTCCATCAGCATCGGGGATTAAAATAGCTAATCCGGAATTAAAAGTAGTTGTTTTTACTGGTGATGGAGGATCTTTGAATGAAGGTATTTCTCATTTGATTCATGCCGCTAAAAAAAATACAGATATTACAGTTATAATGCACAATAATAGATTGTTTGCTTTAACTACTGGACAATATACAGCATCTTCTCCAAAGGGATTCAAAGGCAAATCAACACCTGATGGTTCAATTGAAGAGCCATTGAATACTTTAGAATTAATGATGGCGGCAAAAGCATCCTTTATTGGAAGAACTTATTCTTCAAAAATTGATTACACAAAAAAAATGATAATTGAGGCAATCAATCACAAAGGATTTTCGTTTATAGAAGTTTTACAGCCTTGTCCATCTTTCTTTAATACTTTTCAATTTTATAATGAAAAAGTATATGAAGCCGATGCAAATGAAAAGTTAATCAAAGAGTGGAATTATGATGAAAAAGGCAGAATACCATTAGGCATTTTTTATAAGGAGGAAAGACCAACATATGAAGATGAAGTTTAATTTATTTTCAAATAAAAATATAGTCTGTATTGGGGGAGGTAATGCTATGCCTAAAACTGTTTTAAGGGGGCTTAAAAATAAAAATGTTAATTTAACAGTTGTAAGTGCTGTTCTTGACTCTGGTGGTTCATCCGGAAAATTAAGGAAGGAATACGATATTATTTCTCCGGGCGATTTAAGACGAGCATTTTTAGAGCTTTGTAATTTGTCTGAAGAAGAAAAGGAACTATTAGATTTTCGTTTTCCTGAGGGAGAACTATCTGGTCATAATTTAGGCAATTTATTTTTTACCGCATCATATTTGAAGAATAAGAAATATAGAAAAATATTTAAGAAAATGAACAGTCGCTTGATTGGAAATCATAAGATATTGCCATCAACAATTTCCAAGTCCGACCTAGTAGCGGTATTAGAAAATGGAGAAGAAATAGTTGGCGAAGCAAACATTGATGTTCCTAAACATAATTCTAAATTAAGAATTAAAAAATTATTTTTGAATCCACCTGTTGGTGCCTGTCCTCAAACATTAAGAAGAATTAAAAATGCCGATGCAATAATTATTGGACCGGGAGACATTTTTTCTTCTTTAATGCAAGTTTTGTTAGTAGATGGAATAATAGATGCAATTAAAAACAGCAAAGCAAAGAAAATATATATTACTAATTTAATGACAAAAGATGGTGAATCAAATAATTTTAGTGTTAAGGATTTTGTGTTTGAAATAGAAAATTGTCTTGATTCTAAAGTTGACTATATTATTTACAATAACAATATGGCAAATCAACAAATAGTAGATGATTACAGAAAAAACAATCCGCAATTTTTAGAAATGGTTGATTTTTCTTCTGTTAAAGATGATGATAGATATATTGGTAGCGATCTTCTTGGTGAAAATGGTATTGTTCATAGTCCAGAAAAATTAGCCCAAATAATATTAAAAATATGCAAGCAATAATTTTAGCGGCGGGAAATGGAATAAGATTTTTGCCTCTTTCAAGCAATAGACCGAAGCCGTTGTTTAGCTTGTTTGATAAAAGCATTTTAGAGCATAACTTAAGCGAGCTTAAGGGAATTGTTGATGAAGTAATTATTGTAGTTGGCTACAAAAAAGAAATGATAATTGATAAAATAGGAAACAATTTTGATGGAATTAAAATAACCTATATTGAAGACAAAGAAATAACAGGGACTGCTTCAGCAGTAAAAATAACAAAAGAATTAATAAAAGATAATTTTATTCTTCTAAATGGAGATGATTTTTATTTCAAAGATGATATTAAAAAATTAAAAAGTCCAGGAATACTTGTCAGAGAACATCAAGATCCAAGCTCTTTTGGAGTAGTTATTAAAGAAAACAATTATTTGAAAGATATAATTGAAAAACCATCAGAATCAGTTTCTAATTTAGTTAATACTGGTCTTTACTACTTGCCAAAAGAAATTCTTGATATTGAGGTGGAAAAATCACCAAGGGGGGAATATGAATTTACAGATTGTATTAAAAAATATAGCCATCAAGAAAAAATTGGTGTCTATGAAGCTGATTATTGGTTTCCTAATTCATATCCATGGGATATTTTTAATGCTTTTTCTTATTTGTTTTCAAAAGAAAAAAAAGAAAATAACTTTAACAAAGAGAAAAATGCTATGATTTCAAAGGAAGCGGTAATTAAGAAGGGAACAATAATTAAATCAGGATCATATATAGAGGGAAAGGTTTATATTGGAGAAAATTGTGTAATTGGACCTAATTGCTATATTAGAAATGGGTCGGTTATTGAAAACAATTGTAAAATTGGTGCTAGTGTTGAAATAAAAAATTCAATTATTGGAAGTGGAACTAATATAAATCACCTTTCATATGTTGGTGATTCAATTATTGGAGAAAATTGTAATTTAGGAGCAGGAACAATAACAGCTAATTTAAGACATGATAATTCAACTATTAAGGTTAAAGTAAAAGATAGATTAATTGATACAGGAAAAATAAAATTGGGAGCAATTATTGCTGACAATGTAAAAACAGGTATAGGAACATTAATTTATCCCGGTCGAAAGGTTCTTGAAAATACATTACCAGGAGAAAAGATTATTTATTAGTGCCGAAGGAGAGACTTGAACTCTCACGGGATTGCTCCCATGGCATTTTGAGTGCCACGCGTCTACCAGTTCCGCCACTTCGGCATCTAATTATATTTATCATAAAGTTTGTAAAATTAAAAGCGGTGTGATAAAATTACTTTAATGACTCGTGTTATTGCCATTGCCAATCAAAAGGGGGGAGTAGGAAAAACTGCAATAGCTGTTAATTTGCCGGTTTTTTTGACGGCATTTGGGAAAAGGGTCTTATTAGTTGATTTTGATCCTCAAGCAAATGCAACATTTTCTTTAGGAATTAAACCAAGAGAACTTTCTGTTTCTTTATATGAAGCTCTCTTAGGTCAAGTAATGCCAAAAGATATTATTAAAAATACTCCTTTTTTAGCATTTGATATTATGCCAACATCATATAATTTAGCGGGAGCAAATATTGAGCTGGTGAATATGAAAGATAGAGAATTTAAATTAAAGGAAGTAATTGATGTTGTTAAAGATGAATATGATTTTGTTTTAATTGATTGTCCGCCAAGCTTAGGACTTTTAACACTTAATGCCTTAATAGCCGCTGATGAAGTAATGATTCCTGTTCAATCAGAATATCTTGCTATGGAAGGTTTAGACCAATTGTTATATAATATTAAATTAATCAATGAAAATTTAGGGAAAAACATTAAAATATTAGGAGCGGTTTTAACGATGTATAATAAGAAGAATATAGTAAGCCAAAAAATAGCAAAGGACTTAAGGAGAAACTTTCCGGGATATGTTTTTGAAACAGTAATTCCAAGAGTAGTATCTTTATCAGAAGCACCATCAACTGGAAAAACAATATTAAGACATTCTCCTAATTCAAAAGGTGTTCATGCTTTTAGAGAATTAGCACGTGAAATAATATTAAAACAATGATAGGAAAAGGAATAGAATCATTAATCCCTAAAAAGGATTCATCAACAAATGAAGAAAGAGTAAGAAAGGACTTTATTTTTTGGATTGAAACAGAAAAAATAAAACCAAATCCTTATCAACCAAGAAAAGAATTTGATGAGGATTCCTTGCAATCATTAGCTGATTCTATTAAGAAATATGGAATGCTTCAGCCAATTATTGTTAATAAGATTGAGAAGAAAAATGAAAAAGGAATTTCTTGTGAATATCAAATTGTTGCTGGAGAAAGGAGATGGAGAGCGGCAAAAATGTTAGGATTAAAACAAATTCCTGCAATAATTAAAGAGCAGACAAACAGAGAAAGATTAGAAGTTGCACTAATTGAAAACATTCAAAGAAAGAACCTTAATCCAATAGATAAAGCAGAGGCCTTCAATCAATTAAAAAAAGAGTTTGGATTGTTAGATAGAGAAATTGCCAAAATCTCAGGATCAAGTAGAGAGGCCGTGACTAATACTTTAAGAATATTAGGTTTGCCAGAGGAAGCTAAGGCCGCATTAAGAAATGGTGTTATTTCTGAAGGTCATGCAAAAGCATTATTAGGAGCAAAGGAAGCAAAACTAATTAATGAACTTTTAGAGGAAGTTATTTCTAATGGTTATTCTGTAAGAGAAACAGAAAGAAGAGTAAAAGAAAGAAATGCGGGAGCAATGGCAAAAAAACCAGAGATTAAGAAATCTGTTGAAAGTGGACTAGATGAGTTTTTAGAAAAAAAAGTAAAACAAGTTCTTAATTTAGAAGATATTAAAATAGAAAAAAAGAGAAGCTTTATTCGACTAAGTTTTGATTTTAGTTCTGAAGATGAGATTAATCAGTGGCTAAAGAAATTAAGAAAATAATTATTTACAATTTTTGTTTGAGCATTTTTCCTTGCCATTTTTTTCTACCATTAGAGAATTACATTTAGGACAAAAGTTTCCTGTTGGTTTATCCCAGAGAGCAAAATTACAATCTGGCCAGTTGGGGCAGCCATAGAAAATCTTACCTCGTTTTGTTTTTTTCATTACTAGTTCTGCCTGATCGCACTGGGGACATTTTACCCCAGTTTTTTTTGTTTCATCATTAATTGTTTTAGTTGATTTACAATCTGGAAAACCAGAACAAGCCAAAAACTTTCCAAATCTTCCTGTTTTAATCATCATTCGCTTTCCACATTTTGGACATATTTCATCAGTCATTACTGGTTCTGGGGTTTGTTTTTCAACATCGTTGTATTTTTCTTCTAAGTTTTTGTTAAAAGGGATATAAAACTTTCTTAATAATTCTTTCCAATCTTCTTTTCCCATAGCAACATCATCTAAATTATTTTCTAATTTAGCAGTGAATTTAATATCTACAATTTCAGGAAAATGAGTAGAGAGTATCTCATTTACACTTGTTCCTATTTCTGTTGGTTCAAATCTTCCGTCTTTATTTTTCTCAACATAATTTCTCATTTGTATAGTAGAAATAATGGGAGCATATGTTGATGGTCTTCCAATTTCATTTTCTTCAAGAGCTTTAATTAGTCCAGCTTCATTATATCTGGCTGGTGGTTGTGTAAAATGTTGTTGAGGATTTACCTTAACAAGATTTAGTTTGTCGCCCTTGCTTAATTGAGGCAACTCTTTCTCTTCAAACTTCATTGGATAAACCTTCAAAAAACCATCAAATCTCAATGTCGAACCATTTGATTGTAATAATTTTCCATTATTTGTTTCAATTTCAACTTTAACTGAATCAAAAATAGCCTGTGCCATTTGAGAGGCAATAAATCTATTAAAAATTAAATTATATATTTTTGAATTGTCTTTTTTTTCAGTAGAGGTTGGCCTAATTGCTTCGTGGGCTTCTTGAGCTCTCTTTTTTGTTTTGAAAATTCTGTGCTGATAATAGTTTTCTCCAAATTCTTTAATGATATAATCTTCTGCCATTTTTAATGCCTCATTAGAAAGATTTAAGGAATCAGTTCTATGATAAGTAATTAAACCTTCTTCATATAGTTTTTGAGCAAGTCCCATTGTTTTTTTTGAAGAATAACCAAACTTTTTTGCGGCTTCTTGTTGTAATGTAGAAGTAATTAGTGGTGGCAAAGGAGACCTTTTTATTTGCTTTTTTTCAATTGACTTTATACTGTATAAAGATTTTTCTAACTCTTTAGTAATTTTATCTGCGTCTTTTTTTGTTTTGATACTCATCTTAGGAACTTTAAGAATTGCTTCTATCTCCTTGTCCTTTTTAAGAATTACAGCAATACTCCAGTATTCTTCTGGCTTAAAATCTTTAATTTCTTTTTCTCTGTCTACAATTAACTTAAGAGCAACTGACTGGACTCTACCAGCAGATAATCCTCTCATTATTTTTTTCCATAAAAAGGGAGAAAGTTTATATCCAACAATTCTATCTAACGCCCGTCTTGCTTGTTGGGCATTAACTAGATTGATGTTAATTTCTCCTGGATGAGATAGTGCACTTTCTATAGCTGTTTTTGTAATTTCGTGAAAAGATATTCTTTTGTATTTCTTTAGATTAAGAGCTTCAACCAAGTGCCAAGCAATTGCCTCTCCTTCACGGTCAGGGTCGGTGGCGATATAAGTAATATCGCTTTTTTCTGCCTCTTTTTTTAATAAATTAAAATTTTTTCTTGCTTTAGTGGGAATTACATAACTAATTTCAAAATCATTATCGATATCAATTCCAATTTTACTTTTGGGCAAGTCCCTAATATGTCCGTAGGAAGATAAGACATTTTTATCTTTGCCCAAGAATTTTTTAATAGTGTTAGCTTTTGTCGGACTTTCAACGATTATCAAAGTTTTCATGCTTTAATTATTAACACTTTTGAATAGTAAAAGCAAACAATAGTTATAATATGTTATTTCTTTTCTAGAATGGAGCATGCTTCATTAATTGCTTCTGAAACAAGTATTTCTTCTTCCTTACTAAATTTTTTTAAAACAATATCTTCAAGTGGGGAATCAAAAGAGTTATTAATTCCCATTCTTAATCTTTTGAAGTTTTTTGTTCCTAAGAGATCAATAATTGACTTAATTCCATTGTGCCCAGCTGATCCTCTATTTTTGCCTTCTTTTATTTTTCCTATATCTATATCCGCATCGTCATGAACAATAATAATATTTTCTGGTTCTATCTGATAATAATCAGCGATTGCTTTAACCGCTTTACCAGAGTTATTCATATAGGTTTGAGGTTTAGCTAAGATAACATCATCTTTAATGGACAAAAGAGAAAAGAGAGCTGGTTTGAATTTAGGAAAATTATTTCTTTTAGCAAATTCGTCAATAACAAAAAATCCATAATTGTGTCTGGTTTTTTCGTATTTTTTACCATAATTTCCAAGTCCAACAATTAATTTCATATAATTATTATACCAATTTTTAGATACTTGTCTAATTGCTTATTTTCTTGTATAATCAATTTATGAAATTACAAGAAGTATTAGATTTTTTATTGGACTCATTAAAGATATTAATTATTGCTCTTATAATTGTTATTCCTATAAGAACATTTCTTTTTCAGCCCTTTATAGTCAAGGGCTCTTCAATGGAACCCAATTATCGCTCTGGCGACTACTTAATTATAGATGAGTTGTCCTACAGATTAAGAGACCCTCAAAGAGGTGAAGTGATTGTTTTTGAATACCCACTTGATCCAACAAGCAAGTATATTAAAAGAATAATTGGTTTACCGGGAGAAACAATTGAGATAAATGATGGCAAAATTTTTATCAAAAAAGATGAAAATGAATTTGTTGTTGATGAAAGCATTTATTTATCAGAAAGTGATTTAGAAAAGTGGACAATTAATAATAATAAAGATCCAATTACCTTAAAAGAAAATGAATATTTTGTGATGGGAGACAATAGAAATTATTCCTCTGATTCAAGGAGATGGGGAGTTCTTCCGAGAGAAAACATTACCGGAAGAATGATGTTTAGATTTTCTCCAGCAGAAATACTAATAAACGCAATGTCAACAAATTAAATATAATATGGCAAAACCAAAATTTCAAAGTCCAACTGGTACTCATGATATCTTGCCTCAAAATCAAGCATATTATGATAAGATTTATAAAACAGTTAAAGATATTGTTAGTTTTTATGATTTTGGAAAAATAGATACCCCTATACTGGAGGATGCCAATCTTTTTATTAGGAGTGTTGGAGAGAATACAGATATTGTTGAAAAAGAAATGTTTATATTAAAAACAAAAGGAAAAGATTATTTAGCGTTGAGACCAGAAGGAACAGCTCCAATAATGAGAGCATATATTGAAAATGGACTTTTATCTCTTCCTCAACCGGTAAGGTTATGGTATTTTGGACCATTTTTTAGATATGAAAAACCACAAGCAGGAAGATTTAGACAATTTAATCAATTTGGAATAGAAATAATTGGAGAAAGTGATTCTATTGTTGATGTTCAATCAGTGCTAATAATGTATAAGGTTCTTCAAGAATTAGGGCTTAATGACTTAATAGTAAAAATTAACTCAATCGGCGATGATAAATGTCGTCCAATATATAGAAAAGACCTCATAAAAAATCTAAGAAACAATAAAGATTCATTATGTGCAGATTGCCAAAAAAGGATGAAAACAAATCCCCTAAGAGTGTTAGATTGTAAAAATGAAAAGTGTCAGCAAGTTTTATTAGGAGCACCGCAAAGTATTGATTATCTTTGTGAAGAATGTAAAAAACATCTTAAAGATACTTTAGAATACTTAGATGAATTAAAAATACCCTATTTATTAGAAAGTAAGCTTGTTCGTGGTTTAGATTACTACACAAGAAATGTTTTTGAAATAGAATCAACAAGAAGTGGTGTGGTCTTGGCAGGAGGAGGAAGATATGATAACTTAGCAAAAGTGTTAGGAGGAGGGAATATTAGTGCATGTGGAGCGGCAGCTGGAATAGAAAGAATTATTAACGAAATGAAAGAAACTAAAAATAGACCAATGCTTAAAGATGTTCCTGATATATTCTTTACTCAAATTGGTCCTCTTGCTAAAAAGAAAAGTTTACCAATTTTGGAAAATCTAAGAAAAGCTGGATTGAAAGTTGGAGAAAGTTTTGGTAAAAATGGGCTAAAAGATCAATTAGGAAAAGCTAATAGATTAGGAGTAAAGGCAGTAATTATTCTTGGTCAAAAAGAGGCAATAAATGATAAAATATTAATTAGAAATATGAAAACAAGTAAACAAGTCGAAGTAAAACAAGAAGAAATAGTAAAAGAATTAAAAAAAATACTAAAAGAAAAATAATATTATGAAAGTTCAGAAACAAACAAGAGAAAATTCACAATCTTTAATTTATCGCTTTACAAAAGCAGTTCAGAAAAGTGGTATTTTGATTGAGGCAAGAAAAAGAAAATTTTTTGAAAAACCAAAAAGCAAGAACTTAAAAAAAAGAGATGCCTTAATTAAAATTGAAAAAAAGAAAGAATTTGAGAAAGCAAAAAAGCTTGGAAAATTATGATAATTGAAAAAATTAAAGAAGATTTGAAAATTGCCTTGAAAGCTAAAAAAGAGCCGGATATTTCTGCTTTAAGAATGGTTATTTCTGCTGTTTTAAATAAAGAGATAGAAAAAAGAGGCACATCAGAAAAATCAGAATTAACAGATGAAGAAGTTCAAGCGGTAATTTTTTCTGAAATTAAAAAAAGAAGAGATAGCGTAGAGAGTTTTGAAAAAGGCGGTAGAGATGACTTAGTAGCAAAAGAAAAAGCAGAAATTGATATTTTGATGAGTTATATGCCCAAGGAAATGACTGAAGAAGAAATAAGGGAAATAGTGAAAGAAATTGTAAAAAATCACAAAGACATCGGAAGTGTTATGCGAGAAGTTGTTCCTAAGACAAAAGGCAGGGCCTCTGGATCTTTAGTAGCAAAAATCGTTAAAGAAGAGCTAAAATAAGCTCTTTTCTTGCAATATATCTTTTAATTTAGTAAAATATGATAGAAATAGTGAATCTTTCTTCTGAAAAAATAAATGAAACATTAATTAGAAAGATGATTAGAAATACCTTGAAAGAAGAAGGAGCAAAAATGTCTATATCAGTTGCGATAGTTGATAGCGAAGAGATTAAAAAGTTGAATTATCAGTATCGGAAAAAAAACAAAGCTACTGATGTTCTTTCATTCGGAGAAGGTATAAATGAAATTGTGATTTGTTCTGAGGAAGTTAAGAAAAATGGAAGTGATTTTAATAAAGAATTAAAAGAGGTCGTTATTCATGGAGTTCTTCATTTATTGGGCTATGATCATGAGCAAAGTGAGGAAGAGGCAACTAAAATGTTTAATAAGCAAAATAAATATCTAAAAATTAATTAAAATGGCAAAGGCAAAAGCAACAATAGGTATTGATATCGGAACTTACTCAATAAAGATTTTAGGGATTAACAAGGAGACAAATGAAGCATTGTTTTTAGAAGTTCGCGATTCTCATGGGGTCCAAAAAGGAAGAATTAAGGAGCCGTCAGAGGTAGCAAAAATAATCAATGAAATGATCGAAAGCATTGAAAGAAAACATAGTTATCCGATTGAAAATGTTTTTGTCAATATTAATGGTTCAAAACTTGAGTTAATTCCAAGCTCTGCATCTATATCAGTTGGAAGGGCTGACCAGAAAATTTCTGAAGAGGATATCAATAGGGTCAAAGAGGAGACCAAAATGATTAATCTTCAGTCCAATAATAAAAAAATAATAGAGATTTTTCCTGTAGAGTGGACCCTTGATGGAGAAAAAGAGTCAAGGGATCCTTTGGGTATGCAAGGATTTAAGCTTGAGTTAGAGGCAATGCTCTTATCTGTTTTTAATTCAGACATTGAAGCGGTTATAGATTCTTTAGATGGAATTGATATTAGTGAAGAAAACATTGTTCCTGGTCCCATTGCTGATGCGAATGCAATTTTAACTCCAAGTCAAAAGGAATTAGGGGTTGCTTTGATAAATATTGGAGCAGGGTCAACAAGCATTATTATTTATGAAGAGGGAAAGTTGTTGAATATGGCAGTTTTTCCAATTGGATCATCAAACATTACTAATGATATTGCTATTGGTTTCAAAACAGAAATTGAAATAGCAGAAGAAATAAAGAAAAAGTATGGAAGCTGTTTTAAGAAAACAGGACAGGCAAAGAAAATTAATTTTCCTTTGGAGATTGAAGAAGATGAAGATGAAAATGAAAAGAAGAAAAAAGAATATTTAACCTTTGCCGAAAAAGATTTAATTAAAATTATTGAAGCAAGGACCTGTGAAATATTTGATTTTGCTCAAGAAGAAATAAAAAAGGTTTCTAAACAAGGACTTCTTCCTGCAGGTATTATTATAACTGGAGGCGGGGCTAATTTATCGGGCATTGTTGAATTGGCCAAAAAAGAATTTAAATTGCCAGTGAAAATTGGATATTGTAAAGAAATTAAAGGATTAGAAAAAGATGTTACACTGTCAACTGTTTGTGGTGTTTTATTAAGTATGACTGGTAAAGATAGTTTATATTCTCCCGAAAATAAATTTCTCAAGAAAATTAAAAAAATATTTAGTAATTTCGCACCTTAAATATGGAATTAACAAAGATAAAAGTAGTTGGGATTGGTGGAGCAGGATCAAATACCATTGATAGATTAACAAAATCAAGGATTAAAGGCGTTGATTTATTAAGTATTAATACAGACATACAGGATTTAAAGAAGAAAAATGCACATATTAAGTTAAGAATAGGAGAAAAAACAACAAAAGGACTTGGCTCAGGAATGAAACCAGAAGTTGGTAAGCTTTCAGCTAAGGAAAATTACAAGCAAATAGAAGAATTACTTAAAGGAAGTGATATTGTTTTTTTAACGGCGGGTCTTGGTGGAGGAACGGGCTCTGGGGCGACACCGATTATTTCTGAAATTACAAAAAAATTAGGGATTTTAACTGTAGGAATATTTACATTACCTTTTTCTTTTGAAGGCAAAAAAAGAAAGAAAATAGCCTTAGATAGCTTGGAAGAAATTGAAAAGAAAGTTAATACACTGATTGTTATTCCAAATGATAAATTAATTAATCCAAATTTACCCAAATTATCAGTAGAAGATGCTTTTTTGAAATGCGATGAATTCTTAAGAGAAGCAGTGGAGAGTATTAGTAATGTCATTACAGCAACAGGAGTACTTAATTTAGATTTCTCTGATATTAAAGAGGTCTTGAAAGATGGAGGCACAGCTTTTTTTGG
>ERZ795051.992-NODE-992-length-39538-cov-5.113872_pt1 | contig 39538 bp, 40 predicted proteins | sample MGYA00375135_ERZ795051 | MGnify/ENA primary metagenome ERZ795051 (study PRJEB30180, sample SAMN05720222) | activated sludge metagenome | isolation source: Anaerobic digester | place: Japan | collected 2015-05-26 ... | reverse complement strand
GCCCACGAACGACCTCGACGTCACCACGCTGCGCGCGCTGGAAGAAGGCATCCAGTCCTTCGGCGGCTGCGCGGTGGTGGTGAGCCACGACCGCTGGTTCCTCGACCGCATCGCCACGCACATCCTGGCCTTCGAGGACGACGGCACGGCGACGTGGTTCGAGGGCAATTTCGAAGGCTACCACGAGCAGCGCCGCCGCCTGCTGGGCGACGCCGCCGACCAGCCCAAGCGGATCCGGTTCCGGCCGATCTGACGATGACGGGACGCCGGTCCATCTGCGGAATCCTGCTGGCGGGCGCCTGCGCCTGCGCCGCGCTGGGACAGGCGGATGCGCCGCCCGCCTGGCCCGCGGGCAAGCCCGGCCGCGCGGCGATCACCAGCGCCGACCGCCGGTTCATGGTGTCGGGCCTGTCGTCCGCCGAAAACATGGTGCTGGCGCGCAAGCTGTCCGAGCACGCCGCCCGGATCGAGGCCGCCGCCGGGCTGCCGCTGCCGATGCGGCGGGACCAGATTCTCGGCGTCATGGTCCAGAGTTCGTCCGCGCCCGACGCCCGGGTGCTCAAGGTGCAGGGCTGGGACGACGGCCAGTTCTACCAGCGGCTCGTCGTTCCCGGCGCGCGGCAGCTCGACGAAGAGGACCTGCTGGAAGGCGCCACCTGGTTGCTGCTGAACCGCTATGCCGCCGAGTACGCGCCGGCCAGCCAACGCCACGGCCTGGGCGCGACCGTCCCGGACTGGATTTCCGCCGGACTTGCGCAGAACGCGCAGGCGGCCGGCCGCGCGCGCAACCGCGAATGGATCGCCCGCGAACTGGCCGAGGGCCGCATCCTGCCGCTGGCGCAGGTGGTCAAGCAGGAGGTCTTGCCTTCCGGCCGCTGGCGCGAAAAAGCCTATGCCGCCGCCGCCGTCGAATTGCTGTTTCCCGACGGCGACGCCCGCGCGTGGACGGCGCTGTTCAAGTCCGTCGGCCTGCGCCAGCCCATCGATGCCGCCTGGCTGCGGCAGAACTGCGCCGCGCTGGGCGCGCGGAATCCGGAAGCCGTCTGGAAGGAGTTCCTCGAACGCAAGGCGCGCGCGCGCACCGCGGAAGCGTGGGGCGACCGTTCGCTCCAGATCGAGGAAAAGCTCCTGCAAACCCTGAATTTCCGGCCGCGGGACTGGCTGGAGGCCGTGCCCGACGACGTGCCGCAGGAACTCTTCGCGCGGGACTTGATCGACTTGCGCGGGGAGTCGTGGACGCCGCCGCTGGCGGGCGCGCTGGCGATGCAGGTCCGCAGTCTCGAATTGGGCGCGCCGCCGGCCCTGCTGGGCGTGCTGGCCTCCTACGTCGCGTTCTTCGAGCAGCTCGGCACGCCCCCGGCCGAAAAAAAGGCCTGGTGGCAGCGCGAAAGAAAAGAGGACGGCGCCCTGCGCCCGCCCGACGACGCGACCTGGCAGGTGGCGCTCAACCAGCTCTGGCTGCGCGCCGAGCGCGCCCATCAGGCGTTTCTCGAATCGCACCAGAACCGCAAGCGCTACGTGGATTCGTTCGACCGGGCGGCGCCCGGGGATCTCGCCGCGCCGGATCCCGCCGCGGCCGATCTGCCGCGCACCCGCATGCAGAAAGCCGTGGACGAATTCGAAGAGCGCCGGAACCGCGAAGCGTTCTGACCCGCGGACCGCGGGCGACCTACTTCTCCTTGATCATCACCAGCGCCATCTTGAACGGCCGCGCGGCGTTCAGGGCGTGGGGGAGGTTGGCCGGCATGATGACCATGTCGCCGGTCTTGGCCAGCAGCGGCTTGCCGTCGATGGTGATTTCCGCGTCGCCTTCGAGGATCCACACCATGGCGTCGTAGGGCGCGGAATGCGTGCTGAGACCCTGGCCTTGGTCGAACGCGAACAACGTCACCGTGCCGGCGGGTTTGGAAATCACGGTGCGGCTGACGACGGCGCCGGGCTGCACGGCGACCATGCCGGCCATGGGGATGACCTGGGACATCAGGTTCTGGGCGGGATTCGCGGCGGGTTCGGAACTCATGGGCACTCCTTCGATTGAGTCCCGAACATACCGCACCTTGCGTTGATTTCAAAAAGTCTCGCGCTCGGAACGGGTTTTGATAGCGTCGTGGCGTCATGAGAATTTTCCGTTTCATCGCGTGCGCGATCTGGTTGGCCGCGGCGGGCGCCCATGCGCAGATCGAATCGGACCGGTTCCGCGAGAGCCTGGTCCCGCAAGGCCACGTGAGCGACTGGGCGGGGGTGTTCACGCCCGCGCAAAAGGCCGATCTGGAAAGCCGCATCGCCGCGGTGCGCCAGGCGACCGGCGCGCAACTGGCGGTCGTGGCCTTGAAATCGCTGCAAGGGGGCGATATCAACGATTTCGCGGTCAAGCTGTTCGCGCAATGGGGCATCGGCGAGAAAGGCAAGGACAACGGCGTCCTGCTGCTGGCGGCGATCGAGGACCGCGCGATGTGGATCGAAGTCGGCTACGGGTTGGAAGGCGTGCTGAACGACGCCAAGTGCGGGCGCATCCGGGACGAGTGGATTCTTCCGCGCTTCAAGGGAGGCGACTACGCGCGGGGCCTGAGCGACGGCGCCGACGCCTTGCTGCGCGTCATGGGCGGCGAGACGCTGCCGGAGCCCGCCGCGCCGGAGGAAAATCCGCTGGCCGCCATCGTGTTTCTGTTCATTTTCGCCATCGTGTTCATCCTGATCGTCCGGTCGGCGATCCGCGGCGGCAAGGGTGGGGGGGAATTTCCAGCGGCGGAATTTCCGGGGGCGGGTTTTCCGGCCGTGGCTGGAGCGGCGGCGGAGGCGGGGGCGGCAGCAGTTTTGGCGGATTCGGCGGCGGACGCTCGGGCGGCGGCGGGGCGGGCGGGCGCTGGTGATTTGGAAAGTCAACGGAAAGGAACGTCAGCATGAAGGGTTGTTTGGTGGCGGGCGGCGTGGCGGTTCTGCTGGCGATCGTCGTCGGCTTGATGGCGATGGGCATGTACAACGGCGTCGTGGACAAGGACGAGGCCTGCAAGAAAGCCTGGGGCAACGTGGAGTCGGTGCTGCAGCGCCGGTTCGACCTGATCCCGAACCTGGTCAACACGGTGAAGGGCTATGCCCAGCACGAAAAGGGCATCCTGGAAGAAATCACCCGACTGCGCAGCCAGTGGGGCGAAGCCAAGTCGACTTCGGAAAAGGTCGAGGCGGCCTCCGGCCTGGAAGGCGCGCTGAGCCGACTGATGGTCGTGGTGGAGAATTATCCCGATCTGAAGGCCAACCAGAACTTCATCGCTCTGCAGGACGAGCTGGCCGGGACCGAAAACCGGATCAACGTCGAGCGCCAGCGTTTCAACGAATCGGTGCAAGCCTACAACGTGGCCATTCGGCGGTTCCCGACGGCCCTCGTGGCGCGTTTGGCGGGGTTCCAGACCCGGGCTCCGTTCGCGGCCGCCCAGGGCGCCGAAACGGCGCCGACCGTCCAGTTCTAGCCCGCGGAAGCCGGCTTCCGGAAAGGCCCCCGAGCGCGGGGCCTTCCCGGTCTCTTTTTCGATTGGGCCGGCCCCCGGAATCTGGCAATCTGAAGGGATTCCATGAGCGATCTCTTCGAGCCTGCCCCGGCGGACAAGCCGGACTTCGACGCCACCCGCCGCCCCTTGGCGGCGCGGATGCGCCCGCGCACGCTGGAAGACATCGTCGGCCAGGACCACGTCCTCGGTCCCGGCAAGTTGCTGCGCCGGGCCATCGAGGCCGACCGCCTGTCGAGCATCATCCTCTACGGCCCGCCCGGCTGCGGCAAGACGTCGCTGGCGGAAGTCATCGCGCGGACGACGCGCCGGGCGTTCGACCGGTCGAGCGGCGTGCTGTCGAACGTGGCGGGCCTGCGGCAATCGCTGGAAGCCGCCAAGCAGCGCCGCGCGGCGTCGGGCCGCGAGACGATTTTGTTCATCGACGAGATCCACCGCTTCAACAAGGCCCAGCAGGACGTCCTGCTGCCGTACGTGGAGGAGGGGGCGGTCACGCTGATCGGCGCGACGACCCACAACCCGTTTTTCTTCATCAACAACCCGCTGACGTCGCGCAGCCAGATCTTCCAGCTCGAGCCGCTGGACGCGGAGGCGGTGGCGCAACTGCTGCGGCGGGCGCTGGCGCATCCGGAAGGGCTGGGGCACCTGAAGATCGCGATGGACGACGCGGCGGTGGCGCATCTGGCCGCCGTGTGCGAAGGCGACGGGCGCCGCGCGCTCAACGCGCTGGAGATCGCCGCGCTCACGACCGCGCCGGGCCCGGACGGAATCATCCGCGTCACGCGCGCGGTGACGGAAGAAAGCATCCAGAAGAAAGCCGTCGTGTACGACCACGACGAGGACGGGCACTACGACACCATTTCGGCGTTCATCAAGAGCGTGCGCGGCTCGGATCCGAACGCGGCGCTCTACTGGCTGGCCAAGATGCTCTACGCGGGGGAGGACCCCCGGTTCGTGGCGCGCCGGCTGGTCATTTTGGCCAGCGAGGACGTCGGCAACGCCGATCCGCGCGGGCTGAGCGTGGCCGTGGCCGCGCTCGAAGCCGTGGACTTCGTGGGCATGCCCGAGGCGCGGATCGCCTTGGCGCAGGCGACGACCTATCTGGCGACGGCGCCCAAGAGCAACGCGGCCTACATGGGGCTGGAGGCCGCCACGGCCGACGTGAAGGAAGGGCGGACCCTGCCGGTGCCCAAGCACTTGCGCAGCACGGGGTCCAAGCGCGCCGCCCAGGCGTTCGGGCACCAGGGGTACCGGTATGCCCACGATTTCGAGGGGCATTTCGTGGATCAGGAATACGTGCCGACCGATAAAATCTACTATCAGCCGACCTCGGAGGGCTACGAAGAGGTCATCCGCAAGCGCCTCGAGCATTGGAACGGCCTCCGAAAAGCCGCCCGGCAAGGGAAAACACCCCCGCCGGCTGGCTGAAATCTTGACGAGGATAGGCTTGCCTCGCCCCCCGGGGCGATATACAAATAACGAATATTTTTGGAGAAGACAGCCCAACTATGAAACCGAAAAAAATGGCCTTGGCGATGGCGACGGGGATGGCGGCAGGAGCCCTGGCCTGGGCGGCCGGCACGGCTCCTTCTCCGGATTCCTACTCCAAGATCGAGGCGGCGTCTCTGGTCAGCAGCCCGCAAAGCGCCTGGGCGCGCGCCATTCTGTTCTCCGACGTCGTCGAGCAGCTCCCGGCCGGCCGGCCCCAGCGCCTCGACCGCAAGAATTTCCTGCCGATGAAATTGGCGACGGCGAAGACCGTCTGGGTGCCGGAAGCGCTGGCGGGCAAATTCATGAATCTCCAGGTCGGCCAGACCTATTCGTTCGCCGGCACGGTGGACCAGATCTCGCGGCGCTACTACGTCATCGTGGACGCGTGCTACCGGGTGCAGACCGCGCAGGACATGAGCGAGCGCTGGACGGACATGCTCAACGCCGAAAACACGCCTGCGGACGCTCAGGCCCGGCTTTCCGAAACGGCGATGCAGGCCCTGTTGCTCGAGGCCCAGAATCGCCTCATCCAGCTGGCCCAGGAAAGCAACGTGACCGTGGCCCAGCTCATCGAAGCCCAAACCGACGGCGGCCAGCGCATCGCGGAGAAACTCGTGGCCGATGCGCTGCAGGGCGAACTGAAGGCCCAGAACAAGACCGCGGAGGAGCTGATGATCGGCTCGGTGCTGGCGCTGCTCCAGAAGCAAGCCGTTCTCGACGAGTCGCGCCAGGTGGCGGAGCAGAACGCCGCGCAGGCCTTGCCCCCGGCGGAGCCGATCGCACCCGCCGAGCCCGCGCCGGTTGCGCCGCCGGTCCAAGATGCCGTCCCGGCGCCTGAACCGCCGGCGGCCGTCGTGGAGGAAGCGCCTGCGGCCGTGGTCGAGGAAGTCGCCGTCGCTCCGCAGCCCGAAACGCCGGAAGAAGCCCCGGCGCCGGAAGAGCCGGCCGTCGTTCCGGAAGCCGTGGCTACTGAAGAAGCGGCGGTCGCTCCCGCCGTCGAAGCGGCGCCGGAAGTCGCGGCGGAAGAACCGGTCGCCGCCGCTCCGGAAGTCGCCGTGGAAACGCCCGCGGAAGTGCCGGTGTCCGTCGAACCCGCGGTGGCAGAAGCGGCCGCGACCGAGCCGACGGCGATCGCCGCCGCGGACGAGGGAACTCCCGACCGAAAAGAGAGTAAGAAGAAGCACAAGAAGTCGAAGAAGTCCGCTGAACTGGCGCCCGCGGAAGAACTGGCCGTCGAACCGCCCGTTGCGGAACCGGTCGCGGCGGAATCCGCCATGCCCGAGCCGATGCCGGCGCCGGAAGAGGTCGAAACGACGCTCGAATTCCAGCCGGGGCCGACGCTCGATGAAGAAATCCAGCAAGCGCAAGCGGCCGAGTTCGTCGCGCCCGCGGGTCCGGAAACGACCCCCGGCCCAGTGGCTCCGCCGCCGAGCAGCATGCTGGTCATGCCGCTGACGGGGCAGCCCGAAGTCGTGCCGATGGTCAGCGTGGAGCCGACCAAGGAAGAACTGGCCCGCATCCGGAAAATGGCGGCCATCGCCGAGCGCGAACGCGAAATCGCCGAGGCCAAGGCCGCCAAGGAAGCCAAGCGCGCCGAAAAGGAAGCCCGGCGCGCCCAGATCGCCCGCGAGCGCGCCGAGCGCGAGAAAGCCGAAGCGGAAGCCGAGGCGCGCGAACTCGCCGAACGCAAGGCGCAGGCGGAAGCCCGCAAGGCGGAAGCCGAAGCCCGCAAGCAGCAGAAAATCGCCGAAGAACGCATCCGCGAGGAGCAAAAACAGGCTGAATTGGCCATGCGCCGCGCCGAAGAGCTCCGCAAGCAGGTGGAAGCGGCCGCCGCGAAGCGGATCGCGACCGAACAACGGTTGGCGGAGATGGTCGCCCGCAAGGCGGAAGCCGAAGCGGCGCTGCGCGCCGTGGAGGAATCCAAGCAAGCGGCGCTGCAGAAGATGCAGGAAGAAGTTGCCGCCAAGGCCGCCGCGGCCGCCGCCGAGCGCGCAGCCCAGCTGGCCGCCGAAAAGGCCCGGCAGGAAGAATCCATCCGCATCGCCCAGGAAGTCGCCGAATTCGAACGCCGGGAAGCCGAAGCCGCCGCCGCGCGCATTGCGGAAGAAAAAGCCGCCGCCGAGGAAATCGAACGCCAAATGGCCCAGGTGGAATCGGAAACCCGCCAACTGGAAAACCAGACCCAGCGCACCAAGACGGAAATCAAGAACGGCTTGGCTCCGGTCGTGGCGCTGCCGGCCGCAGAACCGGCCCCGGAACTGGCGCAGCCCGAACCGGCTTCCGCGGAATCCGCGAAGGACGAAAAGGCGGAAGAGGCGAATCGGAAACGGCTGGCCGCCCAGGCGGAAAAAGAAGCGGAACTTGAAAAACGCAAGCAGGCTGCCGCCGAGAAAAAGGCGCAGCTCGAGGCCGAGCGCGCCGCCAAGGAAGCCGCGAAAGCCGCCGCCCAAGCCGAAGCGGCCGAGAAGAAAGCCCAGGCCGAAAAAGCGAAGATCCAGGCTGCGGAAGAATTGCAAAAGGCCATCGATTCCGGCGAATTGCCCGAATGGATGCAGCCGGTCCAGTTCTAGGCGGCTTCGAATCCCCGCGGCGGCCGCGGTCAATCTTGGCCTTCGCCGGCGTTTGGATGGCGGGCTTCATTCTGGGTTGCGCCCATTCCGGGCCCGCGTCTCCGCAGTCGCGCAAGCCCGTTCCGGATACCACGGGAAGGCCGAACGTGGTGTCGCTGGTCAGCACGGAACCGACCCCCTGGGAGCGGGAACAGGTCCGGCAAACGGCCGCCCGCAAACAGCGCGAGCGCGAACAATACGACCGGCGCGCGGCTCGGGACATCCGCCGGATCGAACAGGAAGCGCAACAGGCCGAACGCGAGCGCCGATTAACCGAGAAGCAATTGGCCCGGGAGTACGCACGGGCCCGATCCGCCGCCGAGAAAACCGCCCAACGCGAAGCCGCGCGGCAGGCCGCGTCCCAGCGCTCGGCTCGAGCGCTGGCCGCCAAGCAAAAAGAACGCGAAGCGGCGCAGGCCAAACGCGAAGCGGAATCCTTGCGAAAACAAGCCGCGGCGGCCCGCGTCCAGCGCGCGGCGCAGGAGCGCCGCCTGAAAACCGCAGCCGACCGCAAGGCGGCGGCCACCGCGGCTTTGCTCGCCGCCGAGGCCGAGAAAACCAAGGCCGCCACGGTGCGGGCAGAGCAGGCCGAAGCCGAGCGGCAAGTCCGGCAACAGGCTCTACTGGAGGAAGAGCGCGACCGGCAGGAACGGCTGGCGCGTCGGGCGAGCCGCGCCGCCGAGGCGCAGGACACCCGCCGCACCCCAAGTGCCGCCGGCCAGGTTTCCCCGCCACTACCGCTACTCTTGCCGGCGGGTTCCGGAGCCGATCCCGAGTGGGCGCAACCCATGTCCTATTGATGGCCAACCCCGCGAAAGCCCTTTGCAAGTCCAGCCAACCCATGTAGGATCATTGCGGATGGCCGCGGTCCAGAAGCCGGAAGCGGTTTTTCGAGAGAAGAGGCATGCCGATGAAACCGAAATACGTGTGCTTGGCGATCATGCTGGGATGGGTGGGATCGGCATCCCATCAAGCGGCGGCGCGGCCGGACATGGCGGCCTATGCCAAAGTCGATGCGGCCGAGCTCCAGGCGAATCCCGGCAATTGGTGGGCGCGCGCGATCTCGTTTCCGGACAAAATCGAGACTCCGCCTTCGGGACCGGCGAAAAAACTCGGAGACGGCGTTCGGCATCGCGCCATGAAATTGGCCGGCGCCGGCTTGGTTTGGGTTCCCGCCCATTTGACCCGGCCGTTCCAAAACCTCGATCCTAGCCGGGACTATTTCTTTGCGGGAATCGTCGATCAGACGGATGGAGAATTCCATGTCGTCGTCGATGCCTGCTTTATCCGTACGGAAGAAGCCGGTCGCGAACAATGGGTGGATGCTTTTGCGCCGCATCCTGAAGCAACCCCGGCGGCAGAGCAAACGGGCGAATCGCCGCCGCTCATCGAGGCGAAGATCCTGGACGCCGGAGGAGGAGAGGGAGGATTTGAAGTCGTGCTGCCGCCTTCCGTGGAGGCCCCCCCGCCGACTGCGGAACAGGCCGCTCCGGCCGAGGCTGCCGACAATAAAACCGCGGAAAAACAGGCCCGGTTGGAGGCCAAGAAGCGCGCCAAAAAAGAGGCGCAGGCCGCCAAGGCCGCCGCACGGGCCCGCGAAGAAGCCGTAGCGAAGGATAAAGCCGCGGTCGCCAAACAGAAGGCGGAAGCCGAACGGCAAGCCAAACTGGAAGCCAAGCAACGGAAGGCGGCCGAAAAGCAGGCGCGCCTCGAAGCCGAGCGCCGCGCCGAAGAAGAGGCCAAAGCCGTTGCACAAGCGGAACGGGAACGCCAGAAAGCCGAAGCGGAAGCGAACGCCGAAGCCCAGCGCCTGGCCCAAGAAGAACAGGCCAAGTTGGAAGCCAAGGAAAAGAAGGCGGCCGAAAAGCAGGCGCGTCTAGAAGCCGAACGCCGCGCCGAGGAAGAGGCTCGGGCCGCCAAAGCCGCCGCGCAGGCGGAACGGGAGCGCCAGAAGGCCGAGGCCCGCGCCCGCGAGGAAGCCGAGGCGCAAGCCCGGGCCATTGCCGCGCAGGCCGAAGCCGATGCCCGCCGCATTGCCGCCGAACAGAAGGCTGCGGCCGAACGGAAGGCGAAGCTCGAAGCAGAGGAACGGAGATCTGCCGAAAAGCAGGCGCGTCTCGAAGCGGAGCGTCGCGCCGAAGAAGAGGCTCGGGCCGCCAAGGCCGCCGCGCAGGCGGAACGGGAGCGCCGGAAGGCCGAGGCCCGCGCCCGCGAGGAAGCCGAGGCGCAAGCCCGGGCCATTGCCGCGCAGGCCGAAGCCGATGCCCGCCGCTTGCAGGAGGAGGCGGAACGGATCGCCGCGGAAAAGCGACAGGCCGAAAACGCCATCCGCGAGGCCCAGGAACTCGAACGCATCATCGCGGTGGAGCAGGCTCGCCGCCAGGCCGCGGAGCGTCAACTGGCCGAACTTGCCGCGCGCCAAAGCACCGCCGAGGCCGAAGTGCGAACCATCGAAGCCGAAAAAGCGGCGACCCTCGAACGAATCCGCAGCGAAATGGCCGCACAGGAAGCGGCCCGGGCCGCCGCGCGCCAGGCGCAACTGGAAGCTCAAGCCGCCCAGCAGGACGAAGTGTTGCGGATCACCCGCGAAATGGCCGTGCGCGGCAATGAAATGGCGGGCGAAGCCGCCCGGATGCTGGCCCAAGAGGAGCAATCGCGCCAAACGGTCGAACGGAATATTGCCCGGCTGGAGAGCGAAATCCTGAATTTGCAGACCGAAGCCAACCGTATCCGGATCCAGCAAGAAGCCGAAATGCAGGCGGCGGCCCGGGTGGCCGAACTGGCTGCGCAAGCCGCGGCCGAAAACGCCCGGCGGGAAGCCGAGTTGCGCGCCGCCCGGGATGCCGCCCGGCAAGGACAACTCATCGCCGAAGCGGCCGCGGCGCGTTTGGTCGCCGAAGAGGCCGCGCGGCGCGAGGCCGAACAGCAAATGGCGCGCGTGGCGGAAGACCTGCGCCGCCTGGAAAGCCAGAAGCCGGAAGCGACCTTGCCGGCCCCGCCCGCCGAACCGACTGCCGCGAAACCGGCGGAAGACGCCGCGCGGATCGAGGCCGAAAGGTCCGCCCGCCAGGCGGCCGAGGAACGCATGGCGCGCTTGACCGAAGAAGCCCGCGTCCTGGAAAAGAAGCTGGAAGACGCCCGCAAAGAGCTGGAAGCGGCGTTGTCGAACGCCCGTCCCGAGGACGCATCGCCATAGCGGCCGATGCCGGGCAAGGCCACCGTGCCGACCTCCGAAATTTCGGCACGGAAATAGCGTTGAACATTTTTCCGCGACGTGGAAAATCCGGGAAAGTCATGGCAAATCTGCAACATGCCTATGCGGTCATCATGGCCGGCGGGAAAGGGGAGCGGTTCTGGCCGCTGAGCACGGCCCGACGGCCCAAGCAATTGCTGGATCTGGCGGGCGGCAAGCCCTTGATCCTGCAGGCGGTCGACCGCCTGGCCGGCTTGGTTGCTCCCGATCGGATCCTGATCGTCACGAACGAATCCCTGGTGGCTCCGATCCGCGAAATGCTGGGGCAGGGGAGTCCGGTCGGCGTCCTGGGCGAGCCCGTGGGGCGGGACACGGCGGCGGCCATCGCCGCCGGCGCCGCTTGGATCAAGCGGCGCGATCCCGAAGCGGTCTTCTGCGTCCTGACCGCCGACCACGTGATCGGCAACCTGCCGACGTTCCGGGACATCCTGGAACGGGGCATGGAATTGTGCGCGCAAAACGACGTGCTGATGACCATCGGGATCAATCCATCGGAACCCAGCAGCGCCTACGGCTACATCGAGGCCGGCGACCGGTGGCGGAAATCGGGCGACGTCGAATTTTTCCAGGTCCGGCGCTTCGTGGAAAAGCCCGACGCCGAAACCGCCCGCGGCTACTTGGCCACCGGGCGCTATGCCTGGAATTCCGGGATGTTCGTCTGGTCCGTCCGCAACATCCTCAAGGCCTTTGAGGAATTCCGGCCGGCGTTGGCGGAACGGATCGAAGCCTGGTCGGCTTGTTCGGACGACGCCGCGTTCCAGGCGGCGCTGGAACGCGATTTTCCCGGTTTGGACAAAATTTCCATCGATTACGCGGTCATGGAAAAAGCCCGCAACCTCGTGGTCTGCAAAGGCACCTTCGCCTGGGACGACGTCGGCTCCTGGCCGGCGCTGGAATCCCATTTGCCCAAGGATGGCCAAGGCAACGCCACGAAGGGCGACGTGGAGGCGCTGGACAGCGCCCGCAACATCGTGGTCAGCGATGGCCGGCTGACGGCGCTCGTCGGCGTGGACGACCTGGTGGTCGTCCAGGCCGAAGGCGTGACGCTGGTCTGCAGCAAGGCCCGGTCCCAGGACATCAAGGGGCTGTTGGCCCGGTTGCGGACCCAGCAGAACCGCGAAACGATCCTTTAAGAAACAAAACCCAACCCAGGAGGAGATCCATGAAATACCTGTGCACCGTGTGCGGCTACGTGTATGACCCGGCCGTCGGCGATCCGGATGGCGGCATCGCGCCCGGCACGAAGTTCGAAGACATCCCGGATTCCTGGGTTTGTCCCGTCTGCGGCGTCGGCAAGGATTCCTTCGTCGCGCAAGAATAAGCGACCTCGACAGGTCGATCGGCCCGGATCTGCTTCGGCGGATCCGGGCCATTTCTTTGCGCCGACGGAGAATCGGAAGCGCTTACTTCAGGGAATGATCAGACGTTGGGCTCCAAACCCCTGCCACGGGCAATCCATTATCGTCGCATAATACATATTATGTTGCTTAGTGGATATGCGTGATCCCTATATGTTGTGGGCCGGCCCGGGATGTCGGCGTTTCGACCCCGACGATAACTTTGTGGATAAGCCTGTTAACGACGTGAATATCTGCGCGCTGCGCGAATGCGCATCTGCTGGAACATTCGCCGCATGCCGCCTGATTTCGTCAGATCATCTGACCGTATTATCTCGATGCGGTTTTATCCGTGCGTTCGCAAGGCGGTTGGATGAACACCGGCGAGCCATGTTTACCGAGGCGGGAATCTTGCCGAGCCCTGGCGTAGGTCCGAGACCACCTGGAACGTCAGACCCGGCGCCTTGCCGGGTACGGCGATGGCCCATTGATATCTTGATCCATTTTGAGACCGGGGCAGGGGGGCGCCACCCTCCCCCTGCCCTGCTCCGCCCCCCTTGATCTCTTCTTCGGCCGACCTAGCGGACCAGCGCCAAGCTGAGCGCGGGCCAATAGGTGATCAGCACCAGAATGCCCAGCATGAGTCCCATGAGGACCAGGGAGGCGGCTGCCAGTTTCATCAGGGGCTTGTGGAGCCGCATGGCGGCGATGAACAGATTCATGCCGACCGGCGGCGTGCTGTAGCCGATGGCCAGATTGGCCAGGAAGATGACGCCCAGATGCACCGGGTGGATGCCGTACCGGGCCGCCAACGGCGCCAGCAGCGGCACGATGACGATCGTGGCGGTATAGATGTCCATGACGCAGCCCACGACCAGCAGAAACAGGTTCAGGGCCATCAGGAAGACCAGCGGATTCCGGATGCGCGCCCCCACCCACTCGAGAATGAGTTGCGGCACTTCCTGGTCGATCAGGTAGTTCGTGATGGCCATGCCCATGCCGAGAATCAGCAGCACGCCGCCGACCAGCACCACGGTGTCGCGGACGATGCCGGTCAGTTTGCGCAAGGGCATTTCCCGGTAGACGAATCCTTCGACGACCAGCACGTAGGCGGCGGTCAGGACGGCGGCTTCGCTGGCGACCAGCCAGCCGCCGTAGATGGCGCCCAGCACCACGAACGGCAGCGGAATTTCCCACTTGGACTCTTTCGCGGCTGCCACCAGTTCGCGCACCGCGAACGGCCGGCGCGGGATTTTCGCGTGGAATCCGGCCCAGATGCCGTAGCCGCACAGCGCCGCCAGCGCCAACAGCCCCGGCAGCAGCCCGGCGCGGAACAGCGCGGCGATCGTGACCTCCCGCGAGATCGGCTGCGCGATGATGGCGTAGAGAATCAGCGGCAGGCTCGGCGCGAACAGCACGCCCATGTTGCCGCCGCTGGTGACGAGGCCCAGCGCGGCCTTTTCGCGGTAGCCGTCCTTGAGCAGCGCCGGCAGCAGCAAGCCGCCCAGCGCCACGATCGTGACGCCCGAGGCGCCGGTGAACGCGGTCAGGAACGTGCACAGGACGACGCAGACCATGGCAAGGCCGCCGGGCATCCAGCCGAACGCCGCCCGCGTCAGGCGCAGCAGCCGTTCGGACGCCCGGCTGCCGGCCAGGACGTAGCCGGCCAGCGCGAACATCGGCAGGGCCTGCAGCATGGGCATCCGCGCCAGCCGGGTCAGTTCGCCCACGACGATGGAGAAATCCATGCCGGCCGCGCGGTAGGAAATCATCGCCAGCGCGCCGAACACGGCGAACATCGGCGCCCCCAGCAGGGCGCAGGCCAGCACGAATCCGATCATGGGGCCGCCCTCCCCTCGCCCGGCAGAACCTCGTCGCCCGGAAGCGCCCACCACGCCGCGGGCACGGCGGCGCGCACGGCGAACCGCAGCGCCATGAGCCAGAACGCCACGGGGATGATCAGCTGGTATTTCCAGACCGGCCAGCCCAGCAGGCGGCTGGGATCCAACTCGCGCTGGAAGCCCACGTAGCGGCCGGCGGCCCAGGCCAGCAGGACGCACACGACGGCGGCGAACAGCGCCATGAACCGGGCCAGGCCGGCCGCGGCCCGGCGCGGCAGGAGCGCCTCGGCCAGATCGATCGACAGGTGCCGGCCACGGCCGGCGGCGGCCAATGCGCCCAGCATGGTCAACCAGAGCAGCCCCATGCCCAGCAGCGGCTCCGCCCAGACCCAGCCCGCGTGCCACACGTTGCGCAAGACGATCTGGATCGCGGCCAACCCCACCATGCCCGCGACCAGCAGGGCGAGCAGCAGGCGTTCGAGACGATCGGTCCAGCGGCAGACGACGCGGAACGCCTTTTCGCTGCGACCGCTCATGGTCCCCGAATTTCCCGCAGCGTTTGCTGGAGCAGATCCCAGGCCGCAGCCGAAAAATCCCGGCCTTTCACCTTTTGGAGCGCGGTGGCGGCCACCTGTTCGAACGCGGCGCGCGTTTCGGGCGTCGTTTCGGCGATCTGGACGCCCTGGGTCCGCATGAACTCCAAGGCCTCCACGTCGCTTTGGCGGACCTTGGGCGTCAACTGCCGGCAATGCTTGTCGAAGATGGCCTTGACGGTTTCCCGGTGCGCGGCGGGCAAGCCGTTCCAGGCGGCGGAGGACAGGAAGACGCCGCCGAGGGCGTAGGTCAGGCGCAGCGCGTTGGCATGGCGGATCTTGGTGTGCCACTGCACCGCGATCGCGGCCGTCGGCGGACCGAACACGGTATCCAGCAGGCCGGTCTGCAGCGCCGTGAGGACGTCGGTGACGTCGACCGGAATGCTGGCGATGCCCGCGGCCCCCAGCAGTTCCATCAACATCGGCGAATCCAACCCCCAGACTTTCGTGGCCCGCAGGGCTTCCAGGCTGGGTATGGGTTTCACGCTGTAGGCATAGCTGAAGCCGACCTCGGTCCAGCCCAGCGCCTCGAATCCGGCGGCCCGCGTCCGGCCGTCCAGGAACGGGCGCATCGCTTCAAGCGTGCGGTCCACTTCGTCGTAGTTCCGAAAGACCATCGGAAACATCAGGGCGCCGACGTCCGGACAGACGACGTTGATGGCGTAGCCAAGGAAGCCGCCGCCGTGGAGCTGGCCGGTTTTGATCTTGAAGAGCACGTCCTGCTCGGAGCCCATGATGCCGCCGGGATAGATCTTGACCTTCACGGCGCCGGCGGTGGCCGTTTCGATCTCCGCCTTGGCGTCGGCCAGCGCCTGCATCCAGATGCTGCCGTCGGGCGCCATGGTGGCCAGCTTGAGGGTCGTCTGGGCGGCGGCGGCGCCGGCCCAAAGGCCGCACGCGCAAACCGCCGCGAGGAAATTCCGCCAACCGCATTTCATCTGGGCTCGCCCCTTTCTTCCTAGAACAGATCGTCCATCTGGGCCAGCAAGGCGCGGGCGCGCGTCTGGGCCACGGCGTTCATCAGCGTGAATTCCGGCACGGCCGGATCCGCCGCGAGCACGTTGCGCAAGGTGCGCTCGAACAGCTCCTGGTCGAGGGCATAGCGGGCGTAGTACTCGGCGAACGTCACGCGGTTCAGCAGATAGTCGGGACCGGCGACGGCGATGCTGCGTTCGAAATGCCGCCGGGCCTTGGCGAGATCGCGCCCGCCGCCGAGCGGCAGCACCGTGTAGTAGATGCCGTAGAACAGGTCCACGCCGCCTTGGCGGATGCGGGGATCCAGTTCCTTGACCCGCTCCATCATGGCGAGAACCTTGGGCATGTCGCCCAGCGCCGCGGGCGAATCGGACGACGCGATGATCCACATGACCCAGGACGTGGCCGTCGCCAGCAAGGCGTCGGCGTCCTTCTTCCGGAAATGGCCCAAGGCGTGGACGAAATCCTCGTAGGACCCGCCCTCCAGGGCGCGGGCGAATCGGCGGTTGCGGAACGACAAGGCGCGCAGCCCGTAGGTTTTCGCTTTCAGGAACATGGTCTTCGCGCGTTCCTTTTGCGCTTTGTCGAGAAATCCCATGGCATAGGCCATTTGCGCTTCCGCGGCGGCGATCAGGACGGCCGGTTTTTCGGGATGCGCTTCGGCGAGGGCGTCGAGCATCAGGAGGAACGCGGGCGCGCCCTCCCGCACCAGTTCCACGTCGGTCTGGCGCATGAAACCGTCGGAGAGTTCCATGGCCACCGGCGTGACGATTTTGGCGGCCCCCTTGCGCACCAGCAGGCAGCCGCTGCCGCCGAAGCCGGCCGCGAGCAGCAACGCCGCGCCCAGCAAATGGATCGGAAGTTTCATGACGGATTTTCTTACTCCCCCCCACCCCGCCAAACAAGCCAAAAGGGTCAGGAATCCAGCAGGCCCGGGAAAGCGGCGCGGACCCGCTCCACCGTTTCCGGCGCCGCGGTCTTGCCGCGGAGAACCTGCAGGAGAGCCGCGAGGTCTTCGCCCGTGACCCGGAAGGGTTCCTTTCGCGCTTTCAGGCGCTTGGCGGCGGCGCGGTAGGTCAGCAGCCGCGGCGCTTTTTCGGCGGGCGTCCGGAGGCGGGCCAGCGCGGCGTCGAGGGCGGCGCGCTCCTGGCCGGCCGGCGCGGCCAGAACCGCCTTGCAGACCTCCTTGGCCTTGGCCCAGCTGATCTCGCCGGCTTCGAGCATGCGGCGCACGCGGGAATCCATGCCCGGCGCATAGCGCAAGATGTCTTCGATCCACGCCGCGCTCTTGTCCAGGAACCGCGCGATGCGCTGGACGTCCCAGTTCGCGTTGGCCATGAAGATGACGGCGTCGAAGTAGTCCGTGATGCGCGCGTCGAGGCGGTCGGCGTTCAGCTTGAGGTTCAGGGCCTGGATCTCGTCGAGTTCGCCGTGGACGACGCGCACGTCCACCCGGTCGAAGTAGCCCGGATTCTGGGCCCGGATGCGCCGGATGGCGTTGTGCCGGTGGAAGCCGCCGACGAGGAAGAACTCGCCCGGATTGCGTTCCCAGACCACGATGGGCTCCAGCAGTCCGTTGCGGAGGATGTCCTCGGCGTAATGGGCCACCTTGGCCTCGTTGAGGGGCCGGTGGTTGGCCACCGAGGGGTGCAGATGCACCCGGTCGAACGGCACGTAGTCGAAGCGTTTGGTCGTCAGCATGTCGCGAAGTCCTTTGGATTCCGGCGCACTCTAGCGGATTGCGCCGGCCGGTGAAGCCTTTTTTACGGGCGGCGGCGGCGGCCGGCGCGCTTTCATCTTTACTCTTCGCCCCGTTCTCCGTTAAATCGCGCCGATCAACCGAGGTCCCGCCCCATCATGTTCACCAAAACCATCACTCCCCGCTTCGGCGACGTGGACGGCCTGCGCCACATCAACAACACGCGGCTGCCCATCTGGTTCGAGCTGGGCCGCGATCCGTTTTTCCGCTTCTTCAATCCGGAGATGAAGTTCGAGAACTGGAACCTGATCATGGCGCACATCGACGTGGATTTCCTCGTGCCGATGCTGCTGGGCGCGGACATCGAGATCCGGACGTACGTCGCCAAGGTCGGCCGCACGTCCTTCACGGTCTACCAGGAAGCCTGGCAGAACGGCCAACTGGGCGCCAAGGGCAACTCCGTCGTCGTGCACTACGATTTCAAGAACCGCCAGCCGGTGCCGATTTCCGCGGAAGTCCGCGCCCGCCTCGAGGAACACCGGCCATGAACGGCCGCCGCGGCATGAGCGTCGTCGAGCTGACGATCGTGGTGGCCTTCGCGCTGCTGGTCGCGGCCATCTCCGTCCCGTCCGTCCGGCAGAACGTCCAGCGGAAGCGCGCGGCCCGCTGCGCCATGCAGCTGGAAGCCCTCCGCGTCGCCAGCCGCAACTACGCCGCCGAAAAAGGCGCGCCGCCCCGCGCCCCGGAAGACCTCGTGCCGGACTATTTGCCCGCCCTCCCCGTCTGTCCGTCCGGCGGCGCCTACGCCCTCGGCGACGGCGCGGACGTCCTCCCGACCTGTTCGATCCCCGGCCACCATTTCTAACCCCCGGAGCAACCCCATGAAGAAAGCCAAATACCGTCGGATCCTCCTCAAGCTCAGCGGCGAAGTCCTCCGCGATTCCGCGTCGGGCGAGTGCCTTTCCGACGCCATCCTCGCCGCGATGGCCGCGCAGATCAAAGCCGTCCGGCAACTGGGCGTGCAGGTCGGCGTCGTCATCGGCGGCGGCAACATCTTCCGCGGCCTGAAAGGCCAGGACCGCGGTTTCGGCCGCGCCCACGGCGACAACATGGGTATGCTGGCCACGATGATCAACAGCCTCGCGCTGCAGTCCGCCCTCGAGGCCGCCGGCGTGCCGGCCAAGGCCCTCTCCGCCACCGCCATGCCGGCGCTGTGCGAGCTCTACACCTTCCGCCGCGCCCTCGAGCTGCTCGAGGCCGGCACCGTCGTCGTCATCGGCGGCGGCACCGGCAATCCGTTCTTCACCACCGACAGCGCCGCCGCCCTGCGCGCCGCCGAAATCGGCGCCCAGGTCCTCCTCAAGGCCACCAAGGTCGACGGCATCTACGACGCCGACCCCGTGAAGAACCCCAAGGCCGTGAAGTTCGACCGCTTGACCTATTCCGATGCGCTCGCGCGGCGGCTGAAGGTCATGGACGCCGCGGCCTTTTCGCTTTGCATGGACAACCAAATCCCTATACTCGTGTTCGATTTCTTCAAGCGCGGGGAACTGCTCCGCGTGGTGCGCGGCGAAAAAGCCGGCACCTTGGTCACCGCCTGAAAACCGATCGAAAGGATCCCGCCATGTACGAATCCGCCGACGACGTCCTGCTCGAAGCCGACGACAAGATGGAAAAAGCCGTTGCCCACCTGCAGCAAGGCCTCTCCGGCCTGCGCACCGGCAAGGCCTCCACCAGCCTCGTGGACCACATCAGCGCCGACTGCTACGGCGCGCAGACCCGCCTGAACCAGATGGCCCTGATCAGCACGCCCGAGCCGCGCCTCATCGTCATCAAGCCCTACGACCCCTCCTCCCTGCCGGCCATCGAAAAAGCCATCCTCGCCGCCAACATCGGCGTGACCCCGCTCAACGACGGCCGCATCATCCGCGTGCCGATTCCCGAGCTGAGCGAAGAGCGCCGCAAGGAACTGACCAAGGTGGCCAACCGCATGGGCGAAGAAGCCCGCGTGGCCCTGCGCGCCGTCCGCCGCGACGCCAACGAGGCCGTCAAGGCCCTCGAAAAAGCCGCGACCATCAGCCAGGACGACCGCGACCGCGCGCTCGAAGAGGTGCAGAAGTACACCGATTCCTACTCCAAGAAGGTGGACGAACTGGTCGCCGCCAAAGAAAAAGACATCATGGCCGTCTGACCGGCCATGCGAATGCCCGCGCGCAAGTCCCCTCTGCGCCATCTGGTCTGGATCGTTCCCCTGTTGGCGCTGGATTTCTTTTTGTTCCGCTGGTTGGCCCTCCGCCAAGGCGGTTGCCGCCTGCCGGCCGCGCCCGAGCCCGTCGCGGCGGAAGCCCCCGAACCGCCGCGGCCGCCGCCGCCCGTCTGGCAGCGGCTGGCCACGCCCACTCCGCAGCAGAATCTTCTGAATCCGGACGAACCGGGCGTCCTGCAACCCACCGGCTCGGGCCGGCTGGAATCCGCCAAGTTCGGCTCCACCCGCACGGGCCTGCGCGGTGGACGGTTGGTGCCCGTGTTCCACGAGGGCGTGGACATCGCCGCCACGCAGCGCGACCGCAAGGGTGTCGCGACCGATCCGGTCTTTGCCGTCGCCGCCGGCCGCGTCGCGTTCGTGAACACCGTCGGCGGCAAATCCACCTACGGCAAATACGTCGTGATCGAGCATCCCGACCCGTCCCTCGGCCAGGTCGAGAAACGCGACGGCACCAGCGTGCCGGCCACGGTCTATACCCTCTATGGCCACCTCGCCGACGTCCGCTTCGGCATCCGCCCCGGCCACGCGGTCGAGCCCGGCGACGAAATCGGCACCCTCGGCAACACCAGCAGCACCCAGCCGCCCATCCCGCGCGAGCGCAGCCATCTGCACTGGGAAATCGGCCTGCTGCTGAACTCCCGCTACGAGATCAAGCACCGCGAGGAAAAGCTCTCCCCCGATTTCGGGAACTACCACGGCCACAACCTGTTCGCCATCGATCCGCTCGTTTTCTATGCCGCCCACTCCCGCGATCCGGGCCTGACCATGGCCGCGCATCTGGCGGCGGTGCCCGTTGCCTGCGAAGTCGTGCTGCGCGGCAAAACGCCGGACTATTTCCGCCGCTTTCCGGCCCTGTGGCAAGGAGCCCCGCACGACGGCGGTCCGCTTTTCCTGAAACTGTCCGAATCCGGCCTGCCCCTCGCCGGCCGCAACGCCACCGCGGCCGAAACCGCCCGGCTCGGCAACCAGCGCCAGGCCGTCCTGCGGGTCGATCCCGCCGTGCTCGGCAACAACGGCCGGCGCTACTTCGCCCAAAGCGGCGGCACCTGGCAATTCACCGCCGAAGGACGCGCATGGGCCGACATCCTCCTCTACTGACCCATCCGCGTCCCGCGGATCGTCGGAATTGCCTTTTGGCGTTTGACATCCCGCTGCCTTTGTCCCACAATGCCCGCACTAAACGTTTTGGAGGAAATCATGGCTAAACTGTTGAAGCCGCTCGTAATCATCGTGTTGCTGGTCAGCATCGCCGCGCTGGTGATCCAGGCCGCCGTTCTTTTCCCCAAACGGACGCTGATCAAAGAACGGACCCAGAAGCTCGAAAGCGGCATCGACCGCGTCGTCGCCACCCTCAAGGGCCCGCAGTCGCTCCTGACCGACGAGATCAAGGCCCAGTCCGGTTTCAACGCCAACAACCTCAAGATCGGCGACAAGGTCGACCTGCCCCGCCTCGACAGCGAGCTGAACAAGGCCAACCAGGTCGCCAACGCCGTCCTCCAGGGCTGGCAGTTCACCCAGACCGATCTGGAGAACACCCGCCAGGATCTCGAAAACACCCGCGCCGAGCTGGAAAGCACCAAGGCCCAGCTCGAAGACGCCCGCACCCAGATCGTCCAGCTCAACGAAACCATCCGCGCCAAGGATCAGGAACTCCTCGAAAAGAGCAACTTGATCGCCGGCCTCGAGGATGAAAAGGCCTCCCTCGAAGCCCAGGTCGCCGAGCTGAATGCCCAGATCGCCGGCCTCCAGGACCAGGTCGCCCAGCTCGAAGAAGACAAGTCCGTCCTCGAAGTCCAGCTCGAGAAGTGCGACAAGGAACTGCACAAGGAAATCACGATGAAGCCCGGCACCACCGGCACCATCGTCTACGCCAACAAGGACTGGAACTTCGTCGTCATCGACATCGGTTCCAACGACGGCGTCCAGGCCACCGCCGAAATGATCGTCCACCGCGGCGACGACATGGTCGGCAAGATCAAGATCAGCGCCGTGCGCGACGACGTCTCCATCGCCGAAGTCCTGCCCGACTACCAGAAGGCCACCGTCAAGGAGGGCGACCATGTTCTCTACTAACGGATTGTCCGCCCTGACCCTCGTGGCGCTGCTGCTGCTGCTCGCGGTGGTGAGCCTGCAGGCCGCCGAAATCAGCTACTACTCGGCCGTCCCGTCCATCTGGCCGTGATTCGTTTCCGTCGCTTGCTGGCGCTGGTCGCCGCGGCGGGCCTGGCGCTCGCCGCCGCCGGTTGCGCCACCCCCTCCGACGAATCCGAACTGCCGTGGAACATGCCCCAGTCCTGGGAAAGCGCCCCCGCTCTCCCCGGCAACGTGGGCGGCTACTAGCCCCGCCTAAAAAGTTTTTACGTTCTACGTAAAACTTCCCGAAACTTTTTACGTTCTACGTAAAACGGTCGCGTTCACAGCCGCAGCGGATTGGGGGCATCCGTCTCCGCGGCGGCCGCCGGCGGTTCCGGCTTGGGCCGGAAGTGCGGACAGGTGTCCGTCGCCTCGACCTCGCAGCGGTGCAGGCCGCAGCGCTGCAAAAACGGGTTCACGACGTATTCCGCGCAATAGCGGCACATCTTCCCCTTTTCGTCCTCGCGAAAGACCTTCACCGGCCGCGGCCGGTCGGCGTCGGAAAACACCTTCGGCCGGTTGTCCTTGAACGGGATCTCGTCTTCGGATGCGAACGCGTGGCCGCACAGCGCGCAGCTCAGCGTCTCGCCGACCTTCGTAAAGCCGTCGTACTTCGGCTTGCGCGAAAGCCACGCATCCTGCCCGCAGGCGGGACAGCGCAATTCGACCTTGGCCGGCTCCTTGCCCTTCATGCTCAGAAGAACAGCTTCGCCAGCCGCAGGATGCCCTGCTTCCAAGGCACGCGGTGCGACACGCCGCTGGCGTTTTTGAACTGGTCCAGGTGGTCGACGTACCAATGGTAGTTGCGCACCAGCGCCTGCCGGTTCGAATACTTCGGCCGGTAACCGAGGATTTTTTCCGCCTTCTCGATGCTGACGAAGGAATCCTCCGCGGCGGTCTCGTAGACCCACTTGTAGAGCGGCGACAGCCGGAGCAGTTCCAGGAACCGCAGCGTCCAGATCATCGGCGCCGCCGGGAACCCGCGGATCTTCTTGCCGTGGCCCGCCTCGTCCAGCACCGCCTGGTAGTCCTCGCGCATCGTCCGGAAGTCTTTCGCGCCGATGTTGAAGACGTCGTTGACCTTGGCTTTGTCCAGCGTCAGCGTCAGCCAGATCGCGTCGCAGAGGTCGTCGACGTCCAGCAGCTGGTAGCGATTCTTGCCGTTGCCGATCATCGGGAAGCCGTGGCCGGTATAGGCCCAATCGTAGAACAGCGCGAATACGCCCAGCCGCTCCGGCCCGATGAAGGACTTGGGCCGGATGATCGGCACGCACAGGCCCTGCTCGCGGATCTTCAGGCATTCGCCTTCGGCTTCGATCTTGGCGCGGCCGTAGGGGCCCACGCCGATCAGCCGGTCGGTCTCCACCAGCGGATGGTGGTCGGGAATGCCGTAGACGGCCGTGCTGGAAATCATCACGCAGCGTTCGACGCCGGCCTTGTGCGCGGCGGCCAGCACGATGCGCGTGCCGACCACGTCGGTCGTGTAGATGTCGTGCTCGGAATACAGCGGCAGCGCCGCCGCGCAGTGGACGACGTACTTCACTCCCTGCATGCACTTCGCCACCATCGCCTCGTCGCGGATGTCGCCGATCACCGCATCCACGCGGTCCTTCTCGGGATAGTCGAATTCGACCAGATCCAGCGAACGGACGTCCGTCATGCCCTTGGCGAACAGGTAGCGGATCAGGTTGATCCCCAAGAATCCGCTGCCGCCCGTCACCAACACTCTGCCCGACATTTCCATGCTCATCGCGGTCTCCTGAAATCCGTTCCGATTCTTGTAATCCTTCGGCGGCCGGCCGTCAATCAGTCGCCCCGCACGCGGAAATAGCCGCCGGCGGGTTTCAGCGCAGGGAGATTCACGGTCCGATTGCTCCACGGGCGGGTTTCGCGCGCCCAGTTGGTCGCGGCGGTCCAGCCGTTCGTCAGGTTGTCCGTCCACTCGACGGCGTAGGCCGTGCCCTCGAAAACCGGGAACGAGATTTCGCCGCCCGCGCCGGCGGCTTCCAGTTCCGGCGCCACCAAGGGATTCGGCTCCTCGCGCACGTCGAGCAGGAAACGGTAGACGCGCGGCAGGCGCTGGCTCCAGGCCCACTCGTTGTGGTCGTGGCCGCAGCCGATCATGAAGCGCAGGTCGGCGTTGGGGACATAGCCGAAGCTCGTCAGGTACCAATACAGGTCGTAGTTGTCGTAGTAGAGGCTGATGCCGCCGATGTTCAGTTCGCCCCCGACCGTCCCGACGTCCATCCAGAACCGCGCGTCGTGCGGCTGCGCCGATTCCAGCCAGGACCGGAAGTTCGGGCAAAAATCGGCGCTGTAGACGCCCGACATCGCCCCGACCAGCCCGAACACGTTCGTCCAGGTGCCCAGATACGTCGCCAGCAATCCGCCCGAGGAAGACCCGATGCAGGCCGTGTTCGCGCGGTCGTTCTTCGTGCGGTACCCGTAATCCACCATCGGCCGCACGTTGTGGACCAGATAGTCGGCGTAATAGTTGGCGCGGCCGACCGTGCCCGGCGGCCGGTCGGGATCCGTATCCATGTGCGGCAGGTATTCCGTCTGCCGGTTCGCCGCGGACGGCACGCCGACGATGATGCTCTCCCGCATGCGCCCGCCGCGGATTTCCGCGTCGGCCGTCGTGTCCGCATTCCAGCATCCATACGTTCCGCCTGGCTGAAAAACGTTCTCCCCGTCGCTCATGTAGACCACCGGATAGCGGCGGTTCGCGTTCTCGGCGTAGCCGCGGGGCAGATACACCCGCACCCAGCGCCCCGTCACGTGCGGCGCCGTGGAACCCACGTAGTTGGTGACGATCCGGCTGTCGGAAACCCCGTTCGACGGCGGCAGGTAGTTGAACACCTGCCGGTCGCGGACGATCAGCGCGTCCAGCGGCGTCCAGTAGTCCTGGCCGTCCCACGCGCCTTCCCAGACGTTCGTTCCGTTGCGCCAGCCGTTGAACGTGAACCGCAGCCATTCGCCTTCGGTCCCGACGCCCTCCGCCACGTGCCGTCCCTCGCCCGCGCGCAAGCCCGGCCCGACCCGGGTCATGCCGACGGAATGCCATGTGCCCGTCGCGCCGAACTCGGCCGCGGAGAGGACGGAATAGAACAGACTCACGTTGGTCAGATCGGAATAGAATTCGATGCGCTTGCCGGAAAACGGCGCGGCGGGCTCCGCCGGCACGTTGGTTTGCAGGTTGGCGCCGCCGGGCCACCAGTCGCCGTTGCCGCTGTCGCAGACGTCGCCGGGCGCCGTCGAGCGCTTCACGAACTTGTACTCCAGCGCCGTCCCGGCCTGAACGCCGACGTCGCCCCACCAGACGTTGCCCGTCGACCAGGCCAGCTTGATCGCCTGCGCCGGATCCCAAGCGCCGACGTCCGGATGGCTGCCCACCACGTACCATTCGTAGCCCAGCCCGGCGTCGTTGGTGATCGCGAAATGCACGGGCACCCGCAGCGGGCTGCCGGCCCAAACCGCGTTCGCGCCGAGCGCGGCCAAGACGCAAATGCGAAGAATGGTTTTCATAGGCGTTTCAAGGCGGCCTGGAACACGGTTTCGACGTCCAGCGTGCGCAGGCAGGCCAAATCGCCCCGCGCGCAGGTGCGGGAGTGGCACGGACGGCATTCCAGGCCTTCTTTCGCCACCACGTGCGCCAACTGGCGGTACGGTCCGGTGCGGGCGGGATCCGTCGCGCCGAAGATCGCCACCAGCGGCACGCCCAGCGCATCCGCCCAGTGCATCGGGCCGGAATCCACGGTCACCAGCAGATCCATGCCCTTCAGCAGCGCGCACAGCCCCGGCAGGTCGGTCTTGCCGCATACGTTCCGGGCGCCTTCGCCGATCCGGCCCGCGAGCGCTTCGCCGGCCGCCTCGTTGTCGCGCCCGCCCACGATGCGGATGCGGCACCCCATCTCCGAGGCCAGCCGCCGGCCCAGTTCGGCGAATTTCTCCACCGGCCAATCCTTCGTGTCCCAGCGCGAAAACGGCGCGAACGCCACGTGCGGACCGGGCTCGGCATCGTGTTCGGCCTCCGGAAAGGCCAGTTGCGGTTCGGGCGGCGCCGCCGCGCCGGGGGCGACGAGCTGGACGACGTCCATCAGTTCATCCACGGCATGGCGCCGCGGGCCGGCGACCTTCGCCGGCTGCGCGTCGTAGAACCGCGGGGCGCCCTCCCGGGCCCAGGCCGGCCCCACCCGCCGCTTACCGCGCGCCAACCGCGCGGCCAAGGCGCTCTTCATCAGCCCTTGCAAGTCCACGACGGCGTCGTATTTTTCGCGCCGCAGCTCGCGCAGGAACGGCCAGAACCCGCGCGCGAAATTACGCCGCGGGAACGCGATCGTCCGCGCCACGTCGGAACAGGCGGCTAGCAGCGGCGCGTATTCCGGTTGCACGACCCAGTCGATCTCCGCGCCCGTGCGCTCCTTCAGCGCGCGCACGGCGGGCAAGGCGTGGGCGACGTCGCCCAGCGAACTCAGCTTGATGACGAGGATCCGCTTCATCCGTTGGGTTTCGACAGGATTTCCTCGATGCGCTTGATCTTGAGCGCCTTGCCCGTGGCCGGGTCCACCGTCAGCAGCGCCCCGTGCAGGCGCACGTCGCCGCTGGCGATCTCGAACTTGGTCGGCATGCCCGTCAGGAAGCGCGTCAGGATGGCGTCGGTCGTGCGGCCGATGACGGAATCGCACGGCCCGGTCATGCCCAGGTCGGTCATGTAGGCCGTGCCCTTGGCCGTGACGGCTTCGTCCGCCGTCTGGATGTGCGTGTGCGTGCCGAGCACGGCCGTCACGCGCCCGTCGAGATACTTGCCCATGGCCACCTTTTCGCTGGTGGCTTCGGCGTGCATGTCCACGAGGATCAGCTTGTACTGGGACCCGTTTTTCTTGAGCCATTCATCCATCGTGCGGAACGGGCAATCGGCCGAGGCGTTCATGAACGTGCGCCCCATGAGCTGCACGATCGCCAGCGGCCCGGCCTTGGTCTGGATCGAGATGGCTCCCTTCCCCGGCACGCCGGGCGGCAGGTTCAAGGCCCGCACGATGCGGGTTTCCCGGTCGAAATAGGCCGCCGCCTCTTTCTGGTCCCACACGTGGTCGCCCATGGTCAGCGCGTCCGCGCCGCCCGCGAACAGCTCTTCGGCCAGCGCGCCCGTGATGCCGCGTCCGGCGGCGCTGTTCTCCGCGTTGGCGACCACGACGTCCGCCCGCCCCTCCGCCTTGTAGCGCGTGGCCACGCGCGCCATGGCCATCCGGCCCGGTCCGCCCACGATGTCGCCCACCACCAGAATCTTCATGGTCCCTTCGTTTCCTGCCGCATTAGCGGGCATATTCCACGCACCGGGTTTCGCGGATCACCGTGACCTTGATCTGGCCCGGATAATCCAGTTGGTCTTCGATCCGCTGCGCGACCCGGCGCGCCAGCTGGATCGCCGCCGCGTCGTCCACCGCCGTCGGCTCCACGAACACGCGCAATTCCCGGCCGGCCTGCATGGCCAGGCTGCGCACCACGCCGGGCTCGGTCTTGGCAAGGCCTTCCAGGTTTTCCATGCGCTGGAGGAACAGGTCCGTCGTCTCCGCGCGAGCGCCCGGCCGGGCCGCGGTGATGGCGTCGGCGGCGGCGGCCAGCGCGGCATAGGCGCCGCCCGGAGCGTCGCCGTGGTGGGCGCGCACGGCGTTCACCACCGTTTCGCTTTCGCCGGCTTTCGCCAGCAGATCCGCGCCGATGTCCGCGTGCCGTCCCGGCACCTCGTGGTCCACGGCCTTGCCGAGATCGTGGAACAGGGCGACGCGCTTGGCGATTTCGGGATCGAGGCCGATTTCCGGCGCCATCAGACCGGCCAGATGCGCGGCCTCGACCGAATGCCGCAGGACGTTCTGGGAATAGCTCGTGCGGAATTTCAGGCGGCCGAGCAATTTCAGCAGGTCGAGCGGCACCCGCGCCAGCCGCAGCGCCGCGACGGCTTCTTCGCCCGCCTTCAGGATCAGATCGTCGAGTTCCGCGGTGACCTTGTCGGCCATTTCCTCGATCAGCGCCGGATTGATCCGGCCATCCGCCACCAATCGCTCGAGCGTGACCTTGGCGATCTCGCGGCGGATGGGATCGAAGGACGACAGCACCACCACGCCCGGCGAGTCGTCGATGATGACCGTCACGCCCGTCGCCATCTCCAGCGCGCGGATGTTGCGGCCCTCGCGGCCGATGATGCGGCCTTTCATCGTCTCGTCCGGCAAGTGGACGGGCACGGTCGTGACGTCCGCCACCTGGTCCGCCGCCACCCGCTGGATGGCGGCGGTCACGATCTGCCGGGCTTGCGCTTCGGCCGTCGCCAAGGCGTCTTCCTGTTTCTTGCGGATCAGCGCGGAAGATTCGGCGGTCAATTCGCCTTCGAGCCGCTCGAGCAGCGCCTGCCGGGCCTGGTCCGCCGTGAGATTCGCGAGGGATTCCAGCCGGCGGCGCTCATCGGCCGCCAGTTGCGCGACCTTGTCCCGCTCGGCCTGCAGCGCCGCGCGGTCTTTTTCCAATTGTTCGGCCCGCAGGTCGAGGGCCTGGGCCCGTTCTTCCAGGCGATGGCTTTCGCGTTCCTGCCGTTCGTCCTGCTTCGCCAGGCGGTCGGCCGCGGCCGAGAGCACGAGTTGGCGCTGCTGCAGTTCGCTCTCCGCCTTCTCGCGGTTGCGCATCAGCTCGTCGCGCACGGCCAGCTGGGCTTCCTTGCGCAGCACCTCCGCGTCGCGCTGGGCATCGCGCAGGATGTCGCCGGCCGCGCGGTTCGCCGCCGCGTCGCGGACGCGCACGAACAGCGCATGACCGAAGAATCCGATCAGCGCGAAGCCCGCCGCCGTCAGCGTGGGCCACAGCCATTCCCAAAACACCGCCATCTAGCCGATCAACCGTTCCATTTTCGCCGCCGCCGTCGGGGCGAAGAGCATCCGTTTTTCCGTCGCCACGACGTCCATGCGGACGTCGTGGGGTTCCATGGGCACCGCCTCCAGGAGGCGGTTCTCGAAGCACAATCCTACCAGCAAGGCTCCGCTTCGCGCCAGCAGGCGGTCGAAATGGCCGCGGCCATGCCCGAGCCGGCCGCCCTGCGCGTCAAACGCCACGCCGGGCACGACGATCAAACGCAGGTCCTCCGCCGCGGCCGGCTTGGTTTCCCGCGGCTCCCAGATGTCGTGGGCGCCCCGTTTCCAGCTCGTAGACGCATCCACCCAGCCCCAGCCATAGCTCGTTCCCCGGCGCACGGGTACGGCCACCTGCGCGCCGCGCGCCAACAAATCGGCCAGCAGGGCTTCCGTGGCCGGCTCGGTCGGCGTCGAACGGTAGAGCCCCACCTGGAACGCCGCCGCCCACCAGTCCGCGGCCATCAACCGCTGCTGGATCGTTTCCGAGGCGCCCTTGGAAACCTTCCGGCCTTTGGCCCGTTCGCGCAGTTTCCGTTTCACGACAGGAGCCTCCGCAGATCGTACTTCTCCGGCGGCCGGGCCGGGCGGCCTTGGCCATTCACCATGCACCAATAGACGTCGGCTTCGGCCACCACCGCGTCGCCCCGCCGGATGACCTGATGGAAGGTGCCGCCGATCCGACGCACGTCCGTGGCCTCCGTTTCGATCGCCAGTTCGTCGTCGGCGTAGGCCGGCGCCCGGTAGGAGACGTCCAGCCGGGAAATGACGGTGAAGAACCCGTCCGCGATCATTCCCTTGTAGTCGAACCCCGCCGCATGCAGGAACTGCATCCGGGCATGCTCCAGATAGTTGACGTAGACGGCGTGGTTCACGTGCCCGTACGAGTCGCATTCGTAGGGCCGCACCGTCAATGGAGTCAGGTGTTTCATCGGGGTGCCAACATACACCCCGCCCTTGCCGGAGGCAAGCCGGCCGGCCGCATGACCTAGCGGGAATTCAGCTCGTAGATGCGGGCCAGGCCGTGCAGCGTCAGGTCCGGATAAACCGGTATTTTCAGCCCCGCGTCGGCCAGGACCGACTTGGCGTAGCCGCCGGTAGCGCAGATGCAGGGATCTTTCTTTCCGCAGGCCTTGCCCAGTTGCCACAGGATTTCCGTCACCATGCCGCGATAGCCCCAGCGCGCGCTGAGCCTCATGGCCTCTTCCGTGTTGCGGCCGGTCTTGAGCTTGATGCCGCCCGGCTTCAGCTTCGGCAGTTGCGCCGCGCTCGCCAAGGCGTCGAACCACATGCCGTAGCCCGGCGCGATCACGCCCCCCGCGAAGCCGCGCTTCGGCAGGACCAGATTGAACGTCGTAGCCGTGCCGAAATCGCACGCGATGCAGGGCACGCCGCACAGTTCCGCGGCGGCCACCGCGTCGGCGAACCGGTCGTGTCCCGTCTGGTCGGGGCGCTTCAGGTCCACGCCGATGCCGAAATCCAGCCGGTGGTCCATCCAGAGCACGCGCACCTTCGGGAAGACTTTCTTCACCAGCCGCGCCCAGGTTTTATTCCACCGCGGCGCCACCGAACCGATCACGATGCCGTCGGGCATCTCGTCGTTGGCCACGGCTTCGAGGATGACGGGACTGGCCGTTTCGCTGCGCGCCGAGCGCCGGATCCTGCCCTTGGAAAACCAGCCCGCCGCCGTGCGGGAATTGCCGACGTTGATCGCCAAGACGTTCATAGCTCGGGCTCCTGTTCCTTGGCGCCGGCCGCGATCCATGTGGCGCGGAGCGCGCCGAACGGCGCCCGGACAGCGTCGTACAGCGATTGCACCAGAAGCTCCAGCATGCCGTCCACCGAAATCGGCGCGTTTTCGAGCCGGCACGACGTGGCCGGCAGCCGCAGATCCGGCGGGAAATCGCCGGCGCCCTGTCCCACGTTGATGCCGATGCCCACCACGGCGAAGTCGATGCGCCCCGCGCCGAGACGCGGTTCGACCAGCACGCCGCAGATTTTTTTGCCGTTGGCCAAGACGTCGTTGGGCCATTTGATGCGCAGATTCGCCACCCCGGCCCTTTCCAAGGCGCGGAAGGCCGCCATGCCCGCAACGATCGCCAAATTCGGCGCCTGGTCCGCGGGCCAATCGGGCCGCAGGACGAACGAGGCGTAGAGCCCGGTGCCCGCCGGCGAATCCCATGTGCGTTCGCGGCGGCCCCGGCCACGCGTCTGATGCGTCGCGACGACCAGCGCTCCGTCCGGCGCGCCCGCCAGCGCCCAGTCGCGGGCGACATCGTTCGTGGACGCCGTTTCCGCCAGCCAACGCCGTGGATAGCCCCATTCCATCGGGCCTACTCGAAGTCCAACCCCAGATCCGCGGCGCGGGAGGAATGCGTCAGCGCGCCGATGGAGATGGCCGTGACGCCGGCGCGGGCGTATTCGCGCACGTTGTCCTTGGTAATGCCGCCGGACGCCTCGGTCTTGCAGGCGCCGTTGCACAGGATGACCGCCGCGGCCACTTGCTGCGGCGACATGTTATCCAGCAGCACCCAGTCGGGCTGGCCCGGCAAGGCTTCCTGGAGCTGATCCAAGGTGTCCACTTCGATTTCGATCTTCAGCCCCGGATAGGCCGCGCGGGCGGCGCGGACCGCGTCGGCCAGCGTGCCCTTGTTCTTCTGCCGCCAGAACGCGAGATGGTTGTCCTTGATCAGGATGGCGTCGTGCAGGCCGATGCGGTGGTTGGTGCCGCCGCCGCATTTGACGGCGTACTTGTCCAGCCGCCGCAGGCCGGGCACGGTCTTGCGGGTGTCGAGGATCAGCGTGCCGTAGTCGGCCACGATCCGCACGAGGCATTCGGTGGCGGTGGCGATGCCCGTCATGCGCTGCGCCAGATTGAGCGCCGTCCGTTCCGCCGTCAGCAAAGCCCGCGCCGGTCCGGACACGCGCAGCAAGGCCGTCCCCGGCCCCACCGGTTCGCCGTCGGGGCAGAGCATCTCGCACGTCAGGCGCGGATCGGCCTGGCGGAAGACTTCGGCCGCGACCGCGAGGCCGGCCGGCACGACTTCGTGCCGGGCCACGATGCGGGCGCTGGCCGTCGCGTCCGCATCCACCAGCGCCAAGGTCGTCGCGTCGCCGGAGCCCACGTCTTCGGCCAGCGCGCGCGCGATCAGTTCGCGGATTTCGGGATCCTGTTCCAGCGGCAGCACGTCTTCGCTCATGGCTTCCTCCTCCGGCCGCCGAGGCGGCCTTGGCCCGGATGGTAGGCGATCTTCTTCCGTTTCTTGACCTGCACGGTGCCCTTGAAAGGGTTTTCCGCCTGTTTCAGCTCGTAGATCTGGTCGCGCAGGAGCGCCGCCCGCTCGAATTCCATGGCCTCGGCGGCCTCGGCCATTTCGCGTTCCATCTCGGCGATGGCGCGGACCACGTCGTAGTCCTCCCCCGCCTCGCGCACGACGAATTCCTCGGTCTCCCGGGCCTTTTCGGCCTGGGCCAGGCTCTCGCTGATGGCCTTTTCGATTTTCCGCGGGGTAATGCCGTTGGCGCGGTTGTATTCTTCCTGGACGCGCCGGCGTTCCCGCGTCAGGTCGATCATGCGCTTCATGGAGTCGGTGATCTGGTCGGCGTAGAGGATCACGCGGCCCTGGAGATGCCGCGCGGCGCGGCCGGCCGTCTGGATCAGCGACGTTTCGCTGCGCAGGAAGCCTTCCTTGTCCGCGTCCAGCACGGCCACCAGCGCCACTTCGGGAAGATCCAAACCTTCGCGCAGCAGGTTGATGCCGATCAGGCAGTCGAAGTCGGCCTTGCGCAGGCCCTTGAGGATCGCCACGCGATCCAGCGCCGTGATGTCGGAATGCAGGTACTTGCAGCGGATCCCGATGTTCTGCAGATAGGCCGACAGGTCCTCCGCCGTTTTCTTCGTCAGCGTCGTCACCAGCACGCGGTCTTTGTTTTCCGCGCACCGGCGGACTTCCTCGATGAGATCGTCGATCTGGTTCTTCAGGGGCCTCACCTCCACGACGGGATCGAGGATGCCCGTCGGGCGGATGACTTGGCGCACGGGTTCGCCGGCGAGCCGGCCTTCCAGCGGGCCCGGCGTGGCGGAAGTAAACAGCATGGTGCCGGTCACGCCCATGAATTCGTCGAAGTCCATCGGCCGGTTGTCGAGGGCCGACGGCAGGCGGAAACCGTGTTCCACCAGCGTGCGTTTGCGGGCCTGGTCGCCGTTGAACATGCCGCGGATCTGCGGCAGGGTCACGTGCGACTCGTCGACGATCGTCAGGAAGCCCGGCGGAAAGAAATCGATCAGGGTGTACGGCCGCGACCCGCGCGGCCGGCCCGAGAGCGGCCCCGAATAGTTCTCGATGCCGCTGCAATAGCCCACTTCGCGCAGCATCTCCATGTCGAAGGTGGTGCGCATGCGCAGCCGCTGGGCTTCGAGCAGCTTGTTCTGGCTTTCCAGCTCCGCTACGCGCGCTTCCATCTCGACCAGGACCCGTTCGACGGCCGGCGCGATCTTTTCGGCGGGCATCACGAAGTGCTTGGCCGGCGAAATCGTCGTGTGGTCGAACGCCTGGAGGGTCTTGCCGGTCAGCGGATCGATGCGCTTCAGGCTTTCGATGCGGTCGCCGAAGAACTCGATGCGCACGCCGTCCTGGCTGTAGCCCGGGAAGACGTCGAGGACGTCGCCGCGCGCGCGGAACGTGCCCGGCAGCGTCGCCAGGTCGTTGCGGGCGTACTGCACGTCCACCAGCTTGCGCATGATCTCCTCGCGGGGAAATTCGTCGCCCACGCGCAGGGTGACCAGCATGCCGCGGTAGTCTTCGGGCGAGCCCAGGCCGTAGATGCACGAAACGGACGCGACGATGATCACGTCTTCGCGGTTGATCAGCGCATCCGTCGCCGCCAGCCGCAGGCGCTCGATCTCCTCGTTGATGCTGGAATCCTTCTCGATGTAGGTGTCCGTCTGCGGGATGTAGGCTTCGGGCTGGTAGTAGTCGTAGTAGCTGACGAAGTACTCGACGGCGTTGCGGGGGAAAAACTCCTTGAGCTCGGCGTAGAGCTGCGCGGCGAGGGTCTTGTTGTGGGAGACGAGCAGCGTCGGCTGCCCGAGCTGGGCGATCACGTTGGCCATCGTGAAAGTCTTGCCCGAGCCCGTCACGCCTTCCAGCGTGCGGAAACGCTGGCCGGAACGAAAACCGGCCACCAGCGCGGCGATGGCGTCGGGCTGGTCGCCCGTCGGGCGGAAATCCGAGACCAGTTCAAACGAGGCCATGAAACCCCGAAATCCGAAATCCGGAATCAACTACGAATGGCACGAATTGAACGAATGGGGTTTCCGAGATTTCATTCGCATCATTCGAGTGATTCGTCGTCTGCATTTGGCGGTTCAGCCCCAGCGTTCCTTCATGGCGATTTCGCCCAGCGGGCGGCGGGAGCGGACGCGCGGATTGGGATCCACGTCGGGGAAGCCCAGCGGCGTCATCCCGACGATCTCGACGCCGTCGGGCAGATTCAGGATTTCGCGGGCGGCGGCCGGATCGAATGCGCCGATCCAGCAGGTGCCCAGGCCCAGTTCGGCGGCGGCCAGGGTCATGTGGTCGAGCGCCAGCGCGCCGTCCACCATGGCGTAGTTCTGGCCGTCGTAGGACCGCGTCCAGGCTTCCTTGGGCAGGATGCAGACCGCGATCACGACCGGCGCTTTCCAGAACCATTCGCGGGCATAGGCCGCGCCCAGCGCGCGCCGGCCGGTCTCGCTGCGGACCACGATGAACCGCCACGGCTGCTTGTTGCAGGCCGACGGCGCCAGCCGCCCGGCCTCCAGCACCGTTTGCACGAGCTCGTCCGGCACCTCGTCGGGCTTGTAGGCCCGCACGCTGCGCCGCTTTTCCGCCAGCTCCAGAAACGCCGTCTTCCGCATCGCCTACCTCTTCGTCAGGTTCGCTTGGCCGCTGAAATTGCCGGGCCGGGTTGCATCCGTCGAATAGCCGTCGATGCGCACCGTGCAGGCCGAACCGGAGATTTCTCCGGATGCGATCAGGTGCGCCGGCGGAAACTGGGCGGTGGCGCCGACGTCCGCGACGGCGGAAAACAGGCTGCCGTTCACGGGGCCGCTGAGGGTCTCGCCGCCCCAGAGGCCGACGATGCGGGCGGCGCCGTTGGTCACGTAGACGTTGACGAGGCCGTTGTCGCACGTGGTCGTGACGTTCGTCGCGGCGTTGGTGGTCGCGCCCGGCACGAAGCACAGGTTGTAGTTGCCGCCGTAGTTGCCGTCCACGGTCTTGGAACTGCCCCCGCCCCCGCCGCCGCTGTCGTAGGTCGCGATCGCCAAGGCGCCGCCGATGGCGAGGCCGCCGCCGACGATGACCGCCGCCGGCAAAAGGTACTTCGACTTGCCGCCTTTGGCCGGAGCCGGCGCGGGGGCCGGCGCGGGCGCGGCGGCCGGCGTTGCCTGCTGCCGGGCCTGTTGCGCCACCGCGCTGGCCGCCGGAATCGCTTCGGGCGCCACGCCGGAATCCACCAGCTTGACGGTCAGCCAATCGGTTTCCCGCGTCTCGCCGTCGGCGTTCTCGGCCTGGATGTAGTAGAACATCTGCGCGCCGGGCCCCATCATGTGGCCGGGGATCGTGGCATACCAAACCCCCGCCCCCGAGCTGGACATCGGCGCCCGGAACGGCGTCATCCCCCGCGAGGAGGAATAGAACAGCGCCACCGACTCCACCGGCGCCGCGGCGTCGCGGACCGTGGCCCGCACGCCCAGCGGCTGGCCTTTTTCGGCCACCTTGATCGGATCGTGCACGATGGCCGGCACGCCGAATCCCGGCGTGGCCAGCAAGGCCAGCGCCAGGACGGCGGAAATCGTTTTCAGTCTGAAATCCATATGTTCTCCGAATCTATCGCACAGGAAGCGATCTTGTCGCATATTTTTCCACGCCGTGGAAAACCTTTTCCGCGGCGCGGGAACCGCCTCACCACCGGTAGTTGACCGTATAGGTCAATACCGTCTCGCCGTCCGCCGGCACGGGCACGCGGAACTCGACCGCGTGGGAATCGATCTTTTCGTACGGCAGGCTGCTGGACGCGACCTTCCAGTTCGCGCAGCGAACCAGCGGCTCGACCACGCGGATTTCCACGGCGTCCTTCTCCTTGCGGTTGCGCAGCTTGATCTCGAAAGACTCGGTCATCGTCTTGGCCGTGGTGTCCACCCGGAAATCCATGCGCTTGCGCTCGCCGACGAGATCGAAGGCGCTGCCCATGTCGAGCTTGAGCAGCTCGTTCTTGGGCAGGTGGTCCAGCTGGTTCTCGCCGGTGAACTCACGGCGGCCGTCCACGTCGGTGCGGTACAGGCGCATGCGGCCCTTCGGCAGCGGCACGCCCAGGCCGTTGGTCTCGCTGTTGGAAATCTCGATGCGCACGCCGACCTTCTTGTCCGCCGTGGTGCCGTAGTCCGGATCCAGCTGGACCCCGCCGTAGTATCCGTAGCCGACGAGCGGATTGTAGACGTAGTAGCGGTTGCCCTTCACGCCCGGCGCGCGCAGGAATTCGACCTGCTTCAGCTCGTTGTTCCGCACCCGGACCGGCCGCGGCAGGGTGTAGAGGTGGAATTCGTCGAAGGCGCGCTCTTCGGGCATGCCGAATTCGGCCTCGGCCGCCGCCGCGAAGGCCAATCGCTTGGGCATCCGCGGAACCGGTTGCTCCACCTTCTGCACGTCGCCGGCGATCAGCTTGACCGCGGCGTCCACGAAATCCTTGCCGGTGTCGTTGCGCAAGGAAATCCAACCGGAGAAATCGAAGACGTCGCCGCCCTCGGCGGGCATGACGAGGTTGTAGGTGGCCTCCCAGCTCATGCCGGCCGTGACGTAGGCGACCTCGATCGGGCACTCCCCCGCCTTTTTCGAGGCGATTTGCCACACCAGCGAGGGCTTCAGGAAGGCATTGGGATCGATGCCCTCGAACACGGGCTGGCCCGGCAGGGAAAACCGCACCGCGCCGTCTTCTTCCACGATGGGCTGCTCGGAGCCGCCGCCCGGCACGTAGCCGCTGCGGACCAGCTTGCCGACGTGTTCCTTCACGGTGCCGTCCTCGCGCTTTTCCTCGAACCGCAGGGTTTTGCCTTCCATCTGGTACAGGAGCAGGCCTTCCGTCAGCGGATCGTTCACGAAGCTCTGCTCGAGGATCTGCACGCCGAAGGGCTCGGCGGACAGTTCCCGCAGCATGACGGAATCGGGCTCGAGCTGCCGCGACATGTCCGTCACGCGCACTTCGGAAACGCCTTCCGCGAGGGCCAGCGTCCGATCCTCCTTCACGGTCGCGAAGCCGTCGTTGTAGATCGTGACCTGCGGCCCGGCGGCGAGCGCCGCCGCGGGCAACCAACCGAGGAACAACACGAGTTTCTTCATGGTCCTCTCCTTTCGGAAGACAGTCTAGGGATAGGCGCCGGGATGGTCCAGCCCGAGGTTTTCGGGCAGGCCGAAGATCAGGTTCATGTTCTGCAAGGCGCTGCCGGCCTGGCCTTTCATGAGGTTGTCGATGTGCGAGACCACGCGCAGGCGGCGCGTGCGCTCGTCGACGTCGACGGTCAGGTTGCAGTAATTGGACCCGCGCACGTGGGCCGTGCCCACGACGGCCTTGGAGTCGAAGAGCCGCACGAACGGATTGCCCTTGTGGAACTCGGCGTAGGCTTCGCGCACCTGCGCCAGGCCGATGCCGTCGCGCAGCGTGCCGTAAAGGCAGCTCAGGATGCCGCGGCAGACGGGCACCACCTGCGCGGTGAACGTCACCGGCACGGGCTCGCCCGCGAGGCCGCCGAGCATGCGCTCGACTTCCATCACGTGCTGGTGGCCGCTCAGGCGATAGGCCTGCATGTTCTCGTAGCGGGCCGGATAATGGTGGATCGGCGTGGCCTTCTTGCCGGCGCCCGACACGCCCGTCTTGCAGTCGCAGATGACGCTCTTGAAATCCACCAGCTTGGCCGCCGCCGCCGGCGCCAGACCGACCAGGCAGCTCACCGCGAAACAGCCGGGATTGCCGACCAGACGCTGGTTCTTCGAATAGGCCTTGCGGTTCAGCTCGGGCAGGCCGTAGACGGTCTGCGGCAGCAGTTCGGGCGTCTTGTGGACCGGATCGCGGCCGATGCGCCGGGCGTACTCGGCGTAGTCCTCGACGTTGTTGAAGCGGAAATCGCCGCTGTAGTCGATCACCCGCGCGCCCTTGGCCAGTTCGGCCGGGGCCTGCACCATGCCGACGCCGTCGGGCGTCGAGAAAAACACCACGTCGGCCGGCTCCTGCGCCGCCGGATCGTCGGGCTTCAGGATCGGCAGGTCGCAGAAGCCCTTCAGGTGCGGATAGAGCTCGCTCATCGCCATGCCCGTTTCCGTCGCCGCCACCAGCGTCTGGATCTTCACCTCGGGATGCCGCAGCAGCAGCTCCACGATCCCCACGCCGCCGTATCCCCCGCAACCGACTACCTTGACTTTGATCATCGTCCGACTCCTGAACTCTGAACCCTGAACTCTGAATCCTCGCGAATCAAAACGGAATCCACTTCTGCCCGGGCTTCATGGCCGCGATCGCGTGCGCGAGCAGCTCGACCGTCCGGTCGAGGTCGTCGACGGCGACGATTTCGCTGGGCGTGTGCATGTAGCGCAACGGGATGCTCACCAGCGCGGCGGCCACGCCCGCGCGGGAAAGCTGGATGGGATCGGCGTCCGTCGGCGTCGCGCGGCCGTCGGCCACGATCTGCACGGGGATCTTGCGCTTCTTCGCCGTCGCCAGCAGATGATCGTAGAGGACGGGGTTGATGTTCGCCCCGCGCGACAGCACCGGGCCGCCGCCGAGCGCCACCTTGCCCTCGCGCTTTTCCGCGCCGTCCATCATCGGGTGGTCCGTCGCGAACGTCACGTCCACGGCGATGCCCACGTCCGGCGCGATGCCGAACGCGGAGGTCGTCGCGCCGCGGCTGCCGATTTCCTCCTGCACCGTGCCGACGGCGTGGATTGCGGCCTGAGGCGCCATTTCCGCCAAGCGCCGCGCCGTTTCCAGCACCACGAACGCGCCGGCGCGGTCGTCGAACGCCCGCCCCGCCAACCGCCCGTTGGGCAACTCGGCCACGCCCTGGTCGATCACCATCGGATCGCCCACGGACACCATTTTCTCCGCTTCCTTGCGGTTCTTCGCGCCGACGTCCACCCACAGGTCGGTCAGCGGCGTCACGCGGCTGCGCTCGTCCGGCTTCTGCACGTGGACCGGCACCTTGCCGATGATGCCGGGCACGACGCCCTTGGCCGTGCGGATCGCCACGCGCTGGCCCTGCGGAATCTGCGCGTCCCAGCCGCCGATGGGCGAAATCCAGAGGAACCCGTGCGAATCGATCAGCGTCACGATGAAGCCGATCTCGTCGTAGTGTCCCGCCAGCATCACGCGCGGCGAGCCGCCGGGATTCACCACGACGTCGACGTTGCCGTGCACGTCCGTGCGGACTTCGGCGGCGAACGATTCCGCCTCCTTGCGGAACACCCGCACGGCATCCAGTTCGTAGCCGGACGGAGAAATCGCGTTCATCAGGCGCTTCAGGAAATCCAAACTCGTTTTCTTCATGCGGACGGTTCCTTCCGGCATTCTCTATTGCGCGCGGGTGACCAGATTGGGATTCAGCAGGCTCATGGGCGGCGGCGCGATGGCCGGCCGCACGGCGGGCAGCGGTGCGGCGGCGACCGGCGGCGCCGCCTGGGCTTCCAGGATCGGCGCCGGCGCGGGAACGGCCGCCGGCGGGGGCGCGGGCGCCGCGACCGGCGGAGCCTGGACAGGAGCCGCCGCGGGAGGCGGAGCAGCCGAGATCGGCGCCGGCGCCGCCGCATAGCGCGCCGGCGCGGCCGCCACGATCGAGGTGGCCGCGGCGCGAGCCGCCATGGGCACCGGCGCAACGGGCGGCGGGGCCGGCGCGGGCGCCAGCGGCGCGGCCATCTGC
>ERZ795051.990-NODE-990-length-39605-cov-5.585436_pt1 | contig 39605 bp, 32 predicted proteins | sample MGYA00375135_ERZ795051 | MGnify/ENA primary metagenome ERZ795051 (study PRJEB30180, sample SAMN05720222) | activated sludge metagenome | isolation source: Anaerobic digester | place: Japan | collected 2015-05-26 ... | reverse complement strand
TTTCCAACGTTCCTGCGTAGGGCATGTCCATGTCCGCCATCGTTTGTCGGAAATCGTCAAGAGACCGGCTAAGCAGCTCCGGAGAAACCTGATGGAAGGGATGCCCGTCGGGCAGGCCGGCAATCCCTGCAAGCGGATGTTCGCTTCGGGAGCAGACGTCGATGCAGCCGGTGGACAGACAAGCGGTCGGTTCGCCGGCGGTGACCAGCGCCACGCGCAATTGCTGTTCGGCAAGCCAGGCGGCCGCGGTCAGCCCCGCCGCGCCCGCGCCGATGACAATGACATCGTATTCAATGACGCTCACGGGTTTTCTCCATGGCCAGAATGCCCAGATAGAGGTATTCGACCAACTGTTCTTCCCGCAGCTGATCTCCCCACAGGGCATAGCGGATGCCGCGGAAGCGCCTTTGCAGAAATTCCCGAAGCGACTGCATGGACTGCTGGGGCGTCAGAATTTCCATGTCATGCATGACGCCCAGTGCGCGAAAAGTGCAGAAGCCTCCCTGGCAGGGGCCCATCCCCAGGCGTGTCCGGTGTGAAATGTCGCCCACATGTCGGGTGCCGGTTTCCTGAATAATGTTTTCCACGCTGCCGCGGCTCACGAGCTCGCATTCGCACAGAATGTTTTTCATGTCCGCCAGACGTTTGGACAGGGGATATCCGCTGAGCTCCTCCTGGCCGTCCAGCGGTTGATCGGCCGTTTCGCAGTCGCGCTTCAGATTGAAGGCGTTCATGATCGTATCGACCATTTTTTCCGCCATCAGGCGGAAGGTGGTGAGCTTGCCGCCGACGATGCTGTACAGGCCGTTCCGGTGGTCGATGATCTGAAAGCCTCGCGAGATTTCCCGGCTGTCCATCTTTTGCGACTTGAGCAGGGGACGGACCCCCGAAAACGCGCGGATGATGCGTGCCTTGTTGAAATGAGGAATCATCCGGCCGGCCTCGCCGATGATGGCGTCCACCTCAGCGGACTGGGTCGAGAGAGCATCCGGATCTTCCACCGCCAGCGACGTGGTGCCGGCAAGGCACACGGCTTCGTTGGGAACGATAATGTCCCCGTCCGAAGAAGGCCGCAGGCGGTTGATGACCATGTCGGTCAGGCGGTGATTGGTGATGACCAGGCTGCCTTTGGAGAGCGTCAGGGGTACTTCGCAGCCCGCCAGCCGGGCCACGAGGTCGGCCCAGGCGCCCGAAGCATTGACCAGGATGTTGCCGTGGATTTCCTTCACTTCGCCCGTGGCCGCGTCGGCGGCTTTAACGCCGATGCAGCGGCCGTGGGACTGGACGATTTCCGTAACCTTGTGGCGGATGAAGCTCAGGCCTCCCTTCTTCTGCGAGGTTTTCATGTTGAGCAGGCACAGGCGGAAAGGATCGATCGAGCAGTCGGGAACCCGGATCGCCTCCTCGATCTCCGGATTCAAATTGGGCACGAGTTCCAGCGCTTTGGTGGAAGACAGAATATCGGTCGGGATGCCGATGTCGTCGCAGCTTCGCAAAAACCTTTCCCGAAAGAGCTTGGAATCGCCGGGCAGCCTTACGAACAATCCGCCGGTGCGCTCCACGCATTTTTCACCGATGCGCCGCAGGATCATGTTTTCATCGTAGCATTCTTTGGCTGCGATGGGATCCGATACCGCGTAGCGGCCGCCGCTGTGCAGCAGTCCGTGGCAGGCGCCGGTGGCCCCCGCTGCGAAATCGCCTTTTTCAATCAGGCAGTGAGGGATGCCGCGGAGCGCCAGATCGCGGGCAATGCCACATCCCGTTGCTCCTCCGCCGATAATAATCACATCCGTCTTAATCATCTAATGTTCCCTGAACTATGAGCTATCAACTATGAACTATTTATTCTTCTTCCCATCCCCTGGCGCGTTCCACCGCTTTTTTCCAGCGGGTATAGAGGGCCTGACGCCGGTTCTCGTCCATCGCCGGTTCGAATCTCCGGTTCACTTTCCGTTTTTCTGAAATCGTAGACAGGTCTTTCCAGAACCCGGTGGCCAGACCCGCCAGGTATGCGGCGCCCAGGGCCGTGGTTTCAATAATTTCCGGACGCTCCACCGGGACGTCGAGAATGTCCGACTGGAACTGCATGAGGAAGTTGTTGGCGCAGGCGCCGCCGTCCACGCGCAGTTCGCACAAATCAATGCCGCATTCGCTGCGCATCAGCTCCAGGACATCGCGGGTCTGATAGGCGATGGATTCCAGCGTGGCGCGGATAATGTGGTTGCGGTTCGCTCCGCGGGTGAGCCCGACAATGGCGCCGCGCGCGTACATATCCCAGTAGGGCGCGCCCAGTCCCGCAAAGGCGGGCACCAGATATACCCCGTGCGTATCGGGCACTTTTGTGGCGAAATATTCGCTGTCCCGGGCGTCGTAAATGACGCGCAGACTATCGCGCAGCCACTGAATCGCCGCGCCGGCCACAAAGATGCTGCCTTCCAGGGCGTATTCCACTTTGCCGTCCACTCCCCAGGCAATGGTCGAAAGCAAACCGTTTTCCGAAAAGGCCGGCTTTTCCCCCGTGTTCATCAGCATGAAACAGCCGGTGCCGTAAGTGTTCTTGACCATGCCGGGCGTGAAGCAGGCCTGGCCGAACAGAGCCGCCTGCTGGTCTCCCGCGTCTCCGGCAATGGGGATTTCGCCGCCCAGAACCCGCGCATCGGTGAGGCCGTAAACGGCGGACGACGGTTTCACCTCCGGCAGCATGCAGGCGGGAATATCCAGTTTTTCCAGAAGAAACGGATCCCATTTCAGTTCCCGGATATTGTACAGCATCGTGCGCGAAGCGTTGCTGTAGTCCGTGACGTGGACTTTTCCGTGAGTGAGGTTCCAGATCAGCCAGGTATCGACGTTGCCGAAGAGCAGCTCGCCTTTCCGCGCCCTGTCCCGGGCTCCTTCCACATGGTCGAGAATCCATTTGAGCTTTGTTCCCGAGAAATACGCATCCACCACCAGCCCCGTTTTTTCCCGAATGATGTCTTCGAGCCCGGCGGCTTTCAGTTCGTCGCAGATGGGGGCGGTCCTGCGGCACTGCCAGACGATGGCATTATAGACGGGCCTGCCCGTGGATTTGTCCCAGACGATGGTGGTTTCACGCTGATTGGTGATGCCGATCGCCGCGATCTCTTCCGGGGTGATGCCGGCGGCGGCCATCACTTCGCTGGCCGCGCCGCGCTGTGAGCCCCATATTTCCATGGGGTCATGCTCCACCCAGCCGGCCTGGGGATAGATCTGTGAGAATTCGTTTTGAGCGATTTTTACCACGAAGCCATCCCGGTCGTAAATCACCGCCCGCGAACTGGTCGTGCCTTGGTCAAGAGCTAAAATGTAGGATTTCTTCATCGGCCACTCCTGAACCTATGAATCGATATTGCGACGCACTATGACATAATACCGCTGTTTTTGCCAAAGAAAAAAGGCGCGCTCGGGCGCCCTTCGGGAAGTCCGCGCTCCATAAATCATTTGACAGGAGAAGCTCTGTAAGGATAGTCTGCGTCCAAACGAAGACGCCATTACCGGACGTGCAGGACCATGACCACAACCATCTTTTACTATACCGGCACCGGCAACTCCCTGTGGACCGCCCGCAGACTCGCTTCCGTTCTGGGAGAAACATCGTGCGTGTCCCTGAAGCGGTGTACGGATGAAAAGGTTGTCTGCGTCGCCGAGCGGATCGGCCTGGTTTTTCCGGTGCATATCTGGGGCGTACCGCCGCCCGTCATCGATTTCGTCGGGCGGTTGAACGTCGATCCCGATCAATACTGGTTTGCGCTGGCCGTCAACGCCGGCCAGCCCGCCGCCACGCTGATCCAGTTGCAGAACATTTTACGGGAGAAGCAAATTCGTCTGTCATCCGGCTTTTCCGTCGATTTGCCCAGCAATTATATTCCCTGGGGCGGCGCCCCGGCTCCCGACAAACAGCAAAAGAAATTTGACGCGGTGCTCGCTAAATTGAACCGGATCGCTTCGGTGGTCCGGGGCAGGGAAGAAAGGCCCTTGGAGAAGGGTCCCTTCTGGCAGAACTGGATTTTGTCTGCGCTTTACCGAATTTCGCTGCCGCATGTCCCCGGGATGGATAAACCATTTTTTGCCGATGAAAAATGCAGCGCCTGCGGGATTTGTGCAAAAATCTGCCCGGCGCGCAATATTGAGGTGACCGGGGAGAAGCCCGTCTGGAAGCACCGCTGTGAGCAATGCTTTGCCTGCCTCCAGTGGTGCCCGGAAGAGGCGATTCAGTACGGCAAAGGCACCCGGAACAAAAAGCGCTACCGCCATCCCGAAATTACGCTCAAAGATATGCTGACGTAAAAAAGGGACGGTTCTATTTTCCCCTCAGTCCGATGATTTGCGGGACAGCAGCGGACGGATGCCGATCAGGTTCTCGATGTTGAATTGCTTTTCCGGTTGCGGAGCATTTCCCAGATCATCAGGATGGCGCCGACGGTGATCGCGGAGTCCGCCACGTTGAACGCAGGCCAGTGCGAAGCGCCGATGTAAACGTCCAGAAAGTCCACGACGGCGCCAAAGCGTATCCGGTCGATGAGATTGCCGACCGCCCCTCCGAAGATCAGCGTGAGGGAGCCGACCAGCAACCGGTTTCGCGGAGAGCTTTTCACCAGATAGTAGACGATTAAACCGGCGGCCAGAACGGTGACGCCGGTGAAAAATGCGTACCGGAATCCCGGGGAAGCATCCGCCAGAAAACCAAAAGCCGCGCCGGGATTCATGACGTAGACCAGGTTGAACAATCCGGGAATGAGGGTCAGCGTTTCATGAAGCGAGAAACGCGCCGTGACGGCGGATTTGGTGATCTGGTCCAGCGCGATGATGACCGCCGCACCCAGGATGAATATCGCAAGATTTTTTTTCAAAAAAACTCCTCGTTGCCTTTCTTTAGACCCGCATTAGGCGGACCTGAAGGTCCGCCCTACGTTAATCTTTCCTATCTCCATCGTCTGTAATCTAAAGATTCTTCAGGCAGCGGGCGCAGACCGTGGGATGCTCCGCATTGGCGCCGACCGATTCTTCATAAATCCAGCAGCGTTCGCATTTGGCGCCGCGGGCCTTTTCCACGCCGACCGCCAGCCCCTTGATTTCCTCGCTTTGGTAAGGGTTGGCAATGGCGGATTCATCGACCAGCTGCAGTTGCGAAACGATCAGCAGCGCGCGCAGGTCTTCCAGATGCGCGGCAAACAGGTCTTTCATTTTATCCGGTGCCGCGATGCTGATCCGTGCATCCAGCGAATGACCGATGGTTTTTTCCTTGCGCGCCTGTTCGACGGCTTTGGCGATTTCGCTTTTGGCCTCAATCATGGCTTTCCAGCGCTCGCCCAGGGAAGCGTTGAAATACTTTTCTTCCGCCTGCGGAAACTGCGTCAGATGGACGCTTTCTTCTTTGCCGCTCCAGGCGGGCAGGGCCGTCCAGACCTCTTCCGCGGTGAACGTAAGGATCGGGGCGAGGAGGCGGGTCATCGCGTTTAAAATGATGAACATCGCCGTCTGGCCCGAACGTCGGGCGGCGGAGGCGGTGCGGCTGGTGTAGAGTCGGTCCTTCAAAATATCCAGGTACAGAGCGCTCAAATCCACCGTGCAGTAATTGTACAATGTGTAGAACACCATGTGGAACTGGTGGCGTTCATAGGCCTCCGTCACGCGCCGGATCACTTCCTGCAGGCGGTGCAGGGCCCACTGGTCCATTTCCAGCATTTGGTCGGAAGGCAGACGGTCCGTGTCCGGGGCGAAGTCATAAAGATTGCCCAGGATGAACCGGCTGGTATTGCGAATGCGCCGGTAAGCTTCCATCAGGCGCTTGAGAATTTCCTCGGAGATGCGGATGTCGTCGGTATAGTCTTCCGCCGCCACCCAAAGCCGCAGGATCTCCGCGCCGTATTTCGCAACGGCTTCCTCCGCGCCGATGGCGTTGCCGCCGGATTTGGACATCTTTTTCCCTTCGCCGTCCACGACGAAGCCGTGCGTGAGCACGCTTTTGTAGGGGGCCCGTCCGCGGGTTCCGACGGATTCCAGAAGAGAGGAGTGGAACCAGCCCCGGTGCTGATCGGAGCCTTCCAGATACAGATCGCAGGGTGAGCCCAGCTCCGGCCTTTTTTCCAGAACCGCCGCATGGCTGACGCCCGAGTCAAACCAGACATCCAGAATATTGACTTCCTTGGTGAACTCGGTTGCCCGGCAATGGGGGCAGGTGGTGTGCTTCGGCATCAGGTCTTTCGGCTCTTTTTCGAACCAGACATCCGCGCCGTATTTTTCCACCAGCGCCACCAGGTGGTTGAGCATATCCTGCGTCAGCAATTCATTTTTGCATTTGGCGCAGTAGAAAATCGTGATCGGAACACCCCACAGTCTCTGGCGGGAGATACACCAGTCGGGCCTGTTTTCCACCATGCCGTAGATGCGGTCGCGCCCCCAGGAAGGAATCCACTGCACTTCGTTGATGGCCGCCAGCGCCCTCTTGCGCAGGTCGTTTTTCTCCATGGAGATAAACCACTGTTCGGTCGAACGAAAGATGATGGGCTTTTTGCAGCGCCAGCAGTGCGGATAGGAATGCTGCATGGGAACGTGTCCCAGCAGAGCACCCGCCTCTTTCAGTTTCTGAATGACGTTGTCGTTGGCGTCAAAAACGAACTGACCGGCAAAATGTTCGACATCCTCCGTGAACTTGCCCGCGTCATCCACCGGCGCATAGTTGTCCAGACCGTATTCCAGTCCGATCTCATAGTCTTCCTGACCGTGTCCGGGAGCGATGTGCACGGCGCCCGTGCCGGCTTCCAGCGTGACGAAAGGGGCCAAAATAAGCAGGCTGTTTCTCTGAATCAGGGGATGGACGCACTTCTGTCCTTCCAGCACTTCGCCCTTGAATTCATCGACGATCTCATAGGATTTTCCGCGGTATCCGAAAGCGTCCAGACAATAGTCCAGCATGTCCTTGGCTACGATGAGAACGTCGTCGTCAATTTTGACGGCGGCGTAAATGAAATCCTCCTTGACGGCGATGGCCAGATTCGCGGGAATCGTCCAGGGGGTGGTCGTCCAGATCACCATAAAAACTTTTTGCCCGGCCAGTTTGGGCCGAACGGCCCCGATGTCCGACGTGAATGCAAAGCGGACATAAATGGAAGGGGTGTGGTGATCGGCGTATTCCACCTCGGCCTCCGCGAGCGCCGTCTTGCAGGTGGCGCACCAGTACACGGGCTTTTTCCCCTTGTACACGCTGCCGTTCAGATACAGTTTGCCGAACTCATGGACCGTGGCGGCTTCATACGGATAGGCCATGGTCAGATACGGATTCTCCCATTCGCCGAACACACCGAGGCGCTTGAATTGATCGCGCTGGATCGCGACATACTTTTCCGCGTACACACGGCAGGCGCGGCGTTTTTCCACCTGGGACAGGCCGGAGTTCTTGCCGCCCAGTTCCTTGTCCACCTGGTGTTCGATCGGCAGGCCGTGGCAATCCCAGCCCGGGACGTACACGCCGTCGAAGCCGGTCATGTTTTTGGTTTTGATCACGATATCCTTGATGATTTTATTCAGCGCCGTTCCCAGGTGAATATTGCCGTTGGCGTAGGGAGGGCCGTCGTGCAGAATGTAGGGTTTTCTGCCTTTGGCACGCTCGCGGATTTTGTGGTAAATGTTCATATCTTCCCATTTTTTAAGCATTTCAGGCTCGCGCTGGGCCAGATTCGCTTTCATGGGGAAATCGGTTTGGGGAAGATTCAGCGTTTTTTTGTAGTCCATATTGTTTGAGCTCCTGTCCAATTAAAAAAAATAGCGGTTAAACCGCGAATGATTTCATCTGTTTGTGTGAAGCCTCCATCCGAGCGCTCACCTATCACATAAACCATGGAGTTTCAAGCACAACTCTTGCCGGTGGTTTGGGTGCTTTCCATTCCTGCGCCGATTGTGAATTCCTGTTGCAAGGGAAAGAATATTTTGTTAGTTTTAAACCGGTTTCAAAGAAGAAAATTATTCAGGACGCCAACCCAAGCAAGGAGGACAATATGAAGTTGAGATTCGTTTCCATCACCGTTTTAACGGGTATTTTGTTCGTATGGACATCCGCCGCATTTTGTCAGAATACGGTCAGTATGTCCGAATGGGTGGAAAAGGTGGGCCAAGGTTCGGTAAACTGGTCGGCAGGTTTTATTGAAGCCAAAGGCATCGGGGCGCCGCCGGAAAAATATCAGGGTAAAATCAATGCCCGGCCCATGGCGCTTCGCGCAGCCAGGGTGGACGCCTACCGGAATCTGCTGGAAATCACCAAGGGTGTTCAGGTGGATTCCCGGACGACCGTAAAAGACTTCGCCGTGGAAAGCGACGTCATCAATACGCAGGTAGAAGGTTTGGTCAAAGGAGCAACGGTCGTAGACCAGCAGTATCTGTCCGACGGAACCGTGGAAGTGACGCTGAGAATGCCGCTCTACGGGGAACTGTCCAAAATCATGATCCCCATTTCCATCCAGAAGCGCAAAGAAATTCCGCCGCCCGTCGTGGAAAAGCCGACTCCTCCTCCGGCGCCTCCCGTTGTGGCGCCTCCCGCGCCTCCGGCACCTCCCGCTGCCGCTTCCTACAGCGGACTGGTGGTTGACGCCCGCGGCATTCAGGCGCGTCCGGCCATGTCTCCGCGCATTTACGACGAGGACGGCAAGGAAGTGTACGGTTCGGCCAATGTGGACCGGGAATACGCCGTCCAGCAGGGAATGAGCGGGTATGCCCGCGACCTCACCGCCGCGCAAAGCAACCAGCGCGTAACCGCCAATCCCGTGACCGTGAAAGCGCTTAAAACCGGCGGCGCAGGCCGGTCCGATCTCGTGATCAGCAATGCGGACGCCGGTCTGATCCGAGCATCGGCGGACAATGCGTCTTTTATGAAAAAGTGCCGCGTCATGATCGTGCTGGATTAGAGGGTTTACGAAGGATTGCGTAAACAGGGCCGCAGTCACGGCGTTTCGGTGGCTGCGGCTTTTTATATGAAAGAGGAAAAGAAGATTGTCCCGTCGAATTGCCGTTTTATCCGAAGAAGTCGCCAACCAGATTGCCGCCGGAGAAGTGGTGGAGAGGCCGGCGTCGATCGTCAAGGAACTGGTGGAAAACGCCGTCGACGCAGGGGCAAACGATATTCGTGTCGAGATTGAGAAAGGAGGATGCCGCTCCATTCGGGTCGTGGATAATGGATCCGGGATAGAACAGGAAGATGTCGCGCTGGTTTTTGAGCGTCACGCCACCAGCAAAATCGTCCGGATCGACGATATTCATGATGCCGGATCTTTCGGCTTCCGGGGGGAGGCGATGGCCAGCATCGCCTCCGTCGCCCGTGTGGAGCTTCTGAGTCGCCGACCGGAGGATCTGGCGGGGACCCGTGCGCTGGCTCAGGCGGGAAGGATTATAGAAATTGCCCCGGCGGGCCTTCCTTCCGGAACGCAGATCACCGTGACGGAGCTGTTTGCGAATGTGCCCGCGCGCCGGAAGTTTCTCAAAACCGAAGCTACCGAGCAGAGTGCGTGCCTGGATGCAGTGACCCGATTGGCGCTGGCTCACCCCGGAATCCGTTTTTCCGTCCGGGCGGATGGACGAAGCGTGTTCGCGGCGCCCGCCGCCGGCATTGCGGACCGCGTCGCCAAGGTGCTGGGCAGGGACTTCACGGATCATTGCCTGACCATCGCGGAACGGAAGGAAAACGTCGAACTTGGCGGCATGGTTTCCACGCCGGTCTGGACGAAGTCCAATGCCAGAAGCGTTTATCTCTTTGTCAATTCCCGTTTTATCCGCGACAATTCCATGATGCACGCGCTGCTTGCCTCCTACCGCCAGGTGATGGAGCCGAGGCGCTATCCCGCCGCGGTCCTTTTTCTGCGTCTTCCCGGAGAGGAGGTGGACGTCAACGTGCATCCGGCCAAACTGGAAGTCCGCTTCAAAAATTCCCGCCTCGTCTATGATCTGGTGTCCGGAGCCGTTTCAAGAGCTCTGGCCGGAGCACAGGCCTCCCGGGATGTTTTTGCCTATCGTCTGGCGCCGCGGGAGAATCTTTCCGGCGCTTCGGATTTTCAAAGATCCGGATCCGCAGAGGCCTCCTGGGGAAGGCCGCGGGAGGTGTTTTCCCGGTCGAACCTGCAGCGCGCCCTGAAAGAGGATTTATTCACACGTTCCATCGAACCGGACGTTCCCGCCCGTGTCGGGGAGGCCGATTGCGAAGAAAGGATAACCTTTGACCGGCAAACCTATCTGGGGCAGTTTGCCGGCACGTATCTCGTGTTTGGAGGGCCGGGCGGCCTGATGCTGCTGGACCAGCATGCGGCGCATGAAAGAATTCTTCTGGAGCGCCTGAAGTCATCCGAGAAAGAACCAGCCGCAAGCCAGCCGCTGTTGATGCCGGAGGTGGTAACGCTGACGCCCGCGCAGATCAGCCTCCTCACGGAAACGTTGCCGGTGCTGGCCGGCATCGGACTGGAACTGGAGGTCTTCGGCCGGGACGCCGTCGTGGTGAAGGCCATGCCGGCCGCTCTGCCGAATGTCGATGCCCGCCTGCTGGTTTCCGATCTGGTCGACCAGCTGGGCGAAGGCCAGGGGGCGCCTTCAATTGCCGAGAAAAAGGAAAAAATTCTGGCGTCCCTGGCCTGCCGCGCAGCGGTCAAAGCCAACGCGGATCTTTCCTCGAGTGAGGTCGCCGCTCTGTGTCGAGATCTGGAAAGGACCCCTTTTAACGCCACCTGTCCGCACGGACGCCCGACTCACGTCCGGTTTACGCTCTATGAAATCGAACGAATGTTCAAGCGCAAATAAGCCGCCCGGGATTCCCCTTTTGGTTCTGGGTTCTCCCACGGCAACGGGAAAAACCAGCCTTGCGCTGCAGCTCGCCCAATCCCTGGACGCGGAGATTCTCAACGCGGATTCGCTGCAGGTCTACCGTTATCTGGATATCGGCACGGCCAAACCGACGCGGACGGAAAGGGAAAGGATCAGACACCATCTGCTGGATGTGGTGGACCCGGACGAGGAATACAACGCGGCTCTGTATTGCGAGCAGGCCAGAGCTCTCATTGATGAACTGACCGGGAAGGGCAGGCGGGTGCTGGTCGTCGGGGGAACGGGCCTGTATATCCGGGCGCTTTTGCAGGGCATCATAGAGACGCCGCCCGTTGACGAACAAATCCGCAGCCGTTACCGGGAGATCCGGGACCGCCTCGGCAGGCATCATCTCCATGGCCTTCTGGAAAAACGGGACCCACAGGCGGCAAGCCGCATCAATCCCAACGATGCCGTGCGGGTGATCCGGGCGCTGGAGGTGCTGGACCAGAGCGGCCAATCCATCCTGGAGCTGCAAAAAAAGCATCGGTTTGCCGATTGTCCGTATGCGGTCTGTAAGATCGGCCTTCGCGTGGAACGAAGCGAATTAAAAAAGAGAATCCACCGAAGAACGGAGCAAATGATGGAAGCGGGTCTGCTCGAAGAGGTGCGTGGGCTTCTGGACCGGGGCTATCCGGAGACGCTGAAACCCCTTCAGTCCCTGGGCTACAAGCAGATGATTTCCTGGATACGGGGACGAAGCACACGGGATCAGGCAAAAGACGCAATCAACCGCGAGACCTGGCAATATGCAAAACGGCAGATGACCTGGTTCGGCGCGGACACGGCCATCCGGTGGTACGGGCCTGAAGAGACGGAGAAAATAGAACAGGAAGCACGGAAATTTCTGGCGCAATATTGACTTGACTTCGGAAGGCACTGAAGCTAATGATACAAAGTTTTTTGGGAAGGAAACGGAAGGAATTTTCAGGGAATAACCCTTTTGCAGAAAGGAGCGAAATATGGTTTGCCGCGCGAAAATGAACAGGTCCCTCTTTGTGATCGTTCTGTTTGCGGCCGTTCTGTCAGTGGTCGCCTGCGGGACGAAGGTCCGCCAGCCGGAAAGCGCGCTGGACACTCCCGAACATCACGTCTTTACGGGAATGAAGCTGGTCGATCAGGAGAAATATGCGGATGCCGAGCGGGAATTTCAACTGGCGCTGGAACTGAATGAAAAATATTCCAAAGCCTATACGGGAATGGGGCTGGCGAAAGCGGGCCTGCAGAACTATATCGCCGCCTTTGAACAGTTGGACAAGGCGTGGGGCACGGCGAAAACCGATGAAGAGCGGCTTGCCGTTCATATCGGTTATATCCGCGTGAATACACAGAGCAAGCAGGCCTGCATGAAAATCGGCGTAGACTGCGAGCAGGATACGTCTTGGCTGAAGAAGTGTGAAAGCTCCTATCAGGATGCGGTGAAGCTGGACCCGTCCTCCTCCTCCGCTCCTTATTTCATGGGGCTTGCGTACAAGACGGCTCTCGAGTACGGCAAGGCAGGCGCCATGTTCTCGAAAGTCCTTGAAATCCGGAAAGATTATGTCAGCCAGGCCAATGCCCAGTGGAATCTGGTCCAGAAAATTCAGCGGGCCATGCCCGGAACCGTGACGGGCAAAAAGATTGCCCTCCTGGAGAGTATTTCCCGCGCGGACGCCGCGGCTCTGTTCATGGAGGAGTTGAAAATCGACGTCCTGTACAAAAAGAGAACGCCCAAGACGTTTGACACGTCCTTCAAGGATCCCGAGAAGGCCGCCCGGAGCGTCGGGACGGACCGGCTGACGGCCAAAGACATTGCCAATCATCCCCTGAAAGCGGACATCGAGGGGATCTTGACCATCGGCGTTCGCGGCCTGGAGATCAATCCGCAGGGCAATTTCGAGCCCGCCGGCGCCCTGAACCGCGCCGAGTACGCCCTCATGATTGAGGACATTTTAATCAAAGTCACGGGCGACAACGCGCTGGCCACCCGCTTCATCGGTTCGACCTCGCCTTTTCCCGATCTCCGGTCCGACCTGCCGTACTTCAACGCGGTAATGGTGGTGACCTCCCGGGGCATCATGGAAGCGATGGACATCACAACCGGCGAATTCGCGCCGCTCAAGCCTGTTCCCGGAGCGGACGCTCTTTTGATGATCCGTAAAATCAAGGAAGAACTGAAATTCGATTAGAAAAGATTGAGTTTGGCACATTCAGGAGGCGGGAAGGGTTTTGTCCCGCCTCAAATTTTACGCGAGGACGGGGGATTCAAAAAACTCCGTCCGCAAAGGGCGGAGGCCCTTCTCGATTACACAAGGACAGGAGAGCAAGATTTCCATGGCAATGAAAGAGTTGGACAAGGCATTTGAACCGGCCGAGGCCGAAAAAAGACTGTATGAGTACTGGCTCGAGAACAAGTTTTTCCGCGCGAAGGACACCAGCGATGCGCCGCCTTTTTCCATCGTGATTCCGCCTCCCAATGTCACGGGCATGCTGCACATGGGCCATGCGCTGAACAATACCCTCCAGGACATCATCATCCGATTCAAAAGAATGCAGGGCTACAATACTCTGTGGATGCCGGGGATGGACCATGCGGGCATCGCAACGCAAAACGTGGTGGAGCAGCAGCTCCGCAAGGAAGGTCTTTCCCGGCACGATCTGGGCCGCGAAAAATTCATCGCCCGCGTCTGGAAGTGGAAGGAGCAGTACGGCGGCGTCATTATCAATCAGCTCAAAAGGCTGGGCTGCTCCTGCGACTGGGACCGCGAACGCTTCACCATGGACGAGGGCCTTTCCCAGGCGGTCCGTGAAGTTTTTGTCCGCCTTTACAACGATGACATGATTTACCAGGGGGACTACATCGTCAACTGGTGTCCCCGCTGCCACACCGCCATCTCCGACCTGGAGGTGGAGTTTAAACAGGATCAAAGCCATCTGTGGAACATCCGCTACCCGTTTGCCGACGGCACGGGTGAAATCGTGGTTGCCACAACAAGGCCGGAGACCATGCTGGGCGACACGGCCGTAGCGGTGCATCCCGACGATCCGCGCTATCGGAACCAGATCGGCAAAAAGGTCATTCTGCCGCTGATGAACAAGGAGATTCCGGTTATCGCCGACGATTACGTGACGATGGATTTCGGCTCCGGAGCCGTGAAGATCACTCCCGGTTCCGACCCCAACGACTTCGCCATGGCCCAGCGCCACAACCTGGAGATCATCTCGGTCATCGACGGAGAGGGGATCATCAATGAGTACGGCGGAGCCTACAAAGGACTGGATCGCTACGAAGCGCGCGACCATGTGGTTGCCGATCTGGAGAAGGGCGGCTATCTGGTCGGTATCGAGCCCTACGCTCATAACGTGGGGAAGTGCTACCGCTGCAAAACGGACATCGAGCCGATGGTGTCCAAGCAGTGGTTTGTCAAAATCAAGCCGCTGGCCGCCAAAGCCGTCGCCGCCGTCACGAAAAAGAAGACGAAAATTGTGCCCGCCTCCTGGGAGGCCACCTATTTCGACTGGATGAACAACATCCGCGACTGGTGCATCTCGAGGCAGTTGTGGTGGGGGCACCGCATTCCGGTATGGTATTGCGGCGACTGCGGCAAGGTGATCGTTTCCACGGTAGATCCCGAAAAGTGCCCTGTCTGCGACGGCTCCTCGCTCAAGCAGGACGAGGATGTGCTCGATACCTGGTTCAGTTCGGCCCTCTGGCCGTTCACGACGCTGGGCTGGCCCAAAAGAACGGAAGCCCTCAAAACCTTCTATCCGACGTCGCTGCTCATTACCGGATTCGACATTCTCTTCTTCTGGGTGGCCCGCATGATGATGATGGGCCTCTATGTGATGAAGGATGTGCCGTTTCGGGACGTCTATCTTCACGCGCTGGTGCGCGATGAAAAAGGCGACAAGATGAGCAAATCCTCGGGAAACAGCATCGATCCGCTCGTGATGATCGACCGGTACGGCACGGACGCGTTTCGCTTTACGCTGGCCGCCTATACCGCCCAGGGGCGCGATGTCCGCATGTCGCCGGAGCGCATCGAGGGTTACAAATTTTTCGTCAACAAAATCTGGAACGCGGCAAAGCTGACGCTTTCCAATCTGGCGGATTACGATGAAAAGGCTTCGCAAAACGAGCCCGACGCGCTGCCGGAAAAGTGGATCAAGGCAAAACTCAACGAGGCCATCGAAGAGGTGACGAGAAGCCTCGATGAATACCGCTTCAACGACGCGGCGGCCGCCATCTACAATTTCATCTGGCATGAATACTGCGACTGGTATCTGGAAGTGAGCAAACCCGCGCTGTACGGCAAACTCAGCCCCGGGCGCAAGCAGGCGACGCAGCGGACCCTGAAAGAAGTTTTCGCCGCCATGCTGCAGTTGCTGCACCCCTTTATGCCGTTTGTCACCGAGGAACTCTGGCAGGCCCTCTCCGGGAGCGGCGAACATTCCATTATGGTCAGCCGGTTTCCGACCGTCCGGGAAGAATGGAACTTCAAGGAAGCGGAAAAAGAAATGGAAATGCTCATGGACATCATCACCGCCGTCCGCAACATTCGCGGAGAAATGCGGATTCCGCCTTCCCTGAAGCTGAAAGTGCTGATTTCCGCGGCGGATGAGGCAACCCGGTCCTCCGTGGAGATGGGGGCAGGCTACATCGTCAACCTGGCCAACCTCGAGTCCCTGACGGCGGACGTGAATCTGGCGGAGCCCAAGGGCGTGGCCACGGGCGTGGTCGGCCGGACAAAAGTTTTCGTTCCGCTGGCCGGCATCGTCGATATCGCGGGGGAAAAGTCGCGCCTGGAAAAGGAGATCGCCAAGGTATCCAAAGACCTCGAGCAGAGCTCCCGGAAGCTGGCCAACCGGGATTTCCGCGACAAGGCGGCGCCGGAGATCATCGCGAAGGAAGAAGGCAAACTGAAGAGCTTCCAGGAAAAATTCACCGCCTTGGAAGGCGCGTTGAAGAAATTGAAAGAAATGACCCTGTAGGGAACGGTCGCAACCGTTCCCTGCGGTGCTGCGTTTGTTGAAATTTGAGGACGCGGATGGTTTCTTCCCGAATTCAAAAAATCATCAAGGCTGCCCTGGCCGAAGACATCGGCGCGGGAGATATTACCACGCAGGCCACCGTCAATCCGAAAAAGAAGGGCCGGGCGGTCGCGATCGCCAAGGAGACTTTTGTGGTCGCGGGCCTGGAGGTTTTTGAAGCGGCGTTTCAATGCCTGGACCCGTTCGTCACCGTCAAAAAAAAGGTCGCCGACGGAAGCCGGGTCACGAAAGGGGAGGTCCTCGCAACCGTGGAAGGCCGATTGGCCGCCATCCTGCAGGCTGAGCGCACCGCGCTGAATTTTCTGCAGCGCATGTGCGGCATTGCGACCCTGACCGCCGCTTATGTGGATGCCGTAAGCGGGACGAAGACAAAAATTTACGACACGCGAAAGACCGTGCCGGGGCTCCGGGTTTTGGACAAGATGGCCGTTCGCATGGGGTGCGGAGCCAATCACCGCATGGGCCTGTTTGACGCCGTGCTGATCAAGGACAATCATATCGCAGCGGCGGGCGGAATTGCCGCCGCCGTGGCGGCCCAGCGAAAACACCTGAAAAAGCCGGCGCGAATCGAAGTGGAAACCGGGAACCTGCGGGAAGTCCGGGAAGCTCTGGCCTGTGGAGCGGACATCATCATGCTGGACAACATGACCGTCAACGCCATGAAAAAGGCCGTTGCCCTCGTTGCGGGCCGCGCGCTCACCGAGGCGTCCGGCAACGTCACGCTGAAGCGCGTCGCCGAGATCGCCGCAACGGGCGTGGATATGATTTCCGTAGGCGAACTCACCCATTCGGTCCGCGCGGCCGATATATCTTTGAAGATAAAAGGCTGAAGACCGAAGACTGAAGGTTGAAGCAGGGATTGAGTTGCAAACGTTCCACCGGCAGCCGCCCTTCCCCTCAACACTTAAAACTTAAAACTTAAAACTTAAAACTTTTATCTTTTATCTCCATGTCTTTAAACCAATCATCCCTGAAAAAACATCTTGCCGGAAAATTCATCGGCCACACGCTGTACTATTACGAAGAAACCGGATCGACCAACGACGAAGCATTCCGGCTGGGCGTGCAGGGAGCCCCGGAGGGGACCGCGCTCATCGCCGAGCGCCAGAACGCGGGAAAGGGGAGAATGCAGCGGGCATGGCATTCTCCGCCGGGCGCCAACATTTACACCTCCATTATCTTACGTCCGCAATTCGAACCGGCCCGTGCGCCGCAGATTTCAATTACTGCGGGTGTGGCGGTCGCTGAAACGCTTGACCTCTATTGCCCGGGCAGCGTGTTTCTCAAATGGCCCAATGACGTGCTGATTCATGGGAAAAAGGTTTGCGGAATCCTGACGCAGATGAAAACGACGGGGGGCGCCGTCGATTTCGTTGTCGCGGGCATCGGCGTGAACGTCAACTGGAATCGGGAAGCATTTCCGGAGGATATTCGGGAAATGGCCACCTCCGTGTCGATGGAGGCCGGCCGGGAAATTTCCCGCCTCGAGCTGATCATTCTCCTGTATGAAAATCTGGCAAAATGTTATAGGGAGCTTACGAAAAACGGATTCGATCCCATCCGGAAAAGGTGGCTGGGTCGGACAAAGATGATCGGCAAGCCGGTTTCGGTTATATTTGGGGAGGAAGTGATCCGCGGAGAGGCGGTTGATCTGGACGAAGACGGCTCTCTGGTCCTTGTCGTGGACGGAAAGAAAAAGGTAAAGGTTGCGGCGGGAGACGCGACCGTCGGGAAGGAGTGAAGATGTATGCTGCTGGTGATTGACGTCGGCAATACCAATACCGTGCTGGGGCTTTATGACCGGGATCAGCTGTTGCATGACTGGCGGATCCGGACGGAAATCGATCATACCATCGATGAATACGGTGTGCTGATTTACAATCTGTACCAGTCCATCCGCATGAAGGCGAAAGAGATCAAATCCGTTCGGGCGATTATCATCTCCTGCGTCGTTCCGCCGATGCTCAATATCCTGGAGCCCCTGTGCGTCAAGTATTTCAACATCAAACCGATGATCGTCGGCCCCGGCATCAAAACGGGCATGCCGATCTTTTATGATAATCCCAAGGAAGTCGGCGCGGACCGCATCGTTAATGCCGTGGCGGCCTTCGAAAAGTACCGCCAGGAAACGATCATCGTCGATTTCGGGACGGCGACAACTTTTGACTATGTGTCGCCCCGCGGTGAATACATGGGGGGCTGCATCTCTCCGGGAATTGTGATTTCCAGCGAGGCGCTGTTTGAGAGGGCCTCCAAGCTGCCCCGTGTCGAATTCGGCAAGCCGAAGACCATCGTTACCAAGGACACCGTCAGCGCCATTCAGGCGGGCATCATGTTCGGCTACGCGGGACTGGTGGACGGCATCGTCAACCGGATGAAGGCGGAAGTCAAAAGCAATCCCCTGGTGATCGCCACCGGGGGCCTGGCGCGGGTGGTGGCGCAGGAAGCCAGGACGATCGACAAGATTGAGGAGATGCTGACGCTGGATGGTCTGCGGATCATCTACGAACGCAACAAGAAGTAAATCATGCTGAATGTCGGATTAACGGGCGGGATTGCCTGCGGAAAATCGACCGTTGCGGAAATGTTTGTTCGTCTGGGCGGTCACCTGATTGATTTCGACAAGCTGGCCCACGAAGTGCAGGAGCCGGGAAAACCCGCCTGGCAGGATGTCGTCCAGTGTTTCGGGCCCGAAATCCTATCGCCCGACCGGACCATCGACCGCGGCCGATTGGCCGCCATTGTTTTCCGCTCTCCGGAGAAACTCCGGCGGCTCAACGCCATCGTTCATCCCCGCGTGTTCGAGGAGTGGTGGTCCCGCCTCGAAGCCATCAAGGCCCAGAGCCCTCACGCCATTGTTTTTTCCGATGTACCGCTCCTGTTTGAAGGCGGAATGCAGCATCTGTTTGAACTGACGATTCTGGTCATGATCGAGCCCGACCGGCAGATTGAACGTTTGATGGCGCGCAACTCCGTTTGCCGGGAAGACGCCGAACTGAGGCTGGCCAACCAGATGCCGATTCACGAAAAGATCCGGCTGGCGACGATCGTGATCGACAATCAATGCGACATAGGGGAGACGGAAAAGAAGGTGGCGGTCGTCTGGGAGGATTTGGTGGCCAGGGAAAGGGCCAAGCCCTGAAGACGGAAGAGGAGCATCCTAACGAACAGCGGGTTTCCGGGAAAGCCCGCTCGAATACATTACAGAGAAGCGGAGGAAAAACATGATCGAAAAAAACGTCAAAACGGATTTCAGCGCGACCGTGTCCGAGCCCGTGATCGGAGAGGGCACGTATGTTCATCCCTTGGCGGCGGTCATCGGGAACGTGGAGCTGGGGAAAAATATCATGGTCTCGCCGATGGCGTCCGTGCGCGGCGACGAAGGCCAGCCGCTCCATGTGGGAGATGATTCCAATATTCAGGACGGCGTGATCATTCACGCGCTGGAAACGGAACTGGACGGCAAGCCTGTGGAAAAGAACCGAATGGAGGTGAACGGCAGGAAATACGCGGTCTATGTGGGAAACCGCGTGTCGCTGGCGCACCAGGTGCACATTCATGGCCCTGCCGTCGTACTGGACGATACATTTGTGGGGATGAGGGCGCTGGTCTTCAAATCATGGGTCGGGAAAAACTGCGTCCTCGAACCGGGTGCTACGGTCATCGGCGTCCGGGTGGCCGACGGACACTATGTGCCGGCGGGATCGATCGTCAAAACCCAGGCTGAGGCCGACGCATTGCCGGTGATCACCGCCGATTACCCCATGAAAGAAATGAACAAAGGCGTTCTGCACGTCAACAAAGCGCTGGCCAGGGGATACCTGGCGGCCAGGTGAAATTTCGGAGGACGGACAAGGCCGGCGGTGTTCCGAACCGCCGGCTGATTCTCGGCACGGCATGTTGATCAAGACCAAAATCTCTCCGCATCATCTCCCTCCCGGCGTTTGCCTTTCCTGCGGCGCAGGAAACATCGGGAAGCGCCGCTACTGCACCGTCCAATGCCGCCAGCAGCTCCGGCAGAGGCTCAACACGCGCAGCGGACTGCTGCAGGCCCTGAACACGCGCTACGCGACCTTCTATTTCACGGAAACGCTGATTATTCTGGATGTGGTTCCGCGCGGCATTCGCGAGGTATTCCGCTTCCAGGCTCGCCGCACGGCGGGGGCAAAGCCGGCCGAAGATTTCGGCAGGATGAGCAATTGGCTGGGGGATGCCTGGTGGGCTGAAGAAAGGAGAACCACCAGGAACTATCTGGCTTCCAGGCGCGTCCTGGAAATGGCCGAGCGACTGGTTATGGCGGAGGGACTGAGGCGCCCCAGATGGATGAGAGCTCCCTCCATTAAACCGGAAAGCATGACGCTGCTGGAGATTTCCAAAGCGGATCTCGCATCTCCCGGCCTGGGAAAAATCATCCGGAACGCCTACCGCCGTCAGGCCAAAATTCATCATCCCGATGCCGGAGGGACGGCGGCCGCCTTTCGCCGGCTTCACGCCGCCTATCAGGATTTGCTGCGCTGGGCCGATCATCCCACCTTCGTCCGCCGCCGCGGTTTCCCCGACAAATGGTACTACGACGGCGACAACAAGAAATGGGTACAGCCGGTGACGGCGAGAAAAGGATGAAGATCGCTTTTCCGGCTTTAGGGATGATGCGGGATTTCCGATGTGATATCGCCCCGTGGATTCGTTTGCCTTGACTATTTCTCCATATTGTTATTAGATCATACCGCTGCATTGAACTTTAAAAACACATTTTCATATGGTTGCCCGCTTTGAAATACGGAAGATATGTATTTACATGCATATTTGAAGATGACGCGGCATTGCCATCTTATAAAGGGTCAACCCTGCGCGGGATTTTCGGCCATGCGCTGAAGAAGGTTGTCTGTGCCCTGAAAAAGCACGATTGCGCCGACTGTCTGCTGTCTGATCGCTGTATTTATCCAACGGTTTTTGAAATACCCGCAACGACCGGTGAAGCAACAGGGCGCAAACGCATCGCACAGCCGCCCCATCCTTATGTCATCGAACCGCCCGCCGATACCCAAACCCGCTATGCCCAAGGTGACACCCTGACATTTTCGCTTCTTTTGTTCGGGGCCGCCTGCGAAAATCTTCCCTATTTCATTTACGCGTTTGAACAGATCGGCTCAAGCGGAATCGGCAAACGTATCGATGGAAGACGCGGGACTTTTTCGCTTCAGCAGGTGCGTACGGAAAGCGGGCTTGTGTATGACAACGCTGACGGAAAAATCCGTAAGCCCGCCGAAAAGACGGAAATATACGACGAAACACTATTAAACGAATCAGACCCCGGACTTTACGATGTCGAACTGCAGCTCGTCACGCCGCTTCGCCTGAAATATCAAAACGATTTTCAAGCAGATCTGCCGTTTGACGTGCTCACAAGGACCATGCTGCGGAGAATTTCCTCTCTTTTTCAGTACCACGGAGGCGGAGAGCCGAAACTGGATTACCGCGGTCTTGTCGCGCGCGCGAAAAACGTCGCCGTTAAAGAATCTCACATCAGCTGGTACGACTGGCGGCGTTACTCCAACCGACAGGAACAGGCCATGATGATGGGGGGAATGGTGGGAAAAATTCTCTATGAAAACGTCCCGGGTGAGTATTGGCCGCTTTTGAGATTCTGCGAGCTGGCTCATCTGGGGAAAGCGACGACATTCGGACTGGGGAAAATTAAATCTGAACGGAAATAGGGGATTCCATGTCCAACATCCTTCTGGCCATTGCGGGGCTGAGCCCTCAGGTCATCACCGAGACCCTCTATGCCCTTCATCAAGACGGAATCTGCATCGATGAAATCTCCGTCATCACCACCAGCACAGGGCGCGACCGAATCCTCTCCGGGCTCCTTGCGCCGCAAGACGGTTACTTTCGCCGGTATCTGAGAGAATACGGCATCGACCCCCGTACGATTTGCTTTGCTCCTGACTCGATTCACGTTCTGCGCGACAAATCCGGACGGCCCCTGGAGGACATCACCGGCGCGTCAGACAACGAAATCCTTCTTTCCGCCTGCCTTTCGCTTGCGCATCGATTCACCCGGAAACCGGAAGACAACGTCTTTTTTTCCATTGCGGGCGGTCGCAAAACAATGAGCGCCTGCCTCATGACCGCCGCGGAGCTTTACGGCCGTGCGCAGGACCGTATCTACCATGTACTCGTCTCGCCGGAATTTGAAAATCACCCGGATTTTTACTACCCGCCCGCAAAGCCGTTTATGTTGGAGATGCACGGCGAAAAGGGCAGTAAAATACTGAGAGACACATCTTCCGCATCCATCACCCTGGTTTCCATACCCTTCATATCGCTGCGAGGCGCCATCACCGATCCCGCCACCGGCCGTGTTCAGCCGCCCGCGCGGATTCTTCGCCACCTGATTCGCGAACGGGAAGAGCCGCTGATTGTAGATCTGGTCAAGGGGAAAATTATCTACAAAAAGAAAGAACTGACGATGATGCCGTCGCGTTTGGCGCTCTATGCTTTTTTTGCCGGTCGGAAACTAAAATGCCGTCTGGTGCGTGCAGGCTGCAGCGGCTGTGCGGAGTGCTACCTGGACTACGAACAAATCAGTGAGGCGCAGACAGACATTACGGACATTTACAAAAAGCTGGGCGGAATCACGGAAAACAAAGGCATCTGCGCGCTGGAAAAAGAGGAATTGCGCTCTTATGTCAGCAAAATCCGTCAGGACATCGTGCGTGTTTTTGGCGTTCAGGCCGCGTCGGAACTGACCGTTCACGCCGTCGGCAAAAAACCGGACACGCGCTACGGCATCGGTCTGGAGAGGGAAAAGATAAAATTGATTAATAAAAAGGACAATCAATAGTCTGCTTTGACGCCGACTATGTGACCGTGAATACCTTTAGCAATCACCGCGGCAACGTTGCCGGGATGGAGAAGCTCAATGATTTTCTGCTATCGACCAAAGCAAAGATGCGAAGGAGGGATTTTATGGACGATACCGTTTTGAAAGTGGCTCTGGCCGGCCTGCTGCACGACATCGGAAAACTGGCGGAGGATGCCATGTATGTCACGCCGGAGTATCTCAATGCAAACGCAGGCCTATATCAACCATTTTATAATGGCCACCATACACACAGACATGCTGTTTATACGGCTGCTTTTGTTGAGCAGATTGAAAAATTGTTGCCCCGACAGTTGAACAAAGCACAGTGGGGGCTGGATGACCCATTTATCAACGTCACAGCGGGGCATCACGTTCCCCAAACCCCCCTGCAATGGATTATTGCCATTGCCGACCGTCTCAGCAGCGGCTGGGACAGAAAATCATTTGATGAGTACAATCAGGCCATCGCTTTTCAGGATTACAAAAAAACGCGCTTGCTGCCGCTTTTTGAGGGTTTGCTCAGAAGTTCATCGGATGATATCGGTAAACTTTCCTACAGGTATCCGCTGAAGGAAATATCGCCACTCAACATTTTCCCGGGATTAAAAACAGAAGTCATACCGGAAGATAATGAAAAAGCGCTCGAAGAATACAAGGATCTTTTTGATGAATTTGTTGATGCGCTGGAGCGGATTCTCCACAAAGAAGAAAACCTGCCTCTCTGGTTTGAGCATTTAGACTCTCTGATGCTGATCTACACATCGGCCATCCCTGCGGCCAGAGCAGGAAAGGTCGTGCCGGATGTTTCTTTGTATGATCATTTAAGGAGTACGGCCGCGATTGCCGCCTCCCTGTATCTTTACCATCGTGATACGGACAGCCTGTCGGTTGGGGCGATTCGCGAGCGGGAGCAGAATAAATTTCTTCTGATTGGCGGTGATTTTTACGGCATTCAGGATTTTATCTTCAGTGACACGGGTACATCGGCGCGGCACCGTTCAAAAATTCTGCGGGGCCGATCGTTTGCCGTCTCGTTGATTTGCGAACTGGCAGCCGATATGATCTGCCGGGGTATTGGTCTGCCTTCGACATCGGTTCTGCTTAACGCCGCGGGAAAATTTACAATTCTCGCACCCAATACCGGAGAGGCGAAACAGGCCGTTTATCGCGCAAAAAGCGCCATCAATGAGTGGCTGATCGAGAAAACCATCGGCGAAAGCGCGTTTGGCGTTTCCATGATCGAAGCGAAACCAGCCGATTTTGAATCGGGGAATTTCCTGCAAACGTATGAGCGCCTTTCCGATGAGATGGCGCGCCAAAAATTTCGCAAGTTTGATCCGGCAACGGATGCGGGCGTTGTAGAAGGCTTTCTCGATTCATTTGACAATACACTGAATCCGCCCATTTGTCCTTACTGCGGCAAAAGGCCATCCAGCCGGTTAGCCGAAGCGCAGAAGAAAGATGCAGATGATCAATCGCTGTGCGCTGTTTGCCGCGACCATATCTTTTTGGGCGAAAACATTGTCAGGAAGAACCGCATTGCCATAACCGTCAGGGATGCCGACATCAAAGGTGATAACACGAAACTGCTTGAGCCGATATTTGGCGAATATCAAGTCGCCTTTATTGATGGCGGACTGACGCAAATGGCAAAAAATGGCCAGTTGCTCAAGTACTGGGATATTGCGATAAGCGTCGAAGGCCAGGTTGCCAAAGATGTCACGTCACGTTTTATCAACGGTTATGTTCCTGTCTATGATGAAGAGGACCATTACGATGACCGGATTCTCGAAGGCGTAAAAAGTGAAGAAAAGAAGCTCGAACTTGTTGAAGCGGTAAAGGAAAACCGGCCGAAAACCTTCGCGCACCTTGCCTGCAAGGCTATGAACCCGCTGGCGGATGAAAAGAAAAAATACGTCGGCATTCAGGCGCTGGGCATATTAAAAGCGGACGTCGATCATCTGGGCATACTCATATCCTGCGGAATTCCCAAGGAGCGCTTTTCAATGTCGCGTCTGGCCACCTTAAGCCGCCAGATGAATGCCTTTTTCTGTCTTTATTTGCCGTATGCTTTAAAAACAGAAGCGGCGTTTAAAGATATTTACACGGTTTTCGCAGGCGGTGACGACCTTTTCCTCATCGGGCCGTGGAACCGTATTCTCGATCTTGCCGGCTATCTGAAAGAACGGTTTGAAGCTTACGTGTGTAAAAATCCGGAAGTGCATTTTTCCGCCGGAATCAGTCTGCAAAAGGCAAATACGCCGGTTGCCAAAATGGCCGACGACGCGGAGTCCGCTCTGGATGCTTCCAAAAATTGCGGGAGAAACCGGATCACCGTTTTTGGCGAAACGGTAAAATGGACTGAATTTGAAGACCTTCAGCGCATAGCAAAAACGATGGAAACCTGGCGCAGTGAAAATCTGGTCAATAACGCCGAATTGTTCCGCCTCAACCGTTTCATTGCTATGGCCGGCCTGGAAAAGACGCTGATGGAAGAAAAGGAAATCCATCTGGACGATATGGAGGCGCTGAAGTGGCGGGCGCTTTTCCGCTACAGCGCGGAGCGCAACATAGGTAAAAATGTCAAGGATGCGGAAAAGAAAGAAGCGATCAGGCAAGATTTCAACCAGGTGGCGGCCTGGCTGGAAAACTACGGAGGCGCTCTCAGAATAGCGCTGTGGAATGTCATTTATAATAATCGGTAAGGAGGGATGTGATGAGTAAGATTACTTTTTACAAGGACAAAGCAAAAGCAATTATCGATCCGAAGCTTTTTTCTGATGTTGCCGAACAAGCTGCAGATGAAATTGCCAGATCAGGTCAGACGCCATCGCGGGACGGACGTCCTCCACGCCTAGATCACAACAAGCGCACTCAAATTCGCAAGTTTTATGATGAGGTTGTCCGTTTGAACGCTACGGCAAAGGCAAATCCCGAAGATTGGAACACGATTTTACCGTTCATCAACATGCTGATCGCCAAGGCGGCATACGCCAACGGCAGAAACAAACTGGTGACGGATGAATTTGTCCATCTGCTCAAAGACTGCATCGCCCAAGTGCAGCAACCGGCGGATCTTGATGTTTTTGCTAACTTTTTTGAGGCCTTCATGGGCTTTTACCGGAAACATGAATAGGAGGAATAACTCATGCAGCTTACAGATATTAAAGAAATCAAAGGTAGAATCATACTGAAAAGCGGTCTTCACATCGGCGCGGGCGACACGGAAATGCACATCGGCGGAACGGACAATCCTGTCATCAAACACCCGCACACGCAGCAGCCTTACATTCCCGGTTCTTCTTTAAAAGGGAAAGTCCGGTCGTTGCTGGAAATGGAAAGCGGATTGATGGCTAAGACCAAAGGCGAGCCGGTAAAGGTGAAAACCTTAAAAGACTTAAGCGGCGAACAAGAAAGCAAGTGCAAGAAAATCCTCAAGATTTTCGGTTCAAGCGGCGCGGATTCGGACGAAAACGCCTATGCGCTCGGGCCGACGCGTGTATCTTTTGCAGACTGTCCGCTCAACGCCCAATGGTGCGAAAAAGCCAAGAAGAACCGATGGGACTATTTCGAAGTTAAATCAGAAAATTCCATTAACCGTATCGAAGGGACAGCGCGCAATCCCCGTTTTACGGAACGTGTTGTCGAAGGCACGGAATTCGACTTTGCCGTGACGCTCAAACTGCTGGGTGAAAACGAGAACGAACTTTTCGAATACCTGCTCGACGGCTTGAAGCTTCTGGAACTCGATGCTTTGGGCGGAAGCGGCAGCCGGGGATATGGGAGGATACAATTCCAATTCGACGATGCGACCCTTCAGGAAAAATTTCAAAACAGAAAACCATTTGCCAGTGGAGGAAAATAATCGTGAAACTCTATGAGATCACCATTCGGCCCGTGTCCGGATTCGGCACACCGCTTAAAGGTGACACGCTTTTTGGCCATTTTTGCTGGCAGGCTGCTTACGATGCAACACTCCTCAACGGGGGATTGGATAAATGGATCGCCTGTTACGGTGAGAAGCCCTTTGCAGTATTTTCAACCGCCTGGCCTAAATTCAGCGACGGCAAAAAGTCGTATTACACCGTAAAAAGACCGGATTTGCCGCTTTCTTACCTGTTTTCCGTAAAAGCCGACGATCGCAGAAAAACCATGACTCAAAGGAAGGAAAACGCCGCAAAAAAATGGATGCTGTTGCCGGAAAATTTGCGGATGCTCCGGTCTGCAGATCTATTCAAAAATGACAAAGAAATCATGGCGATGGCGTTTGCATCGGTTACGGAAGAGACCAAAAAGATAATGCGCGGAAAAGCAAAAAGGAAATTGAGTAGAGAGCATCTTCAGTCGCACAACACCATTAACCGTTTAACGGATACAACCGGAGGAGGCATGTTTGCCCCTTATGAGCAGAGAGCCGATTTTTATTATCCGGAAACCGAACTGGCGGTTTTTGTCCTGATTGATGAAGACGCCACCGATATTGACCGGGTTGCGATCGCCTTGGAACGGATCGGGCGGTTCGGATTCGGAAAGGATGCATCAACAGGCTGGGGGCGTTTCGATATGTGCAGCACAGAGGAAAAAGCCATGCCGGATGCGCGGGATGCCAACGCCTGTTATACACTGGCGCCATCGCTTCCGGAAAAGGGGAAGTTCCGTGACTGGTCCTTTTCACCGTTTACAAGGTTCGGGCGACATGGCGACCTTCTGGCGCGCTCGGCAAACCCCTTTAAAAGCCCCGTCATCATGGTTGATGAAGGCGCTGTTTTGATACCCGAAGACATCCACGCTATGAACAAACCCTATCTTGGACGACCTGCTTTTTATGTGTCCAAAGCCATGCCTGAAACGGTTGTTCAGGGCTATACGCCTTGGCTGCCTTTTACATTGGAGGTATGACATGGAAGAAAATAAATTTTACATCCGTATAGCATCGCCGGTTCATGTCGGTTGTGATGAAGTTTATGATCCGACAGGATTTGTTCTCCATGAAGAGTCGGGAACGCTGACAGCTTTTGAGCCGATGGATTTTTTCAGAAGCCTCCCGCCACAGGACAAAAGTCGCTATGCAGCAATTTGCAGCAAGGGAACCATTGAATCTATTCTTGAACTCTACAAATTCATGCGTGGCAAGCGCTTTGTCGGGCATGATGTCCGGATATGTAAAGGTTTAATTGCGCAATATCAGAAGACGCTGGGCATTCCTGTTGGCGATAGAAAAAAGATTCAACAGGAACTGAATAATTTTTCCATCAGCCGGACGGCGTTCAATCCACTCACGCAAAAGCCCTATATTCCCGGCTCGGCCATCAAGGGCGCGTTTAGAACTGCATACCTGAATTATTTAGCGAAGGAGAGAAATGTTCATTTGGATCGCCGGGACAGGAATTTTGCCAATGCATTGGAAAAGGAGCTTCTGCAGTATCAATCCCTGGAAAAAGACCCCTTCCGGTTACTGAAAGTGTCTGATTTTCATCCCGTCGGCCCTTGTGCGACAAAAATCGCGTATGCCGTCAATGCCAAGAAAACTCCTTCAAAATTCGAGGCCAGAGGCCCTTTCCAGATTTTGGAAATTATAGAACCGGGTGCTGTGTTTGCCGGAACCATTCAAACTCTCAATCCCCTCGCGCGCGATGTCATCAAAGCGCCTTTGTCTAAAGAAAAGGTGCTGCAAAGCGCAACAATTTTTTACGAAAGAGAGAAAAAGCGTGAAAACGAAGAACTTGAAATTGCAGGGTTACCGATTTTTAAACCTGCAGAAAATGGTGATCTTATACCGCTGCGACTTGGCCGCCATTCCGGCGCGGAATCGCTGACAGTTGAAGGCTACCGCCACATCAAAATCATGAAGAAAAGAGGCGAAAGGACTGATGATGCGGACAAAGCCACAACTTTCTGGCTTGCATCGGATGCTTCGGACAGAAAAACGGCCCAGATCCTTGAACCCTTTGGCTGGGCTGGTCTGGGACGAATGACCAATGCTCTGAATGACGAACTGACAGCCCTTGCGAAAATACAGGAAAAGGAAGGTGAGAAAACCGTATCGCTATCGCCCGCAGAACCGTCTATTCAATCAAAAAACGCCGTCCCGCCTCCGCACATAGAGGAAGTCTGGGAAAACGCCTTTGTCAGTTTTAACGCGGGAAGCGGCGGGGTTGTTACCGCGCAGGGGCCGGAAAAGAAAACGGCGGAAATCCGGGGGAAGGACAAAGCTATTTCTGCAACGGATGAAGGACTGCGCAAAAAACTTTTTGACGGAAAAAAGACGTTGCCCAAAGCCCGGGTTACCGTCCGCAAAGCCGGCAACGCGTGGGAAATTGTCAAAATTGAGCCGGCGGGGTGAGAGAATATTTGTTTACGAAACAATACAAATATGTATTATAACGTAATCAATTATGAAGACTTATCGTGAAACCCATATCCGCCAGGCTGAAATTGCCCAGCTCATCTTGCTGCATCAGCTCTATGCGCAAAAAGAGAGCCGCCATCTGATTTTTCAGGGCGGCACGGCCATTCGCTGGTGCTACGGGGGAAGCCGTTTTTCCGAGGACCTCGATTTTGTAACGACGCTGGCTCCCGAAGCCATTGAACCTCTCGCACAGGCAACTGTTCGCGGCGCGGAAAAACTCATGGTTCCGCACTTCGGCGCTGGCGCCGTCTCGCTCATTGCCAAAAAATCGCGAAGTGACGCCTTCAAATGCTTTGTCGATTTTCAGCCGCAAACCCGTCGGGGAAAAATCTCCATCAAATTGGAATTCGAGGGTCTCAAGCCTGGAATGCTCCCAGATACGCAAAACCATGTCATGGCGACGCTTGGCTCCGTCGCATATCTGATTGCCGCAGGCGAGTTCCGCGTTCCCAGACCCAACGCGGTATTGGTCGCACAAACACCGCAGGAAATTCTCTCCGATAAAATCCGCGCGCTTCTGGAACGCCCCTATCTAAAAGGCAGAGATTTTTACGATTTGTGGCACCTTCGGGATGTCTTGAAAACAGCCCTTGATATCAACATTGTGCAGCGCAAGTTTACCCTTTACCGGGCAGCCTTTACCGCGACACGGCCCGTCGCTTTCTTTACGAAGCCGACAAAGCAAAATGAAAAACAGATGCGCGAAGCCATCGAACAGGATCTTTCGCGGTTTTTGCCGTCCGACGTTCTGGAGGTTCACCGCGTGGAGAAATTCGCATCCTTTCTGACCGCGACCTGTTCGGTTTTTGCCGAACTTGAATCCAAAGGAGTGCGCCTGCCATGACTGCCATTGAGGTGTTAATGCAACTGCCCAACCTGTTTCGCCACGCCGATGCCGCGAAATTCACGAGCAACGCCAACGTCTTTCTTACGCGGGCACAGTCCAGAGGCTTGGTCGAACGGGTGGCGAGCGGTGTTTATCTCAACCGCCTGCGGGAACCAACTCCAGCCATCGAAGAAGTTGCCTGTTTTTTGCGAACTCCTTCTTACATTTCTTGTGAGTGGGCGCTCAACCGACATGGCGTGCTGCTTCAGTCGCCGACCGTTTGCACAGTGTTGACGCTCACGCCCTCCGTCGGCAAGTCGCGCAATGTCCGCTTTGGCGGCGTGACGATTGAATTTTCGAAGATCGCGCCCCGGCTTTTTAGAGGTTTTGAAACAAAAGACGGCTTCAACCTTGCAGGTCCCGAAAAGGCTCTTCTCGACACGATTCACCTTCGAAGGCGCGTCCCGTTTGCCGACGAGCTGGAACTGGACCGGCTGAATCGGGAGAAACTGCAAACGCTGGCCGGAGAATTTCCAAAGGTCGTGCAAAAGCGTTTAAAAGTTCTAAAGGAGGCGAATGGCTAAATATATTCTGAACACTCCGGTGTTGACCGATTACGGCACGCACCGGTTTGACAAAACATCGCCGGAGGATGCCCGAAAGATGGCAAAAAACGCGATGCGTCCGTCGGACATAAAGAGACGGGAAGAGGCTTGCAAAATATTGCTAAGTATATATAATTAACAATAATGATAATTATCTATATCTGGTAGATAAATGGATCGGTTGCAGATACTCGGCAGAAAAGATTATTTTACACTCCGCGATGCGGCGCAGGCATTTGGTCTTGCGCCCGCGTCCGCCCGTGTGCTTTGCAGCCGTTACGTCCGAAAGGGGCAGATAATCCGTTTGAAGAATAATTTCTACATCACCGCCTGGCACTGGGAAAATCTGAAGCGCCTTGATTTGTTCAGAATAGCCAATGTTTTGCAGGTTCCTTCCTATCTTTCGCTGATGACGGCGCTCGCGTATCACGACGTCACTACGCAGGCACAGCAGGACTACGTTGAGAGCGTTTGCCTGAAACGGACAGTGACCTACACCGTCCGTGGAATCGTTTTTCAGTATACAAAAATCGCAGAACGTTCTTACGGCGGGTTTGTCCGAAAGGATGGACTGTTTATCGCGACGGCGGAAAAGGCGCTCCTGGATGCGGCCTATCTGTATTCCTTCGGAAAATATAAATTCGACCGGGATTCGCTGGATTTTAGTAAATTGGATATGAAAACATTGAAAAGCCTGATGAAGCATTATCCGCAAAAAACAAAAGATACGGTGAATCGTATATGCGGGACTTGATATTGCACGAACAATTCGAGCTGGACGTGTTAACGCGACTGCAAAGCGGCCGGCTTCTCGACGCGCTGGTCTTCACCGGGGGAACCATGCTGCGCCTTTGCCACGGTCTGGATCGCTATTCTGTCGATCTGGATTTCTGGGCGGCCAAATCCGGCATGGACTGGACAACGTATGCCCGAAAACTGAAATCGCATTTATCACCGCATTATCAAATTATGGATGCGGCAAATAAACGTTTCAGCCTTGTGGTTGAATTGAAATCCGCAGCGTATCCGAGATCCCTCAAAATTGAAATCCGCAAAGAAGTCAAGGAGGTGTCAACGGAAACCAGCATCGTTTACAGTCCGCATGCCAAGGCGCAGGTGCTTATGAAGACCGCGACGCCGGGTGCCATGATGCAAGCCAAGATTGCTGCTTTTCTCGATCGGGGAGAAATCCGCGACGCCTACGACATGGAGTTCCTTCTAAAACGAGGTGTTCCCCTGGCAGCGGATAGCAAGACCATTGCGCGGCTGCTTTCAGGCTTGGAAAAGCTCGGCAAAAAAGACTATTCTGTCAAGCTCGGATCGCTCCTACCCGCCGGGCTGCGGGCATATTACCGGGAAAACGGATTTCGGATTCTGAAAGAGCATTTAAACAATGAACTCTCAAATTTGGAAAAAGGGAGGAATGCGTGAAAAAAGTAATGATTTTGTCCGTTGGCGGATCTGCTGAACCCGTGGTTAATGCCATAAAAAAAGGAAAAGCGGACTACTGCTACTTTTTCTGCTCCTCCGGGCCCAAGGGAAGCGAACACTTGATCGATGACACCGGTGACCCTTGCGGGGATACGCGCAAGGTGAAATATCCAGAATGTGCTTGGGAGTTTTTCACCGGCAATCCCAAAGGGCCTTCCATCGTTTCTCAAACAGGACTGTCCCGCCAGCAATGGGAAATAATCAAAATTGCAGATCCAGACGATTTGGATGAATGTTACCAAGCGTTGATGACTGTGAAGTCTAAAATCCACGAAACCTACGGTGATGCGTGCACGGTGATTGCGAATTACACCGGCGGCACCAAAACCATGTCCGTTGCGCTGGCGTTGATGGGCATCTTCAACGAATCCTGGCAACTCAACATCAACAAAGGGCCGCGCCATGATTTAATCAAAGTTCGCATCGGCGACACTCCGGTGGTTGTTGACAAATGGCGGCTGTATGGCGAGCATCAGTTGATGATCGCCAGAAAAGCGATTCAGCAATATGATTATGCTCATGCCGAAAACGTTTTATCGGATGTTCTTTTGCATCCGTTGGATAAGGCGACCAGCGGACAAGTCCATGACGCCATCAATGCATGTCGCGCTTTCGATCAATGGGACAAATTCAATCATGAAAGCGCACTGGATTTGCTGGCCGGATGCAAAGCAAAATACCCGGATCTGATTATAGCCCTCAAGAAGATCCTGGGACGTCAACGCGTTGTTTCCGGCTACGAACTGGTAGGTGACCTTATCAACAATGCGGAAAGGCACGCCCATCGAGGTTATTTCGACGACGCAGTGGGCAGGCTTTACCGTGCCACGGAAATGTTTGCCCAGATACGCCTGAAAATCACCCACCATCTTGATTCCGGTGAAATGAAACTGGGCAATCTTCCGGCTGAAATACGACCTAAATATCAAACCCGTGTTCGCGAGAATAACCGCCTTCTTCTGGGTTTGCGTGACGATTATGCGCTTCTGGCCGATCTGAATGATCCAATAGGCACCCTGTTTGAAAGCCGGAGCCGGAAAATCACGGATATTCTAAAAAAAAGAAACGACAGCATATTTGCGCATGGCGTGCGTCCACTGTCTGACAGTGATTACCGGAAAGTCAAAGAAACGCTTGCCGGTTTTATCGAGGAGAGCGCGGCGGCAAATGGGATAGAATATTGTGTTCCGCAGATGCCGCAGGAAGGAATTGTGTAATTATCCCGCATTGCGGGAATGAAAAAAATCGTTCTTTGACAACCGAATATCGTAAAAATTAAACGAAACCTTAATCCGGACAGAGGCGGCAACGTTGCCGCCGTTGAACCGGGCGGCGGTGCTTTTCTATAATCCTTTCCACGGGGCGCGACAAGCCGTCCCGTGGAAAGGAGGATTCCATTATGGTCGTTTACATCAACACACAGGGGGCGAGGCTCGTCAAGGAAGGCAGGCATCTTCTGGTGAAAAAGGGCGAGGACACCTATCACACGCTTTTTACCTACAAGCTCCGTCAGATCGTTATTTTCGGCAACGTGGAAATCACACACCGGGCGTTGGCTCAGATTATGCGATACGAAATTGATACCGTTTTTCTTACACAAAACGGCCGTTACCTGGGAAGGATTGCTTCGCCTGAATCGAGAAACGTGCTTTTGCACAAACGGCAATACGCACTTCTTGACGACAACGTCTTTACTGCAAAGATGGCGCGTTCCATTGTGGCAGGGAAAATGGCCAATATGGCAACACTCTTGATGCGGATGCGCCGTAGCCGTAATGCCGACATTGCCGGAAGAAAGGCTCGCGAGATCCAGGATCTGATGCCGCTTTTGGACAAGGCGGGCAATGTGGACAGCATTCGTGGTTACGAAGGCCGGGCAAGCGCTTTGTATTTTGAGGCGTTTCCGGCCGGCTTTGTGGAAAAACAGGATTTTACGCGACGTGTCCGAAGGCCGCCGACCGATCCGGTCAACTCCATCCTGTCGCTTACTTACACGTTTTTGATGAATCGTGTTTATGCGGCGGTGCGCTTAGCGGGGCTTGACCCCTATCCCGGTTTTCTTCACGCCATAGACTATGGCCGCTACTCCCTTGTTCTCGATTTGATGGAAGAGTTCCGCACCATTATTGCCGATACGCTCACCCTTTCTCTGTTCAACTTAAAGATTTTGCAGAAAGACGACTTTTACGAGGAGAAGCCGGAAGAGAGGGATCGAGTGCCTGAGGAAGCGATCAACAATCCGGTAATGGACGTGAGCCGCGATCCGATTGGCTGGATTTCCGGCAACGAGACGGATTCCGAAGCGTTCGACATACCCGAGCAGAGAATGGAAGATTCTAATGCCGCGTCGCGACCGACAGGCAAGTATCCCGTTAAACTTCTGCCGGACGCTTTCACTCGGGTGATTGAAGCATTCGAAAAGAAGCTGACAACGGAATTTTACTATCCGCCCGCCGAGCGGACACTGACCTATGCCGACGCCTTGATTTATCAGGCCGGGCACTACCGCAAGGTTATAGAAGGCGAGGCGCAGGTTTATCAGCCTGTGTTGTTGAAATGATCACACTGATAACTTACGACATCACCGAGCCCAAAAGGCTCAACGCCATGAGAAATTTTCTCAAGGAATACGGTTTGCGGACACAGAAATCCGTTTTTGAATGCGACATTGACGATGTGGCGCTCAAGTGCATCCGGGCATACTGTCGGGACAATCTGGACATTGCAAAAGACTCCGTCCGCATTTACAAAATATGCAATCGCTGTATAAACAAGGTGAAAATTTCCGGCACCGGCCTCAAAGTGACGCAACTGGATTATATGATTTTGTAAAATGTCCCCTTTTGAGGGAGCGCTGGGGAGGAAACTCATGAACATGATCGTCGCTTATGATATAACCGATGAGAAGCGCCTGACACGCGTGGCTAAAGTCATGCTGGACTACGGCATTCGCGTGCAGAAATCCATATTTGAAATATCGGCCACAAACACCATTTTTCAGGAAATGAAAAGACGCGTGGAAAAAATTATTGTCGCTGAACAAGACGGCGTAAAATATTTTCCGCTTTGCGAACGTTGCGCCGGTACGGTGGAGATCATCGGCCAGGGGCAGTTTACCGATCCGGACAGCGAGTATTACGTTTACTGATGTCCTTTAGCTCTTGGTCCCATGCAAGCGGGATCAAATGAACCTGTGCTCAGAAAATGAACTTTCTCGTAAATAATTGAATTCACTTGTTTATTTAAAATAGATGCCTTGCCGGTTCGCGCATTTAATAAATGACTAATAATAACAAGGCATTATCATGTATTATGTCAATGCGAAGGGAGGTGATTCTTGTGACGACGATTTTCTTGAGGGGCGGTTCGCGAAAAAGGGTGCTTATGAAATTGTTTTTCTTGAGAGAAACAGATACGCAGAACGAAGCGACCTGATTCACGAAGGGATTGCGACCTTCTTCTTTTTTTTCCAACATCTCCAACAACTCGATAGCGTAGGAACGAAGCGACCTGATTCACGAAGGGATTGCGACCGGGCAACCCCGTTTTTGTTCTTTCAACTCTAAGTTCCGAACGAAGCGACCTGATTCACGAAGGGATTGCGACTTCATAATCCTCCTCCTTTCATTCTCCACGGGATACGGGGAGAAGAACGAAGCGACCTGATTCACGAAGGGATTGCGACGCGTATGCCTTGTCAATGTCAATCGTGACTCGCGAACGAAGCGACCTGATTCACGAAGGGATTGCGACGAGGCCGGGGTGCCTCGTTACGATAACATCTAACGCCGAACGAAGCGACCTGATTCACGAAGGGATTGCGACACGCGTGGGGGATGACTTTTGTGCTGAGGTCGGCCAAGAACGAAGCGACCTGATTCACGAAGGGATTGCGACCATTTGTCAAGATTGATCATGTCGAATCAAAGACGGGCGGAACGAAGCGACCTGATTCACGAAGGGATTGCGACGACCACGAATAACGCATGGTCCCCGTTACTGAGGTCTCCCCGGAACGAAGCGACCTGATTCACGAAGGGATTGCGACACAGGGGGACTTCCGTAAATGTCGCGCATAAGCACGATAACGAACGAAGCGACCTGATTCACGAAGGGATTGCGACGGCATCCCGTTCTGACCAAATACGTTTTTTAATGGCTCCAGGAACGAAGCGACCTGATTCACGAAGGGATTGCGACCCTTATAAAAGGCTTCCCGGTCGTCAACGAAAACTTCCTGTTGAACGAAGCGACCTGATTCACGAAGGGATTGCGACTCGTCCGGCCGGCGGTCGATTTCCGGTGCTCGATCCCGGCGAACGAAGCGACCTGATTCACGAAGGGATTGCGACCTGACGGCTGTCGAATCTTTTTTCTTTTTTTGTCATTGACTTGGAACGAAGCGACCTGATTCACGAAGGGATTGCGACCCATTTTTCTCTCACTTTCCGGCGGAAAACACCACCTTGAACGAAGCGACCTGATTCACGAAGGGATTGCGACATCCGAAGTTCCTTCATTTTTAGTCCTCCTTTCTGAACGAAGCGACCTGATTCACGAAGGGATTGCGACTGCGATTCCGGCCTGTTATATTTCTCCCAGTTATCGAACGAAGCGACCTGATTCACGAAGGGATTGCGACGCCAGCGTACTGGCGCACCTGCTCAAGGGACAGCGAACGAAGCGACCTGATTCACGAAGGGATTGCGACCCTTTACCATATTTAATTTTCAAAGAACAATTTATGAACGAACGAAGCGACCTGATTCACGAAGGGATTGCGACAGCAGAAATAACTACTGCTGTATATGTTAATCCAAAGATAGAACGAAGCGACCTGATTCACGAAGGGATTGCGACTCCGCGCTGGCGGAAATTTTCGCCCGCTCCAGCGAACGAAGCGACCTGATTCACGAAGGGATTGCGACTGTCTGTCCTGCCGTCTCGAAGCAACGAGATACCCATAACGCTGAACGAAGCGACCTGATTCACGAAGGGATTGCGACAGTTGCAGGGGCGGTCGTAATACTTTTCCTTCTTTTCCTGGAACGAAGCGACCTGATTCACGAAGGGATTGCGACCCCACACCCTCTGCTCTCCATTCGCAAGCCTCATCTTTAAATGAACGAAGCGACCTGATTCACGAAGGGATTGCGACCACAACGGCTTCCCTCAACGTCTTCATTTTTTTCCTCCTTCTTGGGGAACGAAGCGACCTGATTCACGAAGGGATTGCGACCCCTTCGGGCCCGCGATGATCGTCGCGGAGCCGGTGTGGAACGAAGCGACCTGATTCACGAAGGGATTGCGACGACCACGAACAGGGCATGGTCGTTGTTCGACAGGTCTCCCCGAACGAAGCGACCTGATTCACGAAGGGATTGCGACGCAAATCCCCACAGAGATCCCCGACCCGCAGTTGCGAACGAAGCGACCTGATTCACGAAGGGATTGCGACCTGCGAAAAACAATCGGGGAGAAATAGGAGGGAGTATGGACGAACGAAGCGACCTGATTCACGAAGGGATTGCGACAACTGCCTATCACAGTCGTTCCCGTTCACGCTGTTTCCCTTGAACGAAGCGACCTGATTCACGAAGGGATTGCGACGTCGTCGGGCGACGCGTGCGGGATGACCTGCGTGTTGAACGAAGCGACCTGATTCACGAAGGGATTGCGACAATTCGTATCAATGCCGCATGTTTTTCGGCCGCTGCGAACGAAGCGACCTGATTCACGAAGGGATTGCGACTATTCAATTGTCAAAGAACAATTTATAGGAATAATCTAGAACGAAGCGACCTGATTCACGAAGGGATTGCGACCCTGCAGTGCACGGTCAATTAGACCGGCACTCTTTCGAACGAAGCGACCTGATTCACGAAGGGATTGCGACGAAAGAAGCGCAGTGCCCGTTTATGTCCTTGCGCTCCGGAACGAAGCGACCTGATTCACGAAGGGATTGCGACCGGGCTACGCAGTATAGCCCGTTGTCTCGAAAGCGAACTGAACGAAGCGACCTGATTCACGAAGGGATTGCGACAACCGGATTCTCTGCTCATTAACAGCATCCCACATCGGTTGAACGAAGCGACCTGATTCACGAAGGGATTGCGACTGTAATTCCGATTCACCCTTGTAATTATCAGAGGATGAACGAAGCGACCTGATTCACGAAGGGATTGCGACTTCCATAATCCTCCTCCTTTCTTTCTCCCCGTTTCCGGAACGAAGCGACCTGATTCACGAAGGGATTGCGACGCATCGTGGCGCTCCGTCAATGAGTGCATTAAATGCCTGAACGAAGCGACCTGATTCACGAAGGGATTGCGACGTGCATTAAATGCCTCAATTCCTGTTTGGTCAGACGAACGAAGCGACCTGATTCACGAAGGGATTGCGACAATGGTCAGAGCATGCTGTAGACCATTGCGCTAATTGTTCGAACGAAGCGACCTGATTCACGAAGGGATTGCGACACCTCAACGTCTTGAGGCTCTTCTGCCATCCGATGACTCGAACGAAGCGACCTGATTCACGAAGGGATTGCGACGTCTTCGCTGATGGTTATCATCTTCGTCACCAGAGCAGAACGAAGCGACCTGATTCACGAAGGGATTGCGACTTTTTGTAGTCCACCAAATGCATTCCGAACATGGCGAACGAAGCGACCTGATTCACGAAGGGATTGCGACCTGCTTCCGGTGCTGCTGCATTGTTCTTATGATTTTTAGACAGAACGAAGCGACCTGATTCACGAAGGGATTGCGACTTGCCATTACAGTTCCTTTAATTTGTTTTGATAAATGAACGAAGCGACCTGATTCACGAAGGGATTGCGACAATCTTCGCTCGGTTCAATTATCTCGCCCGTTTCCGGGAACGAAGCGACCTGATTCACGAAGGGATTGCGACGAGTACTTCCCCAGACCTGTAATGCCGTAGCTCTAACGTCCATGGAACGAAGCGACCTGATTCACGAAGGGATTGCGACCACAAACAGGGCGTGATCCCCGTTCGACAATGCCCCGAACGAAGCGACCTGATTCACGAAGGGATTGCGACTATTTACCCCCTCAATAAGCGTCAGGCCGCTTTTATCAAGAACGAAGCGACCTGATTCACGAAGGGATTGCGACCCATAAAGGCCAGTAGCAATCTTTCCCATCGTAAATCTTTTCAGAACGAAGCGACCTGATTCACGAAGGGATTGCGACCGTGACTATAATGTCTAATTTCGCCTTCATAACTCCTCCTGAACGAAGCGACCTGATTCACGAAGGGATTGCGACATCATTACTCTGGGTGACGAGAATATCCGGAACATGATTTTCGATCTGGAGAACGAAGCGACCTGATTCACGAAGGGATTGCGACGCATAAACATAGTCATCATTATATTTAACGACCTTTTCGAACGAAGCGACCTGATTCACGAAGGGATTGCGACTTTGCTCCGGCAGGCAATCTCTTGCCCTTTTCCCGAACGAAGCGACCTGATTCACGAAGGGATTGCGA
>ERZ795051.973-NODE-973-length-40138-cov-5.551456_pt1 | contig 40138 bp, 37 predicted proteins | sample MGYA00375135_ERZ795051 | MGnify/ENA primary metagenome ERZ795051 (study PRJEB30180, sample SAMN05720222) | activated sludge metagenome | isolation source: Anaerobic digester | place: Japan | collected 2015-05-26 ... | reverse complement strand
CTGCCGCTACGAATACGCTTTCCAGGACGGTATCTATAACGACGCCTGCTGGACACTCTGGGAGGCCGACAAGGAAGACTCCTTAGCCAGCTCGAACCGATTCTTCGTATGGCTGGATTACACTTATTCCACTCCGGAGAACGATATCATGCTCAATTTCTTCAGGGTATGCTGCGAAGGCAAGTACAAAGCCAACGATTGGGATAAAGCTTGGGAGGAGATCTTTGCCGGCTCAGCTCTGGAAGGCAGACATATATACGATGTCTGGACAGAATTCACAAAGACAGACTTTGCCTACCTCTCAGCCACAAGCTCTGACGGTCCATCGGAGCTTCTGAAGCGCTATGATATACGAGGCAGACTAAAATAGATCACAAATACAGGATGCCATTTTCACTCAAAGGCATCCTGTTATTATACGCTTGAATGCCCGGTCATTATGGCCGGGCATACTTTTTTGGGGATAGCTGGATAAAATGAGCAGAAAATAACTTTTAGTATATTTTTAAACTAATAGAGAAATAATAAAATATGATTCCTGTTAATTTCAGCTATATTACGATGTTTGTTGAATGCTTATAAACATTTTTTGTATAAGAAAAATAATAAATCTTTTTAAAAATCATTGACACAGGATGTAAATAAAGTTATAATACAATTAACGGTTTATTAACACTTTACTTTTAACACTGTGTAATAAGCCTTAGAATGCCGTTTTTGCTTTTTAAAAAAATTAATATAATATCTGGAGAGAATTATCAATTGGAGGAAAGCTATGAGACCGCCTATCAGACCAATAGCAGCGCTCTGTGCAGCAGCAGCCTGCTTTTTCCCAGCAAGCATCATCCGCAACGCCCCAATTTCAGACGCCTATGCTCTCTCTGCGACCGCAGGTTCCGCAGAAGCATTATCTATCCCAGACGACAGTATTAACGTAGACATAAGCAAAATGTCCTCCGGCCACGGAGGAATTTTCCCGGTATCAGGAGATATGTGGGACTCAAAGACCGGCGGACTTGCCGTTACAAATTACAGGCGAGGACCTAAACCGGCAGTTGAACTCCCCTGGATGTCTGCCAGCAAATCAATGAAGCTGAGAAAGATGTCCATGTTCTTCACGATACAGGTGCCGAACAAGGAGTGTACTAACTCCGTGGACAAGATCCGCGAGGCATTTTCCATACGCCTGAAGTTCCGCACCGAAGGACTTATCGACGGAGGGACCACCCTGAACAATAGGAAGTTCGATATTTCCCTTAATCCCCTGCTCTCTACCTCAAATACGCTCACCTACAATGTAAGGCTGCCAATATCCGTATATGGCGACACCTTCCAGGCAAGCATCGTTTTCAACTACATGGGCAAGGATACCCTGACCGAAGAAAAGGTAACTCTCTCCGCCATAGGAATGGCAGATGATCCAGGCGAATACTCCATGTGCAGCGCAAAGCTTCCCGGAGGAGAGGGCGTTTACGTAACAATGAACACTGATGATATAACTCCGGAGGAACAGGCCGACTTTATGCGTATGCTCTGCCGCTACGTCAACAGCCTTGCCGATATTACCAACATACATCACGATGATATATACATAATGTTCGACGAAAAATATGCCGAATGCCCCTGCTGTGATCACGCAATAATGTCCTATGATTTCTCAACAGCAACTGTTATGATGCCCGTTGGCTATAATGAGCACTGCTTCAAGGACACCGTTAAGAACCGCCAGTTAGATTGGGGACTTATGCACGAGATCTCCCATTGCTATGCTTTTACAGGCTACGAAACGGAATTTGCAAAAGCCTACAACTTCAGCCTTGACGACGTACATACCAACATTCGGGCTATCACTTCCATGCAGAACTGTCTTCAGCTGCGATCAAATAATATCGTCAAGAACGGTGTTGACCTCGGTGATTATACGACTGCCCTGATAAATGCCCAGCCGGAATTTGATGCGGAAAAAGGCTTCTACGATGTAATCAATGCATACGGCAGATATGCCTCCGGAGTACAAAACGGCTGGAATATCCTCGAAAAGCTGTTCAGCGGCGAATATGAATCACCATATCTTACAAACGATGTTGTATACAGTGCGCTCGACACGATCAATTCCAGCGAGAACTACCGCTATGGTTTCGATGACGGTGAGCACACGCAGATACTCTTCAAGAGTGCAGATACTTACCGCTTCATAAACAGTATGTACTACCTCTGTAAGAACGCCGGAAACGCCAATTATCGCTTCAACAGCTTCATCTGTGACTATATGGGCGCAGATGAATTTGCAGGGTTCATAAATGAAAAAACCAACTTCAGCGAGCTTGGCGAAGCGAATATTTCCCACCTTTCCGGTGACGTCAATCTCGACCGCACGACCGACATCTCCGATCAGGAGCGCCTCACCGGCTACATGAACAACACCCAGGGGCTTTCTCCCGAGGGCGCTTTCAATGCTGATTTCGATAAGAACGGCTATATTGACCAGAACGATTTCATGAGCTTATCAGCTGAGTAATACAAAAACCAAAAGTCACAGTCCTTCCGATACTAACTTCAGAAGGGCTGTGACTTTATTTCACCTTAAATATAAGCCCGGACAGGCCAGGCAATACAAAACTCGTTTTATTGCCGGCGTCATCAGGGATTTTATATCCAGATCATATATCAATCATTGATCTGCTCGATCGTCTCCTGAACGGCATCCTGTGCCTTTTCAAGGTTGTCCTTTGTAGCGATTTTTTTACAGTACCGGTCACTTTTTCCAGATTATCCTTATTTGCGACCTTTCTCACTACTACCACTGCTCTGTCCAGATTTTCCTTATTCGCAACCTTCTTGACAACGCCTGTCGCTTTTTCCAGATTTTCCTTGGTAGCAACCTTCTTTACCACACCTGCTGCCTTGTCAAGGTTCTCCTTCGTAGCAACGTGTTTTACCACTCCGGCAGCCTTTTCAAGATTCTCCTTGTTTGCCACCTTACGCACTACTACCTTTGCCTTTTCGATATTTCCCTTGGAGGCGGCTTTGGAAACTGCATTGCCGATCTGCTCATCGGGAAGATCTACACCTGTCTTCTTTTCAACAGCTTTTACTGCTGATTTTACTTTTGCTTTGATACCCATAGGAAAATACCTTCTTTCAAACTTGTTATTGTCAGGCACTATCCTGCCTTACATAGTAATTATAGCATATTTCCCAGTATATTGCAAGGGCTTCAATATATTTCTGTAGTAATTTGTTGATACTCCATTTAGTTATCAGATTTATTTTTTTCACAGCTATTGATTTCAATTGTGTTTTGTGATATAATATTTAAGTAATTTTGCAGTGGTATCGAAGTGGTCATAACGGACATGACTCGAAATCATGATGCCCCTTGAGGGACGTGGGTTCGAATCCCACCCACTGCGCCAGCACAGAGCCTGTGCGCCCAACCACGTTGGCGCTCGCAGGCTCGCTTACTTTTTATAAACGGCTTACTCTGCTTTCGCTTACGGAAGTATTTCCGAATAACAACGAGTTTGCAGTGTATTCCAAGTTGTTTCGTTGTTTGCAAGAATAAAACCTCTTCACAAAATTAATGATAACGATTTACATAAGGAACAATAATATGAAACGAATAATTCTACTGATTAGTTGTATGATCATATGTACTACATTCATAGACGGCTGCAATCATCAAAGCACTTCCTCAATGAACAGTTCCGCTGTCTTTTCTTCTACAGAGGAAATGCCCACATCAGACTCTTTTTCAACAAATGTCGAAGCTACTTATACATTAGCAAGTTACATTCGCAGCGAAGCAGCATTTTATAAATGGAGCAATGATACTCCAAATACGTTATATGGAACAATACAAGATGATAACGGCTTTGGAACAATTCTCATTAACGAGTATCCACAACTTAGAAATATGGAGTATATAATCATTTTTTCCGGCACACGCCCTGACACTGTTTTTTTGCACCAACCGCAGGAAAAACATGAATCTATAGGCGTCTCCGGAAAGGTCAGCAGTATTGAGGAACTAAATGTGCATAGTTGGAACGAACTGCTTGATCACTATAACATTCATAACTAACCTTTCATTATAAAATATCATTAACTTCAGTTTTATTCAGCCTCTGAACAGTCAAATTCAGAGGCTTTTACTTTACGCTTCAAGTGCCCTTTCTATCGCCTCGGCACTCAACTTCTTGCTTTCGCTGTCCACATGGCTGTACACGTTGCTCGTTGTACCTATGTCGCTGTGACCGAGCCATTCCTGAATCAGCTTCATCTGAACTCCGTTTGCAAGGAGCAGACTGGCACAACTGTGCCGCAGGTCATGGAATCGTATCTTCCGCAGACCGTTCTTGCGAAGCACTATCGGGAAATGGTCCGACACATAATTCGGACGTATCAGCTCTCCCACAGCGTCCACGCAGATATATTCCTCATACTTCTTGCAGTACCCTCTGCCGAAGGCTTTCTTCATCTCTGCCTGATGCTCACGCTCGGCGATGAGCGCCTGCTCGACTACGGGTATCAGCGGAAGCGTTCTGTACGACGATTTCGTTTTCATAACATCGTAGCCTGCAACTCCGTCCTTGTCCTGCAGGACCTTGTGCTTGATGCTTATAGTCTTGCCTACGAAGTCCACCGCCGACCATTTCAGTCCGATGACCTCGCTGCGGCGGAGTCCGTAATAGGCAGCTATAATGATGACGATGTGCAGCGGATCGTCCTTTGTGCAGTCGATGAGCTGCTTTATCTCCTCAGCATTATAGTAGTTTCCGATGAACTGTACCGACTTCGGGCGGTCAGCCTGATCAACGGGATTTGTCAGAATGATACGACGTTTCATCGCAGACTTGAATGCAAGGTGCAGGAGTGAATGGTGCCGCTGACAGCTTGTGCCTTTCAGACCTTTGGCTCTGAGGTAAGCGTAGTACTCGTTTATCTCGTCGCCGGTTATCTCCTTGACCTTTATCTTCATCTTCTTGAAGAATGGTATCATGTGTACGTCCATGTACCGCTTGTAGCTTGTGTATGTGGACTTTGTGATGTTGCCCTTGTAGGACTCCAGCCACTCCGTAAGGTAGTCCTCAACTCGCATATCAGCTATACGGTTGCGCTCCTTGTCGGCTCTCGACATACCTTCGTGCAGGTACTGGTCACCAAGATTGTACTGCTCCAGTACCTCGTTCAGACGGTGATTGGCTTCGGTCTTGGTGCCTTTCTTTGCGTCCAGTCCGAGGGAGCGCCACTTTTCGTGACGCTTACCGTCGGCATCGTATAAGTTTATAACGGCATACCATTTTCCGCTCTTCTCAGCTAAATGTCCTGTGGTTATTTTCATTGGCATCCTCCTTTCAATTCCCAAATCGTTCCTTATCGTGACTTTCGTCACGACAACAATACCACACTTCTCCCGAAAAATCCATACCTTTCACCTCATTTCGGCAGAAGCACTAAATAGTTTCTCTCGTTTAGGCAGAAGTCAACAAGAGCCGGCTTCGGGATAATTATCTTCTTGCCAAGCCTTATCGCTCCGAGACTTCCATTTTTCACGAGCTCGTAAGCCTGATTCTTTCCAATGCGGAGCAGCTTTGCTGCCTCTGGGACAGTCAGCACATCCGGTTCGTTTCTGAACATTTCTGTATATCTCATTCGTTCCTCCTGTTATTCTTTCGCTTGTGTTTCTCGTATAATCTGCATTGTTCATTTTAACTTTCTCCTTTTTGAATTATTAAGAGAGCGGTAGTTAGCCGCTCCCTTTGATACGAAAATGGATACGGTGTTTTACCGTACCCACGCCATTGCTATAATGCTATTTCAGGTTCTCGCTCCTGCCGAACATCACATCTATGACAAGCTCGGCGCAGTCTCAAAAACCTTGTATGTAGCTCTCCGCTGCCATCGTTTCGGACAGCATTCCCTGCATATCCGTTATGTCGTTCAGTAGCTTCTTATCGTTAGCCGACAGCCTTTTCTCCAGTGCGTCGCACATTTCAAGCAGCTCCAGACTTCGCTTTGCATAGCCGGAGTCTTTTCTCACATCGTGCTGACACGGTATGATGTTTCCGTAATACAGATCCTGCAACTTCATCGCTGCGGTCACCTCCTGACCAACAATCATACCACAGCTCGCCGTCGAAATCCATTCATCAGAACCACCGAATGTCGGCTGTTGATACCGAGCACAACCACTACAAGGGTATCGGCTTTCACGATACCCCTTTGAGCAGCTTGTCCTGCGAACCTCTGAATATCTCGGAGTCAAGGCAGAGATAGTTGAGAAGGACTATTTTGTAACGCTTTTTCTGAAAAGAATCGCCGCTGTTATGCCGGATATTGTTTTCAAAGGCGGCACGTCATTGTCAAAGTGCTATCATATTATAAAGCGTTTTTCCGAGGATATTGACCTTAATTTACAGTCCGAAATAAAACCGCCTGAACGAAAAAGAAGGCAGCTCAAAGCAAATATAATCCAAATAATCAATGATTTAGAGTTTGAGCTTACCAACCCTGATGCAGTCAAAAGCCGACGTGACTATAACCGTTATATTATCGACTATCCCTCGTCACTATCAGCTTCTTACCTGAAGGAACAGCTTATCGTCGAAACTGCTATATATCAAAGAGCTTATCCAACGAAGGTAATGTCAGCAGACAGCCTGATCTATCAATATCTTCACGAAAACGGTTATGGTGATTTTATTAAGCAATATGATTTAGAGCCTTTTACGCTTAATGTTCAGACCGCTGAACGTACAATGATCGACAAAATGTATGCTCTGGCGGATTACTATCTGCTGAATACCACTACCGAGCATTCAAGGCACATCTACGATATTTACAAGCTGTCTGAGATTGTAACGGTAGATGATACGCTGAAAGAGCTTGCATTATCTGTCGCTGAAGAGCGCAGACCACATAAGATGTGCCTTTCAGTTCAGAACGGTAAAAATGTGACCGAGATCCTCCGAGAGGTCATTGATAAGAAAACCTATAAAGAGGATTACGATACAATAACAGTCCCTTTGCTGTTTGAAGCTGTTTCATATAATACGGCGGTTTCAGCATTGGAGAACATCCTTCAAAACGGTATATTTGACAAGGTTTGAATTTGACAATGGAAATTGAAAGATATGAAGAATGTTAGTCGCTCGACCGACCAAGTTAGCGACCAAGTTACCGACTAAGATCACAACACTTGCAGACTGACAAAAAGAAACGCTCAGGGACTTCCTGGCGTTTGAATTATATGAGTTTCCTAAGCAATTCCAGTTGCTTATCTTCCTTATCCACGGTATTATAATCGTCGCAGGAATAGAAGTCAATGAGCCATTCACGGCAGGTTACCGATTCACTTACAGGTATTCTTGAAAATGATTATTATGATAAAGCTGGGCGGACAGTATTAAAGTAATGCTGCCTATGTTTTATCTCATTTTATATCTGGCTAAATTTCCCCCATGAGTTCAAAAGAAAAAATTTCATCATTTGAACACATTTTTTTGTTGCAATTACTTCGGTAAACCGTTATAATATATGTAAGAGAGGAGGGATTTTCATGTTGATAAATGAAAAGCTCGAAAAAATCAATATGACCAAGTATCGTCTAAGTAAGGACAGCGGAGTGCCACAGGCAACTATCAATGATATTTGCAGCGGAAAAGCCGACCTTGAAAAATGCTCGGCAGGAACACTCTATAAAATAGCAAAAGTTCTCGGAATATCAATAGAGTCTATATTAGACTCAGCCAAAGATGATATTCGCAGTTCCTTTGAAATATTTAAAAGCAATACCTGTCACCATGTAAAGGATATGGGTGATCTGGACTTTATTGTAGTTGTGCTGGAATCCGATGAAGTCCGCAAGCTCTATAACAAGCATTGGTATCCCGAAGCTCTTTATTTACTTGCTATGCTCGATTATTTATCAAGGATTAACGAAATACCGCTTTGTTCCAAGTATAACGATCTTCGCATGAGGAAACTGGAAAAGCCCATATATCCAGTAGGCGTGTTGCTTAACAGCGAGGTTTTAAAATCAGATGAACCTTTGCGAATAGCAGAAAAAGAGGCTATTCCTGAATTCAGAAGATTTAATATTATCGAAAGCGAAGTGAGAAACGTTGTTTGAGCAGCCATTTACAAAAGAAAACCTTGATCAGTATCTGAAGGAACTTGCAAAGGAATTCAGAAAAATTAATGGTAAAAATATGCCTGCCGATATTATTCTTATTGGCGGAGCTTCTGTAGTAATTAATTACGGATTCCGCGAAATGACATATGATATGGACGCAGTTATAAATGCTGCTTCTTCTATGAAAGACGCTATCAATCATGTTGGTGATAAATTCAACTTACCAAACGGTTGGCTGAATACGGATTTCATGAAAACAACGTCATTTACTCCGAAAATTGTTCGGTATTCCAAGTTTTACCGCACTTTTTCCAATATTGTTACTTTCCGTACAGTAACAGGCGAATACCTCATAGCAATGAAACTTATGGCAGGTCGTCAATACAAATACGATTTATCCGATATTATCGGCATCTTATGGGAACATGAAAAAGCTAACAATCCAATTACCATAGATATGATAAGAGAGGCAGTAAGTAATCTATATGATTCTTATGATAAACTTCCTGAACACTCCAGAATTTTTATTGAGAAAGCAATTTCTGATAAGAGTTATGAGGAAATGTATAAAAGTGTAAGGCAAATGGAAGCTGATAATAAGGATATTCTTTTACAGTTCCAAGAAGACTATCCGGATGCTGCAAATACCGATAATGTTAATGAGATTCTTGCTGCAATAAAGAAGAAAAAGGAAACCACTCAGAACTAAGAAAGGCTTCGCTCAGGATTGCTCCTGAGCGGTAATGCTATATGAGTTTTCTTAGCAGTTTCTGATGCTTATCAACCTTCTTCACGATGCTATATCCGTCACCGCAGTAGAAGTCAATGAGCCATTCGTGGCAGGTTATTAGTCCTGTCTGCACTATTACCGAGCGGAGACTGCCTTTCACTATCCAGCGGTCAACGGCATTGGGAGTGTATCCTGTTATGGCTGACACCTCTGTGATAGTCAGCACATCAGGTACATCGAACCACACATCGTTCAGCTGTTCACGGAAGCATTCCGGTGGTCGCTGCGGCTGAACTTTTTCCGCTGCATCTTCAGAGCGTATTATATATTCGATAACGTCATCGAGATTCACAGCGTAGCGGCGAGTGATTTGGCAGCTGTCGTTGCAGGGAATAGCTCCGCTTTGGAGGAGCCATGCACACTTCCGCTTGCTGATATGGAGTATCTTACGCAGCTGTTCTCCTGATATCACTTCGGGGAACTCATCGTGAAGGTAGCTGTAATCACTCATCCTTGCCGCCTCGCTTTATTGAGCGTGCAGGCTCGTCATCGCAGTGCTCGAGCAGATAGTCGATAAGGTCATCTTTACTTAATATGTATCCGCCCTGATATACAAAGGAGCGAAGTTCGCCGCCGTGTATTAACTCATATACTCTGTTCTTTCCAAGCGGAGACCACCTGGCGGCTTTTATCGGTGATAATATCTCGGGACATCTTCTGAGCATACGCTCTAATTCTTTACGTTTTTCTTCCTTGTTCATGGTCACTTTTTCCTTTCATTTTTCGCTTTAGCCGCCTGAAATTTCTGGCAGTTTTCTCGCACTTTTCTCGCAAATTCCCGAATTCTCGCAGAATAGTGCTCAAAATCAGGGGAAAACGGCATTTTTTTAAGACGATAAGTGACCAAATGGGAAGTTTTATAATTTGCTCGAAATCATGATGCCCCTTGAGGGACGTGGGTTCGAATCCCACCCACTGCGCCAGCGCGGAGCCCGCGCAGCCAATTTCGCGTCTCAGTTTTTCTGGGACGCGATTTTCATTCCGCGCATTATACTAATTACGATTTCAAATATACTGTTTATGTTAGACCTCCGGACATAACGTCCGGAGGCTTTTATTCTACTCTGAGAGCGCTTTAGCAATCGCCTCGGCACTCATTTTCTTGCTTTCGCTGTCCACATGGCTTTACACGTTGCTCGTCGCTCTCATATCACAAGGAGTGACTGTCAGTGCATTGAAATTTCACCTGATGAATGCGAAAAACCACGGCGTTTCGCAGAAAGAGATCGCGGCGGTCAGATGCTCATCTGTGTCGGCGGCCGTGGCTATTATCAGGAATGGGGAAAGACAGCGAGAGAGCTTCACCCGGGCGATATTGTGAATATCCCAGCGAATGTCAAGCACTGGCACGGAGCTGCCCACGATTCGTGGTTCTCACATCTTGCGATAGAGATCGAAGGCGAGGACGGCAGTACGGAATGGTGTTAGGCTGTTTCTGACGAAGATTATAATGGACTAAAATAATGTGTAATGGCAGTAGCCCGTAGTCCATAGGCGCACCTATAAACCGTTCCTCACAAGTCCAGACATATCGGATCTGGATATTAACAACAAGCTCTCGGGAAATGCTCTTGCAAGCGTTTCTGAGGGCTGCTCCTTTTGACTTGATTGACTTGTAAAGGCTTTTATGCTATAATTATAGAAAACAACAGCTTTTCAAGGTGATAGCAATGAAAAGAAAAACAACAAAAGAACTTCTTGCCGAATCCTTTCAGGAGCTTGCACAGACAAAGCGTATCGACAGATAACTATAACCGATATCACAAATAACTGCGGTATGTCTCAGCCGACGTTCTACAATCATTTCAAAGACAAGTACGATATGATCGTGTGGATATATACAAACCATGTGCGTGAGATCATGTGTAGGATCGACAACAAGACTTTTCTGTGGAAGGATTGCTGCTTGGTGCCGCCTTATACTATTCCGATAACTCCGAGTTTATCAAAAATGCTCTGAAACACACAAGCGGTCAGGATTCGTTCATTGGGAACGTCCGGAGAATCAATACAGCAGCTTTGAAAGCAGAAGTTCAGAAACACCTGATGACTGAGTATATCCCCGATGAAACCATGGGAATAATAAAGTTCTATTCTTATGGACTCGTGCAGTTTATGCTTGAATGGCTGCTTGGAGATATGCACTTCTCGCCGCAACAGGTCGCTGAAATATGGGATAAGAGCCTGCCCGAACCGCTGAAACAGTATCTCTACCCCAATGAAAACAATTGAATTTTGTAATTCCCATCATTTTACAAAATGATTTTGTAAAGTGGGGGTATTTCTAAATTGACATATCCTGCCTTGTTTGTTAAGATTAAGCTATGGCAGGCAGACAGCCTGGCGAAAACATTAACTAAACGAAGGTATGCCATCATGGCAGATACAAAAAAGATCCTTGAAGGTTTACAGATCATAGTTACCGATCTCGCACAGCAGGCAGACGGTCACGCTATCCAGTCGAAGATATTCGCAGCACAGGGCTTTTCCAAGCTCGGAGCAAAGTATGCAGAACACGCAGCAGAAGAAAGAGGCTATGTTGACAAGTGCATCGACCGTATCCTCGATCTCGGCGGTGAAGTTAAGAACGGTGCGAAGAAGGAAGAACCCGTTTTCACTGATATTGTAGAGTATATAAAGTATGATCTCCAGACTTCAAAGGACGGTCTTGCTTGGCTGAAAACTCTTGTTGAGGAAGCAAGGGACGATTACAAAACCTTCGATTTCCTGAAAGTGTATTATCAGGACGAGGAAGAAGACCTGTACTGGGATGAGCAGCAGCTTGAGCTGATTGAAAAGATCGGCCTCCAGAACTGGCTGAATCAGCAGCTTTGATCGCTATGATACCCGACAATGTAAAAAAAGTTTTTAATGAAAATCTTTGGTATATAGCGACCTGCGGTGATGAACCCAATGTCGTTCCCGTGGGCTTCAAGCGTGTATGTGATGACGGAAAACTTGCAATAGGTGCTGTACTCCTTGAAACCACACTTGAAAATATCAAAGCAAACGGCAAGGTCGCTGTTGCCTGCGCAAATCCTGCGACAGGCGAAGCATACCAGATAAAGGGAACAGCGGAGCTTATGTGCGAGGGCGAAGCCTATGAGCATTACAGTCAGCTCACGCATGATACTTTCAAGGGAGCTATGCAGTTAAAGTGTGTGGTCATCATCACTCCCCAAAGGCTGATAAACGCTTCACCGAACGAGCATAACAAGAAAGTAATCGAAATATAGGAGGTCACACAAATGGCAGAAAAGGAACAGATTCTCGAAGCTATGAAAAAGGCTGGCGAGCCGCTGAATGCAGGCAAGATCGCAGAGCTGACAGGTCTTGACAGAAAGGTCGTTGACAAGGCAATGGCTGAGATGAAGAAGGACGGTTCTATCGTTTCCCCCGTAAGATGCAAGTGGGAGCCGGCTGAAAAGTAAATGTAACAAGGTCAAGACCGACTATATCAGCAAACGCATTGCAGGATAGTCGGTCTTTTCATAAACGGAGGTCTTAACAATGAAATACGCTTATGCTTCAAAAACAGGTAATGTTGAGAAGATAATCAAAAAGCTCGGTCTTGAGGCACTGAAAATCGTTGACGGTACAGAGAAAATCGACGGAGATTATGTTATCTTCACCTATACCTGCGGAAAGGGCAAAACACCGAAGCCTGTACTGACTTTCCTCGAAAACAACCCAAATGTCAAGGCTGTTGTCGGCAGCGGAAGCAACTCAAAGAGCCATATTGAAACATTCAACTTTGGCGCAGAAAACATTGGCCGGGATTACAATGTCCCTGTACTTGCGAAGCTCAACGGTGTGGGTACTGACGAGGATATAGAGCTGATCAAAACAGAGCTTGCAAAGCTGTAATAGAAAGGAAATGAATATCAATGGAGATCAAAGCAGTTAAATTCAGAAAAGACGGATTTTATACGCAGCCCTTCGTTATGGGCGGTGAGGACGGTGCGGAGATTTCGACAAGAATATCCGTTATCGTGGCAGTTTGCAGAACTATCTGATCGACACGGGCGATGAAATCATTCTTGTTGATACAGGTCTTCCCGCAGGAACCCCCGAAGAAGTGCCCGATGAGAACTCGCCGATATTTACAGGCAAGGATATTTGCAGTTATATGGAGGCTTTTGCAGCTCTCGGCTACAAACCCGAACAGGTCACAAAGATTCTGCTGACTCACAGGCACAACGATCATTCGGGCGAATTAAAGTCTTTCCCAAACGCTAAGATATATGTGAACGAAGATGAAGTGTCCGCAGATGAATTGCAGGGGCTTGAAAATATTGTTCCTGTGAAATTCATGGACGGCGCATACCATAACTTCCCCGAAAGCCAGAAGATAGCCGAGGGCGTTTATCTCATCAAGGCGAAGGGACACACAAACGGCAACAGCATTATCATTGCCGAGAACGAAGGACTGTTCTATATGCTCCACGGTGACATCACCTATGTGGACGAAGCACTCCATGAGAACAAGCTGTCTGTTGTGTATGATGATGTATCTGCGGCTCGTGAAACGCTTGACCGTGTGCGTGAATTTGTAAGGAACAATCCGACTGTTTACTGCGGTACACATACACCGCAGGGCTATGAGAACCTTGAAGCAAAACGAGTTATGGACTTGGATAACCTTGTTCCTACTGTTCTTGCAGAGGCAGATTTCTCAGAAAAGAAAGCGACAGGCAAATATGTCTGTTCGATCTGCGGTTATGTTTATGATCCTGCTGAGCATGACGGCGTAGCTTTTGAGGATCTGCCCGATGACTGGAAATGTCCGAGATGCAAGCAGGGCAAGGATAAGTTCAATCCGGCGTAAAGGATATGCCCGAATCGGATAAAAATCCGTGTAAGTGCTGGAAGCATTGAGGAAAGCAGCATAGCGGTATCAGAAATTGGCTGATACAATATAAAAACTGAATATGAATATCAAGCCATCGGAAATGTCGTACAAGCGTTTCTGAGGGCTTGATTTTTTAGGAGATTAGTTTTCCGCTCCGTAAGATCGGGCGGCTTCTCTAAGAAAGCTTCACTTAGTTTTCACCGTTTTTTCTTTACTTTTGCACCTTCGATCAAGCTGGTTTTAAGATTTGTGCTGTAAAATAAAATCATAGAAAACAATCCGATACAAACCGTTAAAAAGGAGGTCCCATTATGAAAAAATATAGAAAGCTTTCCGCATTTCTGTTAGCTCTTACATTATGTATCAGCCTTTCAGCCTGCGGCTCAACAGAATCTTCAGATACAGCTTCTGATGTAAGCTCAACTACGTCAATTACTACAGAAGCAGAAACGACTACAGAAACGAATGATCATACAGACAATGACCGTCCCGGCGATCCTCCTGACGGTGACAGACCTGATGCTCCTCCCGACAATAATGGCAGAGGTCCCGGCGGCGGAGGTCCCGGCGGTTCAGGCAGCGCAGATATTGACTACAAGAGTGCTGTTGAGATAACTTCTTCAGACTCTCAGTCCGGACAGACATACAACAGCAGCACGGCAGATGAAAGTGCATTGCTGATCAGCACTTCTGATGAAGTTACAATTACTGATCCGACTGTCACAAAAACCGGCGATTCTGACGGCGGCGACAACTGCAACTTCTATGGTCTGAATGCGGCAGTCCTTGTTAAGGACGGCTCGAATACCACTATCACAGGCGGCACGATAACCTCTGATGCTGACGGAGCAAACGGCGTATTCTGCTATGGCGGCAACGGCGGTCAGAACGGTGCAGCAGGTGACGGAACTACGCTGACTATCCGTGATACGGTCATCAAAACAACTGGTGACGGCTCCGGTGGTATCATGACCACTGGCGGCGGAATCACTTATGCTTATGATCTTGATGTTGACACTTCGGGACAGTCCTCGGCGGCTATACGTACAGACCGGGGCGGCGGAACCGTTTATGTTGACGGCGGCACTTATACTTCCAACGGTCTCGGCTCGCCTGCGATATACTCTACTGCGGAGATACACGTTGAGAATGCTGATCTCACTTCAAATCTCTCCGAGGGTGTATGCATCGAAGGCAAGAACTCCATTGAGCTGACAAACTGCAATATGACAGCGAATAACACCAAATGCAATGGAAATGCCACATTCTACGATACGATCATGATCTACCAGTCTATGTCCGGTGACGCAGACAGCGGTACTTCTTCCTTCACGATGACAGGCGGAACGCTGACAAGCAAGAACGGTCATGTGTTCCATGTTACGAATACCAACGCTGTGATCGATCTCAAAGGTGTGACGATCAAGAATGAAGACAGTGAAAATATCCTGCTCTCCGTCTGTGCAGACGGCTGGAGCGGTGCGGGGAATATTGCTACGCTGAATGCTGACGGCCAGGAACTGTCTGGTATTATCAAGGTCGGCAGCGATTCTGAACTTACATTGAACCTTACAAACGATTCGACATTCACAGGCTCTATCGACGGTTCTATTACAAATGCCAAAGGCACAAGCGTATCCACAGAAGTCGGTACAGTTGCTGTCAAGCTCGACAGCACCAGCAAATGGACGCTGACGGCCGATACCTATATTACTTCCTTTGACGGCGATGTTTCCAATATCATCACCAACGGTTATACGCTGTATGTGAATGGAACGGCATTAACATAATAATCACAAGCATTACCGTATAAAGCACATATCTAATTAAAAAATCCCCCTCACCAAGCCGGAAAACAACCTCCTGCCTGATGAGGGGGGGCATATTATTACTATATTTGCATTACTCATACTTCTTACCAATACTCCATACTCCGCCAACAGTTCGATAGCACATACCTACTGAAAAATGATTATGATGATAAAGCTATCCGGACAGTATTAAAGTAATGCTGTCTACCTTTTCCTTATGTTTTAACAGCAGACTTGAATCAAAACCACCCGTAATACAGGTGGTCTGAACAAGCCCTATAAGGGCATAATACGGACACTTCCCCTTAAGCAGGCTGAGAAAGGTCTGCCAACTGCATTTCATTCTCAGCTACCCCTTAAGGGGTTTTTTATTTCTTTTTGTACTTTTCTCCGGTAAACGGGTCTGTTGTTTCAAACAAGCTTAGCTGATCCGTCATAATATCTTCTTGCAGTTGATACAATTATGAGAACAGCCCGACAACAGCCAATACTTGCCGTCTTGATTTATAACAAGGCACTGCTCGTAGGCAAAATCATCAGGAACTTGTATACTGTTCTCGATAAGGGAAAGCTTTCTGTTGCCATGCGGATAGCACCGCCTGCCGATGATGCCGCTGAACAAGATCAGCTCATCATCAAGCTGATCATCTCCGTCTATAAGCCGAACATTAAGCAGATCAAGTATAGCCTTGTCGATGCCGATGTAGCTTCGCCGTTGAAGTGGGGCTCGGCAGCCGACTTCTGCATAATGATCTGTGCAGTATGGTTTATCTGCGAGAATGGCAGGATACCGCCGGAATGGTCGTAGTAACCGTGGCTGAGCACGACCGTATCTACTGTGGACAAGTCTATGCCTGAGGTTTCCGCATTCTTTACAACTGCATCAGTCTGTCCTGTGCCGAGCAGCAGCTTGCGCTTTTCAGTTTCGATATATAGCGAGAGTCCGTGCTCTGCAATACAGTCTTCATGTCCGCAGGTAGCAGAAGACATCGAAGTTTTTCGTGAGACGATCGGGCAGTCGATCGACAGCGCGATGCCTACTGCATCATTCAGGACGGAAAGCCCGTCGGCGGGGTTATCATCAGAGTAAACGGTGTCCACGGTGAGCTGGAGATCCTGTTTGTTTCGCCGAGCATTCACAGCAAAGGTATCGGCTATGCCGCATGGTATGCGGTAGAAGAAATGCACCCCGAGGTCAAAATATGAGAGACCGTTACACCGTATTTTGAAAAGCGGAATATCCATTTTTATGTAAACCGATGCGGCTTTCATATCGTGGAGTTTTTTACCAGCCCCCCCGATCCGAACGATCCTGATATGGCAGATCAGATGGATGAACAATTTCCTGAAGGAATGTTTCGATTTGAGAAGCAGATGAGATAAATATTATAAGGACGAAAACACAGCTTGCTTTTTCTCAAGATCTGTGATATAATACATATTGTTTGAAATATATATCGGAGTGTGACCTATGAAGATCAAATCATATATCCCGCTGCTTTGTTCGATACTGCTGATCGGCAGTATGATCGAAGCAGCGGACATTTTTGGCAGCAGGGAGATCATCTTTCCCGAAATAGCCGCAATCGCCACAGGCGCATTGCTGACACCGAAGCTGGTGTGGTGCACCGACTATCTACGAACATTTACCGCTATCGCATTGTGTGCGGTGCTCGGACTATGCATAGTGTTATGGCTGCCGGGAGCAGTATGGTTTCAGATGAGCATCGCATATCTGCTTGCCTCTGCGCTGTTCATGACTTCAGGAACGAGCTTTGCACCAATGATCTCGGCGGCAGTTCTGCCCGTATTACTGCAAACCGATACGATTATTTATCCCATAGCAGCCTGTGTTCTGACAGCAATCATTCTGCTTTTACGCTTCATGCTTGTAAAAAACGGCATCCTCGAAGATCAGTCGTTTGAGAAGCTTCCTCAGCCGGACACAAGCATCTGTATTCAGACGTTTGCAAGGTGGCTGATAGCAAGTGCGGTTATTTTTATTGCTTTGAAACTCGGTGTCAGATATGCGGCAGCACCGCCCTTGCTCGTTGCTTTCACGGAGTTCTGGAAACCCGAAACTGTTTCCCGTAAACGTCCGACAGCGGTTATCACACTGATAACGCTGTGTGCTGTCAGCGGTGCAGGGATACGCTTTGTTTTGACTGAATGGCTGTTCGTTCCTGCCTGTGTATCAGCAGCACTTACCGTCATCGCAGTTTACTTCATTATGATGAAGATAGGGCTAATGCTACCTCCTGCATCTGCGATCGCAATACTCGCATTTCTGATCCCGAAGGAAGCGCTGCTCCTTTTTCCCGTACAAATCATGCTCGGAATCTCCGTATTTGTGGGTGCTTCGTATCTCTATCGTGGAAAGGCTTTCAGGGAAATGGCTGCTTTCAGAACAATGTTCCAGCATTTGGTGAGATAATATATCAGTATCCTGTATAATATCGTAAAGAAAGCTACTGTCGCCAATTCCTTTTTTCACGCCTATCCCCTCTTGTAACGGGAGCCTAAATATCCTTACCCGTTATAGAAAGAGCTTCCGCAACGCTGCCGACTACTTTATCTTAGGATCTCACATGATGAAAAAGATCGGCGAGCATACTGTAGAGGGAAAGGCAATCATCATTCATACAGCAATAAAGTCCGGAGGAAGTTTTCGTCCACTTCCTCCGGACTTACTATATCTATGCGTTTTTACCAGGATATCCACATTGCTCCTGCTTTCCACTGTTACGGATAGTAGGAAACTTTTATGCCACGCCTGCTCATTTCAGAACTGTCCTCATCCATTAACATTGACGAGCTGCAAACAAACTCTTCAAGCTTATCCATTTCAAGGATACCGGACGGGTTTATGATCAATATGTTTATCAGCTCAAGATGTTTGATATTGTCGAAATCGGAAAAAGCCGATCCTCCTAAAATGTATTTTATCGGAGAGCTTTCTGAGGTTATTTCACTGATATAATCGTCTACGGTGCTTTCCGAGAACCTGAGTTTTTCAAGCGCTGGGCACGTTTTCAGTGCGGATGAATTCTTTACCCTGCATCTCTCAAAGGAAATTTCCTTTACACTGCTGCATTTGAGATCATTGAGATCAACTTCGGAATCGATAAATGTTATTTTAACAAGTTTCTTATATGAATCAAGCTTCGATAAAGAGGTGCTCAGGTCAGAATCAGTAAATTCAAGCTGTATCAGTTCATCAAGATTTCCCAGTTCGCTGAGGCTGTCATCGCCGGCATTAGCTATTGAAAGCTTCTGAAGATCACTGTATATGCTCAGGTCACTCATTCTGATCTCATTGTCCTTGGCATCAACGCTCAGGCTTATAAGATCACTCCCGCTTTCTTCGTCTGCATCGCTGACGATGTAGCTTACTTTTATACCATGATCCAACAGCTCATAGCCAAGCTCATCCAGCATCTTTCCATCACTGTACACAAATTCTTCCAGCTTGCTCATTTTTAAGATCTCGGATATATCCATGATCGTAATGTTTGTGATCTCAAGGGATTTTACATTGTCAAATCCTGAAAAGCATAAGCTGTTTCTGAGTACAAATTTATCCGGATAAGTATCATCGCTTTCATCGTTTATAGAATCGTCAACAGCAGTTTTGGAAATACTAATTTTTTCCAGCTCTGGACATTCTTTCAGCGCTGATAAATTTTTCACGCTGCATCCGTCAAAAGCTACTTCTTTTAATGCTTTGCTTCTGAGAACACTCAGGTCAACAACAGAATCGCAAAACGTGATCTTTTCCAGTTTTTTATAGTTATCAAGCCTTGATAAGAAGCTTCCCACATTGCTGCTTTTCAGTTCCAGCTCCTTAAGATCATCAAGGCTGCCCAATTCATTGAGACTGTCATCATCCGCATTGCATATAGAAAGCTGTTCAAGCCCAGTGTTTTTTCCAAGTTTGCTCAGATCAGTCCCCTTTTTCTTAACATCAACGCTAAGGCTTTTTTCATCACTGTCAATGACCTTTCCGTCCTCACTCACCTCTACAGCAACTATCGTGATAGAATAATTCTCTATCCCATGCTCTGTCAGCTCATCACTAAGTCCAGCTGATATCATCCCCTTGCTGTATATAAGCCTTTCAAGCTTACTCATTGTCAGGATACCGGATATATCTGCGATCAGCATATCCTCAGCTGTAAGCTCTGTAACGTTATCAAAGCCTTCCAAAAAAGAACTGTCATCAAGAATAAGATCATATGGAGTATCACTGTTGTTATCCTCGGTCATGCAATCGTCAACATTTGATCCGGAAATGCTTAGTTTCTCAAGCAAAGGACATTCTTTAAGCGTCGAGATGTTTTTCACCTTACAGTTTACAAAGTTTACATCCTTTAACGTTTTTATGTTAAGCCCTTTCAGATCCACCTCTGAATCGTAGAAATAAAGCGTTTCAAGCTTATCATACGAATTTATCTTAGATACAGATGTGCTCAGTTTCGATCCCTTGAATTCCAGGCGGTTAAGATCCTTGAAATCTCCGAATTTTTCAAGCATATCATCATCAACGTGTTCTATGGAAAGAATCTTAATCTTTTTTAATTTATTCAGCTTCTTCATTGAAAATCCTTCGCCCTGAGTATCCACAAATACCTGGTCTGATGTTTTTGAATAATATACTCCATCCATGTAAACGTGATTATAATTAAAAAGAAGTTTTCTGCCGAATACTTGCCCGAATATAACAGCCAGCATTATCACGGCAAATATTACGTTTCTTTTATTCATAGCGCTCTCCCATAATCAAATTACTATTTCTTTAAGCAGAAGTATGCCGGCCTTCCGTTTTTCCAGCCTTGTATAAGGACGGATGAGAATCCGTCTCTGTTTCATACCGATAAGCTGCTTCTGCAAAAGTCCTATCATGCATTTATAATGGAAATGATTTTTTTCATTATATCATTATATTGCCATAAAGTCATTAACAAACTATTAATTACCGGGATCTCCACAGGATGACTTATGAGCCACGACTGTGCCTGCTTCTGCAATTTTGTCATACCGTCAGCAGCCAGAGCTTGACATACACCGCTCGATCTGGTATAATGAGCAGGATAATTTGCTTCCCTGCGAAGCACGACATTTCAGGAGGTCATATAATTATGAAAAATCCCATCATCGCTAAGTCCGCAGCTATTCTTATAGCTGCATCTATGTCACTTGCCCTCGCATCCTGCGGAGACAGCGACAGCTCTTCAAAGTCCGAAAAGAAAGGATCAAGCGCTGTCATTGAAACTGAGGCTCCAACAGAAGCTGAGGAACTCATCGAAACCGAGACCGTGGCTGAGCTCACAGGCACTGACCAGACATGGGGCATATTTTCAGTAATGGTGCCAGACGGCTGGACACTGAAGGGAGGAGATTTCTTCGATGAGAATGATCCCGAAATGTGCTCAGTAAAGAAGTCTGATTTCAGCTATTTCGACATCAAGAGCGAGAAAGAAAACGTCCAGATGCAGAAATACGAAAACAACAAGAACACCTACACCAACGAGCAGAAGGATATCCCTGCCACAACATTGGGCGATATAGAATGGAACGGCTTCCAGTATGGAAATGACTTTGGCGGCGGATTTGAACTCTACGGTCAGTCCGGCGGCAGATTCCTCCGTGTATCATGCGCCGGTTTCAGCTTTGACAGCCCTGAGGCTCAGGCTATCCTCGGCTCACTCAAGGTCAGCCCGGCAGAAGCTGACGAAAGTGCTCCAGCAGAGGATGCAGCTGAGTGAGGCTGACCACATAAAGTAAAAAACGGCCATAGAGAATCGTCTTCTCTATGGCCGTTCCTTTTATTATTGCCTGTTTTGGTTATTATTCGGGCCAAACTTCGGGCTTGTCGCTTGTTGTGATAACGTCTTCGTTATCGAATTTGATTATCTCCATTTCGGGAGCTGTATACTTTTCTTTCATAGTTGATTCTCCTTATGCCTCGTCTGCGTATTTGAAATCTCTTGCAGTTACATAATACTTGTAGAGAGCGTAAGCCATAGCCTTACTCTTATCGGTTGAATCCGGGTTCTTCATTACTCTTCTTGCCCATGTGAGCGGCGAGAAGTTATAATACTTACCATCGTATTTCACTCTGTAAGGCACATGAAGTTCAGTGGGAGCAAGACCGGGGATCTCGAAGTAAACACCGGCTTTTCCGCCTGCCTTTGCAGTAATATCATACCACGGACTTGTATCTGAAATATACTGAGTGTATTCAGCAGATGCTCCGGCTTCTACCGCCTTGTCCTTAATGTAGATCCTCGCTGCAAGCTTTGAATCGAGAACAAGTGAAAGCTTTGCCTCATCGGTTGTGAAAGTTGAGTCGTAAGTGTTAGCTATAACTTCGTTTACCTGCTCATCTGTAATTACAGTAACAGTACTGCCGTTGAAATATACATCTGTTACCTGGCCATATTCCTTTGTAGCGTCTACAAGCTTTGCAAGAGCCTCATTGTCAGAAGTATCGACATTTTCAAGATACTTGTTTACCGAATAGGTATGTTCACTTATCTTTTTCCATTCTTCGCCGTCCTTGCATTCCAGAACAGCAGTGATCTCTTCATCCATATGATCTGCGGAGACATTTGCTGTTGCACAATATCCGCCATTCTTTTTCTTAAGGGAAACTGCCTCGCCGTTTTCTTCGCATTTCCCGGAAAATGTCACACGGTAATCTGCTGCGATCTCATCTGTATCAACACCGCCGACATAGAAATTCAATCCAAGGTCATCACTGAGAGTAAGTGATACACTGTTGAATGCATCAAATCCGATGCCGTTATTCTGTGCATAGGTCGATGCATATGAGCCGACATTTCCTTTTATAGTCAGCTCTGGGCAGCGAGTAAATGCCATTGAGCCTATGCTTGTCACACTGTCCGGAATAGTAATGCTTTTCAGGTTCGTACACATTGCAAATGCCTGCATACCAATACTTTGTACTCCGTCAGGAATTACAAGCTCATCCAGAGATGTGCAGTTCAGGAACGCACGCATATCGATCGTTTCGACTGTTTCCGGGAGCGTGATGTCTTTCAGATTCTCACAGCTTTGGAACAGACCTGCCGGAATTTTGGTCAGGCTGGCAGGAAGCTTTACAGAGGTCAGGCTGCTGCATCCGTTGAATAGTCCGCTGTTCAGTGTGGTAAGACTGTCTGATAACTCGACGTATTCCAGTTTGCTGCAATTATCAAATAAAGACGATCCGATCTCGGTCACATTGTCCGGAATGGTAACGCTTTTAAGAGCGGAACACCTCATAAAGGCTTGATTTCCGATGAAGGCTACGATATCCGGGATCGTAATGCCCGTCATTGCTGTGTTGTTATAAAATGCCATATTGTTGATATATGCAACTGTTACATTGTCCGGGAAGACAACATCGCCGGAGCAAGTCGTGCCGTCGATCAGGATGCTGTTGACGATCACGAGCGGATTCTCGTTCCGCTTTGCAGTGAGCCATGCGGTATCACGGAATGCGCTTTCACCGATGCTTGTCACGGTTTCCGGGATCTGGACTGTCCCCAGATTCGTACAGGACGAAAACGCTCCGTTTTCGATGGTTTCGACGCCACTCGGAAGATTGATCTCTTCCAATGCAGTGCATCCGCCAAAGGCTGTTCCGCCTATAGTTCTCAGCGCTAACGGCATATTGATGGTTTGCAGATTTGCACACTGGCTGAATGCCATGAATCCGATCTCCGTAATCGTGTCAGGCAGTACGACTCTGACTATAGTTTCGTTTTTCATGAACGCCTGACTGCCAATCGCAGTTACGGGCAGCCCCTCGATCGTATCAGGAACTACAATATCAGAATCTGAGCTGATGCACTTTGTGATGGTCACATATGTACCGTCATTACTTACCGAGTAGTTGAAGTTCTCTGCTGCGTCAGCCTCTGCACAGGCTGTCAGTACAGGCTTAAGTGTGATAGTGCTCTGCGGTACAGCGCCGATCGACAGTGCAGTTGCCGCAAGGACGCTAAGTATACGTTTTTTGGATATTCTCATGTAATAACCTCCCTTTATGTTTATTACTTCTGATAGATTTTACCTTCTTTATTATATCCGAATCATACAAAAGTGTCAAGTGATTTGCCGCAAAACAATAGCATTTTTCCAATCTCCCCGGATCAAATATTAATACAGCAAAACCTGAACGAGGATCACAGTGGTATTCCGCATAATGTTAGTAAGATAATGCAAAGGGTTATTGAATCAAAACTTATGTTATGCTATAATCAAAGTGATGATAAAGTATATCGTGATATCTGCACTTTTTTACAGACAGTATTTTAGGCGATACTGTCAATAATCATTTCAAGGAGGATCATATAATGAAAAAGCAGATCACTTCTTCTCTGACAGCTCTGTCTGTAATGACATCTATGCTGCCATTCATCCCGGCAGCAAGCACCACAGCAGCTGAAGAATACCTGATACGTGACAAATGGGGATATTGCACTTCAGCAAATTATGTGGAATCAGAGCACTTCGTCATATTCTACGGCAATAACGATACCACCGGACAGGTCAACGACGCTTTCCTTCAAAGGAATCTTGCCGCATACGAAAGGCTCTGGAATTGCTACGGCGAATACCTGGGAATGGAAAATATGAACGTTGACATATACGGCAGAAGCTCTCAGAAGTATAAGACAAACGTCTATCTTACATATACAGGTCTGGATCAGTACCCTGACGGCTGGGCATTTATGAGTGCTGAGGACGGATACGGCATAGAGATCATCAGCCCTGAGGCAATGCTGGATGATCTCACTATCGCCCACGAATTCGGTCACGTTGTTACAATGCAGCAGAAGGCATGGGTAGATCAGGATATAACCGGCGCCTGGTGGGAACCGCTGGCGAACTGGTTCCGTGAAATGTATCTGAGCAGCGGATACTATACCGGCAATGTCAAAACAGCCTGGTTTGAACCATATATCCGCAATCTCAGCCTTACGCTCCCCCATGGAAGGAACTACTATGAGGTATGGCCGTTCCTGGTCTACCTTTCATATAATCCGGACGATCTGCCGGGACTTGGTATAAACGCCGTAAAGCGTATTATCTCTGAGGCCAAGTCCAATGAGTACCCCTTCGATACTATTACACGGCTTTTCGGCACTGATGCACAAACTGTATTCGGACACTACGCAAAACGAATGGCAACTTTCGATTTTGGCGCTCAGGAGGCATATAAAGACGAATTCAATAAGAAGCTGGCTCAGTCACCCTTTTACTGGAATCTGTTCTACACTGTCCTCCAGGATAACGGAAGCGGCTGGCTGCAGGTACCGCAGGAAGAAGCTCCTATGCAGGGCGGAATAAATATCATTCCGCTAAGTATCTCAGGCAGCACTATTTCCGCCGAGCTGAATGGGATTTCCGACGACAGCAATGCCGGCTGGCAGGCCTGTATCGTCACTGTTGACTCCGCTGGAAACGAATCCTATTCAGAGCTTTTCAGCAGCGGACAAAAGGCAAGTATATCTGCTGACGGCGCTGTATCAGCATATCTCACTGTTTCAGCTATGCCGCAGCAGCTTGTGAAGGCAAATGCGTTCCATAAGGACAACGTTTCCTCGTATAAAGACGGTGACGAACGCAGGCGTTATCCCTATGAGATAAAACTCAGTGGCGCAGATGTCATCCAGTCAGGCGGCTATTCCAAAGGCAAAGGCCACATTCATCCTAATGGCGGCGGCTGGGTGGATGACAGCGCAAGCGTTGCCGATTCAGTATACGTCGGCCCCGACGCAATGGTGCTTGGAAATGCTAAGCTCTCCGGCAGCGTCAGAGTGGAAGATCATGCTGTAGCAGCTAACAGCGTTACTGCCAAGGATAATGTGGTCATAAGCGGCCATGCAATCGTTGACGGCGGCGGCTGGGTATACGACAATGGCTGGAAGATGGGCAGCGTTTCGCTCAGCGGCAGTGCCGTCATCAGCGGAAGCGCTGTCGTAACAAATTCCTGCTCAGTCTCTGGCAGCGCAAAGGTACAGCAGAAGGCCTATCTTGCAGATGCTGTGAAGCTGACTGATAACGCTGTCGCAAAGGGAATGTCGTATATCTACGGCAGCCAGACCTACTCAGGAAGTGCAGTTCTCGACGGTGATTTCTGCAACGATAAATCTGTCACTGACGGCATCAACTTCGGCTGGCTGGATGACTATGGTCATCACTCATCTCCTGAAAGCTACATTGCAGGCTATGATTTCAGCAGTGCCTCTGAGAACTGGGCTAAGGACAGCAATACTGCCACTAATGCCCGTCAGTTCGGTGCAGAATGGTCTGGGGAGCGCACCTCTGCCAAGGGCGTTATGAATTTTGACGGTGGAGAAGACTGCCTGCTGCTTGACACATCCCTGCTCCAGACAAAGGATATCCAGCTCAGCCTTGGCGTCCTCTGGAAAGGCGGAACATCCAGCCAGGAGATCCTGCACTTCGGCGATGAAAATGCATATTTGTCCCTCACTCCCAGCAACGAGAATGGTGTGGCAGAGCTGATGCTCACCGATGGCAGAACTACCGAAAAGCTTACAGCTCCTGCCCCTCTCTCAAAGGGGGGATGGAGCCAGATCACTATCCGTATCATAGGCGGAAAGGCTTCGCTGCTTATAAACGGACAGGAGGCTGACAGCAAGTCGTTTTCACTTGATATGCAGTCTGTTATCAGCGCTTCTTCCAACGACCTTGCTGTGGTCGGAAAGGGATTCAAGGGAGCTTTGGACTATATCCGGCTCAGCAGCAGCGCTGTGGATGAACCGGCAGTGATCTATTCCGGCAGTGAAGAGCCTGACGATACCGATCCCTCCGTAAAGATCACTGGAGATGTCAATGCTGACGGAAAATTCAATATCGCTGACCTTGTGGCTATGCAGAACTGGCTGCTTTCAAGGCCTGACGCAAAGCTTGCCGACTGGCAGGCAGGTGACCTTTACGAGGACGGCATGATCGACGCTTTCGACCTGACCGCTATGAGATCGCTCCTGGAAGCCAATTTGTAATACACCCTAAAACGGACAGCAAACTATGCATGACACTCATATTGCAATATATCAATTACTCGGGGGAAAGCTTTCTGAGGAAAGTTTCCGTCTGACATAAAAAATGTCCCCTCTGTCTATCCATGACAGAGGGGCATTGCTTTTTTCTGTTTCAGAAGCGGTACATCGTCAGCGGTAGCTTCCGTGCTTTTTCTTGAATTCCTTTTTTTCTTCATACATTGCCTTATCCGCACGTTTGAATACAAGCTCAAATGCAGCGTCATCGGAAACATATTCCGCAAGTCCTACTGCAGCGGAATATCTCAGCCACGGATCTGCATCCTCCTGCTCGTAAGACTCTTTATAAGCCTCACGAAGCCCTTCCGCTATCTGAGCTCTGTTCTCATAGTCCTGGCCCTGAAGAATGACCGCAAATTCATCTCCGCCTATACGGAAAACCGGCGAATGCTTAAAAAATTCACATATCATATGACAGCAGCCTTTGATATAAAGGTCACCTGCTTTATGGCCATGATCGTCATTGATGTTTTTCAGATTGTTCATATCCACCATTATTACTGCAAATTCAGTTTCTCCCTCTGCTATGGCCTTATTCAGCTCGCCGACCTTTCTTGTATACGCTGCCTTGCTTCCCACACCTGTCAGAGGATCTCTGTATGCCTCCTGGCTTATCTGTCCTATCTGTTCATCACGAGCCTTGATCTTACGCTCTTCCTCTGTGATGTCCTGTATGCGAAGATACGAACCGTCTATACGTCCCTTGCTATCCTTAACATGATTTTCTTCAAGCACATAGTAACGTTCATTCTCGCCCTCTCCTGCCCGGCGCTTTGATATATGTTCGTCAGGCTTTCCGGCATCACCGAAGATCGAAAGAAGCTTTCCGGTTATGGATTCATAATTGTTATCCTCTATACCGGCAAGCCGGCATCCCTGCTCATTTGCCCATATACAGCTGCCATCCGAGTCAAATATATAGAAGGCATCAGATAATCCGGAAACGATATTGGAAAGAACATTGTCCAGCAATCGCAAAGGCCTGTAATGTATGGCAAAGAAGTATATTACCACTCCAAATACGCCGTAGCCAAGCATTGAGCGGTCAATGGCATACTGGAAGAAGATATTGTATGTCTGAAGAAGTCCTACGCCGAGCATAGTTACAAATATAACGGCAAAACGTTCTCGATTTATCTTCGTCGCCTTGACAGTGGTGATCAAATATATCAGTATGACGCAGAAGAAAACTGAATAATCCACGATACGATGGATCGCCTGTCCCCAATAAGGTACCAGCTTGTAATAGGGTGCTCCTCCGACAATTACTTCCTTTATGCTGAAAGCATGACCAAATATGAGATTAAGGAGCATCTGTACCGCATCCGCAGCAAGCATGGCATACATTACCGTTGGCTTATGTGCTGTACTGCCTTTGCTTCGGCAGTACACATTGGTAAAATTCACCAGAGCATACAGCACAAGATCCATGCCAAGGTAATATAGATAACAGCCGATCAGAGCAGTCGTCCTCATACTTGTTCCGACTATAAACAGATTTCCGAGTACCGGAGGTATCAGCGCTGACTCGAGAAAAGCAACCGAATTTCTGGCAGGTCTGTCTGAACGGCGAGCCAGAATGGTGCATATCAACAATGCAATAATAAGAACGAGAAACAATATGGAATAGGTCAATCTCATAAATCCACGCCCTTTCTGAAGGGGATTATCATATATCTGACTTCAGAATCGTTTATTTTTATGCGTTAAGTTAATTATACCATATTCTTTTATCATATTCAATAGAAATTGTGTGAATTAATCAATGTACAATGAAAGCTTTATTATATAAATAACAAACAGCCTGTACTCTTATACAGGCTGTAAGCGGCTTTATAATATTATCTTAATGCAGCGCACCGGCGCATTATTCCTCAGGTTCCTTGATCTCTCCGACGATCGGAAGCGGATCTATTCCCTGACGGGTATAGTAATCCGAAAGTGCTGAACGAACTGCCTGCTCCGCAAGAACAGAGCAATGCACCTTAACTGCCGGGAGTCCGTCAAGGGCTTCTACAACTGCCTGATTTGTCAGCTTAAGGGCATCATCGATAGACTTGCCTTTAATAAGCTCTGTTGCCATGGATGAAGTCGCAACTGCTGCTCCGCAGCCGAAGGTCTTGAACTTGACATCGGTTATTATATTGTTATCGATCTTGAGATACATCTTCATGATATCGCCGCACTTGGCATTTCCTATCTCGCCCACACCGTCTGCATCCTCTATCTCGCCCACATTGCGGGGATTTGAAAAATGGTCGAGAACTTTTTCACTGTATAACATAGCTTTTCTCCTTTATTCGTATTTTTCGCCCTTCATCATTTTCTCCCATACAGGTGACATTTCTCTCAGACGTGTTACTACCTTCGGAACGACCTCAAGTATATAATCAACGTCATCATCTGTAACGTCCTCCTCAATAGAGAGCCTCATGGAACCGTGTGCAACTTCGTGCTTCAGTCCTATGGAAAGCAATACGTGTGACGGATCAAGGGAGCCCGATGTGCAGGCAGAACCGGATGAAGCACATATCCCGTTAAGATCCAGCATGAGCAGCAATGATTCGCCCTCTATGCCCTCTATGGATATATTGAGATTTCCCGGCAGGCGCTTGTCCCTGTCACCGTTAAGGCGTGTATATGGCAGCTTAAGTATGCCGTCAATGAGCTTATTCCTGCGCTGGATTATTACGGCATTCTTCTCAGCTATATTACGTGTTGCAGCTTCAATGGCAACTCCAAGTCCGACTATTGCAGGAACATTCTCTGTACCTGCACGCTTTCCTCTTTCCTGTCCGCCTCCATGGATAAGATTCGGCAATGTGATGCCCTTTCGGATATACAGTGCACCTATACCCTTCTGAGCGTGTATCTTATGGCCTGAAAGAGACAGCATATCTATCCCCTGACTGTGAACATCTATATCAACATGACCTACTGCCTGTACAGCATCGGTGTGGAAGAGAACCCCTTTTTCATGGCATATCGCAGCTATCTCCTCTATGGGCTGGATAGTACCTATCTCATTGTTTGCATACATTATCGTAACAAGTGCAGTATCCTCACGGATAGCATTTCTGATATCAGCAGGATCGATAAGGCCCTTGTCGCTGACAGGGACATATGTTACTTCAAAGCCGTGCTTTTCAAGATATTCTGTAGTATGCAGCACCGCATGATGCTCGAAAACTGAGGTAATGATATGCTTCTTGCCCTTTTTGGCCATAAGCTCTGCTGTACCCTTTATAGCCCAGTTATCAGCTTCGCTTCCGCAGCTTGTAAAGAATATCTCTCTCGAATCTGCTCCGAGTGCCTTTGCGACCTTGCTTCTTGCATCTTCAACTGCTCGCTGTGCATCTCTGCCAAGCTTGTAAATACTTGAAGCGTTGCCGTAGCCTTCACGGAAGAATGGCAGCATTGCTGCAAGGACTTCCTCCGATACAGCAGTAGTTGCAGCATTATCCGCATAAACAAAACGTTTTTCCATTTTTCTCCTCCATTAATATATATAACCTATCAACTTAGTATATTATATCACAAAACAATGTCGATTGTCTGATTGTTAACCTTGCGAAACCACATAAACACACCCCACTTTCTTATATCTGCTGCACTTGCAATTTAAGCGCAGATGTGGTATGATTATTGTATATCAGGTCGGATCATACAACTGTTCCCTGATAATGTCAACCGCTGTCAGGAAGCTCTGCTGACTGTATCATTCACCATATGGAGGTCAAAATGGCTGAAAAAGCACCTAAGAATAAATTCAAAGCCCTGTCTGTTGTTGAAGCGATCCTCATAATCGGTCTTTCAGGAGAGCTTGCATGGCAGGTAAAGCTCAAAGATAAATTTCACAGATCGGATGATGCCGTTGCTGCAAGTGCAAATGTAAGCGATGATCCGCAGGTAAGAACCCGTGCAGTTATCGAAAAGGAAGAAACTCTCTACCAGCTCGACGGCAAAAAGATACTTATGAACGACGGAACCTACGGCGAGATCTTCTGGCCGGTATTTGCAGATGTTCCTGCCTGCTCTCACAATATGGAACAGCTCGTCACCAGAAACGGATACTCCTTCTACAAGGAAAACAACAAGGTCGCCTCTATCGCAGGCGTTGATGTTTCCGACTATCAGGGCGATATCGACTGGAAAAAGGTCAAGGCTGCCGGAATAGATTTCGCTATCGTAAGAATAGGATACCGTGGCTATGGCACCGGTGAGATAGTGATCGACAAGAATTTCGGAAAGAACCTGAAAGAAGCCGATGAGGCCGGTATCAAGGTCGGCGCATATTTCTTCTCACAGGCTGTAAATACCAAAGAAGCCATCGAAGAGGCGGATCTGGTGATAGATGCTATCGCCGACTACAATATCACATACCCTGTAATTTACGACTGGGAGCTCATCTACGGCGATAACGCCCGCACCGACAAGGTCTCCGTTGAGGAGCTTGCAGACTGCTGTATCTCCTTCTGCGAGAGAGTGCGTTCTGCCGGATATAAGCCCATGATATACCAGAACAAGAACACTACTATGTTCAAGCTTGATCTGCCAAGGCTCAAGGACTATGATTTCTGGCTTGCAGAATACGGCAAAGAGCCTACATACTACTACGATTACCAGATGTGGCAGTACGCCTCTGACGGATTTGTTCCGGGAATAAACGGCGAAGTCGATATGAATATCAGCTTCAAGGACTACAGCACTGAATAAATATACAAAAAGCCCGAAGGTGAACAGTAAATGCTCCCTCCGGGCTTTTAAGTTATACTTTATATCGCTGGATAAGTACAGATCTCAGATCTGCTATCACTTTTAATGAGCATTATTAACGTAATTGATGTTCATTGAATCAATGCGGTATGTTCCGTCATCACGTCCTGTAAGGTGGAACTCGACAGACTTTGCAACAGTCTTTTCCATCCATGACGGGAGCTCATCAAGATAGTCAACAGAAACTGTATACGAATCCCCGCTCTTTACAATGGACTTTATCTCAGGCTCATATGTGAATATGATTGGTTTCAGCTTTACATTATAAGCACCTGTCTCGCTGTCATAGAAGAATTTAGGCTCAACACGTCCTACTGTTGTATGCTCAAAGGGCTGATGATCCTCTCCGAAGAGCTCTACAGCCTCTGCCTCTACGTCATATGCCGATATGGATATAGTGTCTCCTCCGGCATTAGGAGTATACTTCGACACCTTATCCTCATCCATGATTATCGACCATATAGCCGCAGTTATAAGCTGCTCTGAGCTGAGCTCAGAAGGTGAATCAAAGGAGTCTATGTCCATTATTACAGCAGGATATATCACCTCGGTAAAGCCATCCTTCTTGACCTCACCGGATGTAAAGCTGCGAATCATCTTTATGCCCTTGCCTGCAACAGTTATGATGCCTATGACAGCAAACAGAGCAAATACTACTCCCAGAACTGTATAAAGCCGCTTCTTGAAACTCTTCTTCTGAACAGCCTCAGCTTCTGCCGGATCGTCAGTTTCGCTGTGCTCACTGCGCTCGGCAATAAGCTCATCCGGATCTTCATTGAGAATATTTTCAAGAGCTGCTGCCACCTTACCCTGCTTCTTTGCAGGCTCTTCCTCCGGAGCTTTTTCCGGCTCAGCAGTTTTTTCATCTGCCGCTTCATTTCCTTCAGATTCTTCTTCCTTGGGCTTGTCAAGGTCTGCTATTGCATTTGCAGCGTCCTCACGTATACCGTCGATAAGGCTGTTTACTCTGTCTTCGCCCTCATCATCATCAGTCCCAGGCTCGGAGGTCTCTTCCTCATCAGCAGTCTCGTCCTCGTATATGTCATCAACAGATACTTCATCATTTTCCTCATCAAACAACTCAGGCTCGTCATATGCAGCCTGATTGATGGCAGCTATGGCAGCATCTATAAGCGCCTCCGCAGAAGTCTCTTCTGTTTCCTCTGCCGGTGCTTCCGGTTCAGGCTCAGCCGCTTCCTCTTCGTAAGCTTCCGGAACTGCCTCATCTTCAGGCTCGTTCTCATTGAAGAGGTCGTCGACCATTACCGCCTCATCTTCTGATATCTCATCAGTTTCTTCTGCGCCGCCGGAGATCTCAGGAACTTCCTTTGCTGCTTCATTTATCTCATCATCAGCAACACTCATCCTGCTGCGGAGCTTTGAGAAGAATCCCTTCTTGGGCTTTTCAGGCTCCGGAACAGCTTCCGGCTCGGGGATACTCTCCTCAACGGGCACTGGCTCCGGCTCTTCATATACAGGAGTTTCGGGAATGTACTCTTTCTCCGGCACAAGATCAGGCTCCGGAGCTGCAGTCTCCTGTGCAGGAGGATCAAATACAGTCGTATCACCATCCATGAGAGAGCTTGAATTTACTATCAGCTCTTCTGTCAATTCTGTCCTTACCGGTTGAACAGGTATTACAGGCTGTGCAGGGATAACAGGCTCATGAGAATACCTTTCATTCTTTTGGCGTATAGCTTCATGCGCTTCCGCTGCAAGACGGTTCATCTCAGAAAGATGATCCTCAGCCTTGCGGCGTTCAAGCATTGTTTTTTCCATTTCCTGCCTGCGAAGCTCCTCATAATCCGGAAGCTCGCCTGATATGACTATCTTTTTCTTTTTAGGCTGTTCAGGCTGTGGTTCAGGCTCGGTCACAGTTTCGTATTTCTTTGCCTCCTGCTGGAAGGCTGCCTCTGAAACAGCTTCAGCAGCATCGAGCTCATTGAGTATATCCTCTGCAAGGCTTGGTCTCTTTTCTTCCGTCAGGGCATTCAGCAGATCGTCCACTGACATATCATCGTAAATGCTCTTTTTATGGACATTGGTATGCCCTGCCTCAGCAGGACTGTCACCGCTTATTTTAAGACTGTTGAGCATATCGTCCAGATCTTTTCTGATAGCCATTCTGACCTCCAAAACAAATTATTAAATATAAACCAGCGGCAACTTTTATCTTATCTGACCGTTTCCGTTGATAAGATACTTCACAGTTGTCAGCTCCTTAAGTCCCATAGGACCTCTTGCGTGGAGCTTCTGAGTGGATATTCCGATCTCAGCGCCGAATCCGAACTCTCCTCCATCAGTAAAGCGTGTGGAGGCGTTCACGTATACAGCTGCTGCGTCTATTTCACGCTGGAATTTCTCAGCAGCTGCAAGAGTGCTCGTAACGATACACTCGGAATGGCGTGTGCTGAAACGTCTGATATGAGCTATTGCCTCGTCTATGGTATCCACTACCTTTACGGCAATGATATAATCACCGAACTCTGTAGCGTACTCTGTATCAGTGGCCTTTTCAATACCTTCTCCCAGTATAGCTATAGTCCTGTCACAGCCGTATATCTTCACATTATGCTCCTTGAAGCGCTCTGCTATCATAGGGAGATACTCCTCGGCAACATCCTTGTGAACCAACAGGCTCTCTATGGCATTGCATACTGAAGGACGCTGTGTCTTTCCGTTGTCTGCTATATCAACAGCCATTGCAAGATCTGCTGAAGCGTCAACATAAACGTGGCAGTTGCCTGCTCCGGTCTCGATAACAGGAACTGTTGCTGTATTAACAACGGCCTGGATAAGTCTTGCGCTTCCTCTCGGAATGAGAACATCAACATAGCCGTTGAGCTTCATGAGCTCATTTGTAGTCTCACGTGAAGTATTGTCAACCACCTGTATGGCATCAGCCGGCAGACCTGCTGCCTCAATAGCCATCCTCATTATTGAGCCAAGGCATATATTGGAGTGTATAGCCTCTTTTCCGCCCTTGAGTATAACTACATTTCCTGCCTTGAGGCAGAGTACAGCGGCATCTACAGTAACATTCGGACGGGATTCGTAGATTATACCTATAACTCCGAGAGGTACTCTTGTCTTGCATATCCTGAGGCCATTGGGACGTGACCATCCTTCAATGATCTCTCCGATAGGATCGTTCATTGCAATAAGCTCTCTTATACCGTTTGCCATTCCCTCGATACGGCTCTCATTGAGTCTGAGTCTGTCCTGCATAGCCTCGGAAATACCGTTCTCCTTTGCTGCTGCAAGATCCTTTGCGTTCTCACTTATTATGTGAGCCATGTTCTCCTTCAGCGCCTCTGCGATAGCCTCCAGCGCTTTGTCCTTTACTGCGGATGAAGCGGCGGCCAGCAGCGGCTCTGCTGCTTTTGCTCTTTTTCCAAGATCTTCTGTATAGCTCATATCATTCACCTCATTTTTTCTTTGCAAGGAATATTGTTCCTATGTCCTTATCTTCAAAAAGGTCGTAAAGCTTTTCAGGATCACGGCCGTTCATTATCACCATGTCGATGCCCGCTTCTGTTGCGATCTTTGCAGCATTGATCTTTGTTGACATACCGCCTGTACCGAGGCTTGTTCCTGCTCCTCCGGCAACGCTCTCTATCTCGGGAGTTATCTCCTCAACTACAGATATAGGCTTTGCATCCGGATTTGATCTCGGATCGTCATCGTAAAGAGCATCAATGTCAGACAGTATCAGCAGCAAGTCTGCTCTGGAGAGCTCTGCGACCAGAGCTGAAAGGGAATCGTTCTCGCCTATCTCAAGCTCCAGCTCATCGATAGCGATAGTATCATTCTCATTGACTATAGGTATCACACCCATTCCCACAAGGCTTTCGATAGTATTCTTGAAATTCTCGCAGTGGCTGGGATTGTTGATTATAGTCTTTGTAAGAAGTATCTGTCCCACAGTAACGCTGTACTTTGCGAACATATCGTCATATACGTGCATGAGCTCGCACTGTCCGATAGCGGCAACAGCCTGCTTGAGCTTGGTCTCCTTCGGCTTTTCCGGAAGTCCCAGCTTTCCGGCACCAAGCCCAACTGCGCCTGATGATACCATAATTATCTCTCTGCCGGAGTTATGCAGGTCTGATATCACCCTGACAAGATTTGTCATTCTTCTTATATTGAGCTTGCCTGTCTTATGTGCAAGTGTTGATGTTCCAAGCTTTATTACGATACGCTTCTTTTCGGAAATATTCCTCATCATCAATCTTCCTTCAGTTAACTTTATTGGTAGGAGAGCCATTCTGCAAGGCTCTAATATTGCTGCATACTATTTCTATAAGCCTCTGTCTCGTTTCAAGAGGAGCCCATGCTGTATGCGGAGTTATCGTGCAGTTCTTTGCTGTTTTAAGCGGAGTATCCGGCGACATCGGCTCCTTGTCCAGCACATCCAGATAGGCAGCGGCGATCTTTCCGGTATTGAGAGCATCTGCAAGCTCCTTCTCGTTTACGATACCGCCTCTTGCTGTATTTATAAGCATAGCCGAGCTCTTCATATGTGAGAGCAGCTCGCCGCTTACTATATGCTTTGTCTGCTCAGTGAGGGGGCAGTGGAATGTAAGCACATCAGCCTTTTCTGCGGCTGTGATAACATCCGTCACCTCGTATGGACAATCCTTCGGCGCAGTACGTGTACTTACCACAATATTCATACCGAAAGCATGGCCTATTTCCGCCACCTTTCTTCCTATAGAGCCATAGCCGACAATCGAAAGAGTTCTGCCTGCCAGCTCCGAGGTAGGTATAGGGAAATATGAAAACGCCGGTGAGCGTTCCCATTCGCCGTCTTTTACAGCCTTGTCGTAGTCTCTGATACGGCTGAAATGGTCAAGGATATACGCAAAGGTCTGCTGCGCCACAGCATTTGTGGAATACTGTCCGGCATTGCATACAGCTATCCCCTTCTCAGCGGCGTATGCTATATCAACATTGTTGTAGCCTGTTGCAAAAAGACCTATGTATTTTATATTCGGGCAGGCATCCATGACCTCCCGGGTAATGAGCACCTTATTGCAGAGTACGATATCTGCATCGCCTATATTTGCGGCAGTTTCCTCCGGCTTTGTAAAAGGGATGATCTTTACTTCACCCAGCTCTTCCAGCTTTGACACCGGGATATCTCCGCTTATGTTGACAGTATACCAGTCAAGAACTGCAATCTTCAAACCGCTCATTCCTCCCCGCTGTTGTCCTCAGTGCTCTCAGCAACAGTCTCTGCCGGCTTGCAGATAAATGTTGATACCAGTGCGGCGATCAGCAGCAGTACCTGAAGTATTCCTATTCCGTAGTATACAGCCTTGCTTTCTGAGAGCCAGAAGCCAAGCGATACAAATATTGCAGAAGCGATAAGCACCTGATAAGGGCGCTTCTGTACGTAGAAACGGTAAATAAAAAATATTACGGCAATGCTTACGAAAGCCATATGAAGTCCCAGTGGAAACGGAAAAAGAGATGGCTGTACAGCCTCTGATGTCTGATCCATTGTAATGAGCATATCCTGAATATTCATGATCTCTCCATTCTGCCCCTACACATGGGGCGATCGGTTTTTAAACACACTTTAATTATTATATCATACCGCTGATAAGAATTCAACAGATTTTTAAAAATAATTGCCGGATATATCCTTTATTCACAATATTATCATTTTTCATGCCCCGAAAAAGATTATTCTGCATATCGCCCACCTGTTAATTTCACGGATATCTCACATTATGTCAGTAAAAAAATACTATATTTCATTGTATTCATTACTGTAATAATGTATAATAATGTAAAATATATTTTGTTTTTCGGGGGGGATTATCATGAGCAGATATCCAAAGAGAATGATCGCATTTATCACCGGCATCACGGCTGTCCTTTCATCATCAGGAGCATACCTGCCGGCAAGAGATAATACACATGAGCTTAACGCTTCTGCCGCTTCAGGAAGAATACCCGCTTTTCCGGGAGCTGTCGGCGGCGGAAAGTACGCTACTGGAGGACGTGGCGGAGAGGTATATCACGTTACCAACCTCAATGACAGCGGCGAGGGTTCCTTCCGTGATGCTGTAAGCAAATCCGGACGCATCGTCGTTTTCGATGTAAGCGGTACTATCGAACTTCAGGGCAATATCCTCTGCCAGAGCAATATCACTATCGCCGGACAGACTGCTCCCGGCGGTTCAGGAATCACTCTCAAGAACTACAAAATGGGTATGGCCGGAGATAATATAATCTGCCGCTACATCAGCTCACGTCCGGGACCGTATGCCTCCACCAGCTCCGGAAATGACGCATGGGGCGGTGCAAAGGGCTCAAACTCCATTATCGACCACTGCTCAATGGGCTGGACGACAGATGAACAGTGGGGGCTGTACTCCAATAATATGAACTATACTGTGCAGTATTCAGTGCTCGGGCCTGCTGATTCATGGGGCGGACACAAGAAAGGTCTCCACGGCTTCGGCATAATGATGGGCAAGGGCGCCCTCACTTTCGATCACAATCTCATAATACACAACGTTTCACGAAACTTCCGTGGCAAGGTCGAAGGACAGAATACGGCGGATTTCACCAATAATATCATATATGACTGGGGCTACCAGACCGCCTACGGTACTATCGGCCACCTCAATTACGTGAACAACACTCTAAAGGCCGGAAATTCTACCACCGGCGGCTATCACTGGATGAACGTGGACAGTACTACAAAGCCTGAGAACTTCAAGGTGTACTGTGCCGGAAACCGTCTCATAAACAAAGACGGCTCATTCCACTCCATAACCAGTGACAACTGGTCAGGAGTATCCGTAAAAAGCGGCATAGGCATCACCAAGGACAATCTGTACAGCGCCTCACCTTTCAGCATAAACAACAACGGCGAAAATGTTTCGTCTGTACAGGGCTGTGAGAGCGCTGCTGCCTCCTATGACCATGTTATAAGCTTTGCCGGCAACGGTATCTCTCCCGACAAACGTACTGCTATCGACCAACAGTGTGCCAATGAAACCAAGAACGGCACCGGCTCATGCAGCGGTACGGCAGCATATGACTCCTCACAGACCGACCTGAACAAATACAATATAAAGTGCGGAGTGACCTATTCCTATCCCTCAGCTATCCTCAAAAAAGAGATAACCGATGCTGACAACGACGGAATGGCTGATGACTGGGAGCTGGCAAGAGGCCTTGATCCAAGTGATCCTACTGACTATAACGGAGATTACTGTGACAAAGGATATACCAATATCGAGTATTATATCAACGATCTTACTGTAGATTCCTTCCCGGCAGGCGTTGTACAGCTCTCTCCCGAAAGCTCAACTCCCCCTGCTCCGGCAGTATCAGCTTTTGAGACCATTGAGGCAGAAAGCTTCTCTGCACAGGAAGGGATAAAAGCCGAGGAGCTCTCCTCAGGCGGCCAGAACATAGGCTATATCGAGAACGGCGACTGGGCTATGTACCGCCGTATCAGTTTCGGTGACGGCGCACGTTCATTCAAGGGGCTCTTCTCCGGCAATCCAGCCACCATAGAGCTTTATCTTGACGACCTTTCAACGTCCCCTGCTGCAAAGATAGACTTCCCCGGAACTTCCGGCTTCTCCGACTATCAGGAAATTGAGGCCACTATCCCTATGATAAAGGGCACACATACCCTCTATCTGAAATTCACCGGCGGTGACGGATACCTGCTCAATGCTGACAGCTTTATTTTCTGCAAGGATCCTGTGCCGATGAACGGAAAGCTCTTCAAGAATGTTACCATAAACGAATCCGCTCACCCTCAGAGCTGGAGGATAGCTGAAAACGCTGCAGAGGGATCGCTGATATTCGGCGACCGTGATTTCACGATCGCACAGCTCCAGTCAAATCTTGCCGGCGCAGAGCAGCTCCTGACCGCCTGTGATGCCAAGAGCACGACCGGTGATGACATCGTTTCCTTCACCGCCGGAGCAGATATGTCTCTCTATGTGGCGCTGGACAGCCGAGTGGAGAAGGTACCGGAATGGCTCAGCGATTTTGCGCTGATGCGCTCAATATTCAACTCGTCAAATGATGTTGTTTTCAATGTTTACCGGAAGGATATGAAGTCCGGCGAAAAAATAACGCTTGGCTGTAATGGCCAGTCGAGCTACTGCGTGAATTATACACTGCTTGCAATACCGGCAGAGATAATTCCGGAAAAGGTGGCCGGAGATGTTAATACCGACGGAAAGTTCGGTATACCGGATCTCGTCCTCACACAGAAATACCTGCTCCGCAACTCAGAGCTGTCTCAGGAGCAGTTTACTGCCGCCGATATGGACGGTGACGGCCAGGTAAATGCATTCGATACCACATTGATGCGAATGGAGCTTCTGGCACAATAACAAATCTGTCTTACCTGCTGTCCGCCTGCACTCGGATAGCGTAAGAATATAAAGGGACAAATCAGAAGAAAAGCCGCTGCGTAAATGCTTCCCATATATTGGGGAACTGACGCAATGCGGCTTTTCTTCTGCAAAAATAAAAAACGCCGGAGGCGACAAGAAATGGGAGTCCAGAGGGTCTGTGATCCTCTGGCAGGGAGGTGTACGAGGAGGGACAGAGTCCCTCCTAAGAAGCAGTAAAACAAGCGAAGCAATGTTTTACGGCCGGTTTTATTAGGTATATCCCGGCTTGACCGGC
>ERZ795051.971-NODE-971-length-40192-cov-17.111942_pt1 | contig 40192 bp, 28 predicted proteins | sample MGYA00375135_ERZ795051 | MGnify/ENA primary metagenome ERZ795051 (study PRJEB30180, sample SAMN05720222) | activated sludge metagenome | isolation source: Anaerobic digester | place: Japan | collected 2015-05-26 ... | reverse complement strand
CCCGCAGAGCACCGAGCCAAAAAAATCGCATCCACAACATTTGACAATAGCTCGTCCCATTGGACAAGAAATGCACAAGACTCCCCGTGCCAGACGCTCTTCGACGGCACCTCTCCCAGGTTCCACTGCGACAGACTACCCTGCGGCGGAATCTATGCACACACAAAGCCCGAGTACAAACACTGCCGCCCATGAAGTGATACAAGACATCCGCCTTCTCATAAGTCCTCCAAGTTCATTCTGTATGGTCTGCCGGAAACCGCACAATATACCATATCGGACCACATTTTGGCAAGAACAATCTGAGGATTTCGATGCGGTAGACTGAAAGCGTCAGGGGGTGCAGGGTGCAAAAGGCAGAGTGGCGATAGAGCCGGCGGTATGACGAAATGCGGTGCGCCTCAGGCCGGCCCGCCGAAAAGCTCCGCAAACTTTTCTTCGATACGCTCGCTTCCGCAGAGCGTCTGGCCGATCAGCACGGCTCCGATCCCCGCCTCAATGAGCTTTTCAACGTCCGCCCGCGTGCTGATGCCGCTTTCAGCGACGAGATGCTTCTTGTGGTCGACCATCTCCGCCAGGCGCAGTGTCGTGTTGATATCCACCCGCATCGTCTTCAGGTCGCGATTGTTGATCCCCAACACGCTGTAATGCTTCTGCGGAAACCCGATCATGCTCCGCACCATCATCAGCGATTCGATACTGTGCACCTCGATCAGCGCCGTCAGCGTCAACTGGTTGGCCAGGATCAACAGGTCCATCAGTTCCGCCGGCTTCAGCGCCTCGGCAATCAACAGGATCGCATCCGCCCCCGCCGCCCGCGCTTCATACACCTGGTACGGATCAAAGATGAAGTCCTTTCGCAGCACCGGCAGCTTCACCGCCTCCTTAACCTGCGTCAGATACTCTAATCGCCCCTGAAAATACTTCTCATCCGTAAGTACGCTGATCGCATCCGCACCGCATTGCTCGTACGTCCGCGCAATCGCCACCGCATCGAAATCCGCCCGGATTACCCCCGCCGACGGCGACGCTTTCTTCACCTCTGCGACCACGTTGATGAACCGCCGGTTGCGTTTTGTCACTGCCTTGAAAAAGTTCTGGCACTTCCCCAGCCCGCGCATGCGGCCGCGCAATTCCTCTAACGGCACGGCCTCTTTCTGCCGCGCCACCTCCTCGCGTTTGTCCGCCACGATCTGATCGAGTATGGTCGCCAATCGCCAGCCTATTTGGACATTTCCACGAACACCATCCGCAGCTGATGCAGCGTCCCCGAAAGCAGCCTCGCCTCCTCCGGGCTGATGTTGCCCTGCGTCTTTTCCTGTATCACTCCCAGAAGGTCAATGTTGAACTTGGCTGCCGCAAGGTCGGGCTCGTGCGGCTCCTCCTCTTCGGCTCCCAGAACCCCCAGCGCCAAATAAGCCTGCGTCGCCAACATGCTGATCAGCGCCGAAAGGTCCGCAGGCGGAAACCCAACCTGCCGCTCCTCCGGTCCATGCCCCCGGTGCTCTTGCTCCTCCTGTTTCTTCAGCACTTCTTTTTCCTTCTGGGCCTGAGCCTTCCAGTCCTCGTCGATGATCAGCTTCTTCGGTGCCTCTTCTTTCGCCATAGTCGTTCTCCCAACTACCGCCGGTACTTCTTCATGTCCCTGGCCACGTCCTTCTTCTGTTGTTCGGCCTGAAGCTTCTGCCGCTTGTCGTATTGCCGCTTGCCGCGCCCCAGCGCCAGTTCCATTTTCGCCAGCCCCCGCGCATTGAAGTAGATCTTCAACGGCACCAAAGTGAAGCCCCGCTGCGTCAGCTTGCCAGTAATCTTGCGGATCTGGGCCTTTCTCAACAGCAGCTTGCGCTTGCGCATCGGGTCGTGGTTGCCGCGGGATGCCCGCGCATACGGCGCGATCTTGCAGCCGATAAGCCAGCACTCGTCGTTGATAATCCTTGCGTACGACGCCTCCAGGTCCGCCTGCCCCTCCCGAAGTGACTTCACCTCGGTCCCCAAAAGCGCAATCCCGGCCTCCACCTTCTCTATGAGTTCATAGTTGTGGTAGGCCTTCTTGTTCGTAATGCGGGGCCCGGTGTCCGCCGCCTTTTTATCAGACTTCTTTTCCATGGCCCCATCAGGGTGTAGGCACGGTCCCGACGCCTCACTTCACCAGCCGTATGCTCGCAGGATACCGATAGTGCTCACCTTTGCTCGCCGCCACGCATGCCATGATCGAAAACACAATGTCGGCAATACCAACAGCGACGGCAAGGATGACACCGACACACAATACTGCGGTAATGCCTGCTACAAGGCTTGCGATAAGTACGGTAATCTGAAAATTCAGCGCCTCTTTGCCCTGTTCGTCAATGAAAGCGTCCTGGTCCTTCTTAAGAATCCAGAGGATCAGCGGCCCCAGAAAGTTCGTGAACAACCCCAAGAGATGGCACAGCATCGCCATGTTCTTGCTGTCCTGTGAAATCACACCGGCCGTCTGACCGCCTGATCCCTCCGGCCCCGACTGCACGCTGCCCTGAGAATTCTCATCCATTATTGCTTCCTTTCATTCATTTGATCCTCTTGTAACCAAAAACGTTGGCAGACTTTTACCACCGCTGCCGACCCCCGTCAAGCCCATTCGCCTTTCCGCTTCCGGCCGCACCGCTCACGCCCGGCAGGATGCGCAGAACTGCGCCATCGCCATCATCGCCTCATTGGTCCGTTCCGGCGAACCGTCCATTTTCGCAAACGCATCCACCAGCGCGACCAGTTCAGGGTCCGCCGGCTTCTTGCCGTACTCATGAAAGACGTTGACAATGGCCGCATCCAGCCCGTATTCCATCGCCTTCTCCACATACGCCCGGCAGATGCCCACCCGCCGCGCAGGCAGGTTTCGTGCCGAATTGCTCACCCCAAAAGAGCAATGCACACCCTTCATCTCCGGATCGGTCATGATCCGTCTGACCGTCTCGAAGGCACGGTACGTATAGCCCGGCACGCCCGGCTCCATGGGCATGTCGATCGCCAATGGAAACACCGTCGAATCGAAATATATCTCCGACGGCCTGAACCCGTAACGGTTTACTGCCTTGTCGAAGAGTTCTTTTGCCAGACCATAGAGTTCCTCGACCGAATGCGAGCCGCCTGGCCCAGTTGCCTTGCCCTCGCTCATCAGCAGCCCAACAAAGGAGAAGTCGTATTCCCGCCTCAACGGCATCATGTGATCGGCCGTGTACACCTTGATCGAATTAATCAGCGGCGGCTTGACCGACTGATCAGTAGCATACCATTCCTTGAGTCCGGCGATCAGCACCGCATCGCTGCTGCTGTCCACGCAGATTGGTACGCCTTTGCCCCATTTCCGCACCAGCCTGGCATATTCGCGCATACTTTCCACAGCAAGTGCCGGATCCGTCTCGGCGAAGGCGTCTACGTTTACGGCGATGTACGATGCGCCCGCAATTGCCTGCTTTTCGATCAGAGAACGTACGTAGTCGAGTGCTTCGCTGCCGGTTTGGTACGCCTCCGCTCCGCCTCTTGCCAATTCCAGCATCATTTCGCCCGTTTTGGGTATCGAGGCATGGATAGACTCGCCGATTTGTATCAACTTATCCGCCATATACAATCCTTTCGCCGGCTCTCTGGCCACAATAACTATAACCTGTTTTCGTCAGGAGGCTGCACAAACGCACAGAAAAAACCTTGTACTACATACAAAGTCCACCCACCGCCTCTATCCTTACACCTCACGCTGTTAGGGAATTCTACCGAGCAGCGTCAAGGCGTACGCTATCATCCGGCAAGCCGGAGGATATAGTTGAACTACGGGTATTTACCCTCCCTTTTGAACACTCATAATGTGGATAACATGTTGGTAACTGCCTAAGGCAGCCGCCGCTGAGACATCTTGCCGACAATGTCGAATTCAGAACAATGCGCCACTGTATCATCGTCTTGTGGTGCCGCTTCCGCGGCTCATCCCGATTCCTGACCCCAAAAACACAGATGGCGTGCTGCAATACCCGCCTCTTGCCGCCGTCCATACCGTCTGGTTGGTATATAAGCCGGAAATTTTTCCCACATTATGTCGTCCGACCAGCCCCCGTTTGTCACAGCCCCACGGCGTGGATAACTTGTCGAAAACCTTGTGAGCTAAAGCAAACGGCATGATGGTCATGAGCATAAACACCTAAGCTTTATCGGTCGCTCAAATGCTCTTTAAACAACCGACACGCACGTCCGGGGTTGTCGGCATGCGTCACTGCCGCACAGACGGCCACTGCCCGAACTCCCCAGCTCAGAACCTCGTCCAGATTCTCAAGGGTAATACCCCCAATCGCCACATGAGGGACTCCCTGACCTGCCAACCGCTCAATCGCCGCCCGAATATACTTCGGTCCCACGCACGGCTCATGCGCCTTTGTTGCCGTCGGAAAAGCCGGCCCGAGTGCCACGTAACCCGGATACAACGCAATCGCCGCTTCCAACTGCTCCATACTGTGGGTGCTCACCCCGAACACCATCGGCCGCCTTTGCAGTTTACGGGCCTGCGCCAGGGGCAGGTCGTTTTGGCCAAGGTGGACGCCATCGGCTTCGGCTGCGACGGCAATATCGACCCGATCATTGATGATGCTGAGGACGTCGTGCTCACGGCAGATTCCGACCAGTCCGCTGGCAAGACCAAACAGCCGGTCGTCGGCCATGTTCTTGCCCCGCAACTGCACGCAGTCGGCCCCGCCCTCGGCGCACTGGCTCGCCAGTTCGAGAATGGCGGCATCCGAATCCTCAGGCCCGGCCGTAATCAGCACATACAGCCGCACCCGTCCGAATCGGCGAACTGCATCGTCAACCAGGAAGATATCCTTCTCCAGTGCATACGCCTCGAACCGCAGGCCCTCGAACAACCGGGCCGCCTCGACATCGACAACCGCTGCCGTCTCCGCCAGTGCACGAAAGGCTTCCGTAAGCCGCTTGCAGCCTGCCACCGCCGCATCGCGCAGATCCCGCCGGACCATCTGGCCGCCCACCTGCATCCCCCGCCCGACGTCGCCCCCCGAATCCCTCGCTGCGATGAGCCGCCCTGCGTCCAGCTTCGCCGCAGCCCCGCATAACTGATGCCGCAGGCTCTTGGCCCGCGCCGTCAAGGGCTTGCTGTCGAGCACAAAGCGGCAGTACTCCTCCACCACGCGCGCCGCCTCCCTCGCCCGGTTAAAATTCGCATCCAAAATCCTGTAAACAGCCTTTTCCATAGGGGCATTATACGCAGCCTGCCGGCATTTGCTAAGCCAAATCCAGGCAGGGGGCAGGGCAGGCAAGTCGGGCGCATAAAAATGGAGCCGCTCCTCCGAATCGGCTCCTAAGCTACTTCACCACCTTTCCTCCGAAGTCGCCAATGGCTGTGTAATTTAGCAATACGCATGCCAAGGCGGCAAAAACGTGAACCAGTGAGATGAAAAATTGCCTAAGTTGCCACGGTTGCGTGGTTTACAGTCGACGGGCTCGGTTGCGGTGTCAGAAATTGAAATCTGGGAATTTGATTGAGTGTTGTGTTTTGTCAACGTGCGATTCAAACAGGCCGCACGAGGTTCTTGCAGGAGAGCGTCCAAAGCCGCTCAAAACAGCAATGGTTGCGCTATGTTGCCGAATTGCAACACGGCCGTTTATTCGGGTGAACCTGTCGCGGGCGCGAGAATGACTTCCCGGCCAAACGAAACTAAGAATGGCAGGGGGGTACAACGTGCCTTGCGCGTAAGACATGAGCTGGACGCGGCGTTTACCCGATCAGGAGTTGCATCACCTGAGCGATCGCGCCGGCATGTACCTCTGACGCGATTGCCACCTGCGTGCGGACCTGCCGGCTCGTCATGCCAGCCACCTTGACCGCGACGTCCGCATCAGAAATCCGCGACTCGCTGGCTAACAGATTCTCCGCCGTCACGGACAGGACCTCATATGCCGACCCCAGACGCCGCATCGTGGAGCCAAGCGACCCTCGATAGCTGCTGGTCTGGTTGATAGCCGCATCCACCGCACTGGCGGCCGCAAGGGGGTTTTCCAGCAGATCGACCGTTGGCATATCGACGGTCTGGGTTGCAAAGCCAATCTGGCTGCCGCCGCCTAAAGATATATTGATCTGCCCGCCGTCAGCGAACAGCGAGGTACCGTTGAATGTCGTATCACTGGCAATGCGGGCGTTCTCGGCTGCTAAGTGGTCGAACTCTTTCTGCATGATCTTCTTTTGAGCGATCGAGTACGTGGGCGATGCCGCCTGTGTCGCCAATTCCTTCATCCGCACCAGATTGCTGTTTACTACTCCCGCCGCGCCCTCGGCGGTCTGAATCATCGAGATGCCGTCCGTGACGTTTCTTTGCCCCTGCCGCACGGCTGCAACGTCCGCCCGAAGCAACTCGCGAACCGCTAGGCCGGCCGCATCATCGGCGGCCGTGACGATCCGATTGCCGGATGCCAGCCGCCCAACGGAAGATGTCAGGGAACTGTACGCGCTGCCCACAACGTTCGCTGCGTCGAAGGCAAGATTGTTTGGATTGCTCGCCATGTACTTCTCCACGCTCGCTGTCTGATTTCGATCTGTATCTACCGCTACTTGAAAAACATAAGAAACGTTATGCCCGGCGCCAAATCAGACCAGGACAGCGAGCCCGGGGCAATCTGCGAAGAACGCAGTACATTTTCGGACGTGAACCGTCAGAGCGATCCCCTCAGAAGGTCTGCCTGGCAACACTCTGCCAGTTGGCAGGATCATTCCCCGATCGATCCGGCTCCGTGGAGATCCTTCGCAGCGCATACCCGCGGCCGTCGGCATCCGAAGGCCACGGGAACCGATCTGCGTAGATCACCTCATCGACAATGACCCACGGCGTAGCTGGATCGGCCGGCAGGGGGCGCTCCAGCGCCACGCGGCCGCCGCCGTTGGACAGGGCGCCATCCCATGGGCCGACGATATCCGTACCAGGTGTCAGTGGGCCGGTGTTGTAGCTGGCGACGAATGCATTCAGTCTCGTCATATCTACAACCGGGTCGAAGCCGACGATGAAAAGCCGGCCGCCAGCGGTGATCGCCGTTTGAGCAGGGAACTCAAACGCTATCTCGCCGTCCAGTCGCCACGGACCCGCGGCGCCCGACAACACAGCCGTTTGTCCCGTGGGGTTGTGCAATTCGATGTACTCTTCGCCGGCACCGGCAGGGTGGTACATGATCTCGCCAATGACGACGTGGGATTGCGGCATGAGGTTGACGCCGTCGCGGCTGGGCGGCATTGCGAACCAGTAGTCCGTGCCGTCGGGGAAGCGGCCCAGAGACGTGCCGCTGTCCTGCCCCATGAAGCGCACGTAATCGACGATGCGGTCCGTTGTGTCGCCCGGCAGGTACGACAGGATGAGCTCCTCGCCTCCCTTGTCGAGACCAAAGCCCGACGTAATCGGGTTATGAAAATCGTTCACTTCGTCGAAACTGATGCGCCCGCCGGCATCGAGCAAAACGTCGCCGATTCGCCACTTCTTCGGATTGGCCTTGTCGTCGCTCAGGTACCAGTCGCTCAGCAGTAGGGGGGTGTCGGCGACGTTATACAATTCGATCCAGTCGTTGCTGTCGTGATCCGGGTACGACGGATCGCTGTAGTCCGTGTTGGCGGCAATCTCATTGATGAGCACCGCAGGCGACGGCGGCGGATCGTCGGCCCCCGGACTGCCATGCATGTATGTGCTTGCCCGCCAGTTGCCGCCGTAATCAAGCAGGCCTTCGTTCTGCCCGGCCATCGCCCGATCCAGCGGCACCAACGAATGCCCCGCGCCGTTGGCGGCAGCGGGCCAGCCCCGATCGTCGCTGTACTCGAACGCCACAATCACGCCATGTTCCGTGTCCTGCACCACGATCCGCTCGCCGTCGTTCTTCAGGCCCCCGGCATACTGCCCCGCGATTAGCCCCCTCAGCGACGTGCCATACCGCAGCTCGAAAGCCGCCCGGTTCCGCACCAGAAGAACGAATTGCCCCGGCGCCAGGGATGTGATTGAGCTGTCCGCGAACCGGAACGTGACGCCGTCGACCACTTCGACCCGGCTCAGGTCCAATGTCGTCGAGCCGCCGTTTTTCAATTCAATGAACTCGAAATCGTCCTTGTCGCCGACCGCCGGCGGTGCGGGATTATACATCACCTCGGTGACCCGCAGATTCGTCAGTATATCCTCCGGTACCGGCTCGCCGGCAATAAACTGGACGGGCGCAGACCAGTGGCTCCACCGCCCGGTATTGTCCTTCATCCTGCACCGCACACGATACGTGTGACCGACTTTCAGTGCACTGGCCGGTACGGTGATGGTAAACTCCGGCTCGGCCAACTCGCCGCTTTCCCACACGGCGTTGATTTCGAATCGCCGCTTCTCCCGCGGATCGTAGTTCGGATTGCTCTCGTCCGTCACTTCGCCCGCCCGCCAGGCCACCGCAGCGAAGGTCTGCGGTCCCTGCGGATCGGAAAACGGCGTCGTCGTGAAGACCAGCCGATTGATCGGAAACCCCTCCGGGCCGCCGTACGACACCGTAGGCGTGTGCGGGATCATGTTGTTGTCGCCCTCGGCCGCCGCCAGGCTGTCCAGGTGCGCCGCCGAGCCGGGATACACGCCGAAGTCGCCCTCCCACGCCTTGCCGCCTTCCCAGGCGAATCGCTTCATGTCGGCGACCTTATCCTCCAACGTACCGAAGTCCATGCTGCCGGCATTGTATGGCGCATTCCTCCAGCGGTCGCGGTCGGCGTAGACGAAGTCGGCGATCCTGGCGTACAGGTCGTCAATCATCGGATTGATGACATCCGGCTGCCACACGAGGTCGCGGAATTCCCGAATCGTGTTGCGGTACTGAATCTTCAACTCCGGCTTACCCGGCCCGATCGGGTTGTTCTCGTGATTTACCTCGAAGATCGCCACCTTGGCGTGGTCGGTGCCGTAATTCCAGTAGGGGCCCCACGTATCGTCGGTATCGTACGGCAGAAACCAGAGCCGACCGTACCCGTTGTTCTCCGGGCGATAATCGGGGTAGAAGTACCACGCCATGTTCTTCATACAGTGCCGGCCGAAGGGGCAACTGAACACGTCGTAATGCCGAATCGCTTCAGATACGGCGTGATACCAGTACCACTTTTGGCAGTCGAGGTGGTCCTGAATCCACTGCGACGACGCCGAGGCATTCAGATTCCAGCGGATGTTCTCGTAATCTGATCCGTCGCTGACCGCCTCCGGCCCCTGATAGCGCAGCTCTTCGAGAGCATCGAAAACCCGGTCGCTGAGCTTGTAGAGATTGCCCTTGGGCAGCCCGTGCGAATCCAGGAACATTGAATCGTAGTTTTCCAGCGCCAAAGACATCCCCCAGAAATCGCCATAGTACTGTCCGTTCGGGCCGCTCGGCGCCTCCTCCACTCCATCGACAACGCGCAGATGGAACCAGAAGCCGTCCGACGCAGGGACCCCCACGAGGTTCCAGAGCTGCATGTTGAGAATCTCGGTCAGCCCGAAATTACCCACCATGCGATTGCCGAACATCTTTCCCACCACCAGCGTCTTCCATTTCTGAGGGAACTTCTCGCCGTCCAGGCCCCGCGCCTCGAACCGGTTGCCCCGATTGAACCGGAACCGCATTGACCGTTTGCCCGCCAGATGATATCGCCCGTTTGCACCCCTCAAACGGTACCCGATATGGTCGTAGACCTTGCCCTCGTAAACGAGTGCCCCTTCCCAGTTGTAAGCCCGCCTGGCCATCTGGTGCTCGTAGATGTCATCGTGCGGCTGCTGGTCGGCCGCGTCATACGCGTAGCACTCCCACAGATCCTCCGCCCGTGTGATCAGATGATACACCGGCAGCGAATTCATGATCTCGGCGCTGTAGACGTGTCCCGCACCCTCCGGATGCACCGAGCGGGTATTCGCCACGTAAGGCGGCACGCCATTGTAGACAAAACATGCGAAGTTCAGCGAATCGTCGTCATGGTAGGGCACCCGCACGGCCGCCCCCGTATTGTCCGTCGCCTGGATGCGATAGCGAACCAGCGTTCGATTGATCTGTCCCGGAATTATCGCCGTATAGACGTCGTCGCCGGCAAACACGTCGCCCCCCGTGCCGTCGTCCCGCATCGCAACGACCGTCCAGTTCGCCGGGTCCTCGAAGGCCGGATTCGGCGGCATCGGCTGGAACGGATCGGCCAACAGACTGTCATGCTCAACCGGCAGAAAAGCAGGGATGTAACTGCCCGGCAGCACAATCTGGTACATCAGTTTAACGTCCGCCACGCCGTCCGGGTCGGTCACCTTGGCCGTAATGCGGATCGGGTCGTTGGCGGCTGGCTGCTCGGGGCTGTGGTTAACCTGCCGAATCTGCGGCGGCGCCGCGGCCGTGTATACGCTGTTCATCCGCCCCGGCGTCGGCGGCCCGAACGCTGCGCCAGAAGCCCCCGAATCGTAAGACGCGTACAGCGACGCATCGATCGAAAAGTCGCTGCTGTCCGCACCGTCATTGACCGCATGGATCGCTATCACGTTGACGCCCACGCGCAGCAGCGCCGCCGGGTTAGAAATCACATGGATTTCCCACCCTGCTTCATGACTATCCACCAGTCCGGGGTTGGCGTTATACGGCAAACTGTCCGACGCCACGTGGAAACTCGCCACTTTGACGCCGTTGATCCAGACAATACTGCCGTCGTCGACGTACATGCCCAGGTCCAATCGACTCGGTATCTCGTCGAGCGTCGCAATCTCGAACGTATGTCGCAGATATACCGAGACATAATTGTACCGCATGTCCTTCAGTTCAAGCCAATCATCCCCGTCCCCATATCCGATGGATGTCTTGCCCGTTTGCCAGGTTCCGTCCTCGACGTAGTCCAGCGCATACCAGCCCGCCGCCGGTTCCGAATCGCCCTTGCGCCACCGCCACCTGTCTGATTGCCGCGGCACGAGGTACTTCGGGTGCCTCGTCTCCGCCGGCTCGCGATAACCGCTCGGCCGCCAACTGCCGCCCAGATCGTTGTCCAGCCCCGGATGAATCAGCTCCATCGACGCGCCCTCGCCGTCGGCGCTGATCGGCCAGGGAAACTCGTTGCTGTAAGTCACCTCGTCGACGGTATCGCCCCAGGCGCTCTCCAGCGCGATGCGTTCACCTTCGTTCTTCAAATTTCCCTCAAACGGCCCCAAAGCAGCCGCACCGAACCGCGCCAGGACCGCCGCCGGGTCTTCCGCAACAAGAAGGTATCCTCCCGCCACGATCTCTGTACCCCACGGAAACACATACGACACGCCGTCCGAAATCTTCCACCCCGACAGATCAACCGCCCGCGGCCCGGGATTGAACAGCTCGATGAACTCCACCGCCTCGGTATTATTGTCCGGGTGATAGTGAATCTCGTTTATGACAACCGTCTGCCTCTCCTCCCGCCGCCAGTTCGCTGCCAGCCGGTTCAGATCCTCCCCGTCGACCCTGCCTCCGCCGTCGAAATCAGCACAGTCATATCCGCTGCACGCGACGTCGCTGGCCCACGCATCCGCAAAGAGCGCAAGATCGGCTATGTCTACGCGGCAATCGCCGTTGAGATCGCCCGTCAGGCACCCCGCCGGTTTCTGCTGCGTGGTAAACGTCCAGACGTCCCCCGTCAGCATCCCGCCGTCCGCCGTGCGTTCATCCACCCGCCAGTAGTACCGCTTCTGATACCCTAACGGAACCGGCGGCTGCCACCTGTTCTCGCTCAGGTTCTCCGCCGCCAGCGACAGACCCTCCGCCGATTCTCCAAAGTAGACGTTGTGCGACTGCGCCCCGGCGCCCGGCCGCCACGAAAGGGCCGTCGCTATGTACACATCCTCGCTGCCGTCCGCCGGTTCCGGCTGTGATGCGCGCAGATTGACCGTCCGAAAACTCCATACCGGCCCCGGCACTACCAGCCCGTCAAAGCTGACTTCGTCGATCCGCCAGTAACACGTCGTATCCATTGGCAGTTGCGTCACCACGTAAGAATGGAACGCCGCCGAGAGTGCCCCGCGATAAATCCCCGTTGACGCCGGTGTCGCCGTCCGCACCGCCTCGAAATCCGTCCCCACGTAAATCCGGTGAGCCGCCAGGTCGCTGCTGTTAGTCGACTGCCACCGCAGCGTGACCGTCAGCGGCGCCTCCTGCATGCCGTCGGCCGGGCTCAGATACTGCGCAGGCCCGAACAGCACAATCTGGTCCGGCCCCGCCGCAAAATTCGCCGCCACCTCCGCACTGCTTAGCGCGTGATTGTACAAGCGCAGTTCGTTGATGCTGCCGTTGAGCAGGGGGTCGCCCCATTGAGACCGGCTCAGCCAGTTGTTCAGGTCCATCATGTGCGAGGCAATGCTGAAATGTATTGGCCCCTCCTCAACGAACGCCCCGTCCACGTACAGGCGTACCTTGCCCGCCGTCTCGTCCCATGTTACCGCCACGTGCACCTCGCTGCCGACAGGCGCCGGCTGTGCACGCTCCACCCACTGCTCGTTGCTCGTAGGCCCGTAGCGATACCCAAAGCGCAGCGTGTTGTCGCCGCTGCGCGGCGTCAGGAAGATATATGTCGATGCGTATCCGCCGGGCGATACTCCCTCACCCTCGTCGCTGATGCCGAAGTCGAAAAACCGCTGCCACGATGAACCCGCGGGCCCATTCCACGTCGCCCATATCTCCAACGTCATCTGCCCGCCCAACGACGAAATCAGGCCGTTCGGCAGGTCGAGATAGTCCCCGTTGTCGAGGTGAGACCACTGCGAGCCGTCGTTGCCAAACGCGACCTGTCCGCCCGAAAACGACGCCCTCTGCGTGCGATTGACAAGTGTCCCGTGCGCCCCGCCGATCGCATCGGCGGCATCGCCGTCAAAGCTGTACCGGTGCACCAGGTCGGCCCGAACGCCTCCGACTATCGCCCCGACCATCGCAAGACAACACAGCAGAACCCCCGCCGATCTGACAGGCATACACACCCTCACCACGCACCCTCGCACTTTAACAGTATATCCGCAGGACGAAGCGGGGGCCTGCATATCACGTCATGCAGGCCCCCGTCAATCCCTTCGTCAAGGCCTTGCCGCAGACGTTACGCATTGTCTGCGCAGCGGCAAACTGCGACTTACATCACTCGCAAACCGGCCCGCCGCAGACAAGCCACGTGTCGGCCATAATCGCCAGATCCGCCAGGTTGACTTCGCAGTCGCCGTTGGCATCAGCCGCCGGACGTGCTGTGCACGGCAGATTAACGCCAATAACATCCGGCCCCGCCTGGTAGTGAGCCAGGATAACATCCGCAGTAAGCGGTATGTCATAGATACGGAACTCATCGTAACTGCCGCGGAAAAGCTGATCGTTAAACTGGGCCCGTCCGAGCCAGTTGTTGTTGTCGATTAGTGCGCTCAGTGCAAAATGCAATCCTGTGTCCTGACCAACCAGTCGACCATCCTTATACAGCCGGACCGTGTGATTTGGGCCATCCCAGACAACTGCCACGTGCATTTGCCGCCCGACCATCAGCGGACCGTTGTCGGCGTCAACCCATCGTTCCGTACCATCGGGCGCACCACCGACCGGCGCCTGGTCAGTGCCCTTTCGGTAGCCGGTACGGAGCATGTTAGCGCCGCCCCATGGAGTCAGCATGACGTAGTAAGTGTCCTCGCCCGAGTTGGAGACATCTTCCCCGCCATCACTGGTGCCGAAGTCGAATATCCGCTGCCACGTGCTCCACGTCGGTCCATTCCAGGTGACCCATGCCTCAAACGTGGCCGCATCACCCAGCGCCGAGATGATCCCGTTGGGCAGATCGACGTAGTCGCCTTGCCCCGAATCGCTGCGTTGTCCGGCATTGCCGAGGATGAGTTTTCCGTTTTCATACCGGGTGTTCAATTCCGGCGAGCGGATGACCAGGGTCCCGTTTGCGCCGCTGACCGAATCAACGACGTTCGGATCATCCGGATCGGCGTTGCCGTCGAAGCTATAGCGATGCACGAGACCTTTGCGCACCTCTAAGGTGATATTGGATGACGTTTTGGCGCCTGCAGAGTTCTCAACCACGCAGTAGTAGGCGCCGCCGTCATCGGCTGTCTGGTCAGTGATCGTCAGGGTCGTCCGTTCGTTGGACCAGTCAATGACATATTTGGAGCCGTCTGCCAGCAATACACCGGTGACGCCGTCCACGTACTTATACCAACTGCAAGCCTCAACGTCACTGGCGGTCGCGATGTCCACAGTCAGGGTAACCGATTCGCCCAACACGCCGTACAGCGGCAGGAAAGGCGCCGTCAGGACCGGCAGCGTCTTTGGTGTTTCAAAGCTTACCACCCCGCCGGCAATGACATTCGGCTCGCTCATGCCGGGCAAGGTGACGATTTTGTCAACGACCCAGTAATAGGTTTCATCCGTCGTGAGTTCCGCCGGCTGCACCAGGCTCGTGCCCGGGAACTCCCCGTACTTGACGTTCGCAGATCGAGCCTCGACCGCCGCCTTGTCGCTGCCGAAATACACCGCAAATATGGGTGCGCTGCTGCCCGCGGGCAGGATGCCCGGTGCCCACTCCAACGTATGCACTAACGGCACGTCCCGGTCACCGTTGGCGGGATACACCGCAGTGGCCGGCGATACCTCGGTCCCGGCCGCGAAACTGGCCGCCACCTCGCTGGCGCTCATCGCATGGTCATAAATGCGAAATTCATTATAGCTGCCGTTGTACATGCAATCGGGCCACTGGGCTCGACCGAGCCAGTTGTTTATGTCCTGGATCTGGTCCAGCCTCATATGCAATTCATTCTCATCGATCAGCGTGCCGTTGACATACATTTGCACGATGCCCGCGGGACCATTCCAGACAACAACAATGTGCTGTTCGCTGCCCAATGGCGGAACGGTGCCGTTGACATTTCGCTCGTCCGCATCCACCGGGTTGTACCCAAAACGCAAACTCGGCTGGTTCGACCGCGGCGTCAGGAAAATGTAGTATTGCCCGGAACAGTCGCTGGTTGAATAACCCTCCTCACCCCTGCTTCGGCCAAAATCAAATATCCGCTGCCAATCATTGGTAGAAGGCCCGATCCACGTCGTCCATACCTCCAAGCTGGCCACATTGCCCAGAGCCGAAATGATGCCATTCGGCAGATCCATGAAATCGCCATCGCTCAAGCCGTCGTTATTGGCTGAAAATTGTGCGCCGTCATTGCCGAGCACCAGTTGGCCGTTGCGGAAAGCCGCGCGGCCTGTGTTGTTTACCAGAACGCCATGTGCGCCGCCGACCGAATCATTCGGGTCGTCGAAAGCATAGCGATGTACGATCGCCCCTTGAACGCCGGCGCTCAACAGCACAACCATGCACAAACACACGATGAGTCCACTTACCTTTCTCATAACAAATCCTCCGCAACAAAAAAATGAATGGTTGAAAACACCTGGTCGATCACTCTGCCTCGCTCTTCCGCCTCCCTTTACAAACCAACACCTCCTTCCTCTCAATGCTTCCTGATCACATCGCGCCACCAGATCGATGCCGCCAAATCAGGGTCGTTCAAAGCCAAATCTCCAATTCACAACTGCACAGTACCCGCGAAAACCGTTGTCCATGCCGGATCATCACCACCACCACCAGTTGCCCCAGTCCATACGATACCGCATGTCGTCGAATGGCCGCCACTCCGCATGCCCGTCGGCAAAAACTATGTTCCCGCCGCTCGGCTTTTGCCCGGAGTTGGCTCCGCTCACGATCCGCTGGCGCGAGAAATGGTTGGAGGAGTCGTTCTGCTGATACTTGCCTGGTGCGCCTCCGTTATTGACATTGTCGAAGTTCCAATCCTGGTTGTTTTGCCTGATAATCGCGTCCATGATCATCAGCGTCGAGCCGGCATTCCGCAACTCTGTCATCTTCCGGATCCACTTGGCCTTTTCCCCCGTCGCGAGGGTATCCGTGTAAAGTGACTTCCCGGTGGCGGGGTCCCACCGATCCAAGAAATACACGTATGACAGGACGCGGTATTGAGCCTGCTGCTGGGCCTCGGTGAGCGTCGATTCATCCCTCAACTCGACCGGCTGGTACTCGCCTGCGGATATCCACGAGTACTGCCAATAGCGTGCGTCAGAGGGCTTTTTGTACTTGTTGCTCGGGCAGAAGAATACCTGATAGTCCACATCAGACATCTCTGTGATTTTGTTCGTTGTCCAGAAACTTACATCCCAAAACCAGCTTCCGGCGTACACATTGGGCACATGGCCGTCACACTGTTCGGAATAAAGAATCACCCCCAGACCCTGTTGGCGAATGTTGTTCTTGCAGATGAGGCGGTATGTCAAATCCTTGGACTTGGTTAGGGCCGGCAACAGAATCGCCAGCAGCAGCGCAATGATTGCGATGACCACCAGCAGTTCGATGAGTGTAAAGGCTCTCTTTCTCATGAGTGTGCCTCAATCCAGCCGTTCGGGCATCCTGCCCGCTTCTCCACGACCAAAAGAAGCCGCAACACGAAGCCTGACCATAACATTTTATACCGCGGCCCGAAAAGTGCAAGGCCAAATCGCGTTTTTCTTTAACCAATTTGCGAACGATTACGCCCGCTCACCGCGCCGGTGCATTCTGGCTGCGATACTGGCGCAGGCTCATCCCCGTCTCCTGCCGGAAATACCTCGCCACGTGTGCAACGCCGTCAAATCCCGTCTGTCGAGCGATCTCCGCAATCGACAGGTCCGTCCGAACCAGCATCTGCCGTATCAAGTCGACCCGGATGCGCCGGATTTCCCGGTAAACCGACCGCCGCAGAATCGAATGGAACTTCTTCTCCAATACCCGCCGCGAAACCGTCGTCGCCTTTACCACGTCATCCACCTGCAGCGCCCGCTGAGCATTGCCCCGAATGAACCGCAAGGCCGCCTTGACATCCGCATCGCCCACCGCCAGAACATCCGTCGATTGCCGCGTCACGATGTGCGTCGCCGTTACGGGAATGATCTGCCCGTTCATCTCAGCCCCCTCCATCAGTGCGTCCAGCAGCTTGGCCGCCTCGTAACCCGCCAACTCCGTATTCAGTGCAATGCTCGAAATCGGCGGGTCCGCCAGATCACACACCAGCACGTCATTGTCCACGCCTAAGATCGCCACGTCCTCCGGAGCCAGCAGCCCCACCATCTCGCATGCCTCCGTCACCTGAAGCGCCCGGTCGTCGTTGCAGCACATCAGCCCGACGGGCTTCGGCAGCCCTGCCAGCCATTCCGCAAGAACATGCTTTTCCCTGGCCCACTGCCGCTGTTTCATTGACGCGGGGGGCTCATACACGTGCACCTCGTATCCGGCCGCATGGATCGCCGCCTGAAAAGACACACTCCGTCCGCGCGACCACACATAATCCGGCAATCCGCAATAGGCGAAATGCTCAAAACCCCTGTCGAGAAAATGTCTCGCCCCCATGGTGCTGATCGATTCGTCGCCCGTAATGATTGCCGGAAACGGCGCATAGCTCTCCCGGTTGTGCCGCGCGAAGATCACCGGCGTGCCCGGCGCGATGTGTTTCTCCACGTGGGCGATATCCCGCACGATCGCCCCGTCCACCTTCCAGTCGCTCCACTGCGACAGCGGCGAATCCAGCGCCCCGGCCCGCCGGTGAAACCGCCACGGCCCGTGCAGCCTCGCATAACGGGCGATGCCGTACAGCAGGCTTCGCCCGAACTCCCGGCTCGTCTCGATCAGCAGCGCCACATTGCGCGTCTGTTTCATGGCTCCTCCCGCCTCAAATGATCACGGCAGTGCCGCCACAACCGGCCAGCCGTTCTCCCACAGCAACGGCGAAATCTTCAACTCCGACCGCCCGGTCTGCCCGTGGTACGCGTGAAACACCAGGTAGTCCCCCCATTCGTCCTGCAGTACCGCGCAATGCCCCGGCCCTTTCCAGTTGTCCGTCGTCGCCTCGATCACCAGCGTCCCGCCGCCTTTCAGCATCGGTGTACCGTCCCGATCCTCGTAAGGCCCCGTGATCTCCTTGGAACGCCCGACCATGACCTTGTATGTGCTGTCCGCCCCCCGGCAGCAGATGTCGAATGAAACGAACAGATACCAGTACCCCTCGTTGCGGACAATAAACGGCGCCTCGATTGCCCCATTTGCCCCGTCCGGCCCACGCGGCCGGCTCGCCAGCGAATACAGCGTTGTGTCCTCCGTCGAAAGCTTGCCCGTGGTCGGATCGATTCGCCGCATCTTGATCCCGCTCCAGAAGCTGCCGAACGAAAGCCATACCTTCCCGTCAGCCTCTATGGCGATGTTTGCGTCGATCGCGTTCCAATCATCCTTGCCCTGCGTCGAACGGATCACCATCCCGTGGTCCGTCCACCCGTAGTCCGGGCTGTCCGGGTCGAGCGTCCTGGTAGTCGCAAGACCGATTGCCGAGCTGTTCTTACCGAACGTCGACACCGTGTAATACAGGTGGTATCGTCCGTTGAAGAAAGATATGTCTGGCGCCCAGATCCCGCGAACGCCTGCAATCTCTCCCGCCACCCACGCCGGCACACTGTCGAACACTGCACCGCACAGCTCCCATCGCAGCAGGTCCGTCGACCGCCGTATCGGCACAATCCCCCCGCGGCGCCCGCCGCCCGTCGAAAACACGTAGAACACCTCACCGCACCGCGCGATCACCGGATCATGCACCTGAAGATCCCCCTCCAGCTTCAGCATCTCCAGCTCATCCGCAGAACACCAATCCCACGCCCCGGCCGCGCAAAGCAGCACCGCAAGTACAGCCGCACGCACCCAGAACCGTTCTTGCACCATCGCCTGTCACTCCTCAAGCTGCCCCCGACTCCACAGCATAACCGAATCTGCCTCTCAACACAACCCCGAAGCAGGGCGGGTAACACGGCACTGGTCCTTTGCTTTTCCGGACAAAACGCGCAACCTCGCCCTTTGCGAAGCGCAGGCGCCCGGCCATGCCGCCCCTTGCCTCCCTCCGGAAAAAACACATGCCCGAAGGCCCGGGCCGAGTTAATCGATTTTGTGTTTGACTTTTTGAGGTGGTTTCTTATTCTCTTTGGGTACAAGCAGCCCGAGGAGTTTACATGACCGAAAACGAGCATTCACCCGACATCGAAAAATGGCTCACCCTGATCCGCGCCGACGGTGTCGGCCCGACCACCTTCGCCCGCCTGCTCAAGCACTTCGGTTCCCTGGACGCTGCTCTCGAAGCCTCCGTCGCCGAACTCGCCAAGGTCAAAGGCATCGGCACGCGCACCGCCGAACGCATCAAAACCAGCCTCGGCGCCTTCGACGTCCGGAAGGAACTTGCCCTTGCCGAAAAGCACGGCGTATACCTCATCCACGCCGCCGACAAACGCTATCCGCCGCCGCTCCGCGCCATCTACGACCCGCCGCCGGTCCTCTACGTCAAGGGCACGCTCCAGCGCTCCGACAGCCTTGCTGTCGCCATCGTTGGCTCCCGCCGCTGCAGCACCTACGGCGCCGAGCAGGCCGGCCGATTCGCACACCTCCTCGCCTCTGCTGGTTTCACCATCGTCAGCGGCATGGCCCGCGGCATCGACACCGCCGCGCACCGCGGCGCCCTCACCGCCAAAGGCCGCACGATCGCCGTCCAGGGCTGCGGTCTCGCAAATATCTTCCCGGCCGAAAATGCAGAACTCTTCAAGAAGATCACCGAAAACGGCGCCTGTATCAGTGAACTCCCCTTGAGCTACGAACCCCTCTCCGAAAACTTCCCCTCGCGCAACCGCATCATTGCCGGCCTGTGCATGGCCGTTCTCGTCGTCGAAGCCTCCGAACGCAGCGGCGCCCTCATCACCGCCCAGGCCGCCCTCGACAACAATCGCGAGGTGATGGCCGTCCCTGGAAAAATCGACTCGCCACTGTCCATCGGCTCACATCGCCTCATCAAGCAGGGGGCCCGCCTCGTAGACTCCATCGAAGACATCATGGAAACCTTGGGCCGCATCGGCGACGGCCTCAAAGACCATGCACTCTCTGCTGCCGCCTCCGCCGAATCCAAAATAGACATGCCCCTCTTCGACGCCGTCCGCCTCAACCTTTCCGCGGAAGAACGCTCTGTCTACGATACCCTCGACGGAGAACCCCGCCACGTCGACGAGATCATCGCGCAAACCACCCTCGCCGCCGGCGCCGTCAACTCCGCCCTCGTCTCCCTCCGCCTCAAAGGCCTCATCAGACAACTTCCCGGCAGCCTCTTCACTCGAAAACAGAAATAGTCACGGCCGCCACTCGCTCGCCGCGCCCACAAGCAGCAGGCCTGTTATTCCTTTAAGCTGTCCTAAGCGACGGTGAAAAAGAGGCTTACGTCATTGTGACGGAAAGATCAACGTCGTTGCTAAGCGGAGGTGAAATCTCGTGCTGGTTCGTTGTGTAATTCGTGGCTTTGGTTGTCGCTGTGCCGCAGTCGCATGCTGACTTACCCGGACACAAAAAGTGCCACCGTCAAACGCGTGCCCACGATATACCTGCTCCATTGGTCTGTCAGATGATTCTGACGTGCCTTTCCGCCCGAGTACCACGCGTCTGGCGGTGTTCCATGCACAGCAAAACCTTCCGCAAACCGGCAACCCGCTACAACTTGCACGCATACTCGAAGAAACCAATGCGTTCAAGCCTCGCCCGCAGCGCTTTCTCCTCCTCCACCGTAATATCCCGCAGCGGTGACCGCACCGGCCCCAGATCCAGCCCCAACATCTTCACAATCGCCTTCGCCGCCGGCAGATACCCGCACGCCGTCGCACTGATCGCATCGATAATCTCAACCGCCTTCGCCTGCAAACGCCTCGCCCGCACCAGGTCCCCACCGTCGAACGCCTCCAAAAGCCCCCCGTACAGCAACCCGGCAAAGTTGTATGTGCTGCCGATCGCCCCCTTCGCCCCTAAGGCAAGAGCCGCCAACAGCATCTCGTCCCGTCCGAAAAGTATGTCGAACCGCCCGCCCTCCAGTGCAAGACACGCCCCGTAATCCGCAAGGTCCTCGTGCGTAAACTTCGCCCCCGCAAGATTGGCGATCCGATCCTTGGCCGCCTCCAGCAATCTGCAGACGGAAACATAAGCCCCGTTGTACGACGGAATGTGGTAATAGTAAAACGGCAGTTCCCCCGCGGCCTCTGCCACTATCGCACAGTGCGCTGCAACGTCTTCAACGCGGCTTGACCGGAAGAAAACCGGCCCCATCATCCCCACGGCATGCGCCCCGATCTTGCGGGCATGCGCCGCCAGGGCCCGCGCCTCCACCACGCTCGTGTGGCTTACGTGCACGAACACCCGCATCTTACGCCCCGCAACCTCCATCCACCGCTGCGCAACCTGCATCCGCTCATCCGTCGTCAGCGACAGACCCTCCCCCGTCGTGCCGCACACGAACACCCCGCACACACCGTTGCGCCGCAGCATTGCCGCCTGGTCCTCGACCGCGTCAAGATTGATCTCACCGTCTGCCCGCAGCGCCGTAAAGGGCGCCGCCATCAAACCGCGAACATGTTCATACATCTATTTTGTCTCCACATCATATCCCAGGCTAACACCGAAATCCCGCGACCACCGCCCCCGTCCTTCCTCCTTGGGCAACCCCGCCCCAGACTGCCCCCGCACAGGATCAAAGCGCCATTGTGCACCTCGAAGAAAGCCCCGTCCGCCCCCGCGCCGGCCGTCAGGTTACCCGATAAAAAACACTGCTCATTTCCCACCGACCTGCAACAGCGGCTGCGGATAAGCAATCGCCGCCAGAAGCATGTCGCCATACCGCTGCCAGAGCGCACTCCGCGACAGCAGATGGTCCTTCGATTTCATTTCCACTGTTACCGTGGGAATACCTAAAGTATCACCGGCAAAAGCCCCCAACGACCCCGGCTTCGCCCCCAATTTCTTGATCGGCAGATCCGTGTACTTGGCCATCGCCTGCGCCAGTGCCGCGCCCGGCCCGTCATAATCGATGCAGCTCAGCGGCTGGTGCAGCGACACGATCCGGTTTGGCCGATACGTCGTCAAAACCTGTGAGATGGCCTGTGCCTCTGGCTCCGACAGCGCAGACAGCCCGTTCTCCGCCGTATTCTGCCGGTTCGCCGCCGAAAAGTTGCGATTCAGGTCCACCCCCCGCGCATTGTTCCGTGTGTTCCTCGCCGCACCGTCCGGATTGGCAACCGGCATAATCACCACCGTCTTGCCCGCCAACAGCCCCCGATTGCGCTCAAGATGGTCGGCCAGCATCCGTGCCAACGGCGTGCCCGCAGGCTCATTGCCATGGATCGTGGCCACGACCAGTATCACGTCCGGCCCGTTGCCCAACACAATCGTCTCGATCGGCCGATTTTCCACCGATCTTGCCGCCGGACTTCGCCGCTGCATCGGCGATGGCGACACCCACGGCTCGGTCCCCCTGATCGTTGGTGCCGGCGGCGTCTGGCAGCCCCCGACCCACAGCGCCGCCAACAGACACGGCACGATGGCGGCAAAGCGTCGATTGGGTTGGAAATTCTTGTGGTGATTGACTTTATGATGCTGGCAACGCTTCATTACGAATCCCTTCAGCCGCTCTGGCAGTACAAGGTTTTCCTCTAACGGCGGCCGAAACGCGGAAAAGGCCAGCCGGCCCAATTATATCGGTCCCAAGTTCCGATTCAAGTTCAAACCGCTGCCTCCCGTCCGGAGTTTTGTCTTGCCCTCGAAGCCATTTGACGATATATCCGCTTACTATGACGTACCTTGCAGCAGCCATAGGAGCACAGACCGCCGAAACCGCCGCCGAGCAGATCCGGGCCGCCAAGAAGGCCGGCGCCGAAATGCTCGAGCTGCGCACCGATTATCTCGCCGACCCTGATGCCGAGAAGATGAAGGCCGTCCTCGCCGCCGCCAGGAAGTCCGGCCTGCCCGTCATCGTCACCTGTCGCGACAAGGCCGAGGGCGCCGCCGTAGACCTCCCGCAGCCGCTCCGCACAGAGATCCTCGCCGAAGCCGTCCTCGCCGGCGCCGACTTCATCGACTGCGAATTCCAGAAGTACAAAGACCCCGATACACGCGACCGGATCAAGGTTGCACTTGCCGAACGCCCCAAAGCCGGCCTCATCCTCTCCGCCCACTCTTTCTCAGGCCCGTTTCCCAACGCCTCCAAGACCGTCAGCGACATCATGCGAGCTGAGCCCTCGGCCATCCCGAAAGTCGTCTACAAGGCCAACCACATCAACGACTGCTTCCCCGCACTCGACCTCCTCCTTCACCATGAGCACGACGCCATCGTTCTGTGCATGGGACCGGCCGGCATCATCACCCGCATCCTCGCCAAAAAGCTCGGCGCCTTCGCGACCTTCGCTTCGCTCGATTCGGCGCTGGCCACCGCCCCCGGCCAGATCACCGTCAGCGACATGAAGGAACTCTACCGCTGGGATGCTCTCGCCGAAACGACCGAGGTCTTCGGCGTCATCGGCGCCCCCATCGGCCACTCCATGAGCCCCGCAATCTTCAATGCCTGTTTCGACGCCGCACAGATCGACGCCATCTACCTCCCGCTCCTCGTCGAAGGCCAGGAGGCCGAGTTCGACGCCTTCCTCAACAACGTCATCACCCGCGGCGGGGGCGGCGGCACCGGCGGCGGCCTTGGCTTCGGCGGCTTCAGCGTCACCATCCCCCACAAAACCCACGCATTGGATTTCGTCAACCGTGCCGGCGAGTTCGTCGAACCCCTCGCCGAGACCATCGGTGCCGTCAACACACTCAAGATCGGCTTCGGCGGCATCGTCAGCGGCTACAACACCGATTACGCCGGCGCCCGCGACGCACTCACCGTCGCTATGGGCATCCGCCCACACGACCTCCACAGCGTCAGTGTGGCCGTGCTTGGCGCCGGCGGCGCCGCTCGTGCCGTTGTTGCCGGCCTCACCGACGTCGGCGCACACGTCACCATTTACAACCGCACCGTGCAGAAAGCCGCCGACCTTGCAGCCGAGTTCAAATGCCGCTATGCCCCCCTCGACGACCTGCACTCACTCGATGCTAAGGTGATCATCAACTGTACCAGTATCGGCATGTCCCCCGACACCGACGCCACCCCCGTCCCCGCCGAATCCCTCAAGCCCGACATGATCGTCTTCGACACCGTCTACAACCCGCGCGACACAAAACTCCTCAAGCAGGCCGCCGCCGTCGGAGCAACCTGCATCCCGGGAGTCGAAATGTTCATCCGACAGGCCATCGCCCAGTACAAAATCTTCATCGGCGACGAACCCGACGAACAAATCATCCGCCAAACCATCACCGCCCGCCTCAAATAACCTCCTGATCCGTTGGGTGCCACCGTCAAACGCCGCGCTGCATGCTCCACAATCTGTCGGCCGCAGATTACTGTTACATCGCTGTACGTTCGACGCTCCCAGGCGTTTGGCGGTGTTCACTCCAACGAACTTGCGCAGCCCTTTAACCTCGAGCATCTATCGCCCCCATGAATATGCCGCCTTCACCTCCTCCGCGATGATCCGCAGCCCCCGCTCCACTGCCCCCGCATCACCAGAATAATTGACCCTGATGCACTCATCGCGATGTCTCCATTCATCCCGCAGCCCCGGAAAGAAATAACTGCCCGGCACCACGATTACCCCCCGCCGCTTGAGCCGCTCATAAAGCTCCACGCACGTAATCGGCAGCCCCCGAAACCACAGCCACAGAAAGATCGCCCCCTCCGGCGCATGAATATGATAATCCGTCCCCGCAAACGCCGACCGAATCACCTCCACGGCAAAATCCACCTTTGCCTTGTAGAACGGCCGGATCACCTCCCGACTCAGCCGAATCACCTCACCGCTTCGAATCATCCCCGTCGCAATCGCCGGCCCGATCCTCCCCGGTGCAAGACTCATCACCGCGTTCGTCTCCGCCACCAGACGCACAATCCGCGGATCGGCGATGATGATCCCCGTCCTGGCCGCCGGCAGGCCTAATTTCGACAGGCTCATGCACACGATCGTGTTCTCGTTGAACAGCGGCTGTGCCTCTGTGAAGATGATATTCGGAAACGGCGTCCCGTACGCATTGTCGATGATCAGCGGCACCCCGTGTCGCCTCGCCAGCGCATCCAGCTTCTGCATCTCACAATCCGTCAGCACGTTGCCCGTCGGATTCGTAGGCCGCGACACGCAGATAGCCCCCACCTCCTCCGTCACCTCCAATGTGTCGAAGTGCACCTTGTACTTGAACAGCCGCCCCTCCAGATGGTCGATCTGCGGCCGATTGGAAACAAAAATATCCTCCGCCAATCCCACGTCGCTGTACCCGATGTACTCCGGCGTCAGCGGCAGCAGAATCTTCCGCTCCGCACCGCCCACCGCCGGCCCCGCAAACACGTTGAACAGTATGAAAAACGCTGACTGGCTCCCGTTGGTAAGCGCAATATGCTCCGGCCCCACGTCCCAGCCGAACTGCTCCCGCAGCAGGCACGCCACCGCCTCGATGAAGTCCAGGTTGCCCTGCGGCGGATCATACTCGCCCACCGCCTTCTCGAACTGCCCGTCCGCCGCCAACAGCGCCTCCGCGCTCCGCCGGAAATGCGCTTCCACCTCCGCAATATGCGCCGGGTTCCCCCCGCCCAACATGCACACCTCGCCGCCCCGCGCCACCGCGGTCCCAAGATCCTCCATCAACTGCGCGATACCCGAAGTCCGCGCCAACCGTTCGCCGAATCTCGAAAGTCTCATCTGTCCCACCAAAACCTACCGCACAAATCCCCGGCGCGCCGGTGTCGCAGTCGGACGCTGCGACGGCCGTCCGTCGCCGCGCTCTTCGACATGCACATGCAAATGCGTCACCGCCTCATGCCCTGACTCGTTGCTCCGCCGCACCGTCACAATGTAATCTCCCGGCCTTGCATACCGATGCCGCGTCACTGCATATCCGTCCGGATTGTGCTGCGTCGCATTGCCGTCCGACTTCACCCGCACCGCCGCGCTGCCGTCGCCGAAGTCCCACACCTCCTCGCCATGCTGCGTCCGGAACGACCGCACCTTGAACGTAATTTCGTCCCCCGCCCGCAGCCCGGACGTCGGATAGTAATTCGCATGAATCGCCGGCGGCAGCGGCTCCGGCTTCTCGCGGTCGATCACGTACACCACCGCGAAATCCCATGCCGTCCGACCCGCCGCATCCGTCACCTTCAACACCTCGTTATACTGTCCGGCCCGATCATACACCCGCTCCGCCCGCGGCCCCTCCGCCCGTGTCCCGTCGCCGAACGTCCACTCATACCGCACAATCGCGTCCTTGCTCCAACTCCGCGTCGCATCCAGTTCCACCTTCTCCCCCGTAAACACAAGATGGTGCGGCCTCGCCACCGCCACAATCTCCGGACCGTACTGGCGCTGGTATGCCTCCCAGATATAAGGATACGCATCCTGCGTCCCCCACAGCCCCGAAGGCTGACGGCTCGTGATATCGAAGTGCAGATGCGACCACCCGCCGCTGCCGCCTTCCTTACCCAACAGCCCGATCTGTTGGCCCATCTTTACCCGCTTGCCCGGCGTCACCGTCGTCGCAATCATCGACAGATGACTGTAGCGATAGAACCACCCCCGATCATCCAACACGTACACCACGTCATACCGCGGGCTCACCGGCGTGTCCTTGTAACCGTCCAACACATGATCCCCCGCGGACACCACCAGCCCGTCCGTCGCTGCAAAAACACGTGCCTCCAGTTCCGATCCCCCGAAGTCCAACCCATAGTGATAGTAAATATTCTTCGAATCCGGAATATCGCATGCATTGACATAGCACGGCACGTTGCCCATCTGCGTATCGCTCGAAAACCACTTCAAATCCGTAGGATACACAAACGTCCCCGGCCGCACCCAAGCCGACCCCGCCGGCCACAAACGCACCCGCGCATCCTTCAACAGCCCCCACGCATTGGACTTGCTGCTGTTCTGCACGTACCCCTTTGTCACCGGACAATCTATCTGCACTTCCCCCGTTACCACCGGCAGATGATACGTCGAAGACACCAACGTCAGCCGCCGCCCGTCAACGTCCACCTCCACCTCCGCCCGCCGCACGGCCCGACGAACGCTGTCCCGCTGCTCCTTCAAACTCAATAAGGTCACCTTCACCGCCTGCCCGTTGCACATCACCACCTCGGCGCTCTCCCCCACATTGAGATCCGCCGCTCGCACCAAAGCCTCCATCGTTGGCTTCGGCAATTCCGCCCTCACCGCCTCGACCGCCGCCAACACCGTCGCCGCCGCAACCGTCGCCAGCCCAACACATCTCCGCATCGTCATTTCAAATCTCCCTTATGTGTCATCAGAAAAACGCAGAATCCACCCGCTCATCATACCACCAACCCCAACCGACCGCCACCCCCGCCAAAGCGGCAGAAGGGGTATGGCAGGGGGGCTGCCATCAGCCGCCCGCCGCGTGCCACCGACAAACATGCGCCGGGTGCCACCGCAGGGTGCCACCGCCAAACACCTTCATCCGCATTTGCTGACCGGATACACCTCCCAAAGCGTCTGTTCCTCGCTTATGCAGCGGCAGCCGCGGGCGTTCGGTGGTGTTGTGCCAACCGCTCATACCTCCGTTGCACAAACTCCCCCAATATGCTAAACTGCCCGTTTTCAACCTGACAACTTCGGAGATCATGGTGATGTTTAACCCGACCACAATGCCCCGCCTCACAGCCCTAATCTGCATACTCCTCCTCTCCTGCGCCGTCCATGCCAAGACCTGGCACGTCTGCCCCAAAGACGCCCCAGAAATCCCCGCCGCCGACCGCCTCAAGACCATCGCAGAAGCCGCCTCCCGCGTCGCCCCCGGCGACATCGTCCTCATCCACAGCGGCACATACCGCGAATCCGTCACCCTCCAAACCCACGGCCGCCTCGATGCACCCATCACCTTTGCCGCGGCCCCGGGCGCCTCCGTCGTCATGACGGGCGCCGACCGCCTCACCCAATGGACCGCCGTCCCCGACCTGCCCGGCGTCTACGTCACCCCCTGGCCCCACCGCTTCATCACGTGGAACAAGACCGGCACGCACCCTGACAACGACTACCACCGCCTCATCGGCCGCTGCGAACAGCTCTTCGCCGACAACTATCCCCTCCGCCAGGTCCTCCAGCGTGACAAACTCACCCGCGGCACGTTCTACGTCGACCTCGACGCTAAACAGCTCTACGCCTCCACCGCCGCCGCTCACGACCTCACCGCCGGCAAGGTCCAGGTCGAAGCAGCCGTCCGCGACACCATTCTCACCGTCAGGGCCGACCACGTCGTCATAAAAGGCATCCGTTTCCGCTACGCGGCAAACCGGGCGCAACAAGGGGCCGTCGAGTTTGCCGGCGACCACGGCCGCGTGGAAGACTGCGTGTTCGAGTACACAAACGCCTCCGGGGCGGAGTTCAGGGGGCAGGGCCTCCTCGTAAGCCGCTGCACCTTCCAGCACAACGGCCAGCTCGGCTTCGGCGCCAACCGCGCCCACAACCTCCGCATGATCGACTGTACCGTTCGCAACAACAACACCAAGGGCTACGACCGCGGCTGGGAAGCCGGCGGCAACAAGATCTGCTTCACTCGCGGCGCCGTCCTCGAACACTGTACCTTCGTCGAAAACCGCGGCAATGGCATCTGGTTCGACATCGGCAACGAAAACTGCACCGTCTGCAACTGCCTCATCGCCCACAACGAAAACGCAGGCATCTTCTACGAAATCTCCTACGGCCTCCACGCCCACGACAACGTCATCATAGGCAACGGCCTCGCCGACACCGCAGGCGCCTGGGGCGCAAACGCCGGAATCAGCCTCTCCTCCTCCCCCGACTGCCGCATCGAGCGCAACCTCCTCGTCGGCAACCGCGAAGGCTTCAACTTCCGCGAGCAGCAACGCTCCACCCCTCGAATCGACGACCGCAAAGGCCGACCCGTCTGGAACCACGACAACACCATCACCAACAACGTCATCGCATACAACCGAGACGCCCAGACATGGGGCTGGTTCGACGTCGACGACAACCGCCACTGGCCCGCGGCAGGGGGGCAGGACCCAGGCGCGCTCACCCTCCAGAAGCTCAACCTCACCATGAAGAACAACGTCTACTTTGCCGACGCCGGCGCCGACCTCTTCAACTGGGGCGTCACTTGGAAAAAGCACAAACGCTGCGCCACCCTCGACGACGTCCGCCGCGAACTCGCCCTCGAACAGAACAGCATCACCACAGACCTCTCCTTCGCCGACTTCTGGTCCCTCGACCTCCGCCTCCCCCCGGACCATCCGGCCATCAGGTCCGCCGCCTACCCCCGCGGCCCCGTCCCCCACACTAAATTGGGAACCGCCACCCCCTGACAAGCAGTACAGCGCAGGCTTCCTGATCTTTCTGCGCTGCTCTTTCCTGCAAGCCTCGATAAGACAAGAAGTTACCTCAACACATCTCCGCGGCGCCTGTTTGTATCTCGAATTCTATAACCTGGTAGTCCTGATCACACGGAATCATTGCAATCATCGCAATCGGTATTTGGTTTCTCTTTTTTGTGAAAGTAAATTCGTGGCGATTCGTGTCTATTCATGGCTTTGTAAACGCAACCAGCCTGTGAACCTGTGCAGACTTTGCAGATTTTTCAGCCTGTTCTGATAAAAACTACTGAATCTGCTTGACTCGCCGCATTTCCGTGATATTATTTGAGAGCAAATGATAGTCAATGAGGCTATTTGAAAGGCCGCACTGTGCCTGACGAAATCCAGACACCGCCAGAAACCGCCGAGGGGGCCAGGAAGTGGTACACAGTCCGCGAGGCGGCCGAATACCTCGGCGTCAACGAGCCCACCCTCTTCCGCTGGATGAAAGAAGGCGCCGTTACCTACTACAAAGTCGGCGGCGCCACCCGCTTCTCCCAGGAAAACCTCGACATCCTCTTCGAAAAGAACACCGGCTCCAAGGAAGCCCAGCTCCTCGCCAACCGCTGCACCGCCTGCGGCCACACCACCCTCGTCGAAGGCCGCCTCCGCGGCGCCGGCCAGCTCTACTTCCGCCCCGACAAATCCGCATTCTGGGTCCTCGCCGAAGCCATGACCCCGACCCGCGCCCGCGTCTGTGCGGCCTGCGGATACATGCACCTCTACGCCGACACAACAAAGCTCAAAAAGCTAAAACCCAAACCCGCTGAGGACAAAACCCGTGCCGAAGATTGACGTCCGGTACGGATGAAATAAAGGCGTGCAGTCCCATCAGTACGCAAACAGAAGGGCGGTTCAGATGAAAGAAGCAGTAACAAGGACTTCGCGCGCCCGCAAACCTGCTGAAACGCCTGAAAGGAGCAGGAGATGCAAAACCCAGGCAAGGGTGGTCCTTACGACGGGTTACATCTACACCTTTCGGTCCAGCGAAAACAATCCAATGGACCAGGACATTGGCGGCCAAAACCCAACCGCCCGAGACAAACAAAATGGCGCCAAAAGCAAAGAAGACTCCTTCCTCGCAATCTGAAAGGCAGCATCATGCAAAACAGAAAGCCTTGACACTGGTGGAGGCACTTGTAACCATGGGCAGCCGAACCTGAGGAACACACAGATGCAAACAAAACCATCAAACCGCCAGGCGCCCACCGGCTTCACAGCCCTCGAACTCCTCTGCATCATAGGCATTATCGCGCTGCTGGTCGCGCTGCTCATGCCGTCGCTCAGCCGCGTCAAGAAGATTTCCACCCGCGTCGTCTGCGGCACCAACCTCAAAGGCCTCGGCGCCGCAATGGCGGTCTACGCCAACGACTACGAAGACAAGTACCCGCAACTGCCCGGCTGCGGCCCCTGGTCCAAGCGCTTAGGCTTTGACTACACAATGCAGCGCCCCGACTTTGCCCCCGGCGGCGCCGAATCCGACGTCCCCCGCACCGTCTCCGCAAGCTGGTACCTCCTCGTCCGCGAGGCCGACGTCTCCCCCAAATCCTTCGTCTGCCCGGAAGGCGGCCAGGTCCCCTTCGGCGGCCGGTACGACTACACCTACGACCGCGACATCACCGAACTCTGGGACTTCGGCCCCGACCCATGGACCCACGTCAGCTACGCCTATCACTTGCCCTACGGCAGTTTTCCCGCCGACGGCTCCCGCGGCGTCGCCTTCGCCGTGGCCGCCGACACCTCCCCCTGGTTCGCAAACGGCGACGTCCGCCCGCCCGGCCCAAGGGGCCAGCCGCCCCAACTCCTCGACCTCAACGCCTCGGCCGTCTCCTCTCTGAGCTATGGCAAGACCCCCTCGCTTGATAACAGTCCCAACCACTACCTCCGGGGCCAGAACGTCGCCTACGCCGACGGCCACGCCAGCTTCGAAACCGCAACCGACGTCGGTATCCGCCGCGACGGCATCTACACGTACTGGCCCCACGAAACCCCGACCGACGACGAAAAACGCATCGGCCAAAACCCAACCGCCCGCGACCCCGACAACGACGCCAAAGATCCCGAAGACTCGTTCCTCGTCATGTAAACAACAACGGAAAACGCGAGGTGCATTATGGACGCCAACCACACCAACGGCCAAAACGGAATCCCCAACGACCCAGCCGCCGCCGCCCCGACCGCCGACACATTCGCCGCCGCCGTCTCCTACAGCGGCAGCGCCGGCAGCCAATGGCCCCTCAACCGCCTGCTGCTCCGCCGCTTCTTCAGTCTCGCCGGCGGCAGCATCCTCTACTGTATCAGCGCCGTCCTCGTCGCCTACGGTGTCGCCTACGTCCTCGCCCCCGTCCTGGCCGAATCCGACACGCTCCTCGCCGCCATGCCCGGCGTCGCCACCCTCTGGATCTATGAACTGGCCCTCCTCGCCGTCCTGCTCCTCATCGTCTCTCGCAAGGTCGTCGACGACGCCGTCTCCGTTGTCATCATCATCGCCCTCTACCTCATCGCCGCCGCCGTCGCTCTCGGCACAGTCGCCGACCGCAACCCCTCCGCCGCCATCCTCCTCTGCGCCGCCGGCCCGGCCATGGCCCTCGGCAAACTCGCCGCCATGCGCCGCTTCGTCCGCATCCCATTCACCTCGCTGACCATCCTCGCCCTTACCTTCCTCGTCGCCGTCAACTATTACGGCCCGCTCATTATGTCCCGCCTCATGACCCCAGACGCCGCACCCGAAGAAACCCGCCGCGCCTGCTGGTTCGCCATCCAGCTCACCATGATCGCCGGCCCCATCCTCATCCTCATCACTATGCTCAAATCGCCCGCCAAACCCTGGCACGACTCTCACAACGCTGCCTTCCTCCGCTCCCCGGCAATGGTCTGCCTCTTCACCGCCGTCATGCTCGCTGCCTCCGCCGTCCACGCCTGGGGCATCGGCTACATGTACGCACTCCCCGAATACCTCGGCGACTACCTCCCCGTCATCGCGGTCGTCTGCCTCCTCCTGCTCGAGATCCTCCCGCGCCTCGGCCTCGTCTTTGGCCCCCTCCACGTCATCATCGCCTCTGCGCCGCTTGCTGTCCTCGCCGTCGCCATCTGGCGCATGTCCATCGGCGCCGCCGCCGGCTGGACCCTCGACCTCGTCGCCTACCCGCCCGTCTTCTGCACCATCACCGGCCTCGCCATCGGCGCCCTCGCCTGGCGCCGCAGACACAGCCCCCTTCGCGGCGTCGTCTTCATGTACCTCCTCGCAGCCATCCTCACCTGCGGCTACGACCCCGAACAGGCCCACGACCTCAACACCCGCATCGCCGGCGCCGTCCTCGCCGCCGTCCTCATGGTTTACGGTATCGAAAGCTGGCGACCCCAGTACAGTCTCCTCGCCACCGCCATACTCACCCTCGGCGCCGCCACCACCCCTGCCTACCTCAACGCCGCCGCCGCCTGGCATCTCACCCACACGGGCGCCGTATCCGCCGTCGCCGGCTGCCTCATGGTCGGCCTCGCCATCGTCTTCGGCAAAAGCCTCGACCGCCACTGGCGATTCCTCGGAGCCTTCTGCATGGCCCTCTTTGCCTACGACCTCATCGGTCCCGGCACAGGCCTCTGCTACTTCGCCGCCGTTGCCTTCGCCTTCCTCCTCGTCGCAGCCGTAGCCGCAGTCCTCTGGTTCCGCGCCCGGGACTTTGCTGCCGCCGCAGCCGTCACCCTCGGCGCCGTCCTCCGGCTGTTTTTTGCCTTCGCCTCCTGGCGCTACATCGCCGCCGGCTTCCTGGCCCTCGCCTTGGGACTCCTCGTCAGCCTGAAAAAACGCCGTCGAAAATAGCCGCCTGTCTCCTTCTCCATCGCATTAAGTGCTTGTGTGGCCGACACTTACGTCTTGCCGCCCCAGGATGACCGTTCCTCTGCCCATATCCTTTAGAAAAATTTAAAAAATTCACAAAAATATTGCAAGAAAATCAAACATTATACGTCTATACATGGGCGGCAAAACCAAACGTCGGTCAAACCGCTGCGAAACCTGGAAAGGAGGAGCCAATGGAAAACACCCGCCCGAACCCGAAAATCTGCACGCCGCCAACCTGCCGCATGCTTGCAGTCCTGGGCATTCTGGCCACGATACGTGTGTCTGCAAAAAAAAGATCCCGGCGCGCCCCAGACACACCGGGATCGAACCTCATATCTCGAATTGCATCCCTACTTCACCGTCAAGGCCGGGCAATCACAAGGCGCATCCCAAAGCTCCAGCAGCTCATCATCCATCCGCGCGATCACCATCTGGAACCCGCCCATCTCCTGCACCGTCAGGAACTCGCCCACCAGCGTCCGCGCCATCTCAATGCCGCGCTCCGCCAGCACCTGCCCGACCCGCCGCAGAATGATATACTGCTCCATCAGCGTCGTCGAACCTACGCCGTTAATCATCACCAACAGCCGTTCGCCGCGCTTCACATCCAGGTCCTTCAGCAGCATATCCAGCATCACTTCCGCCGTCTTGTCCGCCGTCGCCAGGTCCATCTCCCCCTGGCCGGCCTCGCCATGCTGCCCCATCCCGATGTTCATGCGCCCGTCCGGCACCTCTGCGATAACCTGCCCCGTCGCGGGATGCGAAGCACTCGACACCGCCACCGCCAAGGTCGCCATGTTCCGCTCCATCCGCTCCGCCACCTCAAGGCACTTCTCCAGCGAATACCCCTTCTCGGCCGCCGCCCCCGCAACCTTGATCACAAACAGGCATCCCGAAAGCCCGCGACGTCCCTTTGGCTCCTGCCGGCTCGGCGCCGAAATATCCTCGTGCGTCAGCACCTGCTTGACGTTCAAGCCTTCCTTCTTCGCCATCTGCATCGCTACGTTGGCGCTCATCACGTCCCCGGCATGGTTCAGCACCACCAGCAGCACGCCCGCGGGCCGATTAGCCGTCCGGATCGCCTCGATCACGCGCGGCGGCCCGGGCGCCGCAAAAACCTCCCCCGGAACGCTGATATCCAGCATCCCCTCGCCTACAAACCCGCTCAAGGCCGGCTCATGCCCGCTGCCCCCCAGCGTCACCACCGCCACCTTATCCTTGGCCTTCTCCGACGCCCGCACCACAAGATTATTCGCCGCCAGCTTCACCTGCTTCGGGTGCGCCAGCGCAAATCCCTGCAGCAGCTCGCTAACGATACTGTCCGGATGATTAATGAATTTCTTCGCCGGCATACTCTCGCCTTTCTCAAAAGGTTACGACTTCATCTCCATCAGCTCTATCACCGCCGGCCCGTCCATAACGAACGCCACCCGCAGATTCTCCGTCGCATCGAACGGCGGAATAATAACGTTCATCCCCGCAAGCGCCGCATCCAGATCCTCCACCACAAACGCCACGTGAGCGTTCTTCTTCACCGTATCCGGCAGCGGACTGTCCGCCTCGAACCGCAGGAACTCAATCCGGTAAGGATGCGCCTCCGGATTCGTAACATGAACCCCGCCCGCCTCGATGAACACCTCGTCCGCCCCCTTAGCCGTCGTCGGCACCCCATAATGATGAAACTCAGCCTTCACGCCGTACCCTTTCAAAAAAGGTTACCAAAAATACGCCCGAATCACGTCGCCGGAACGCAACTCCCCCCGAAACGCCGGCCCGATTGTACACGCCAACCCCCAACATGCAACCCTTTTTCCCCCACGCCTCGCCGCACCGCCACCGGCCCGTGCCTCATTTCATCGCCCGACCGCCGCCCCGCGACCCTCCCCAAAGCACATATTGAAACCGAACCCCCAATTGTGGTACCATCTGACCGCGTTACGTGTAAGAACACCGTTATGAAGCCGAATTGGAAAACTCGAATGATGCAGAAGATCGAACACGCACTGGTTTGTTTCGCCGTTCTTTCGACAATGCACCTCCTCCCGGCCGGGGCAAGTGCCGCCTCCGCCGACAGGCCCGCTCCCGTCCGCCTGCTTCCGCTCAAGAACATCCGCGTCGACGACGCCTTCTGGAGCCTCAGGCTCCGAACCTACACCGAAAAGACCATCCCGCATTCCTGGCAGTACATGGCCTGGGAGCTCCGCGCCCTCAGGCACGCCAACGGCCTCCCCGTCGACGGCGAACTGAACTGCACCTGGGGCGAGGCCAATCTCTACAAGTTCATCGAGACATGCGCCTACTCCCTCGCCATGCACCCCGACTCCGAACTCGAAAAGAAAATCGACGACGTCATCGCCCTCGTCGCCGGCGCCCAGCGGCCCGACGGCTATGTCCACGCCTACATCACCAACAGCGGCAAGCCCGCATGGGACCGCGACTTCCTCGACGGCTCGCACGACGGCTACGTCCTCGGCCACATGATCGAGGCCGCCATCGAATACCACGCCGCCACCGGCAAAAAGGCCCTCCTCGACGTCGCCTGCAAGGCCGCCGCCCAGGCCTGGGACGAATTCCTCGGCCCGAAAGGCAGGCCCGGCTTCTGCGGCCACGCCGAACTCGAAATGGCCCTCGTCGAACTCTATCGTGTCGTGCCCGACCAGCGTTTTCTCGACCTGGCAAAAGCCTTCATCGAATGGCGCGGCAGGCAGAAAGTCAAACCTGCCGGCCCCACCCCAAGGGCCTATTTCCAGGACGAAGTACCGTTCCGCATGCAGAAGTCCCTCGACGGCCACGCCGTGCGCGCCGTCTTCTTCGCAACCGGCGTCGCCGATGTCGCCATCGCGACCCGCGACTGCGACTATCGCCTCGCCGCCAATCGCTTCTGGGACAGCGCCACACTCCGCCGCATGTACATCACCGGCAGTGTCGGCCCCCGCAGGGAGCACGAAGCCTTCGGCGAAGACTACGAACTCCCCAACGACGGCTACTGCGAATCCTGCGCCGCCTGTGGCCTGGCCGACTTCGCCCAGAGAATGTTCATGCTCGAACGCACCGCCGAAACCGTTGACGTCCTCGAACGCGTCCTCTACAACGCCATCCTCCACGGTATCTCCCTGGATGGAACCGCCACCTACTACCAGAACCCCCTCAGCGACAGGGACAACCAGCGCTACAACTCCTGGGTCTGCTGTCCGCCGAATCTCTCCCGAACCCTGCTGCAAGCGCCCCGTTATGCCTGGGCCCACACCGCTGACGAAGTCTATGTCAACCTCTACATCGGCGGCCGCTGCACGGTCCCCCTGGACGGCGGCCCGCTCGAATTGTCCCTCAGAACCGGCCTTCCCTGGAACGGCGGCGTCGAAATCGCCGTCTCAACGCCCGCCCCCATGCCGGCCGCCATCAACCTCCGCCTGCCCGCATGGTGCCCCCGCGCCGAACTCAAACTCAACGGCCAGGGCATAACCCCCTTGCCCATTGCCGACAGCGGCTATATCGTACTGCGTCGCACGTGGCAGAAGGGAGACATCATCAACCTCAGCCTTGACATGCCAACACACCGCATGCTCGCCCATCCCAACGTCAAGAGCTGCCTCGGCAAAGTCGCCATCCAGCGCGGCCCCATCGTCTACGCCTTCGAAGCACTCGACAACGCGGGCGATCTCGATTTCCAGCTCCACACCGACCCCCAATTCACCGCCGAACACAAACCCGAAATGCTTGGCGGCATCACCCTCATAAAGGCAAGAACCGCCGACGGCAGACAATGCACCGCCATCCCGTTCTATGCACTGGCAAACCGCGACAAGTCCCGCCAGGAAGTCTGGATCCCCCAGCAGAACCTCAAACTCGGCGAAGACTGGTGGACCGGCAAACTCTACCGACCTCTAAAACCCCACGAAACCACCCCCTGACCTGCACGCCCCTGTACTCATACACGTCACCGGGCTCAAACGCCTTGCTGTTTTTACTGCCGGGACATCCGCCCCGCGCCGGCAAATCGCGAGGTACCGCCGTCAAACGCGCGCCCACATGCCGCTTACCCCCGTGCCTGCCTCAAACACCACGGCCAACCCACTCGATGTCGCACCTGTCTGTAGATGGTACACACGGCCATATTCCGCGTAATGCAGCCTGCCGTCTTTCTTCGCGGCATAGCACAGACAGATCCGGTCCTCTTGTACAATATTCCTGATTTACGACTGATTCCTGAATGGTATTGTCCATCTTTCTCTGTTCTTATTCCACCATTATCGGACATCCTCCGACGAGGCATCTTTATTAACCTCACCTTGCGTCAAAACGGAAATCTGCTCTATCAGTTCTGTATCGCCCGCAATGACTTTTTCTACCAGGAAAGGCAGGGCCGCAATACCTGCCTTGCTCATGGCCCACCGTTTGTTGCTTTCATCAGCCCGTAACGGTCCTTCTTTCGACTCTTTCCAACTTGTATATTGGCTCTCAAGTTGTTGACGCACCCGCTCCCCGCCGACCTTGAACCAATGTTGCCATACCTTCTGCATCGATTCAGGCGGCTGCAAGCACGTTTTGGGCATCCGCGAAGGGGCCAGTGAGAACAAGCAGGTGGTGATGGACTTGTTGACGGATATGGTCGAACGCGGCGTCGGCCCGGATCGGCTCAGGCTGTTTGTGATTGATGGCAGTAAGGCACTGCGTCAGGCGATTGATGCGGTGTATGGCTCTAAGAATCCTGTCCAGCGATGCCGCAATCACAAGATTCGAAACGTAATGGATTATCTTCCGGAAGACCAGAGGGATCAGGTCAAGTCGACAATGAAGGCGGCCTTTCTTCTGGACGCCGACAAGGGGACAGCCAAGCTCAAGCAGCTGGCCAAGTGGCTGGAGCAGGAGTATCCTTCGGCGGCCGCCAGCCTTCTGGAGGGGCTGGATGAGATGTTCACGATCAATCGCCTGGGGCTGCCGAGTTCCCTGCGAAGGTGTCTGGCAACGACAAACGTGATCGAATCGCCGAACGGCGGCATTCGCAGCCGCACGGGCCGCGTGAAGAACTGGCGTGATCACGCGATGGTTGTCCGTTGGGTCGCGGCGTCGCTGCTGAACGGTCAACATGGGCGCGGACTTTGGTCTAGGGGTCAAGCAATTGCTCCTTCATGGATATGGCAATCGGGGTTTGCCATCTATATCCACGGAGAGCGGTTAACTGCCGCGCACCCCACCCCTTTCCAATCGACGTTGTTAACCCGTACTCGCTCTCAGCGGTGAGAGTCCGAGAGTTTGGGCCAAAAGCGGGTTGAGGCGGGGTCTGGCGGTTAACAGGGCGAGAAAATTAGCGGCCACGTCCAGACGGAGGAGGTTTGTAAAAGCCTTTGTGCCAGCGGGATATGCGCGTGGTTTCGGCAGCGTGGTCGGCGCAAAAATTTGGCCCGTATCGTGCTCGATACGGGCCAAGACCTCCCCGAGGCGAACGAGTTTCAAACGCGCTCAAACCGTTTATGGGTTTGAGAGTCCAGAAGGCGATGGGACGGAACGCCAGCCCGCCACCCACCTCACGCCAACCTGTATTTCATCGGGTCAGCCTTGACCCGGCCATTGAAGGCATTGCGTCCATGTCCTTCGTCTGTCGTCCGCTACGATAATCCGAGCCTCCGCGAATGGCTAATCTTGCTGGGCCAGTCCAGAGGGTCAGAAGTCAGAACACTTGACGCTTCTATTTACCGCTTTTGGTACTCGAGTGCTTTCTCAATTGATGTGCTAAGCACGCTTAAGATGTCTCGTGGGTTATGCGTGAACTGGGCTCTGTGCAATAGCATTTCAACAAATGTCCTGCCGTCGTATACATGTTCATGCTTCAACATAATGTTCAAAATCTGGCTTGCCACTTGATGCTGGATTTCATTGTATTCTCTAAGACTTGCTGGGTATCTCACTGCATCGGTATTCGGTTCATAGGTGTCACGTGCAATTATTGTGAGTTGGCGCAACAATATGGTCAACATGAGAACGTGGCTCTTTTCATCAAGAGTAGAGAATCGTTCACTGAGATATGCCACCTTCTTATCATCCCACGGGGCCTGCATTTGTCATCTCCCATCATTTGAGTAGTGCTTGAATCAGATCATCACCGAGTGAATCAAGGTCAAAACCCCTTTCCATTAGAATTGTAAGCCGGGTATTTCCATCCATAACGGTCCCGTCAGGCTTATACAAGACTGGTTCATCGACAAAACTCGCAATTATCTGAGCATTACTCTTTGAGTTCCAGTACTCCCAACTGTAGCGGTTACTCCCGCTCATAAGCGTTTGTCTTGAATGTAGCGGTCTTAACTGGGGCCTCCTCCAACAACGATTATGTACAAGAATCTTGGCTTCGGACACATAGTAAGTATGTGCACCGTTGACCTCAAAATTGTAGACCGCCCTGGGGCCTGGAGCAATATCTACGCCATCAATGTTCAGAGGGTTTCCATAGATATCTACGAGCTTTGCGCCGACTTCAAGCTTACCAGCTTCACACCAGCCACCATTGTAGACATAGAAAGGATGTTCAGGTGTCACCTTGATTGTCTCATTATCCACGGTAATGAGAACAAGCGTATCTGCTCGCCTTTCGAAGGTCCTTGTAACCTCATAAACGGCAGTATTACCTGTCGTCTCGTCATATGCCCAGACCAAGCAACCGTTTTCAATGTCCTCAATAGGTATTTCGCCAAACGGGGTTAGGACAGGAGTCCCTTCAGCAAAGCAGATTCCTCCTGTACCTATCGCCAAGGCCACACCACTTAACTGCTGAATGTAGCCACCTAAGACTATCAGTGCAAAGTTCTGGTTTTCGGCACCAACGGCTGCAATCATTGTCCCGGTAGCATACACTTCTGCGGCTGCAAGAAGACCGTTTGCTATATTCAGCGCTGCTTCGCCACGTGGGTCAGTTTGATTAAGGGGGTCGCCCATGCAGTATAGTGCCGTTTCCAGTAATACCGTTTCGCGTTTTTTGAAGAATTCATAAGTTCTT
>ERZ795051.934-NODE-934-length-41182-cov-9.635981_pt1 | contig 41182 bp, 35 predicted proteins | sample MGYA00375135_ERZ795051 | MGnify/ENA primary metagenome ERZ795051 (study PRJEB30180, sample SAMN05720222) | activated sludge metagenome | isolation source: Anaerobic digester | place: Japan | collected 2015-05-26 ... | reverse complement strand
GCCCACGAGGTCAAGCGGGATTGGAGCGTCCTTTCGATGACACAGTCTGTTTGACAGGAATTATGGCGGTGATTTTGGGGGCTACTTAGCTGACATGAAGGCCGCGTAGCGGCCCGTCCGGGCCAAAAGGATGAACGTACACGTTAGCAATCGTATATTTCGCCCGGACGATGTCACTAAGAGACAGTCGGGGTGGCTACGGGAGATTTTGGGCCCGGAAGGATGCCCCCGGACATGTTTTTAAACTGTAACGAAGAGATCAAACGCCAAAGCCCAACAAACAATCGGGAGCCAGAACATGCAAATCAGCACGATCTGTGGCAGGGCCAGGGCCAAGGGCGTGGATCAAGGACGGTACAGCAACGTCACCCACGAGTCTTCAGTCATGGAAGCTTGTCTTTTCAGGCCGTGTGCTTGAATCTCACGATCTACGGTCTCTTCATGCTCAGCCAAAATGCCCGACAAGATTAACCAACCACCATCTGCCACTGCCTGACAGATCGGCTTTGCCAGTCGAACAATTGTGTGGGCGACCAGATTCGCCACCACAACATCGAACTGCCCCTCACCACTACCAACCCCAGCGCTAGTAACCGTCATCCGATCAGCCACACCATTTCTTACGGCATTCTCACGAGCCTCAGCTAGGGCATCCAAATCAACCTCAATGCCCACAGCCCTCTTGACCCCCAACAACAACGCCCCAATCGCCAAAATCCCAGAGCCAGTCCCAACATCCAGCAAACTATCTACAGCCGTTTTCTCAACAATTTCCTCAATCAATGACAGACAGGACGCCGTTGTAAAATGCGTCCCAGTCCCAAACGCCATTCCAGGATCAATCCGCATCACAATGCGATCAGTCTCAGGAGGCTCTTCCCAGGAAGGGCAAACCATAAGCCGCATTCCAATCGCAGTAGGTTTCCAAGACGCCTTCCAGTTCGCGTTCCAGTCCTGCGCCGGCACATCCTCAATCGAAACTTTATGCGCCAAAATGCCTGGAAACCTAGCTTCCAGCCTTTGCAAGAAGCCCTGGAAATCATTTTCCAAATTCAGGTATGACTTTGGTAACCAAGCAGTAAGATCCACCTTCCCGGACTTGTTTTTAGGGGCCTCCCCCCACCACTCAGACGGGTCTCCTGAAATAACTTCCCCCTCGCCATCAGCAGGAAAAAGCCCCGGATAACTCTCCTGAACCCCAGAAGCACCGGCCTCAAGCAACCAATCAACCACCAAGTCCTGGGCAGCCACTGGAACAGTAACGGTCAACTCAACCCACTCTTGATTCTCAGCCATGAAACAAACTCACGAAAACGCCACGGTAAAGTATCCAGCCCAGCACCAACAAGTCAAGGCTGGCAGTGGCGTTGTAATCATTTGTAGCTCTGGTGAGGATGTCATAATTTCCTCAAACACTTGAATGAAAAACCCACAAACACTTGAATGAAAATCCCTCAAACACTTGAATGAAAGTTGTTCAAATGTTTGAAAACATGTTATAACCCGTTTGGTTAGGAATGAGGCGAGACTTATGAAGAAGTATTTGCCAAGGATTATAGATAAATTACTGAGTGAGAGATTAGAAGCCAAAGGAGCTGTTTTATTGGAGGGCCCCAAATGGTGTGGTAAGACCACCAGTGCCAAACTGATTGCAGCTAGTTTCATATCAATGGACCAACCTGAAATGATTAAGCAATATCAATCTATGGCTGAGCTTTCTCCGCTGGCACTATTGGAGGGTGAGACTCCGAGGTTAATAGACGAGTGGCAGATAGCTCCAAATCTATGGAATGCGGTTAGATATGAGGTTGATCAGAGAGATGAATTTGGCCAATTCATTTTAACAGGTTCCGCCGTTCCCGCAGAAATAGATGAGTCTATGCACACAGGGACCGGCAGGATTTCAAGACTTTATATGAGACCTATGAGTTTGTATGAGTCTGAGGATTCAAACGGCAAAGTTACAATCAGAGATCTATTCGCAAATCAGGAAATATCCGCTAAGAGCGATACCGATTTGGAGGAAATTGCATTCCTGATTTGTAGGGGAGGTTGGCCTAAAGCGGTCGGTTTAGCTGAGAGGTTGGCTCTTTTTCAGGCCATAGACTATTTCGACGCCGTTGTCTCTGCTGACATAAGCAGGGTAGATTCTGTGAGAAGAGATAAGGAAAAAGCTAAAAGGTTCCTAAAATCCTATGCAAGGAATGTCGCAACCAGGGCCACCTTGGAGACTATTAGGAAAGATGTATTGGCTAATCATTCCGGTACGTTTGACCCTGTTACGCTCTATTCATATAGGGACGCGCTAACTAAAATCTTTGTTATTGAGGATTTACCGGCTTGGAATCCGAATTTAAGGTCCAAGGTTGCTATTAGGACAACAGATACGAGATATTTCGTCGATCCCTCAATTGCTACTGCAGCCTTGCAACTCAGCCCAAAGGATTTGTTAAACGATTTAAACACCATGGGGCTCGTTTTTGAAAATCTGTGTGTGCGCGATTTAAGAATATATGCTGACTACCTGGATGGCAGTATTTATCAGTACAGAGATAGCAATGGCTTGGAATGCGACGCAGTAATTCACTTGAGAGACGGTTCTTATGGCCTGATTGAAATAAAATTGGGCGGAGACAGCTTGATTGAAGAGGGCGCAGAAAACTTGAAAGAGCTGGCCTCAAAGATAGATACAAATAAAATGAAAAAACCCGCGTTTATGCTCGTGTTATGTGCCAAGGTGCCCTTTGCGTATAGAAGAAAAGATGGTGTGTACATAGCGCCGATTACTTGCTTGAAACCATAGAACGCAAAAGAGGATGCAAATGTTAATAATCAGCAAATTCGACCGAACAGATGTCGAAAATCTGACCGAATAGAATTTGCAAATTTAACCGAATAGAAATTCAAAATATGACCGATTTGTGATATTCTCTTCTCGGGAGGATGTTATGGACAACCGGATATATTTGCCAAGATTGGTAGATAAGCAAGTTGCGCTCAATTTAAGAGCCTTCGGGGCAATTTGTATTGAAGGCGCTAAATGGTGCGGGAAAACCTGGACTTCAAGGCACCATTCTAAAAGCGCTATATACTTGGGAGATCCCAGTGAAAACTTTCAAAATAAAGAGCTTATGAAACTGGCGCCTAAAATAGCTTTGGATGGAGAAGTTCCGAGATTAATTGACGAATGGCAGGAACTTCCTTCGGTTTGGGATATGGTAAGACATGAAGTGGACAAAAGAGGGAGAAAGGGACAGTTTATCCTGACCGGTTCATCTACTCCGGTGCAAAAAGGGATACTGCACAGTGGCGCCGGAAGGATTTCCACCATTAGAATGAGACCGATGTCTTTATTTGAATCTAAAGATTCATCGGGGCAGGTTTCTTTGCAGTCAATTTTTGATGGAACATTTGAAGCAACAGCTAGTCCGAAAACTGATTTGCAGACACTTATAGAATTGACAATTCGAGGTGGATGGCCGGGTAGTTTAGGTTTAAGTTATGAAGAATACAGCATAATTCCCAAAGAATATATAAGTTCGATAGTAAACCATGACATCTATCGATTGGAAGGAATCAATAGAGACTCAAAGAAGATGCACCGCTTGCTAAAATCTCTTGCGAGAAATGAGTCGACAACGGCTTCAATATCCACTTTGAGAGAAGATTCCAAAGAATATCAGGATGATACTCTCGACAATGATACAATCTCGACATATTTAACCCTATTTGAAAGACTGTTCTTAATTGATAATCAGAAAGCTTTTTCAAGCAATATAAGATCGGCAACTCGTATTAAGCAGTCAGATAAAAGACATTTTGTAGATCCGTCTTTAGCCATTGCTTTATTAGAAGCAAGCTATGATGACTTGTTGAATGATTTAAACACCTTTGGTTTTATGTTTGAAGCTCTTTGTGAAAGAGATTTAAGAATATATGCTGAAAGTTTAGGGGGCGGGTTGTATCATTATCAGGATTATAAAAACAGGGAAATCGATGCGGTTGTCCAATTGGAAGATGGCAGGTGGGGAGCTTTTGAAATTAAATTGGGAGCGGACGCGATTGATAATGCGGCAAAATCGTTAATAAAAATACGGGAAGAGTTAAAGGCAGAAGGTGCCAGAATTCCGGATGTTTTGGTTGTTATCTGTGGTCTAAGTAGTTTTGCTTATCGGCGGGAAGACGGAGTCTATGTTGTGCCGATTACAGTGCTGGGACCTTAAGAAGGAATAATCTAAAATTCAGATTTTTTGGTAACAGAGCGGTGTATTTTTTGGTAATAGGATCGTGAAGTTTTTGGTAGTAATCTGCGGTATTTTCTGCTATCAAAATCGTTGATTTTTTGGTAATGTGATATTCTAATATGTCCACGTGCTCAATATCGCTATGAGGTGGCGTAATGAAAATTTTAAACTACCGGAAAAGATTGATTGAATCTCAAATCAAAAAAAAGATGTCTTATAGTGGCGGAATAGTTATTGAAGGAGCAAAGTGGGTTGGGAAATCTACGACGGCCGGCATTTTTTCTAATACAGTTATAAAGTTGCAAGACCCTCTGATAAAAAAGAAGTATCAAATTTTAGCCACCATATCAAAAGATGAAGTTTTAAAAGGCGAAAAACCTGTATTGTTTGATGAATGGCAAGAAGTCCCCGAAATTTGGGATTTTATTCGTCTTGATATCGATGAAAACAACTATAAAGGGGCGTATCTTTTAACCGGATCAACGAAGAAGCAAAACATAAAAACTTCACACACAGGAACAGGAAGGATTAATTCTGTTTACATGCGCCCTATGAGTTTATATGAGAGCGGAGAATCCAACGGACTGATTTCTTTAAAAGATTTATTTTCAAAGCCTAAACTTATACCGATTATGTCCGGTATTACAATTGATGATATAGCACATTGCATCTGTAGAGGCGGTTGGCCGGGAAGCTTGGACTTAAGTAAAGACATACAATTAGAAGTTCCCAAAGATTTGCTTGAAAGTATTATTGGAAGAGATGTGGATGAAGTTGACGGAATAGTTAAAGATAAAGAAAAGTTAAGAAAGATAGTAAAGAGTTATGCTAGAAACATTTCTACATTGGCTGCAAATTCCACTATTTACAACGATCAATCTTATGAAGTTATTGTAAACCCTAAGACCTTTGACACATATATGAATTCCCTAAAAAGATTATTCATTATAGAAGATGTTTTGCCCTGGTCTCAAAACATCAGAAGCTCAGCTAGACTTAGAAAAGGAAGTAAAAGGCAATTTGTTGATCCCAGCATTGCTGTTGCCGCTTTAGGACTATCACCTGACAAATTAAAAAAAGATTTCGAGACATTCGGCTTTTTATTTGAATCAATTGCGACAAGAGATGTTAGGGTTTATGCGGAAGAAATTGAAGGAACGGTTTACTATTATAACGACACAACAGGCCTTGAAGTAGATTTGATTGTTGAGTTGAATGATGGAAGGTGGGGGGGGATAGAGGTAAAGTTAGGAGAAAATGAAGTTGATAAAGCAAGTGCCAATTTAATAAAACTGGCTGATATTTCTGCAGTTAAACCGTCTTTCCTTATGGTGCTGACAAATACTCAACTGGCCTATCAAAGGCCTGATGGTGTTTATGTGATACCGCTTGGATGTTTGAAGTCTTGATGAGTTTGATTCTTAACCCTTAAGCTGCCAGATTCCATCGAGCGCCAAAGCTCGTTTTGGGGGTCAGGATATGAATAATTTCTCAATAAATTGCAAAAAGCATAGGAATAATTTCTCAATAAATTGCAAAAAGCATAGGAATAATTTAGAGATTATTGCAAAAATGGCATGAATAATTCTTAAATAATTGCAAAAACCATAGGAATGTTGTGAAATCGTGCCAGGAGGTGTGCTTTATGAAACGGGAAATTATGAAAGACCTTGTTTCTTGGAAAAATAAGAGAAACAGAAAGCCACTTCTTTTAACCGGAGTAAGGCAATGCGGTAAAACTTATATCTTAAAAAAATTCGGCGAAGAGCATTTCGATAGCTATGTTTATGTAAACTTGGAGAGAGATCCGCAAATTGCCGCCATCTTTAATTATGACTACGATACAAAGAGAATTTTGCAAGATATAAGCAATTTAAGCCTTTTGCCGCCAATTGTGCCGGGCAAAACTCTTTTAATTATAGACGAAATTCAATTAGCTCCTAAAGCCATAACGGCCCTTAAGTATTTTGCGGAAGATATGCCCGAACTGAGCGTAGTAGGAGCGGGCTCTTTATTGGGGGTATCCATCAGGGAGGAAGGGGCGTCATTTCCCGTAGGCAAAGTGGATCGTTTAGAAATGCATCCTATGAGTTTTAAAGAATTCTTGCTTGAATCCGGCAGCAGGAGAATAGTAGACAGTGTAGAGGACTATGACATAACAAGACCGTTACCGGGCTACATTTTGGAAAACTTGAACAGGGAATATGTCAATTATCTCTTGGTTGGAGGCATGCCCGAGGCTGTTAAAATCTGGTTTGAAAGCCATAATTTGTCGGAAGTCAATGAGATACAAGACAATATCATCTTGGGTTATGAAAATGATTTTTCAAGGCACAGTCCGCAGAATGAATTGACTAATTTAGAACTTATCTGGAGGTCTATTCCTGAGCAACTTGCGCAAGATAACAATAAATTCATGTTTTCAAGGGTGAAAAAATCCGCCAGAGCTAAAGATTTGGAAAAATCAATAGGCTGGCTTATAGATGCAGGGCTTATCCATGTAGTCACTAAAGTAGATAATCCGCAAGTTCCCTTATCGTTTTACAGGGACTCCTCGTTTTACAAGATTTATCTGTGCGATGTAGGGCTCTTATCGAGAATGGCCGGTTTTACGCTTAAATCCTTGCTCGAAAAAGATGAATCGACAGGCGGGTTTAGGGGATCTTTGACCGAAAACTTTGTGAATAACGAGCTGATTTCATTAGGATACGAGACTTACTTCTGGAGGTCGGGTAATAGTGCGGAGCTCGACTTTTTGATTGAAGATGACGGGAGAGTTATTCCGATAGAAGTAAAGGCAAATGTAAATACAAAGGCCAAAAGCTACAACGTGTTTGTAAAAAGATACGAGTGCGAAATTGGTTTTAGGTTTTCGCTAAATAATATTGGAGAAAACAGAGAGGGAGGCACAAAGACGTATAGTTTGCCGCTGTCCTCAGTGTACAGAATTAAAGATTATCTGAAATGAGCCTTTGGAATACCTTGAAACTGATGCGGTGCGTTCGATGGATATTTTTGGTAGACTGCGACGTCTGCCGTGAGGCACCAAAGGAACTCTTGAATGTGCAAAAAAACGCTGCCTTTTGTTTTGGTGCTGTTGGCCTCATGCAGTACCACGCTTGGGTCTGCTGATGAAGAACTGCCCAAGGAAGGCGTGACTGCTCCTATAGTTTGCTCATCAACAAATGACCAACGCCCTTTGATTGCGTGCCCTGGTATGAATCGCATTGAGGCCAAAACCGCCATTGAAACCTTGACGATGACTGGCGAAATAGCGGGGGCGGCTCTTGGGGTCGAGGCCCGTTGGGCTGGCGTGATTCGAGGTGCTGGGATAGGGGGCGATGGCAGGCCCAGCGCTGACAATCTGGCTGGATACGTGGCCATCTGGTGTGATGGTGAAGGCGAGTTGCTTTTTGATACGTCCGGTGCTGCCTGCAGGATCCACAATGCCTGTGGCTGTGTTGCAAATGAAACTTGCAGGGTTAGCTGCCCTGAAGCGGCGGCGTTTCCTAGATTAGACGCGGGTGAGGCCATAGCGGTTGCCTATCCAGATGCTCTGGAAAACGATGTGTTCCAAGTCGAGTATGATTTGCGCGACGCTGCAGGCTGGAAAGTCAAAAAATCGGGAGATTCAGATTGGATTTTGGTTCCAGACGCTGAACCTGTGCCTTAAAATTGGCCTTTGGAGGGGAACTGATGGACCGGCGAGATTTCTTGAAAACATCGGCAGCCGCTGGAGCCGCGGCTTTGTTGCCATCATTTTTGGCCTCCTGTGCAAAGGCCCCGATTCGACCTGACGGGTCACCCGAACCAGTCCCGATTGACGCCTTTTTACAGCAGGGGGCCAGGACCATGTGGATAGCTGCCCACCCTGATGACGAGTGTTTTGCTGGGACGATTATGGCCCGCTCCAGGCTTTACTATGGTAATCCTCTGTACATGCTTGTAATGACTCAAGGAGATGGTGGCGAGTGTTGCCGTCCTGAGGGATGCGAACCTGACCTTGCAACCGTGCGCAAGGCTGAAATGGGCAGGGTAGCCAAACTTTATGGTTCTGAGCTGCAAATGGAGTCATATTTTAACGCCAAGCTGCCAGTTTCATCGTTTCCCAAGCGTCACGAGATTTACAAACTTTGGCAGGATCACAAGGAACCTGTTGATGTTACTGTGGAGGCCATCAGGCGCTTCAAACCGGATCTGGTGCTGACTTTTACTCCTGACAAGGGCGCCACCGGGCATCCAGAACACCAACTGACCTCAAGGATTGCAACTACAGCTGTTCGCTTGGCCAATGACCCAGCATATGTGAACGGGCAGGCAACCCACAAGGTGACCAGAACTTACAATCTTGTTGCGAAATTCTGGCTCTTGAGCTTGATTGGACAAGGTGACCCAGGCCCAGTCACCGAGGTTTTTGACGCGACTTTACCGGCTACAGATGGTCTCAGCTGCCTAGATTTTATGGCCTACGCGACTGAACTGCATCGCACCCAAGCCAGAGACATGGGAATGGTAAGACGCATGAAGGTGGGCTTCCAAACCCTGTCGCTACGCCAAACAGACCCCTTCACCCAAATCTTCGACCCAGCAGAAGTAGCCCTCTAGTGCTGAAATTGCCGCCTTGAACTATGTTGCCGATCCCTATTCTTTTTCGATGATTGGGTTGTCTGTTTGATCGGTGCCCATGGTTCGGATCGGCATGCACATTGCCGGCTTGGCGAACACGTAGTCTGCAACGCCAGCCTCAATTTCTACAATTCGGCACTCTTCTTCTGGGTGACATTGACGAGGCTCGCTGTGTGACGCACCGGGTGCATCGCAGAGCTTCCGACAACGTCCCCTGGAGTGTTCGGACAATTTCGCGTCACCGTCGCACCATTCTCCCTTTGGACAGCGAAGTGACTCATCTGCCGGGTCATCACTGTAAGGGACACCAGGGAGATCGCACTTTTCTCCGGTTGGCCAGCATCTACAAAGTTGCCCACTGGACTTTTCGGGACTTTCACCGGTCTGGCTCTGAGCTAACGAAGTGGAATCGAATTCGGTGTCTTCGGTGGCCGCGGTGTCACAACCCAAGAACAGGCCCGCGCACACTAACCCAAGCACTAAACGATGAATCAGGGACATAGCAACCTCCTAGTCAAGAAGGACCCCTCATTTTAGTTATTACGATTTAGCCTTTCAAGTACAGAAAACAATAATTGCGTTTAACGTTGCGTACTGATTTTATTGGCATTCAGCGTCTGTCAAGGGGTGTCTGAAGGAACTCCAGAGTGTTTGAAAAAGCGCTGCATTGTGTGGCCAGTTTTGGAGCCTTCAAGCTCCCGACGCTGCTTGCTTCGGACGCTGTAAATTGGCATGATCCTACTTTCGTTGGATGACATGTATGGATGAGGTCGCGATGATGCAGATTATTAGGCGCAGTTGGTGGATCGGGGTGGTGGTTGTGCTGGCTGTGGGTTGTGCTGACGAGCGCGAGCCGAGTGGTGACGCGCCTGATCATGGTGGGGCTGATCAGGCTGATGTGAGCCAAGACGACGAGATGGACCAAGGGCGGCTCGATAATGTGCCTACCGAATTGTCCGATCTTGATGTGCAGCCCGACTTGCCAGATCTTGATGTGCAAGGTGACATGCCAGATCTTGATGTACAAGGCGACACGTTCGATATTCAGGATATGTCCGATATTCGGGATACATCCACCGAGCCGGACACTAATGGCAGCGGCGAAGAGAGCCCATATGCGCCCGCAGGTGCGTTCTTTTACCAAGATGTCAGTGGGGCGCCGGTGGCTGCTGATTCTGCAACAATCATCGCGGCGCTGCGCCAGGCGGGCGGTTGGGGTAACGGTGACCGCTTCCAGATCGACTTTTCACTAGAGGTCTTGGTGGCGGACGCCTCGACCCCGAAGCGCCAGTTTGAGCAGACCGACGACTTCTACTCGCCCGACTGCGACGCGGTCCGAGTGCCGGTGCCGAGCGGTGGAAATCTTGAGGGCGAGGATGGTTATGAGTGTAGCCAGGACGGCGACTGCCACCTCATCGTGCATGCGCCGCACGAGCGTCGGCTTTACGAGATGTGGCGTGCAGACATCAGGGGGGATACCTTCCGTGGTGGCTGCCTCGCCGTATGGGACACGTCGCGAGTCTACCCGGAGGTTGGGCGCGGCGATCAATGCACCAGTGCGGACGCGGCTGGCTTTCCCATTGCGCCGCTGCTGTTTACAGCCGATGAGGTAGCGGCTGGCGAGATCAAGCACGCGATCCGCTTCATCTTGCCAAACAATCGGATCCGGGCTCGCACCTATGTGCGCCCCGCTACCCATGGCACTAACACTACGGGTAGCGCCGACGCGCCGCCTTATGGCGTCCACTTTAGGCTGCGTGCCGATTATCCGCTGGAGACGCTGCCAAACGAGGGTGCACGGGTGGTCGCACGTGCGTTACAGCGTTATGGGATGTATCACGCGGACGGGGGACAGATTGCGCTGACGGCGCAGAGCGACCGGCGCACGCAAGCCAAGTGGGAGGGGCTGCTTGGGCCGCGTGATCTGGCCGCGCTTCGGGTTGAGGACTTTGAGGTAATCCACCACTCGGCACCGATCCCAGTCACCTATGACTGTCGGCGTCAGCCGCTGAGCGAGTAGAAGTCCCAGCGCCCCTGTCCCTGGCCCCGCCCCTGTCCCTGTCCCTGCCCCTGCCCCCGTCCCCGCTAATAATAGAGCTGCACCTGTGTTGTAAATGCCTTGTTCCACTTTGCGGTGGCTAGGTCGCCTAGCTGGACGCCTGAAAATTCCATTTTTACCGAGGCGCTGTGCTGTCTTATCCAAAAAACCAGTCCTCCACGTATGTCCAGCATATCGTTTTTGGCTCGCTTGCCTTTGAACCAGTCTGCAACTAAATAGGCCCCCGCAAAATCGTAGCGGTAGCCAACCTCGGTCGAAAGGGCGAATCCACTGGCCTTGGCCGCCTTTAAAGTCGCAGCGCCGCTAGTGTCGTACGCCAGTTCGTTTCCGTGGTCGTACCAAAAAACTGCCGCCGCGATTACTACTTCCTGTTTTTCACCAATGGGAACGTCAGCAAACACATCGAAGCTTAATCCATATGCTCCCGTCAGGATGCCCTTTTCAATTACAGCTTTCTTGGAATCTAGTGTGGCAGCCTTGGACATGACTACTGCGCTTTGATAGTCAAAGCCGCCACCAATCGACACGCTAGGCGTTTTGCCGAACAACATCGCTCTATAGTAGGGAGCGCCCTCTTGTCCCAGAAATGAATACCTTATGTGGCCAGCAAAGCGTGGTATTTGTTCAGGATTGGACTTCAAGGCATCCTTACCATTATTGTCCTTGATTGCATTACCTTGGGCATCCTTTTGCAGGGGCTGGTCTTTAGCTCCAGTAAAGATACCAAGGCGATATTGAAGCTTCTTTTTGTATACATTTCCCCTGATCTGAACGCCAATGTCTCGGTAGCTGTTGTGAGAACCAGGCACAAATTTGATCACATTGAAGTGGCAATCCAGTGCGTTCAAATTGGACATGCTGAGCATGTTCGCCCTGGAAAACGGCAGTGGCATTAGGCCAACGTCAACCTGGAACTCTTCAACAACTTTAAACGAAATGATGGTGTCTTGTACTATTAACGGACTATTCCACTTACCACCCTTACCCCAGTTAGCTTGGTTAGTTCCAAAGAAAAATGAGATATTTTTCCATAAGTCTCCACGCAAGACTAGGCGTGAGCGACGGATAAAAAAGTCCTTGCTCCAGCCACCATTATCAGCCGCACCCTCGGCAAACTGCGCATGGACCTGGAGCAGATAGTTCAACTGAAAGTTGGTGTGCTCGCCTATCTTGATCTCGAAGGCCAAAGCTGGCGCACAAAAGAGCACGAAGGCAAACACAGCGGTAATCTGAAGCAGTCTGTTTTTCATGGTGCGCCTAATCCTCCAATAAATTGGGTTATGATCGTGTAACCGGTACGGCAACTGGCCTACAACGCCAAGGTAGTCTATAACAGAAGCAATAAGGGTGGTAACTAAATGCACCACCGGCGCTTTAGTGCTTATAAGCTGTACCCAATGCATGAAGCTAAGGAGGCAAATTGAAAGCCGAAGAAATCAGATACGAGGTGATTGAGCACACCGCTGATTTTGCATTTGAGATCCAGGCGCCAGACTTTCATCAACTGCTGCGCCTTGCGGTTTTAGCTGTGGTGGATGCTGGTTGGGGCTTGGAAACAGTTGAGCCTGGGCATTCAAGTCACAAATTCACGGTGCCAGCCCAGGATCGGGAAATGGCCATTTTCTTGGCTTTGTCCGAGGCGCTATACCTGATTGACGCCTTAGAACTGATTCCAGGAGCGGTTAAAATCCAAAGTGCAAACGGCGACGGACTGGATATTCAATTTGACTGTGACCAGTTGGACTTGGAAAGACATTCACATCATATGGCATTTAAAGCGGCGACATTGCACGGACTTCAGGTTGATGAAACTGAAGATGGACTTAAAGCGACGATACTTATGGACATTTAGGAGCGTTTAAAATGGCAGTTTGGCAACAGATGGATGAAAGCAGAGTTTTGATCCCAAAACACGGGAAGATGTTGGTAGATGGAATCGTTTATGCGAGCCCAAAACTGATGGCTGGCGGCGTTGATGAGGCTGCCATGAAACAGGTGATGAACGTGGCGACACTGCCTGGAATCGTTGGAAAATCCATTGCAATGCCTGATATTCATTGGGGTTATGGTTTTCCAATAGGTGGGGTGGCAGCCTTCGATGCAAGGGATGGTGTTGTGTCTCCAGGCGGCGTTGGTTTTGACATCAACTGTGGCGTCCGATTAATGGCCACCGAGCTGACTGCGGCTGATATCAAGGCCCGCATGGAGCAGCTGGCAGACACGTTATTTCAGGCCATTCCCACGGGTGTGGGGTCCACCCAGCGTGATTTGCGCCTGGATCGAAGCATGATGCGGGCAGTTTGTAGCGATGGTGCGGCCTGGGCTGTCAAACAAGGCTTTGGTTCAAGGTCTGACCTTCATGTTTTGGAAGACCAGGGGGCAATCAAGGGTGCTGATTTTGATGCCGTTTCTGACAAGGCCTTTGAACGTGGGCGAAACCAATTGGGGACCTTGGGGTCAGGAAACCACTTTGTTGAAGTCGAAGTGGTGGACGAGATCTTTGATTTTGAAGCGGCCGAAGTCTTTGGGTTATTCTTGGGCCAGATTGTTGTGACCGTTCACACTGGTTCACGTGGTTTCGGGCATCAGATTTGCACTGACTATCTGCCAGTTATGGATAAAGCCAGCAGACAGGCCGGGATAGCGTTGGTCGACCGCCAACTGGCGTGCGCCCCGTTGAACTCCAATGAAGGGCGACAATACATGGCTGCGATGGCTTGCGCTGCAAATTATGCATTTGCAAACCGTCAGATTATCGGCTTTAAGGTCCAGGAATCATTTGAACAAGCTCTAAGGAAGGCCCCTGACACAATCGGAATGAGGGTTGTTTACGACGTCGCTCATAACATCGCCAAGATTGAAAATCACGTGGTGAATGGCAAGAAGCGCAAGCTTTGTGTTCATCGCAAGGGTGCGACCAGAGCTTTACCACCTGGACATGAAGATGTGCCAGTCAGGTACAAAAGTGTTGGGCAGCCAGTTTTGGTGCCAGGGGACATGGGAAGCCCTTCCTTCGTTTTGAAAGGCCTGCCAGGTGCGGCTGATGAGACGTTTGCAAGCGCTTGCCATGGAGCTGGGCGCCTGTTGTCCAGGGCCGCGGCCATGAAATCAGCCAAGGGGCGTCGTATCGCCGACGAGTTGGCCAAGAAAGGAATAATTGTGCGGGCCACAGGTAGAACAACCCTAGCAGAGGAAATCCCACAGGCCTACAAGGATGCCAGCGAGGTGGTGGAAGTTGTACACACTGCCGGCATAGCCGCCAAGGTCGCCAAGATGAGCCCCCTGGTGGTGGTCAAGGGGTAGGGGCAGGGTGAAGTGTGAGGCGTGAAGGGGACAGGGACAGGGACAGGGACGGGGACAGGGGGCAGGGGACAGGGGCAGGGGACAGGGCTGTAACGTCTTGGAATGTAATTTCCTGCAAAAATCACCTCTTCATACCAACTGGCTGATTAATATCAGGGTTACCGTGGTACAATGTTGCAACTTTAGCCCGGCTCCAGGGTCTTGCCAACCTGCGGTTTTGAACCCAAGGTAGGAGTAGCTGATTTTGCCAGCGGAACAAGGAGAAGTAGATGGCCCACGCAATTAAACTATTGCCCATCGTTTTAATTTTTAGCCTTTCTTCCATAAATGCACACGCCCAACAACGGTTAACCGTGTCGAAGGCTATTGCCCAGATAGCGACTGGCCAGGGTGAGGATTGGGAGGCTGCTAAAACTTTGTTGCTTTCAACCAACGACCTGCTACCACGCAATGCAAACGCTTTGGCAGGTGTTTTAAAGGCCAACATCAGTGACCCAGACGTCTTGGCCAGAGTTTTTGAGCTTGTTGCCAGTAAGGATGAAGAAGGGTGCAAGTTTGCGGCAAAGCAAATGAATTCTCTTCCTTGGGCCGACTTGGTTTTGGCCAGACTTGGCGAACTAAAAGGCTGCGCTGAACTTGATAAGGCCATCAGCGGCATGCTGTCTTGGATTCCAGGTTCTGAGGAAGGCCCCATCGCTGAAAACAGGGTACTTAAAGTCCTCGATCTAGTTTCACAACGAGAAGACATTGATTGCACTGAAGGTATCTGCCGTTTTGTAGGACAAGGTGTCGATGCTGTCAGAGTCAAAGCTATTGAAACCCTGGTTAAAGCAAAGACGCCAGAGGCTTCGACATGCCTGACGCATGCTTACTCGAAGGAAACTGCCTTAGATAACAGCCAGTTTCGAACACGTTTGTTGGATGCCATCGCCGCAATTGCTGGATTGGATTGGGTTCCAACAATGCTTTCGGCTCTGGACCGGCCATCGGATCACGACGTGGCCTGTGGCCATCTGCTGGATGGCGGCGCCATAAACGCAATGATTTTTGCTGTTAGGACCACTGATGCGCCATCTGCCGGGATCCAGAAGTGTTTTGCCAAGTCAGGTACCAGTGGCGCGAACTTGGCCTTGTCCTTAATTGATCATCCGTCGGCTGCAGTCCGAGACTTCGCCGCAAATCAAATCGTGGCATTCCCCACCCAAGAAAGCGCCGATGCGATGCGCGGCAGATTCGAAAAACCCCATGGAAAATTTGGCAGAAGTGACGCACTGATTGTAATGGCCCAGTTCCCCACAGAAATGGGTGGTGACATCGTTGAAGCCGCTTTAGGTGACTCTGATCTAGGGATAAGAGTTGTGGCCCTTCGGATGATCCAAAAACTGCATCTTCGGAATTTTATAACCCCAATTCTCAGGGTCGCCGAGGAGGATCCAGAACCAGAAATCAGGCAAACCGCTTTACAGACGTTGTTGCGACTTGGGGCTGTTGATGCCGTGCCATTGGCCTCAAGAATGGTCCAATACGAAGAACCTGCTGTCGCCGCCAAGGCTGCTTTGCTGCTTGGATGGCTTGGAGATTCGAAGGCCTTTGACATCCTTTTGAAAAAGCGAAATGACAAAAATGACGAAGTTGCTTGGGCAGTAAATAGCGCCTTGTGGCTGCAATCCTACACCGATCCCGCAAAGAAAAAGCTAAAAAGAAAGGTGCCGCCCAAGGTGGATAAATTGGCTAAATCCACTGATGTTTCTTGTGGCGAGGTGACCGCTCAGGTTTTTGGCAAGAAGGGGCCTTTAGTTATGGTGCTACCTGGCGGTCCTGCCATGGATCACTCGTGGTCCAGACCATACCTGGATTCGCTTCGAAAAAACGCGCTGGTGGCCTTTGTGGACACCAAAGATTTGCCGCGTCCCCAGGATCTTGACTGCCTGTTTACAGAACTTGGCCGCGAAAAGGCTACTTTGGTATCCAATGGTCTCGGCGGCACAAATGCCTTGTGGATGGCCGCCAAGAATCCAGGTCGTTTCAACGCTGTTGTTGCCATATCAAGCCCTTTGCCAGACAACTTGGAAAGCTTTGTCAGCTGGGGCATCAACCAGATGCCGCAAGAGTTGGCAGACTTGGCCAGCGAGCTTTTAAAGGAGCGAGACCTCTATCATCCGGATATTTTAAACACTTATCTTTCCAGAGTAATGGCTCCAGTTATGGCCGGTTCGCTTGGTGATGCTCCTGCTACGTTGCCCATCGTTGTGAATATTGCGGCCATCGACAAGACCGCTCAGGAATTGGAAAATGCCAGCTTTGACCCTGCTAAAATGGCTGGTGCTGTGACCTTCATGCTGCCGGTAGACGAATTTGCTCAAGCCGAGACCTACAAAGCTCTAGCCGCTGCCAACCCGGAAAAAGTCGCGATCCATGATGTTTCTGGTTGTGGTTTTCAGCCACAGGTCAACTGCTCTAAGAAAGTGGTCAAGGCAATCGTGAAGGTCGCCGAGGATGCGGACAAGCGGTGAGAGGGTGAAAGAATATAAAGAATTCAGCCCAGCTGTTTTAGCTAACCAGATAATCCAACAAGTTCAAAACGTTTTTTTGGGAAAAGAACAGGTGATTCGCCATGCGGTGATTGCGTTGATGGCGAAGGGGCATGTCCTGTTGGAAGACGTGCCAGGCGCCGGCAAGACTGTGCTTGCTAGGGCGCTTGCCAGGGCCATTGGCGGGCAATTTAGGCGGATTCAATTTACCTCGGATCTGCTGCCCTCGGACATTACTGGCGTCAGCGTTTATTCGCCAAAGACCGAGAGCTTTGCCTTTCATGCTGGACCCATCTTTTCCAACGTCGTTTTGGCCGACGAGATCAACAGGGCAGGGCCCAGGACTCAAAGCGCCCTGCTGGAGGCCATGAGTGAGCGCCAGGTATCGATTGACCTTGAAACTAGGTCACTTCCAGAGCCTTTCTTCGTTGTAGCCACCCAAAATCCACATGAGCATCACGGCACCTATCCTTTGCCAGAGTCCCAGATGGACCGCTTTTTGGTCCGGCTATCCATTGGGTATCCAAAGCGCGATATTGAAAAGCTAATCGCCGATCAACAGGGATTTTCAGACAAAGTCGACCAGGCTGTTCAAGCCGTTGCTACCTTGCCCCAAATTGTTGGAGCCCAGGAACTGGTCACGCAAGTCAACGTCCCGGAATCAGTGATGGATTATGCCCTGGATATGGTTGAACAGACCCGTGAGCTGCCGTCATTGGAAATGGGCGTTTCTACAAGGGGATTGGTGGCCCTGATTTCGGCATCTAGGGCCTGCGCGGCGTTGGCAGGTCGTGATTATTGCTTGGCTGACGACGTCCGCGAGATGTTTGTTCCAACCTGCGAGCATCGCGTTTTGTTGCAAGGGCGTGATGGCTCTGGCTCGCGCCAAGAGGCTCGCGCTGTTTTGACCATGATCCTATCAAGAACCCCAGTGCCAGGGGCTTGATCATGGCAAACCGCCTTGAAGACTTCGTGTGGCGGTCGGATTTTTTTCCGCGAAAGCTTTCGTTTACCAAGGAAGGTAAGGCCTTGGTGGCTATCTCTATTGGGTTGGGAATAGCTGCGGTCAACACAGGTAACAACCTGTTATATCTGGTTTTTGGTATATCTTTAGCCTTGATTATTATCAGCGGCCTGTTATCCGAGGCAAACCTAAGGGGCGTGTTGGTAAAGCCAGTCAGCGGTCTGCGCCCCATCGCAGGCCAACCTTTATCTGCGGTTCTAACGGTAACCAGCAATAGGACTCGTTTCCCAGCCTTTTCCATCGAGGCCTGGCCGTTGGTTGAGCAGGCCAGCTCTACACCCGGAAGGATCCTGGATTTAAGCCCTGGTACAACCGTTGAAACGGCTTGTTCTTTGGTCTTTCCAAAGCGCGGCTTGTATCAGATGAAGGGGATGGTAGTTGCGACCGAGTTCCCCTTTTCGTTTTTTAAAAAGTCGCTGATTATCTCATCCAAATCGACTGTTTTAGTGTATCCACGCCTTAAAAAACCTGCCTTTACAGGTGCTTTGGTTGGTTTTGAAGGCGAAGATGAATCGCGGCCAGTAGCAGGTCGTGGAGTCGAATTCTTTGGAGTTCGAGATTTCCGCCAAGGTGACAATCCCAGGAGGGTTTTACACCGCTTGTCGGCCAGTAAACAGGTCCCAGTGGTGCGTGAGGATGAACAACTAGGCGTCCAGTCCGCCTGGGTGGCCTTGGTGAATCGCGCTACCACGAAGGACGAAGCGGACGTTGAGGATGCAATTGAAAGGGCCGCTGGCTTGGCTGTTTACCTGATAAATCAAGGACGAATGGTAGGCTTGTCTACAATGTCTGGTGGCGTTCCTCCAGGGACAGGCGAAGGTCAAGTAACTAGAATATTAGACTTTTTGGCAACCGTTCCGGTACTTCCGGCAAATGACAAGAGCCCAGAATCAATAATTGACAGCTTTGCCGCCCAGGCCCCTGGAGCCAAACTGCTTTGGGTGCGACCATGACGTTTGATCGCCTTCACAGAATCGTCACTTTAGGAGTGATAGCGTGTGGGCTTGGGGCTTTACACTTTTCCGGGGAATTTCCCATTTGGGTGTCCCTTTCTGCGTTTTTGGTTTCTGTCGCTGGTGTCAAGCTGCACCCACGGTTCAAGGCCAACTGGGTTATCAGGGCCGCTGGAGTCGTGACTGCCATTGCTGGAATTGCCTTTCTTTGGCTGGCCATTTCTGATGAAGACTACCTCTATTGGGCGATTATCTTTGCCATTTTCCTGGGTGCCGTTAAATCGCTGATGCTTCGGAATGACGCCGACTTCATGCAGATGTATGCCCTGACATTTTTGCATGTGATGGCAGCTGCAGTTGTGAACCCCGGTATTTCCTTTGGCGTCTTGATGTTTCCGTATGTGATCTTGCTGGTTTTAGGCCTGCAACTGACCAATTTACGCAAGGGTATACAAGGCCAAGCGCTTGAAGGGGCAAAAACAGGCGACCTTCAAACCGAGCGCAGGCTTAATCTGGCATTGGCAAGGCGCGATTTGATTCATGGTGGCTTCATTTCTGTCACCGTCGGCGTCACCTTGAGCGTGTTTTTAATCTCGCTTGTGTTTTTCTTTATTTTTCCGCGACTTGGATTTGGTTTTTTTGCCCAACAGTCTCGTCGTGGGATGGCCATGACCGGCTTTTCCGACCAGGTCAACCTTGGTGATTTTGGCAATATTGCTGAAGACTTACAAGTAGTGATGAGGGTTAAGTCCCCCAATGCCCAACTGCCATTACGAATGAGAGGGCAGAGCCTGGACTTTTATGATGGGAAGTCGTGGAAAAAGACTACTCATAGGCGACGCCCAATGGTGGTTGACAGTGACGGGATCGCACGTGTCGGGCGCGGTTTAGACCCACTTGAAGGGGTAGTCGCCCAGGAAATCTACCTTGAGCCACTTGCAGGTTCCCCCAGAGTTTTGTTTGGGATGTCAACCCCAGTTGCTTATCAGCGTCCACCCAATGCGCTGGAGGCCTTGAGGCCCAAAAAGTGGCGATTTTTTCGCGATCTTGCTGGCGACGTAGTCTTGACAGGGCCAGATGCTGTTTCGATTGTGTATACCGCTTACTCAGAAGTGTCTGATTTTAATCCACAAGCCTTGAGGGTCGCTGGAAACCACTATGACGAGCGGCTTTTGGAGTTGTACACAGAGCTTCCTCCATTAAATCCACTTGTTGAGCAATTGGCCTCAGATGTTGTAGCAGGCCAAAACAACCCCTATGACATTGCCCAAGCCATCGTTTCCTTTTTTCACAAAGAGTTTAGTTACTCGTTGAATTCCAGCCACGGAGACTACGACCCGTTGGCTGATTTCTTGCTCAACAATCGTGAGGGGCATTGCGAATATTTTGCGTCTGGAATGGTGATTTTGCTTAGGCAGCTTGGGATTCCAGCAAGGATTGTAAACGGTTTTGCAGGTGGAATTCACAACGAGTATGGGGATTATTTTGCGCTGCGAAAATCTGATGCTCATTCTTGGGTAGAGGTCTATTTCCCTGACAATGGTTGGGTGACCTTTGACCCAACTCCGCCGGCCTTTTTGACCAGCCGCGCCTCTCCCGGGCTTTTGGCAAGCCTCATGGAGGCGATGGATGCAGTTCAGTTGGCTTGGTATCGCTGGGTAGTTGAATACAACCTTGAAAAGCAGATTAGCTTTCTGTCCGCTTTGTTTTCCTTGAAAAAAGATAATGAAAATTCTTTTACTGGTGCTAACAGCCTGACCAGAAATGATATTCGACAACTTTGGTACAGGCTAAAGGCGCTGCCCTGGGGTTATTTTGGACTGGCTTTACTGTTAATTCCTCCTTTGGGGATTGTTTTTATCAGATTGCTTCGCACACCCAAGAAAAAGAAGCTTGGTGATCAACGAGACCCAGCAGTTAAAGCTTACAACCAGCTTCGAAGGGAGCTTAAATCCAAGGGCTACATCAAGGCGCCAACGGAAACTCAATTGGACTTTGCCAAACGAGTTGGAGCCGAGAATCCCGAGCTTTATGACCACCTTATGACCACGACTTGGGCATATTTGGAGGCCGTTTTCAATCCAAAGGCATAACTTTCAACGTTGCGGCTTTATGTAATTCTCATCTAGGCCTTGACCTGCAGTCCCTTGACTGTCAGACCTGCAAAGAGTAGGCTTCGCGCCATGTTCGAGGCCAACCTTGACACAGCCATTGATGACGTCTCATTTCCCACAAAACGGGTGCATATCATCACTTACGGCTGTCAGATGAACGCCTTTGATTCCCGTAGGATCCTGCAGGTGCTGCAAAAACAAGGCTATGCAGAGACTGCCGACCCAGCCATGGCGGACCTGGTACTGGTAAATACCTGCAGCGTCAGGGACAGGCCTGAAAAAAAGGTGTTTGGGACCTTGTCACGCCTGCTGCCATTAAAGCGCAATAATCCAGAGGTGCTTTTTGGTGTTTGCGGCTGTGCGGCCCAGCAGTATGGTGGCGAACTTTTAAAAAAAATGTCCTATCTGGACCTGGTTTTTGGGCCGGATAACATTGCGAACCTGCCTGAATTATTGCAGCAGGCCCAAGCTGGTCACAGGGTTGTCAACACCCAGTTTATGCCCAAAACAGACTATGAATTCCTTGAGGTAGACTCAAGCGTGGAGCCTGGCCCCACCGCTTTTTTGACGATCATGAAAGGCTGTGATCGCTTTTGCTCGTACTGTATTGTGCCAACTGTCAGGGGACGTGAGGTCAGCAAGCCTGTTCAGTTAGTTTTAGACGAGGCAAAGGCGTTAATCGACGGTGGGGTGCGGGAGATTACCCTTCTTGGCCAAAATGTGAATTCCTATGGTAAAGGGCTGGCTGATGCGATTCCCTTTGTGACTTTGCTTGAAAAAATCGCCGCTTTGCCCGGTTTATATCGTTTGCGCTTTGTTACTTCTCATCCTGCGGATGCTGACGAGCGACTGCTGGATGCGATTGGCAGCATTCCAAATCTGGCTCATGCACTTCATTTACCGCTGCAGTCGGGATCAGATCAGATTTTGGAGGCCATGCGTCGTGGTTACACCTTTGAGTCGTATTTAAAAAAGGTGGAACGGGTGAAGGCCGCATGTCCTGACGTGGCCTTAAGTACCGATATGATTGTTGGTTTTCCCGGTGAAACGGACGCTGATTTTCAAAAGTCCCTTGATGCCTTGGCGGCTGTTCAATACGAGGGGATGTTTTCGTTCAAGTATTCCCCGCGGCCAGGGACAAGGGCAGCGCAAATGCCAGATGATGTTCCAGAGGCCGTGAAAGTCGAGCGCTTGGCCCAGCTTCAGGCTTTGGGAGATGAGATAGCCGCGCAGAGGATGGCCAGGTATCATGGGCGGGTTGAAGAAGTCTTGGTTGAGGGTATCAGTCGAAATCAGGCCAGTCTTGACCGTGTTGATTCAATTCCTGAGGGGATGATTGAGTATTTTGGGCGCCTTAGTACAGGGGTTGTGGTTAATTTTACTATGCCAAATGATGCTCCTGACCCAATCGGAACATTAACTATGGTGCGAATTGATGAGGTTTTGGTACACTCGCTGCGCGGGACGGGGACGGGGACGGGGACAGGGATGGGGCGTCCCATCTAGGTAAAAAGAGGTTTTCGTGGTCGAGGTTCAGGTTTTTGGCTTAATCATGGATGAGGAGAGCAGGGCACCGGTCATGGTGCTTAGGGCGGTGGAGGGCGAAGAAACCCTGCCAATTCAGATTGGTTTTGCTGAAGCGGCTTCCATTGCCGCGGCTTTAGAAAACATTGAAGTCAGCAGGCCCATGACCCATGACCTGTTGATGGTTGTTCTTGATACGTTGGACGCCTCGATTGAACGTGTTGAAATTACAGATCTTCGTGACAGTGTCTTTGTGGCCGAGATTCATCTAAAGAAAGGCCGCCGTACTTTTAAGATCGATTGTCGTCCCTCTGATGCTGCAGCCTTGGCATTAAGGGCTGGAGCTCAGATTTTTGTGGCTGACGAGGTGTTTTTGAAGGCTGCGCCTGCAGATGCTGCAGAGGCAAGCAGGTTACAGTGGCTTGCATTTTTCCATGCATTAGAAGCCAGCGAAAACCCAGACTCAATTTTAGACTCAGACCCAGAAAAAACGGTGCATTAAAATGTTTTTTAAAACCAAAGACTTGATGACTGTCGGAAACATTACTGGCGGGCTTGCCTGCGCTGCTGTCGCTATGGAAGGTATGGCTGCCACAACACCTGCGCAAGCCACTCAGTATGTGTTTTGGTCAGGCATGATGATGTTTGTCGCCTATATTTTCGACTCCTTCGACGGAGTGGTTGCCAGGCTTTTAAAGCAAGCCAACCAGTTTGGGGCTGAATTCGACAACATCGCGGACCTGGTTGCCTATTCTATAGCTCCAGGCTTCATGCTTTATCTGGTCTATCGGAAAGCCGTGATTTTACCAGGCCTTGAAGATCATCCACAAATCCAGCTACTTATCGCAATTTTGGTCGGATTGCTTTTGCCTGTTTCCGGCTGTATCAGATTTGCCAGATTCCAGATTCGAAAACTGGACGTTCAAGGCTTGTGGATTGGCTTTCCCAGGCCAGCTTCTGCTTTAGCCATCGTGGCTTTGGTAAATAGCCATCTGTTCCAGATATCTCCCATCATGCACTGGGTCGGAGTTGTCTTCGTTTTTGGCCTAGCCGCTATGAATCTTTCGCTGGTTCCCTTCATCGGCCACCATGGCAGGAAGTGGTCTTGGTATCTAAAGATTATCTTGAACTTTGTGTGGATGACCGTTGCCTTCTCAATAGTTTTAGGCGTTTTCTTTGACGTTGTCCCCAAACGCCTAGCCTTTGACTGGACCTTGATTTGGCTCTCATTCTATCTGTTTGTGGGCTGGACAGACATCTCCACAGCCACCAGGATGGAAGTAAAGAGGCTGACCGCCGATTGGAATGATTAGGACGGGGACAGGGTCGGGGACAGTGCTAGATTTGGCGGAATACTGCTTTTACTACACCGAGTATTTTGAAGCGTTCATCTGTCAGGTCGACTTCTATCGGCTTGTGAGCAGGATTTGATGGTTGCAATAGAGCCTTTTTTCCATTTTCTGTGGGCACAAAACGTTTAACAGTTGCCTCATCTTCCAAAAGCGCAACAACTATCTGTCCTCGTTCAGCAACTGAAGTTTTTTGCACGAATATCATATCTCCAGGCATGATCCCATCACCAATCATGCTATCGCCCTGGACCCTAAGCGCAAAATCTGACTTGCTTTCAAGCATAGAGTCGGTGGAAATGGTCTCTTCAATGTTCTCAACTGCCAAAACAGGACTCCCAGCAGCAATTCTTCCCAAAACCGGAATCTGACCCCTTGCCCCCTTAACTCGAATGCTCCTGGATTTATTAGGTTCCCTAACCAAAAAACCAGCTTTCTCCAAAGCCGCCAAGTGACCGGCAACCGCATTGGTTGATTTAATCTTCAAAGCATATCCAATCTCACGAACAGTAGGCGGAACTCCGTTCTTATTAGTAAAACTCGTTATAAAACGCAGGACTTCAGTCTGCCTAGGGGTGAGCTTATTGGACCGAGTCATGACTACCTCCAGGGCGATTTTAAGAGAACATTTGTTCAGATGCAAGGGGCGAGATCAGGGACGGGGACAGGGACAGGGTCAGGGAGGCGATTGTACTGTTTAGCAGGATCTGGAGCTAAAAGAAGGTCGAGAGGGCAGCCTGCAACATGGTCCGGGGGCAATCCTGGAGGGCGCTATCGGGAGTTGCCGACAGTCGGGGTGGCTACGGGAGATTTTGGGCCCGGAAGGATGCCCACGGACATGTTTTTAAACTGTAACGAAGAGATCAAACGCCAAAAAGAACAAACGATCAGGAGCCAAAACAGACAAGTTAGCACGATCTGTAGCAGGAACAGGGACAGGAACAGGGACAGGAACAGGGACAGGAACAGGGCCAGGGCCAGGAACAGGGTCATTTTGGGTTGATTAGGAGGGTGACTTCGCCCTTGACTACCCTGTCACCAAGGGTCGCTTTGCACTCGGCTGGTGTTCCAGAGATGAACTCCTCGAACATCTTTGTAAGTTCCCTGGCAATGAACACCGAACAGTTGGGCTGAACTTGTGAAAGCTCGTCAAGTACCTGAACTAGGTTGCGAGCTGGCACATAAAAAACATAAGTTCCACGATCTGGCTCCAGCACCTGAAATTGACGCAACCGTTTAGCCGATTTTGGGGCCACAAACCCCATGAACGAGAATCGATCCGTTGGAAGACCACTAACAGACAGGGCCGCGACGGCCGCACACGGACCTGGAATTGGTACAACTGGAATGCCAGCATCCCTGGCAGCTTTAACCACTCTATATCCAGGATCGCTGATCCCAGGAGTCCCAGCATCACTTACCAAGGCACAATCCTGCCCCTGCAGTAATAATCCAATCAAAATAGGAGCTTGCTTCTGCTCGTTTAAATCGTGGTAGGCAATCAACCGCCGCCCAGCACGGTCAATTTCCAAGCGTGAAAGCAATAAACCAGTATGGCGGGTATCCTCGCAGGCAATAATCGGGACCTCAGTCAGAATCCTACGCGCTCTCAAAGTGATATCTTCGAGATTTCCAATGGGTGTGGCGACAAGATACAATGAGCCGAAGTTGTCCCCCATTGATAGCTCCAAGGTAAACTCAGAATTCCATTCTCTTTAGGTCCCCAACCTTACCCATTCCTTCTTTTGGCTTTTTCGGGGCGGGTGGTGGCGCAGGCTCTCTGATAGGACCAGACACTGCAGGTCGATCAATCTGAATTGCGGGCTTACTGCCAACTTCTACAGTAGGCGGAGGCGCTGCCGGCTTTGTACCTGTGTCTGAGGTCCTAGGCTGCCTTGTACCGCCAGTTCCGGAACCAGTTCTTTTGCCCGCAGATGGCTTGGGAGCAGCGCTTAAAACGATGCTGAAACTGGCGTCGCGGTCCAGATGCGTGGCAACTTCCCTTTCCAGGTAACCTTCCTTCTTTATTACAAAAGTAGCCGACTTTTCTTGCGCGGTGAACGATTTGGTCAAAGGTGTAAACCCAATCGATTCACCATCTTGAAAAACCTCGGCCTCGGTAGGTTCAGTTTCAAAATTGATTGAGATCATTTCAACAGGTGGAGCTTCGGGCTTTGGGGCTGGTTCCTGCGGTTTTGGTTCTTCAGCCACCGGCTGCGCTGCAACCTGTTCTTTGGCGGCGGCTGGTTGTTGAGGTTGGGTAGGGGCGGTATTAACAGGCACGTCAGAGCCTGCCAGCAAAGGTTCAACTATGCCGGCTACCAGCGGGTAGCCTCCAAGGCCAAAAAACAAGCCGGCTGCAACCAAAAGTGATATCACGAACGTCCACGCGAAGACCTTCTTTGAGCGTTTTGGCGTGGTGGCAATTGTGTCAGATCTTTGGGGCTGTACAGCTGTGGTACCCCGTTCCCCGTTGACAAAAACAACATGCTGAAGTCGCCCTGCCAGCCGCTCCTCGATCTTGATGATGGACGCCGCAAGTTCAGCTGCCGACTGGAAGCGCTCCTCTGGTGCCTTAGCCAAGCACTTCATAACCAAGGCTTCCACTTCCGAATCCACCTCAACATCAGGGCGGATTTCAGCCATGGGCTTGGGGGCTTCCTGGACGTGCTTAATCAAGATGCTCAGGGGGTTATCTGCATGGAAAGGAGGCTCGCCTGTCAGCATTTCATAGGCCATAACCCCGATGGCATAAATGTCTGCACGACGGTCAACTGACATGGAACGGCACTGTTCTGGGGCCATGTACCTGGGGGTGCCGAAGATCATGCCCGCTTGAGTAAGGGTGCCTTGGTTCTTGTCTGCCTCTCTAAGCTTGGCAATCCCAAAATCCAGCACCTTGACATAGTCAGAGTCAGAGCCGACCCTCGTCAAAAACACGTTGTCTGGCTTTAAGTCCCTGTGAACAATCTCCTTTTCATGGGCCTCAGTCAGCGATTGGGCTATCTGGCGAAGGATGTGTAGAGCCCTGTTGACTGGGAAAACTCCGGCGGTGCGCAAGGCGTTTTCAAGGCTGACACCGTCGAGGAACTCCATGACGATATAGAGGGACTTGTCAGGTAACTGGCCAAAATCATAAATTCTAATAATATTAGGATGATGCAGCTTTGATACTGCCAGCGCTTCTGTCTTGAACCTGGAGACGATAAATTCATCGTTAACTAGTTCGGGGTGCAGCATCTTGATTGCAACATCCCGGTCTATTCCCAATTGCTTGGCTTTATAGACGACACCCATTCCGCCGGCGCCAACTCTGGCGTAGATATGGAAACGGTCCTCCAAGATGGTGTCTAATAGTTCATCTGCCTTTACTGGTCTGGTTCCTTCGGCAATTGCGGCTTCAACCTTGGACCTGACGGCTTCCTGATCGACTGCTGTGGCGCGCTTGTCAGGTGCTGGGAGGTCGACCTTCGCCTGTTGTCTGGTTAGAGCTTCGGAGCTATCGACGGGGGCTGGTTGTACAGATGGGCTGGCCTTTTCAGAGGCCATATGTGCAAGTTGTTCTTCAACCTGCTCCTCATCATATGAAACGGTCTCTAGGTCCTTGGACACAGTTAACCCTACAAAGCTCCCGCGACGCAATGTATCACGAATCCAGCAAAATGCACTGAATAAGACAACGAATATCTAAAAAACCTGAAAAAAAGCGCCTGTAGATGCCAATCTGGAGCCGTTTATCTGACCACGGAGGGGATGAATGCTGCCCCTGTCCCCGTCCCTGCCCCCGCCCCTCAATCTCCCTTCAATCTCGAAGGCCGGCGAGCTATCCAGGTGACCAAAACTGCAATCAATAGAAGTGGAAGGGTAATCACAATATAAGATGCGGTATTGTTGGCAAAAATATCCTTGATGCCATTAAGTATTGAGCCCTTATTAGCAGGGGCCGCATCCTTGATGGTGACTATCAAGCTGGTGTGATGAAGCGAGTTTTGCAGGACATAGTTCTTCGCGGCTAGTTCAGCTATTCGTTCTTTAACAATTGCGACTTGTCCAAGAAGCGCAGCCTCCTCTGAGGAGCCTTTTGCAACTCCTTCCAACCGTTGTGTCAAGGTTTTTTCGTTAGCATGAGCCTCGTTCAGCTTAGCCTGCAAAATCACTGCCGCTTCTGTAGGATCTGCAATCCTGCGTTTTTCCAAGACAATCGCCCCAAGCTTTGCCAGTGCGTCAAGCAAAAGGTCAAGTTTTTTAGACTCGAATCTTAAAACGATTTTAGCCTCCGCAGGCGTGCCATCTTGACCTGACCTCACCTCTTTTGCAGCCTCATGGGCCCCAACCGCTTGCAAAATGGGAGGCAGTTCTAAAAGGGTTTTGTGGGTGTCCGCAACCTCCAAAACAAGCTCTCCATGACGCAGAAGTGGGTTTTCAGGCTCTTGAGTTGTTGGTATGGCTTCAACGTTTACCGAACACCAATAAGGGCCCTCTGCCGCCGTTGATGGTTCTGGAACGTGGTTACATGACGCTAATAGCAATAATGAAAGTAGTAGGCGCACCGTCTGCCTCCACAAGGTACTTGTGGTGAAGGCTATCAAATTCCCAAGTTTCTGTCATTTAAGTACTAGTTTAAGGTGGCGACAAATCAATACTTCTCTTACAATCTTCGGGGTATGCTTTTTATGCAGCGGTTTTTGGCTGGGCTCCATGGAGGTTGAAGTGGCTCGAATCAAAAGCACCGGTTTTTGGGTTTGCTCTTTCCTGCTGATCGGAGCGCTAGGTTGCGAGGGAGGCGGTGACAAGAAGTGTCCAGGTGGCATTTGTGATGTGCCTACAATTGACTACGGAGCCCCTGACCCCTCGGATGACTCAGGCTCCAAGGACACATCTTCTGACCCTAGAAGTGACTTGGAAGCTATAGATGAAGAAGGCGTCACAGATGACGATCTAACCCCCGGTGACAAGGCTCCAACAGACCTACCAGGTGAGGGGGAATTTTTATCACCGTGTGAAGAAAACTCCGATTGCTATTCAGGCTTTTGTATGTCGACTCTGAATGGCAAGGTCTGCACTGAGCTTTGCATTGAAAGCTGTCCCCACCCAGACTGGAAGTGTGAGCGAGTTGCTCCTCCTGGTTCAGAGCCAGTTTATGCATGCGTTCCTCCAAACTCAGCATTGTGTCGTCCTTGTGCCAACGATATAGACTGCCAATTCATTGAAGGCGAAGAGGGTGCGCGATGCATCGAATATGGACCTCAGGGGCGATTTTGCGCTGTGGAATGTTCCAGCAGTGAGGGAATTGGTTGTCAGGAAGGGTTTAAATGCCAGCAGCTCAAAATCGGCGGTGAGCCAATTGAGCTATGTATGTCAAAGCAAAATGATTGCCCATGCCTGATGGGATTTGTTGGACTTTCTACCCGCTGCTACAACTTTAACGAGCATGGAACCTGCACTGGGGACAGGGTGTGTCGTCTGCAGGGAATGGAGTACGCTTGGGACGACTGTACCGCTCGTGTGCCGGCTCCTGAAGAATGTAATGGAATCGATGACAACTGTAATGGATACATCGATGAAGACATGGGTGAATTCATGTGTGGCCTTGGTGTATGTGCACACCTGGTTCCAGAATGCATAAATGGGCAGCCCGGGGTTTGCAACCAGTACAAAGGGCAGTCCGCCGAGATCTGTGACAAGTTGGACAACGACTGTGACGGTGAAACGGATGAGTTGTGGCCAGAGTTGGGCCAGCCATGTGATGGTCCAGACCCTGACGAGTGTAAAAACGGTGTTTTCGTTTGTAATGCTGCTGGCGATGGAGTCGTTTGTGAAGGAGACTTCCCCAACTTTGAAGAGGTCTGTAACGGAATTGACGACGATTGTGATGGTTTGACCGACGAGGACTTGGGGACTCAGACCTGTGGCATCGGGGCTTGTGAGCACACGATAGACAACTGTGTAGGTGGTCGCCCGCAGACCTGTAATCCAATGGAAGGTTATCAACCAGATGACCCGCCTGACCCAGACTATATTGACTCGAACTGCGATGGCATTGATGGAGACGCATCCAAGGCCATTTTTGTCGATGCTTCTTCTGGTCGTGACACCAACCCTGGTACTCGCGAGAACCCAAAGAAAACCATCCAAGCCGGCCTAAATGCGGCTGCAAGCCAAGGTAAGTTATATGTGCTGGTTTCCTTAGGGGTTTATAACGAGACAGTCGAACTGCGCAATGGTGTCGGCCTCTATGGTCAATATGACGCCTCTGCTGATTGGCAACGAAAGGTTGAAAATACGACCACCATAAGAGGTAATTCAAATAAGGGGATTATTGCCGAAAACATTGCCTCAAAAACTCATGTCCAGGGGTTTGTGGTCATCTCTGAATCCACCTCTGAGCGTGGTGGGTCGTCCTATGGTATTTTCGCCACAAACAGTCCAGGCCTGGAACTGCACTCTATGACTATCCAGGCTGGTAATGGTGGGCGTGGTGAAAATGGGGTTGGTGGTCAAAACGGTCTTAATGGCAGTATGGGGGGGCAGGGGACCCAGGGCTGTGGGTACAATTGTGGTTGTTTAATTTGTATTAACCAGTGTGGTGACTGCCCACGGCCCCTTGGTGGTGATGGTGGTGATAGTGTGTGTGGTGTGGCTGGTGGTAATGGGGGCAACAGTGGTGGCATTAATGGTTTAGGGTTCAGTGGTCAGCAGGGGCAGGGGCTCAATGACCTAGGACAGCCCTCAGGTGGATACGGGGGTGCAGGTGGCGCCTCCGAAGGAAATGGAATGAACGGCGGGGCCGGATTACCTGGATTTACTGGCCTTAGAGGTATAAACGGTCTGCCAGATGGGACGTACACTTCCTCAGGTTATGTGCCATCAAACGGTCAGTCTGGTGGTGATGGCACGAATGGTGGCGGTGGCGGTGGCGGCGGTGGCGGCGGTGGTGGCGAAGGTGATGCCATCCTTTTGCCGTGCTGCGAAATGTACGGTGGTAGTGGCGGTGGTGGCGGCGCTGGTGGTTGTGGAGGCAAGGGCGGCGGCGGCGGTGGTGGTGGCGGTGGTTCCTTTGGCATCTTTGTTTCCGGTGGTAAGCTGACCATCAACAAAACTGTCATCAGGACTGGAAGGGGCGGTGATGGTGGTGATGGTGGCCTAGGTGGAACTGGTGGAGCAGCTGGAAGGGGCGGTAGGGCCGGTCCTAGAGGCGAGCAAGGTACTCAGGGCATGGGCGGATCAGGTGGTGCTGGTGGTGATGGTGGTAAAGGTGGAGATGGTGGTGGCGGTGGTGGTGGGCCATCAATTGGAATCGCCTGTGTTGACAACGAACAGCTTGTTCGAGATCAGGTAAGCATCGTAACTGGTGAAAGTGGGGAAGGCGGTATAGGCCCTAATGGAAACAACGCTCCCGCCGGTAGAAACGCTCAAACGCTGGGCTGCAAGCTATAAAAATCCTGACGTTACAGACTAATTGATGTCTAATTTGTAATATTATCCAAGGGCTTTTACTTCTTTTTGCCGCTGACCTTATCGAACCACTTTTTGATAGATTCAAACAGGTCCACTTGTCCCCGGGATCGCATGGCCAGCAGGCGTACTTCCCTTTGGGCCCCAATGTGGCGATTGTTCAGGCGCAACGTCTCGGTCAACAGCCTTCGTTGGGCGTTAGTTTCACCTTTTAGCTTGAAGTACTGTGACAACGCAAACAAAATGTCTGGCTTTTCCCTTTTGGATAGCTCCACCGCCTTTTCCAGCCAAGTTTTAGCCTCTTCCATTCGCAGGCCTAGCGGTAACGTTTCGTTATTCATAATGGCCAGCCCAAGATCCGACTGATAGGAGGCATTGGTTGGATCTAGTTCAACCGCCTTGCGAAAACAGGCGTCTGCTTCGGCATAGGCGCGGCGGTCCATCAAGAGGCTTCCCTTGTGCGCAAAAATCTTGGCTTCAGAGGCAGCATCCCTTTTAGTTCGATCTTCCACCGGGGCAAATCCATCCGCATGCAGGCGGTCATACTCAGACCTGCGCCTACGGTCGCTCAGGATTCCATATGCCCCCGAGATGGCCTTAAAAACTACGGCGGCTTCTTGTTGCAACAGATTGTCTGCTTGACGCGCAACAACATCTGGGTGCAAAAGCTTTGCAAGCGAGAAATAGGAGGCTCTTATAGCGTCCTGGGTGGCATCCCTGGGCACGCCCAGTAGCTCGTAAAGATCCTGTATTTCAACAAAAGCACGCTTTTGTTTCACCAGATTAGCAAGTGGGGAGTCTGAATTGATACTTTGCAGAGCCATGAAAATCCAACATCAAACCACATCATTCTAAACGTACAAGCCAGTTCTGGCAATGGGCGTTGTATTGAAAAAACAGCCTCAATTGCGGGCCAATCATTGATGCAGGCCTATCTCAACAGTCCTAATCACTAATCAGACACTGATTTTTGGAGTGCTCAAGAGAAAAGAGCTTCGTTCTCTCAAGACGAACGTCGACGCCTACGGCCCGCTGTTAAGCATTTCAAGTTAAAAACATGTAAAGCCCAATGCAATAATCGCCTGTAGGTTATAGTGATTTGTATTATATTTTTTCCCGTCGTTAGCAGTTATTAAGAATTTTTTAATAACTGAATTCTCATCGAGCTCATTATCTGCAAAGATTTTTTTTAAATGCTGATTTATTGCAGAAATACTTACGTCATATGTGCTATGCACGAAGATAACATCAAGGAAGTTCGGACTCAATTAAATAACAGCTATAAATTTGTTAGCTATTTAATTTTGGTGTTAGCATCCCGGATGCTATGGCTGGTAAGTTTTTATTTATCACATTGATGGTCGTTTTTTTAATTCCTGGTTGTTCTGCATTTGACAGGGATTTTGGTGGTAAAGCAAGGCGTGTCAGCGCAAGCATGGATGATCGTGCCGCAACTCAAAGACCTTCGGCCAACTTGTTGCAGATGGCTGACCCCAATAGCCCGCAGGTTCATCAACTGACTATCAGAGAACTGGATACCTTGGCGTTGCTGGCCTTGTGGTCTGGTCAGCCTGAAAGCACCCTGCTGAGCCAGAATCCAGAATGCAAGGATGGGCTAACAGTGGGGCAAGCTTTTGTGATTAGCCTTACCCCCGAGCAGTACCTGGACTTTAATTTCAAACGAGATGGCCACTATAAACGCAAAGGCTCATATCCATTCGGAAAGCTTGTTAGATATGAGCGCTACACGATACAAGAAGGCGAAACTATAAGGGATATTTTGGCGAAATATTCGACAAGTCTTGATGCCCTCAGGTACGAAAATGGTGATTTTAAAGAGCTCCCAAAACCTGGTACGGTAGTCAAGGTCCCCATACTTGAACTGGCGGAGTAGGGGCAGGGACGGGGGCAGGGACAGGGACAGGGGGCAGGGACAGGGACAGGGGCAGGGGCAGAATTTTGGCTTGGGCTGGATGGTTGTTCAATGGACTCCAAAGGGCGTACAACTGCTGAGCCGCGTGTGAGGTTGGTGCTGGTCGAGGTCTTGAATCGAACCCAGATACATCCCTATCCCGCGCAGTCGTTTCCGTTTGCCCATGGGTTAGACCTGCTCGAAGGGGTGCAGACCACTTGGTTGCGCATCGGGATGGATGTGGACCCATCCGAGCTAGCGCCTCGACTTGGAGACGAGGAAAGGCGAGTGTTGATAAAACGGCTCAAGACGTTGAGTCCAACGCACCTGTGCCTTAACGTGGAGGCAGATGAGGAGCTACGCGCTGAACTCGAACAGATGGAACCAGCGCCGCTTGTGCGCGTGCTGAGCGAGGGGCTTCGCGAGAGTGCGTGGTTTCGTTCATTCATGGATTGGCTTGGCTGTACTGATGCTTTTGATCGGGCATTTCCGGACGCGGTTCATCCGCTTGATCATATACTTCCCTCATACCGCAGTGAGAACCTGAATTTTGCCGCAGAACATGCTCAGTGGCACATTGAGATTGCTGTAGGTCGGGCTTGCACCTGGAAGCGCCAGCTGTCTGAAAACCAGTACTTTGCCTATGTTCCAGAGGTTTGGTCATGGTGCGGCTGCTCGTTTTGCGCGGCAGCTGACTCCCCATTGTTACACACCAAAATTGCCCCTATGGAGACCCTGTTTCGCCACTTGAAAGCTGCGCGGGCACTAGCCTCCACTCCTGAGCGTCGTTTGGTGTTCAACCTAGTTGGTTCCTACCCATTTTTGCACTTCAAGGAGTTTTTTAACCGCCTTTTGTCGATTCATGATTATCCGCCCAGCCAGTTCTTGTTCACTTGCCGCATCGACGAGTTTCTGAGGCGGGCAGATGAGCTAGAAGAGATGCTACCAGCGATCAAAGCCGCAGGACACCAGGTCGCTGTATTCTCAATGGGCATCGAGAACCTATCTCCGGTTGAGAATGAGCGCCTGAACAAGGGCATCACGTCCGACCAGGTGCTAAAGGTGCGTCAGAGGATGGCCAGTATCAAGGCGCGTTTCCCAGATGCCTTCGATTATCCCCCAGGAAACCTGAGTTTTATCCTCTTTACCCCGTGGACAACGGCTAAGGATCTAGCAACGAACCTGTACGAAGCCCGTCGGATTGGCATAGACATTGGCGGGAACTTCTTGCGAAATCGGCTGCAATTGATTCCAGGCCGACTCGTCACTGTGCTTGCTGAGGCGGACGGGCTGTTGGTTCCAGATATGCCAGATCATCCGTTTTTTTCAGGGTGCATTCGTAGGCCGGATATTCAAGAGTTGCCATGGCGGTTTAGAGAGCCTGGTATGGAGGCTTGCTACGCGATGATGCGTCGGCTGTCCCCGTCGACCGACGTGCCGGATAACGATCCGTTGTTAGCCAAGGTTCGACGGGCACAGCTTCACTTTCCAATCGACGTGTTATCAATAGCGGACATGGCGGACCTTTGCGTTGCTGTTACTCGTGACAACCCGGCCGACGATTTGGATTCCCTTCTGGTCGGGTGTATCCGGCGGGCGTTTAAGGATGTCGAGGACGAAATAGATGCCCGGCCGCTGTCGCCAGCAATGGTTGCCCGCGTGCTGACCCGGGTCTCAGATGTCGATGAGACCTTCTTGTGGGGGGCCAAGGTTACGTCTTTGCACGTAGAACTTCCGTGGGTGCGCATGGAGTTGTCGAGCTCTTTGGGGCCGATGTCGTTCATGCTGACTGCTGCAAGGGTGGGCCAGAACGGCATCGCACGGTCCAAACGCTACCTGGTCTGTACCAACGATGAGGGGCCAGCTCAAGAGCATGTCCTGCTAATGGCAAGGCGCATCGCCAGCATTCTGGACGGCGTGGGGTGATGCAGGGGCGGGGACAGGGGCGGGGACAGGGGCAGAGTTAACATTTAGGTTGTGATTTTGTGTGCTTGGTGATTGTTAACTTTGTTTAGTCCGCTATAATCGTTTCGTGCTTTTTTCAGAGGTATCTTTGTACGAGCTCAGATTAAAGTCGGGTGGGGTGCTTCTATTTGCCTGTATTGCCCTGATCTCCTGTGGCGATCCTGCTCCTAAATTTCAAGCTCAGCGGGTATCAAACCCAACGGCTGGCCTACAGACGCCCTTCGTTGATGGGCTAGTTCCAGGTGGGGACAGGGAAAATTCGTACGCTTGGTGCATGGATGTGCTGCCCGACCCAGCAGATCCGTCGTCTGAGGGATGGTTGTACGTAGGAACTGGGCGTGACTTGATACTCGCCTTTGCCATGGCCGCAGGGGTCTCGCAAGAGCAAATACAACCTGTGTTCAAGGAAGACCTCCCCGAGGCAACTGATGGCAGGGCCAGGATGTATCGTTGGAAACTGGACGGTACCGGCGATTTTGAGGAAGTGTTTCGGGCATCAAATTTATCGGGAGCACTGGAGAAATTGCCTAAGGAGATTGGTTTTAGGGGATGCATGACCTATGAAACCCCAGATGGCCCAGCCCTTTTTGCGGTGACAGTGGAACCATTGGGCCTTTCGCCTGCCAGGATGCTTAAATTTGAACCTGGTGCAGCTCCTGATGCTCAACCCAAGGAAGTCTTTAGGGTAGCCCCCTGGGAGTCTGGCACCAGAAATTCGCTACGCCCCCTTGCGGTTTACGATGGCCGCTTGTTAGTGGCCACCCAAACCAATGAGCTCTTCGCCTCTGAGAACCCTCCCGAACAACCTGAAGGCTCAGACGCTTCTACTGAAGGTTGGTCCAAAATTGCGGATGACTCCGATTTTGGCGGCTTGTTTGAATCTTCAGGGTTTTCTCTTTGGCAAATGGTCGAGTTTAATGGTTGGTTGTACGTGATCTTGGGCAATCCTGATCCTGTTGCCGAAAAAGCCAACCAGGGGTTTCACATGTTCAAAGGGCGCTTAGCACCTGACGCACCAAACGCCTCTGCCGAAACCGGTTGGGAATGGGTGCCAATTGTGGGCTCAGGTGGAAAGCTGCCTGCAGGGCTCGGAGTCCCAGCCTTTAAAGCAGCCAGCTTGGCAGTTTTCAAGGACCAAGTCTATGTCGGCACACTGACTGACATGCTGGGACCGTGGGTTTCAGGTGGGCTAAACAGTCTGACGATGAACATGAGACCCCCTCAGATCTATCGTTTTGACGCTTCGGACCAATGGCAACTTCTGGTTGGAGACCCAGATGACATCTTCCTTTATCGAAAAAGTGACCATCGAGCTGGTTTTTATACTGCCACTGACCAGCAAATCGTCATGCCATCACGATATCAACGGGCAAATTACTCGCTAAATCAGTACGTATGGTGGATGGAAGTCTGGGACGGTAGGCTGTTCGCATCTACCTTTGATATCAAGGTCTTTTTGCGCTATTTAAATGATTCCTCGCTACAACTACTTGGCGTTACACAGCAGCAGTACAGGGCAGACATAGTTGAAGCTGTCTCGTTGTTACCTATGGTTAATCAAAATCCCGAGGGCTTCGACCTTTGGACCACCGACGATGGTTTGACTTGGTGGCCAGTGACCGTTGATGGTTTTGGCAGCCCCCACAATTATGGTGGCCGTACCCTGAAGGCAACTAGCCAAGGGTTGTTTGTTGGTACCGCCAATCCTTTTTACGGTGCGCAGCTGTGGCGCGTTAACAACGTTGATTAAGCTGGCAAAAGGGTCTGCCGGCCTTTTTTTTGTGGAGGTGCGTATGCGTTTTAAGTCGATTCTCTTGTCTTTGCTGGTGATCTTCATTGCAGGAGGAGCCAGCGCGAAGTCGGTACTCAGGACTCCTGCTGCCGATGGTAAATCCTCTGAACCCGAGGGGATCACCGACCATGAACTGATCGTAAAACAGGTTGGTGTTCGAGTTGTGCATTGGGGCAAAGTAGGTCCGGCAACTACTGCTATAACTGGCAGGACCGAGGGTGATATGGGTGACGTTGGGGCGGCAGACCAATTTGCCAGCATGCGTCTGACGACCATCGGTGTGCGCACTTGGTTTAACAAGCGCCTAGGTTTGGACGCTGGTATGTCGCTTTATCTGCACAGGGGTAAGGATGAAAGAGTTCAGTTTGGAATGGGTGTAGCAGCTGGAGTTCCTATCGCGCTTGGGTATTTCAAGCACATCACCATTTATGCTGAACCAAGGTTTGACCTTTCGTTCATGAGGGTCGCAGCGGGCACCATCCCAGTGCTTTTTGGTGCTGGAGCCGACCTGGGTGCAGAGCTGTCGTTTGGCTGGATAGGGATCCCCAGGCTGACTTTGCAGTTTGCGGTCGGGCTTGCCATGCGACTGCAGAACGATGGTGATAGAACCGATTTTGTGCTGGCAACTAGAGACTTTATCGACTCTCTGGCGTACAACCTAGGGGTGACTTACTACTTCTAGGCAGCGGACCAAAATTCACCGCCCAATCTAGCTAGATTACCTTTACAATCTCGCCACTTCCCATGCCACCACCCACGCAACGACTGGTCAAACCAATAGTCTTGTTACGACGGCGCAGCTGTTGGACCATATCAACAATCTGGCGGGCGCCTGTACAACCAACCGGGTGACCAAGGCTAATCCCACTTCCCCATTGGTTGGTTTTGCCAACGTCAAGCTCTGGCAAATCATGGAATGCTGCGGCTACAACTGCGGCAAATGCCTCGTTAAGTTCAAAGAAATCGATGTCGCCCATTGTCATGCCGGCTCGCTTCAGCAACCCAGGAATAACCTTGAAGGCGCCCTCACCCATAAGCTCACGTGGTACGCCCACGTTGTGCCAGGAAATCAGTTCAGCCAAAGGCTTGATTCCCAATTCTGCAGCCATTTCTTCCGATGCCAGAACCAGCGCAGCAGCACCATCGTTAATCGACGAAGAGTTCGGACCTGTGATAGTCCCACCATCTCGTTTGAAATATGGCTTCGCCGCGGCCAGTTGCTCCATTGTGACCACCCTTGGTCCTTCATCCTTGGCAAAGATTATAGGATCGCCCTTTCGTTGCGGTACTGGGACTGGAACCACATAATCAGCAAAAAGGCCGGCGTCCCAAGTCGCCAATGCGTTTTTATGGCTCCTAAAGGCGACCTCGTCTTGTTCCTCGCGGGTAACATTGTATTTTTCAACAACTTTTTCGGTGGTCAGGCCCATCAATTCGCCCTTTGGTCCGATGTTGCGGTCCAACAGAGCGCCCATCACTCCATCTTCCAAGGTCATTTCACCATACAACTGGGCTCTAGTTCGGCCAGCATAAAGATAGCGAGCCACGTTTGACATGGATTCAACACCACCGGCGACTCCGATCTCGACTTCGCCCAAGATTATGCGTCGGGCCAAGGAGTGGACTGCAGCCCCTCCAGACGCACAATTCTCATGGAACGTGGTCCCCGGGACATGGTTTGGAATCCCAGCAAATTCCCCTGCAACTTTTGCCAAGTTTGGGGAGCGTGGATCCTGCATTACCCACCCCATGGTGGTGTACTGGACCTGCTCCGGTTTGACACCGGCCGCTTCAATCGCCTTGCCGATGGCAAATGATGCCAGTTCTCGGGCTGTTAGCGCCGCCAAAGACTTGCCAATGGCTGCAATGGGAGTACGAACAGCACCCAAAATCACTACTTTCTTCATCTGATCCCCCTTTTAATTTAAGCTATTTTATGTGCTTAACTACAGCAGTAAATGATCGGCCTAAAGACGTTGTTATGTCAATTCAAGAAAGCGTTCTTGTAAGCTTTTTCCGCGGACTACGGTGCCAACGGTGGCTCCAGTTGAAATCAACGTAGATAAGATTTCAGTGATAGCAGGCTCGGGACGTTCCCCAGGGGCCAGATTCAAGGAAACTCGTAGCGATTTACCGTCATCAGATGCTTCAACAGCAGTTACTGAGCTAAGGTTTTTCAGCGCGTTAATAGAGCCAGCTGTTCCAAGCTGGATCAATATTTGCTGATTTCGACCGGTCAATTCTGATATCGATGCCTGGGTGACAAGTTTGCCCTTGTCCAGGATCAATGCCTCGTCACACAGGTCTTCGATTTCGGCAAGGTTATGGCTGCTGACTAAAACCGTGGATTTTCCGGCCATAGCTTTAATCATGTCCCTGACAGTTTGAGAATTTTTGGGGTCCAAGCCTTCTGTAGGTTCATCAAGTAAAACCAGCTCAGGCGTTCCCAAAAAGGCTTGGGCTACTCCAAAACGTTTGGCCATACCGTGAGAAAGCGTTTTTCCCCTAAATTTAGCCGCGTCCAGCAGTTCAACCGCCTCTAAAACCCGCTTTGCTTCCGCGGCGGCCTTTTGTTTATCCATCCCCTGCAGCTGGGCCATGAAAATCAGACTGTCTTTCAAAGTTCTTTCGGGGTGAAATTTTGCGTCCTGGGGTAGGGCAGACATCAAATGTCTAGGTAGGTTGCTTAGTGGTTGGCCCAAGACAACAGCATCTCCGCCAGACGGTCTGATAAAGCCACAAAGCATGGCAAAAGTGGTCGTTTTACCAGCTCCATTTGGACCCAAAAAACCAAAGATTGAGCCCTGGGGTACCGTGAAGGTCAGTTGGTCAACAACCGCACGTCCGTCGTACTTTTTGGTCAATTTATTAGTTTCGATTACAGCGGCCATTACATGTCCCTCCAGTTAATGCGTGCCCACGCAACAGCCGTAAAAATCAAGCCAAATAGTATGAAGACCCCTGAGCCTAGTGCGGGCCACAGAACGCCTGATTTCCAAAGCCATAACTTGTAATGATTGGGAGTAAAAAAGGTGAACGAGTCATTGAGCGACAAGATTCCGAGGAAGGCCATACCAATTCCTGCGACTATCAAAGCCAAGAGGCCGTTATCAACAAAGGCGGAAATCATTGCGGTAAAAGCCATCCAGCAAAAGGCAAATGGAATAATCAAGATCCAGATGCGTAGCAGTAGTAGCAGCGATGGCAGGGGTTGAAACCCGGGAGAGTAGTACCAAGCGTAAAAAAACAGGGCGGCATTGGAAAAAATGGTTACCCCAAGGAACAAAAGACCATGAGAGATCATCTTGCCGGTCAGCAACGCGCCTCGACTGGTTCGCAGTAAGACGTACCTAGCGGACCTGTTTCTGACCTCAACGTTGACAATGTCGTGGCTTACCAACAGGATCAAAAAAGGTAAGAATGTCAAAGACATCCAAAAGAAGCCCAAAATGACCAATGGCATGCCAAGGATTTGGCGGGCAGTTTCAATATCACCGCCAACAAACGTGGACAAGGTCGTTTCAAGCTGTGTATCTGTGGCACCTGATGCCGCGGCGACACTTTTATCAACCGTTTTAAGCTGAGCAAGTTCGTTGCCTACAGAAGCCTCGATTTTTACCAAAACAATGGCAGTAATCAGCGCCCCAAGCGAATACATGACAATAGCAGCCACCGCCCTTTTGGTACGAATAGCAGTCCAGAGGTCAAATTTAGCAATATTCCAGGAGTCTCTAAAAAAGGTGCCCAAGTTCAGCTCCATCACGCATACCCCAGCAAAAGGTGCAAGCGTCAATCAAAAAACGCCGGCCGCAATTGTACCGCGAAACGAAATATCTTACCCAAAAACAGGGGCAGGGACGGGGACGGGGGCGGGGACGGGGACGGGGGCAGGGATCTCGTGGAGGTGGCTTTGGGGGCGGGGGTCCGGCTGTTTTTTCGGATGTGAAATTGCGGTTCCCTCCATGTGCTGTCAAGGGGTGTTGGGGGGTAGTGGATTTGTTGTTCATAGTCAAGGGCAAGCCGCTTCGCGGTCGCTGCGCGACCCTTGACTATAAACAACCAATCCACTGCAGGGGGATTGCCTTTGACAGCCCATGGAGGGAACATGAAACAACGTTTTGATTCCAAGTTGAACGAAAAAACAGCCGGACCCTTGCAACTGTGCCTTGAGGGCGCAGGGACAGGGACAGGGACGGGGGCAGGGACGGGGGCAGGAGCAGGGATCTCGTGGAGGTGGCTTTGGTAGCGGGGGTCCGGCTGTTTTTTCAAATGTGCGATTGCGGTTCCCTCCATGTGCTGTCAAGGGGTGTTGGGGGGTAGTGGATTTGTTG